>JAABUZ0100010395.1_pt1 | contig 10350 bp, 10 predicted proteins | sample 5562091 | NCBI WGS metagenome assembly JAABUZ01 (sample SAMN12813069, study PRJNA571459) | rock metagenome | isolation source: Antarctica rocks | place: Antarctica: Victoria Land, Linnaeus Terrace sud | collected 2015-12-21 | reverse complement strand
GGCTTCACCCGACGCAGCTCGCACGACAGTGCCCATCCGTCCACGAGCGCGTCCAGCCCGTGCCCGGCGAACACCGCCCGCAGGTCGAAGCCCACGTTGCTCACCACCACCCGGCGCACCCCGCGCTCTCCCAGCGCGGCGAGCACCCCCCGGGTGTCGGCGTAGGGCACCCACCCGTTCGGGGTCGTGCCGCGGTCGTAGAGCGCTCGGACGAATGCCGAGGACAGCGCGGCGTCCCGGGCGAGCAGCGCCGTGTACGCCGCCCGGTGCGCGGCGAACGAGCGGTCCCGGTCCGCCCACAGCTCCGCGAGCGGACCGGGGAGATCGACCGGGTCGGGACCTCCGCTGCGCCCCAGCCGTTCCAGCTCCGCGCCCAGCGCCGCGGGGTCGGCCACCGTGACGCCGGCGGCCGCAGCAGCGGCGGTCACCCAGTCGGCCGCCGGCTCGGGCGCCAGCAGCGTGAGCGCGAAGTCGAACAGGACAGCGCGGGCCGTCACCGGGCCGCGCGGGGCTGCCCTGAGCTGCCCGGCGGGCCGGGTCAGAACAGCGCGCTGGACAGCGCCCGACGGCCGGCCGGCACCTCGGGGGCATCCGGGCCGAGCGCGTCGAACAGGCCGACGAGGTGCAGCCGGGCCCGCTCCCGGTCGTCGCCGTCGGTGCGGCGAACGAGATCCAGCAATGCGTCGATGGCCGCCTGCACCCGGCCCTGCAGCAACGCCATGTCGGCGGCGTAACCGGTGCGGGTGACGTCGTCGGCGTCGGCGGCCGGCTCGGTCTCGGTGCGCCGCAGCAGGTCCACCCGCGCCAGTGCCTCGACGGCGTCGCGGTTGGCCGGCTCCCTGGCAAGCAGCGCGGAGTACGCCGCGTGCGCGGTGGGGAGGTCGCCGCGCTCCAGGGCCTCGTCGCCGAGTGCGAGATCGGCGTCGACGGGCGGGGCGGTGACCGGTGGCGGGCCGGCCCCGTCGGCGGGGGCAGCACCGGTGAGCCCCTGCTCGCGGCCGAGCTCGAGCAGCTGGTCCAGATAGCCCGTCACCTGCGCCTCGGGCAGGGCCCCCTGGAACATCGGGACCAGCTTGCCGCCGACCACGCCGTAGACGGTCGGGATGCTCTGCACGCGCAGCGCCTGGCTGATGCCGGGGTTGGCGTCGACGTCGACCTTGGCAAGCAACCACGAGCCGGCTCCGGCGGTGGCCAGCCGCTCCAGCACCGGGGACAGCTGCTTGCACGGCCCGCACCAGGTGGCCCAGAGGTCGAGCACCACGGGCACCGCCATGCTGCGCTCGAGCACGTCGGTCTGGAACGACGCATCGGTCACGTCGATGACGACGCCGGCGGGGGCCCCGGACGCCGGTGTGCCCGCCGCCGGTGGTGGCGTGGCTGGCCGGGGGGGTGTGAGCGGCACGGCGCCGGCGAAGCGGAGGCTGGTCGGGTCCACGCGCATGAACCCAGTATGGGACTCAGTATGGGCGCATGCCCCTGACCCGCCGCGCGGCGATCACCGTCGCGACCGCCCTCGCCGCCCTCGCCACCGGAGCTTGCTCGTCGGGTCCCGACTCGGCCGGCCCCGCCTCGCCGGGCGATGCCGTCGTCGCCCCCGTCGCCCCCGTCGCCCCCGCCGCCCCCGCCGCGCCGGCAGCGGGGGCCGACTGGCCGACGTACCACGGCGACAACGCCCGCACCGGCTTCTCCGCCGGCACGCCCCGGCTGGGGACGCTCGCCGCCGCGTGGGCGACCCACCTCGACGGCGCCGTCTATGCCTCGCCCGTCGTGGTCGCCGGCACGGCGGTGGTCGCCACGGAGAACGACTCGGTCTACGGCCTGGACGCCGCGACCGGCACCATCCGCTGGCGTCAGCACCTCGCCACCCCCGCGCCGCTGTCCGCACTCCCATGCGGCAACGTCGACCCGCTCGGCATCACCGGCACCCCGGCGTACGACGCGGTCACGGGGCGGGTGTTCGTCGTGACGACCCGGCTGGCCGGGCGGCGGCTCGCGCACGAGCTGGTGGGACTGGACCCGCGCACGGGCGCGGTGCGGCTGCGGCGCGGCGCCGACCCGGCCGGCCAGGACCCGACCGTGCAGAACCAGCGGGGCGCGCTCGCCGTCAGCCGGGGCGTGGTCTACGTCCCCTACGGCGGGCACGCCGGCGACTGCGGCGACTACCACGGCAGTGTGGTGGGCCTGCGCGCCGACGGGAAGGGGTCGCTGTCGTCGTACCGCGTCCCGACGCAGCGGAAGGCCGGGATCTGGGCCCCGAGCGGGGTCGCCGTCGACGCGAGGGGTGGCCTCTACGTCGCCGTGGGCAACGGCGCGGCCGGCCAGGACGCCGGGCAGCGGGACGCGGCCTATGACCAGAGCGACTCGGTCACCAAGCTGTCGGCGGCGCTGCGAGGCACGTCGGTCTTCGCCCCGCCGGGCTGGCGCCAGGAGAACAGCGTGGACGCCGACCTCGGCTCGACCGGGCCCCTGCTGATCGGCAGCTACGTGTGGGCGCAGGGCAAGGCGCCCACCGGCTACGTGCTGCGCCAGGACCGGCTGGGTGGGATCGGCGGGGCGGTGTCGAGCGTGCACGCCTGCGACCGACAGTTCGGCGGCGCCGCGGCGCACGGGATGACCGTCTTCGCCTCCTGCACCGACGGGCTGCGTCAGGTGCTGATCAGCCCGGGCGGGCGGGCGGTCGCCGGCTGGCGGGCCCCCGCGCAGGTGAGCGGGTCACCGGTGGTCGGTGGCGGCGCTGTCTTCAGCCTGGACCCGGATGGCGGCGTGCTCTACGCCCTGGACGAGAGGTCCGGCCGGGTGCGATCGCAGCTGCCGGTCGGGCCGGTCACCCGGTTCGCCACGCCGGCGCTGACCGGCGGGCTGCTACTGGTGCCCACCCGGTCCGGGGTCACCGCGGTCGCCGGCGCGTGACCGCGTCTCAGCGAGCCGTCAGCACGACGAGGCTGGCGGCCCCGGCGACCAGGCAGTAGACGCCGAAGGGGCGCAGCGAGCCGGTGTGGAAGAAGCGGGTGAGGAAGGCCACGGCGGCGTAGGCCCCCAGGAAGGACAGCACGCTGCCCAGCAGCACCTGGCCGCGGATGCCGTTGCCGAGCGGGCCGGCGAGATCCGGCAGCTTGAGCAGCCCCGCGGCCGCGATGACCGGGGTGGCGAGCAGGAAGGAGAACCGGGCCGCGTCCTCGTGGCCGAGTCCGCGTGTCAGCCCCACCGCCATGGTGGTCCCGCTGCGACTGATGCCGGGGAACAGCGCGGCGATTTGCGAGGTGCCGATCAGCAGCGCCCGCCGCACCGGCATCGCCGCCAGCCGGTTGTCGGCGGCGACGTCGTCGCCCCCGTCGGTCCGCGCCTGCCGGCGCAGCCGCTCGGCCACCAGCAGCACCACGCCGTTGACCATCAGGAACACCGCCGTCGGGTTGGGCTTGGACAGCACCGTCCGCACGGCATGTTCGAACAGCAGCCCCGCCAGGCCGACCGGGATGGTCGCCAGCACGAGCAGCCACGCCAGCCGCTGGTCGGCCGTGTCGACCCGCCGGTCGCGCACGCTGGTGAGCAGCCCGCTCACGATCCGCACCCAGTCGCGGCGGAAATACAGGACCAGCGCCGCCGCCGTGGCGACGTGCAGCCCGACGATGAAGGCGAGGTACGGCGACTCGGGGTCCGACACCGACAGGTCGCGGGACCACCGGCCACCGATGATCGCCGGCAGCAGCACGCTGTGGCCGAGGCTGCTCACCGGCACCAGCTCGCTCACCCCCTGCAATAGGCCGATCACGGCCGCCTCGGCGTAGGTCAGTGCGCTCATCGGTGCTCCCTGTCATGGTGGTGGTCGGTGCGGTGGTCGGCGGTGCGGTGGTCGGTGCGGTTGGGGACGGATGTGGACGGGTCGGCCGGGATCCGCTCGGGCGCCCCGAGCATGCGCACGAGCAGGACGGCGACGATGGACTCGGCGGCGATGAGGGCGACCAGCACGACGAGCTGGAACCTGGCCGCCTGGGTCGGATCGGCTCCGCCGAGCAGGGCGCCGATGAAGGCGCCCGGCAGCGTCACGACACCGGTCGTCCTGGTCTGGTCGATGGCCGGGATGAGCGCCTCCGCGGCCGCCGACCTGGCGATGTCGAGCACCGCCCGCCGGGAGGTGGCTCCCAGCGCCAGCCAGCCCTCGACCTCCTCCCGCCGGGTGCGGAGGCCATCCAGCAGCCGCCGCCCGGCGAGCGTCGCCGCGGTCATCGTGTTGCCGATGACGATGCCGCCGAGCGCCACGACGTAGCGCGGCTGCAGCGGCAGCACGCCGAGCGCGAAGACGACGAGCAGCGTCACCACGGCGCCGCTGGTGCAGGACGCGACCACCGCCCGCCCCGGTGACTCCAGCCCGCGGAGCCGGCCGGTGGCGGTGCGGGTCGCGACGGTGAGCATCAGCACCAGCGCGGCGACCACGACCGGAGGATGGGTGAGCACGCCGCGCAGGGCCAGTCCGACGAGAGCGAGCTGCACGGCGCCGCGGGCAACCGCGGTGTACGGCGCCGCGCCCAGCCGCACCCCACCCGCCCGCAGGACCACACCGGTCAGGGCCAGCAGGGCCACGACGCCGAGGGCGAGCCGGGCCAGCTCGCCCGCGGTGATCACACCGCCATCATCACGGCATCCGTGCGGCGCCCATGCCACTGCGGCGCAGCTGGGCCGCGCGTGTCGCCAACCAGACCGTGAGCCCGATCAGGGCCATCGCGAGCGGGATGTGCACGATCGTCACGGCGTCGTGGTCCGAGCCGCCGAGGGATCCGTTGATCAGGTGACCCAGGGCGGTCTCGACGGCCAACACCACGAACAGCGCCACCGAGCCCACGACGAGCTCGCGCCGGTCCCTGAGCCCGCGCGCCGCAACGATGGCGGTCACCAGCGAGAGCACCAGCAGCACCTTGGAGCCGGCGCCGTGGATGTCGATCCACGACGAATACTGCTTGCGGCCACCCTCCGGACTCTGCAGGAACACGCCGGCCTCGACGCTCTGCAGCAGGATCAGCAGGCTGGTCAGCCCGACCAGGGGCGGGAAGGCGCGGGCCGCGCGGCCTGGCGAGCCAGCCGGCGTCGAGCTGCGGGCCGTGCTCGGGGCGGTGCTGGGGGCGGGCGCGGACACGGGCATCCTCCTGGGGGGCACGACCACTCGTGTCGTCGTGTCGCCCGAGCGTAGGTGGCTGCTCTCGGCTCGCCCTGCTGGCCGGCCGGCGACCCCTAACCTCGGCGGGGTGGCGGACCCGGACCTGCGTGCCTGCGCCCGGAAGGGACACGTGACGTTCCGGCCCGAGGAGGAGGCCCTCGCGGCGCGGCTGCACGTCGGCACCCCGCTCGGCGAGTCGTGGCGCTGCCTGCGCTGCGGCACCTTCGTGCTGGGTGAGCCGCGCGGCACCGGTCCCGCCGACAGCGCCCCGCAGGTCCTGCGCGGCCGCGCCCTGCGGGACGCCAGGATCCTGCGCCTGCTCGCGGCCGAACGCCTGCTGCGGGCCCTGCTGCTCGCGCTGGTCGGTTACGCGGTGCTGCGCTTCGAGAGCTCGCAGACCTCGGTCAGGCAGCTGTTCGACCAGGCCATCCCCGCGGCCCGGCCCCTCGCGCGGGTCTTCGACATCGACCTCGACACCAGCCCCACCGTGGACCGCATCCGCCACCTGCTCGGCACCAACCGCTCGACGCTGCACCTGGTGTCGGTGCTGCTGTTCGCCTACGCCGGGACCCAGGTCGTCGAGGGGGTCGGCCTCGCGCTGCTCAAGCGGTGGGGGGAGTATGTCGCGGCGACGGTCACCGCCCTGTTCCTGCCGCTGGAGGTCTACGAGCTGACCGACAAGTTCACGGTCCTGCGGTTCGTGGCACTGGTCATCAACCTCGTGGCGGTCGTCTACCTGGTCTTGAGCAAGCGGCTGTTCGGCGTGCGCGGAGGGGGCCTGGCGTACCACGCAGAGCGCGCCTCGGAGTCGCTGCTGGAGGTGGAGCGGGCCGGGTCGCAGGAGCACGTGGGCCGGCACGCGGACGACGACGACGAGGACGCCGCCGAGCCCGCCGGGGCGGTGCGCAGATGAGCCGCTGGCCGCAGGCGCTGATCGAGTCCTGGCCGGGTTTCGCCGCGGTCGTCTCCCCCGACGGCCGGGTCGAGCAGCTGAGCCGCCGCGGCCTGCAGGCGCTCGGCGTCCGGCCGTCGGCCGTGGCCACTATCGGCCAGCTGAGCGACCTGGCAGGACGGCTGCTGCCGGCGGGCCTGCCGCCCGAACTCCTTGCCGGCCTGGCGGAGTCGGGCAGCTGGAGCGGCTCGCTGGACTTCCCGGACGCCGAGAGCGGGCGCGCGGCCTGGGACGTCCAGGTGTGCCGCGATGACGACGGCTCGCTGCTCGTCACCGCGCGCGACCGCCGCGAGGTCGCCGCGCGCGAGCAGGCCGAGCGGGACCGCACGGCCACCGAGGAATACCTGGCCCGGCTCGGCCACGAGCTGCGCACCCCGCTCAACGCCGTCATGGGCTTCGCTCAGCTGCTCGAGCTCGAGCCGCTCGAATCCGACCAGCGCACGTCGGTGGAGCACGTCCTGATCGCCGGGCGGTTCATGGCGTCCCTGCTGGACGACGTGCTCGATCTGGCGCGGGTCCGGGGGGGCGGCGTCGACCTCGACGTCGGCGCGGTCCCGGTGCTCGACGTCGTGCGCGCGATCGTGGACCTGGTCAGCCCGCTGGCCGGCTCGCGGGGGATGCGCCGCTACGTCGAGCCGGCGGAGCCGCTGGTCGCGCTCGCGGACCGCACCCGGTTGTGGCAGGTGCTGCTCAATCTGGTGGGCAACGCGGTGAAGTACGGCCGGGAGGGGGGGACCCTGCGCGTGGGCGTCTCGCCGGTCGTAGGCGGCCGAGTGCGCATCGAGGTGGAGGATGACGGTCCCGGCATCGACCCGGATGCGCTGACCCGGATCTTCAACCCCTTCGAGCGGGGCGCCGCAGAGCGCGGTGGTGTCCAGGGCACCGGCCTGGGGTTGGCCCTGGCCAAGGCGCTCACCACCGCGATGGGCGGCGAGCTGTCCGCGCACTCACGGCTCGGAGCCGGCACCGTGATGGCGATCGAGCTCGACGCGGTGGACGCCGACGCCGTCGCGCTGGCCGGCGAGGGTGACGCCGGTGCCTCGCGCCGCACCGTCGTGCATGTCAGCGGAGACCCTGCGTCGCAAGCACTTGTGGCGCAGGCGCTGCGCTCCCGGCTCGCCGCGCGCACGGTGTCGGTGGGGCGCGCGGCGCTCGCGGCCGATGTGGTGCGACACACGCAGCCGGCGCTCGTTGTGGTCGACGACGACCTGCCCGACGGCACCGGCGCCGAGCTGCTGCACCGGCTGGCCGGCACGCCGCTGACGGCGCTGATCCCGGCGGTCGTGCTCACCCAGGACGCGGCCGACGCGCGGGTGGTGCTGCGGTTGCGTGCGGCCGGCGCGCAGGCCGTGCTGACGATGCCGCTCGACGTGCGCGAGCTGCTCGACGTGGTGGGCCGCTTCCTGGACCGGGCGGCCGCCGCCCAGGTCTGACTCCCGGCTACTCCGCGAGGGAGAAGTCGGCGAAGTCGAAGCCCGGGGACACCACGCAGGCCACCAGGACGGCGGAGTCGCCGGCGGGTGATGCCTCCTGCCACTCGTCGGGGGCGACCAGGTGCTGGCCGCCCACCCGGAGCACCACTTCGCGCTGCGCGACCGGGGCCGCCGCGGAGCCGCCGAGCCCGAGCCGCAGCGGCCCGCCGCCCTGCCAGAGCCAGAGCTCGGCCGAGCGCACCCGGTGCCAGGCCGACCGCTGACCCGGCTGCAGCAAAAAGGCGACGCAGGTCGCCAGCGCGCGCTCGCCCCTCGGCGTACCCGTCGTCTGCGGCGTGCGCCAGGTCTCGCGATACCACCCGCCCTCCGGGTGCGGCACCATCCCCAATGCGAGTGGGTCCAGGGCGAGTGGGTCCAGAGCGAGTGGGTCCAGGCCGGCCGGGTCCAGGGTGCTCACAGGTCGGCCAACAGCCGGTCCGCGGCGGCGTACGGGTCCAGCCGGCCCGCTGCCACCTCGGCGGCGAGCGCACCGAGCCCGACGCCTCCACCCGGCGACCCGATCCGCCCGCGCAGCTCGGCCACGGCGATCGCCTCCACCTCGTCGCTGGCCCGGGCCGCCCGCCGCCCCGCCAGCCGCCCCGACCCGACCAGCCACGCGTGGTGGCCGTCGATGGCCGCCAGCACCGCCGCGATCCCCTCTCCGCGCGTGGCCACCGTCTGCTCCACCGGCCGCCGCCAGTCCCCCGGCCCGCCATCCGACAGCGAAGCCATCTGCCGGATCCCCCGGGCGGTCGCGTCGGCGCCGTCCCGGTCGGCCTTGTTGACCACGAAGACGTCGGCCACCTCCAGCAGCCCCGCCTTGGCGGCCTGGATGCCGTCGCCCATCCCCGGAGCAAGCAGGACCAGCGTGGTGTCGGCGTGTGCAGCGACCTCGACCTCGCTCTGCCCGACGCCCACCGTCTCCACCAGCACGACGCCGAAGCCGGCTGCATCGAGCACCCGGATCGCCTGCGGCACAGCTGTTGCCAGGCCGCCGAGGTGTCCTCGGGTGGCCATCGAGCGGATGAACACGCCGACGTCGCTGGCGTGGTCCTGCATGCGCACCCGGTCCCCGAGCAGCGCCCCCCCGCTGAACGGCGACGACGGGTCCACCGCGATGACGGCCACCCGGACCCCCCGGGCGCGGTACGCCGAGACCAAGGCGTTGGTCATGGTGCTCTTGCCGACTCCTGGTGATCCGGTGAGCCCGACCACCCTCGCCCGGCCGGCCAGCGGGGCCGTCAACCGGGCCACCTCACGCAGCTCCGTCGCGGCGTCCTCGACCAGGGTGATCAGCCGGGCGACCGCGCGGGGAGACCCGGCCCTGGCCTGCTCGACGAGCTCGGCGACCGGGGCGCGGACCCGGGCCGGCGCGGCCACCCCCGTCAGGCGGGGACGTGCAGCAGCAGCGCGTCGCCCTGGCCGCCGCCGCCGCAGAGCGCTGCGGCACCGACGCCACCGCCGCGGCGCTTGAGCTCATAGGCCAGGTGCAGTGCGAGCCGCGCGCCGCTGGCACCGATGGGGTGACCGAGGGCGATCGCGCCGCCGTCGACGTTCACGATCGACGGGTCCACGCCGAGCTCGCGAGTGCTGGCGACGCCGACGGCGGCAAAGGCCTCGTTGATCTCGACCAGCTGCAGGTCGCCGACGGCCAGTCCCTCCTTCGCCAGCGCCTGCTTGATGGCGTTCGCCGGCTGGGACTGCAGGCTGTTGTCCGGACCGGCGACGACGCCGTGGCTGCCGATCTCGGCGAGGACGGTGCAGCCGAGCTCCGCGGCCTTGGCTGCGCTCATGACGATGACGGCGGCCGCGCCGTCGCTGATCTGGCTGGCATTGCCGGCGGTGATGGTGCCGTCCGCCGCGAACGCCGGCTTGAGCGTGCCCAGGCTCTGGGTGGTGGTGCCGGGGCGCACCCCCTCGTCCTCGGTGACCATGATCGGGTCGCCCTTGCGCTGCGGCACGCCGACCGGGGTTATCTCCGCGGCGAAGCGGCCCTCCTTGATCGCGGCGGCGGCGAGCTCGTGCGACCGGGCGGAGAACTCATCCTGCTCCAGCCGGGTCATGTCGTAGCGCGCGTTGTGCTTCTCGGTGCTCTCCCCCATCGCCTCATGGTCGAAGGCGTCGAACAGCCCGTCGTGGAAGGTCGCGTCGAGCATCATCGCGTTGCCATAGCGGTAGCCCTCACGGGCCTTCGGCAGCAGGTACGGCGCCCTCGTCATGGACTCCATGCCGCCGGCCACCACGATCTCGAACTCCCCGGCGCGAATCAGCTGGTCGGCCATCGCGATCGCGGACAGGCCCGACAGGCACACCTTGTTGATGGTCAGCGCTGGCACGGTCATCGGGATCCCGCCCTTGACGGCCGCCTGCCGTGCGGTGATCTGCCCCTGGCCGGCCTGCAGCACCTGGCCCATGATCACGTAGTCGACCTGGTCGCCGCCGATGCCCGCCCGCTCGAGCGCGGCCTTGATGGCGATGCCACCCAGGTCCATCGCGGTGAAATCCTTCAACGACCCCAGCAGCTTCCCGATCGGGGTCCGCGCCCCACCGACGATCACCGAACGCGCCACGGGTGGCCTCCTCGCCGTACTCCTGGGTTGGTCCCACGATCCTAAGCGGCAGGATGGTGCGCATGTTCACGCGCATCGACCATGTTGGTATCGCCGTCGCCGACCTCGACGAGGGCATCCGGTTCTACACCGAGACCTACGGCATGCGCTGCGTGCACACCGAGGTGAACGCCGAGCAGGGGGTGCGCGAGGCGATGCTGGCGGTCG
>JAABUZ0100010394.1_pt1 | contig 10351 bp, 7 predicted proteins | sample 5562091 | NCBI WGS metagenome assembly JAABUZ01 (sample SAMN12813069, study PRJNA571459) | rock metagenome | isolation source: Antarctica rocks | place: Antarctica: Victoria Land, Linnaeus Terrace sud | collected 2015-12-21 | reverse complement strand
CAGCACGGGGCAGGGTGCGAGGGGTCGATTGCAGCGCCGTGCCGGTTCTCGCGGGCACCCGGAACTTTGGCTGGCTTGTGCATGTAGGTCCGGCACTTACAGAGGCTGATCTACGAGCGTTCGAACGAGCCGCGACTGTCACAGCACTACTCCAGTTGAACGCGCACATCCGAGACGATGCTGAGAACCGGGTACGCGGTGAATTGCTAACTGAGCTGCTGACCTCGCCGGTGCACGACGTAGACGCATTCGTTCGTCGCGCCGCGCTCGTCGACGTCGACCTTGAGGGCTCGGTGACGGTGGCTGTCCTGCTGCCGGCGGAGGAGGCCGCGCTCAGCCGAGTGCGTATAGAAGCGACAGCAATCGCTCGCTCCGAAAAGGGCCTCTTGGGCTTCTTACCGGGCCGGGTTGTGCTGCTTCTGCCGAGAACAGATGCCGCTGCCTTAGCAACTAGCCTGCCCGCGCGTTTAGCTGAACGGGGCTTTTCTCGCTTTACCATCGGGGTTGCTGGCCCCGCGAAGAAGCTTGACGACGTCGCTATGTACGAGGCAGAGGCTGCGCGCTGCGCGAAGACCCTGCTGCTATTGAGGCGCGAGGGCGAAGGGGCTACCGCCCGGCAGTTGGGGGCGTTCGGGTTGCTGCTTGCGGGCGCCCACCTGGAGCACGTGCAGACGTTCGCGGACGCCCTCCTTGCACCCATCGACCGATATGATAACGAGCGCGGGACCTCGCTTGTGGAAACCCTTGGCGTCTACTTCGCTAGCAACTGCAGCGTCGTGAAGGCGGCCGCAGCCCTCTTCGTTCATTCCAACACGCTCTATCAACGACTTGAGCGCGTTGACCAATTGCTGGGCGCAGATTGGCGAGAACCGGACCATGCGCTCGAGATTCAACTGGCGCTGCGGCTTCGGCAGCTCGGCCTCGCCCCGGCATAGGTCATGTGGTACTAACCGCTTTAGGTGCCTGGCTCGTGTGGATCCCACCATGGGCTCTTTGGCGCCACATGCCTAGCGTCGATCACGTGACTCCACAAACACCCGTCGACGACTTCAGGCCGCCCTACGCCAGCTTCGCCGCCTTCTTTGCCGAGCGCGATGACGTGGGTAGAGCGTTTCTAGTCGAGTTGAACCACGCAGTCGCGAGTCGGCGGAGCTGGACAGTTGGCTCTTGGCGCGACTATGTTCGATCGACAGCAACTTGGCTTGCTGGGCTTGGCGTGGCTCCCGGTGATGCAGTGGCAACACTCGCAGGCAACACGGCCGAGGCGCTGGTGCTGGCATATGGCTGCTGGGTTCTTGGCGCATGCGTCGTGCCGTTGAACCCGGGTGACTCCACCGAAAGACAGCAGTACATCTTAAAGGATGCGGCGGCGCGCCTCCTGGTTCACGCGGATGAGAGTGACGCCGCGGCAATGTGCGGCGACATGGGAACCCGGATCACAACCGCGACTACATCGGCGATGCGCGGAGCCGGGCAGGAATTAACGACCGCGCAAGCCGGGGCGCAGGGGCCGATAAGTGTGGGGATCGACGTACCAGCGGTCCGCATCTATACCAGCGGCACCACGGGCCAGCCCAAGGGAGTGGTGCTGACCATCGCGAACTTGCTGACGGATTGCGATGCGCTGGTGGCCGGCCTGAAATGGCCTCCTGACACCACAGTACTCACCGTCCTGCCCGTTCACCATGTCAATGGATTGGTCATCAGCAGTCTGCTTCCGTGGTATGCGCGCTATCAAACTGTGCTCTGTGACCGTTTCAGGAGCGAGCGCTTTTGGGCCGATGCCACAGAGGAAGCAGCAACCGTATGCAGTGTGGTGCCATCGCTTCTGGAATTTCTGCTTGCGACGCCGCAACCAGTTCCCCCGACGTTCCGAGAATTCCTCTGTGGCGCAGGACCGCTCCTGGCTGAGACGGTTCTCGACTTCGAGGCGCGATTCTTGGTACCTGTCAGACACCTTTACGGGCTCTCCGAAACAACGGCAGTGGCGACTCTGATGCCGTCCCTCGACGCGGATCAACGAACATATTGGCATCGAGGGTTCGGCTTCCCCAGCATTGGTCTCGCACTGCCTCATGTAGAGGTGGCAGTGCTAGACGACGCGGGTAACCGCCTAGCGCCGGAGTTGCGGGGGGAACTAGTTGTTCGCGGGGGGGTTGTGATGCAAGGGTATGCGTCGGATCCTGCCAGTACGCACGATGCCTTTAGGCATGGCTGGTTTCATAGTGGCGATGAAGGCTTTTGGGCCGAGGGACCCGATGCCCAACCGTTCTTCTTCATTACGGGCAGGATTAAGGAACTCATCATTCGCGGCGGGACTAACATCTCCCCGTTTGAAATCGATGCGGTCTTGCGGAGTCACTCGGCCGTGCGATATGGCCTGGCCGTGCCCTTTGCAAATCGCTACTACGGTGAGGAGATCGCGGCCTACGTGGTTCGCTCCGCGGAGGTAAGCGAGGAGGAGATCTTGGCTCATTGTGCGAACCTTCTCGATTTTGCGCGCTGTCCCAAGGTTGTCATTTTCGGTGACCATGTTCCGTACACCGCGACTGGGAAACCGAAGCGCCTTGAGTTGAAGCAGCGCCTGTCCGAAGCGCTGTTGCCCCATCGAGATGTCCAGTTCCGGCGCTCGCGGGCGGGTCGAGAGTGATTCAGGGAGGCCGTAGACCTATGACGAGGCCCAGCAGGGCGACCTGCCGAAGTCGGAGAGCGTCGCCGGTGCACGACCGGCACGGCAACCTGGTCTATGAGCAGAGCAAGCAAAACTTCAACCCTGCTGTGCACCCCCGCACGGCGCATCATTATCGCCAGGTCGAGGAGCTGCTCGAACCCGGCCAGCTCGACCCGATGGACGTGCACCCCTGGCATCTTCCTGCAGCGCGTCGTGCATGTCGCGTACGTCGCGTACGTCGGCAGAAGCGCATCGAGAAGAGGACGGTGTCCCGTGCTGACGCGTGAGGCACTGGCGGTCCCCCTTGCCCGCGAACTGACCGACGGCGCATACGTCAACCTCGGGATCGGCCTGCCCCCGCTAGTGCCGAACTGCATCCCGGACGGCGTGCACGTCGTGCGGCAGTCCGAGAACGGCATCCTCGGAGTCGGGCCCTACCCGACCGACGACGCGGTCGACCGTGACCGGATCAACGCCGACAAGGAGACCGTCACCGTCCTGCCAGGGGCATCGTGCTTCATCTCCGCCACGACGTTCTCGAAGATCCGCTGCGGACACGTCGCCGTCGCCGTCCTCGGCGCCATACAGGTCGCGGTGTCACCGCGATTGCGAGAAGGCCATCGATGACGACAGACCCGTCCCACGCACCGGATCTGTCGCGATCCGGCAGGGCAAGTGCACCCTCCCCGCGACACCCACAACCGATGGTGGGACCAACTGAAACGCAGGGTCGGCTACCAGGATGCGGCCCAGCGTCATCGGTGCCTGCCGATTGGAGTTCGGTGTGACCGCAGGACCACCCGTCCTCGCGAGCGGGCACGACGCCGATTCGGAGGACGCTGCGCGCAACCGCACGGTGATGGGCGGGCTGCTGGCGGAGCTGCAGGCCAAGCTGGCCGCAGCAGCACTCGGTGGGTCGACGGCGTCGCGGCACCGGCACACCGCCCGCGGGAAGCTGCTGCCGCGGGATCGGGTCAACGCCCTGCTGGACCGGGGGAGCGCGTTGCTGGAGCTGAGCCCATTGGCGGCAGGCGGCATGTACGGCGGCGAGGCGCCGGGCGCGGGCATCATCACGGGGGTGGGCCGGGTCGCCGGTCGGGAGTGCGTCGTGGTGGTCAACGACGCGACGGTCAAGGGCGGCACCTACTACCCGGTCACGGTTAAGAAGCACCTGCGGGCGCAGGAGGTGGCGCTGCACAACGCGTTGCCCTGCATCTACCTGGTCGACTCCGGCGGCGCCTTCTTGCCGCGTCAGGACGAGGTGTTCCCAGACCGGGACCACTTCGGCCGGATCTTCTACAACCAGGCCAACCTGTCGGCGCGCGGCGTCCCGCAGATTGCGGCGGTCCTCGGCTCGTGCACCGCCGGCGGGGCCTACGTGCCGGCGATGGCCGACGAAGCGGTCATCGTGCGCAACAAGGGGACGATCTTCCTAGGCGGGCCGCCGCTGGTCAAGGCGGCGACCGGTGAGGTCGTGACGGCCGAGGACCTCGGTGGCGGCCTACTGCACAGCAAGACCTCCGGTGTCACCGACCACCTGGCCGACGACGACGTGCACGCGCTGTCGATCGTGCGCAGCATCGTGTCGACGCTCGGGCCGCGCCCGGCGCTGCCGTGGCAGCGGGAGCCGGGCGAGGAGCCGGCGCTCGACCCGGAGGAGCTGCTCTCGGTCGTGCCGGCGGACGCGCGGACGCCGTACGACGTACGGGAGGTCATCGCCCGGCTGGTCGACGGCAGCCGGTTCCTGGAGTTCAAGAAGGAGTACGGCGCGACGTTGGTCTGCGGCACCGCGCACATGCACGGCCACCCGGTCGGCATCATCGCCAACAACGGGGTGCTGTTCAGCGAGAGCGCCATGAAGGGCGCGCACTTCATCGAGCTGTGCGACCAGCGGTCGATCCCCCTGCTGTTCCTGCAGAACATCACCGGGTTCATGGTCGGCCGCGAGTACGAAGCCGGCGGCATCGCCAAGCACGGCGCGAAGATGGTCACGGCCGTCGCGACCGCCCGCGTACCGAAGCTGACGGTCGTGATCGGTGGCTCGTTCGGCGCGGGCAACTACTCGATGTGCGGCAGGGCGTACTCACCGCGGTTCCTGTGGATGTGGCCCAACGCGCGCATCTCGGTGATGGGCGGGGAGCAGGCGGCGTCGGTGCTCTCCACCGTCCGGCGCGAGCAGATCGAGGGCCGCGGCGGGGAGTGGAGCCTCGAGGACGAGGAGGCGTTCAAGGCGCCGATCCGCGAGCAGTACGAGCACCAGGGCAACCCCTACTACTCGACCGCGCGGCTGTGGGACGACGGCGTCATCGACCCCCGCGACACCCGGCTGCTGGTCGCTCTGGCCCTGTCCGCGGCGGCCAACGCGCCGCTCTAACCCGTGCGCTACGGCGTCTTCAGGATGTGACGGGGATGTCCACGCGCATGTTCCAAACCGTCCTGGTCGCCAACCGCGGCGAGATCGCCTGCCGGGTCATCCGGACCCTGCGCGACATGGGAATCCGCAGCGTCGCCGTCTACAGCGACGCCGACGCAGGCGCCCGGCACGTCCGCGAGGCCGACGTCGCCCTACGGCTCGGCCCGGCCGCGGCTCGGGAGAGCTACCTGTCGATCCCGCGGATCGTTCAGGCCTGCCTAGACACCGGCGCAGAGGCGGTACACCCCGGCTACGGGTTCCTGGCCGAGAACGCCACCTTCGCCCGCGCCCTCGTGGACGCCGGCATCGTCTTCATCGGGCCGCCCGTCTCGGCCGTCGAGGTCATGGGCGACAAGATCCGCGCCAAGCAGACCGTGTCCGCCGCCGGCGTGCCCGTCGTACCCGGTCGCACCGAGCCCGGCATGACCGACGCCGACCTGGCGGCGAACGCCTCGGAGATCGGCTTCCCGGTGCTTATCAAGCCCTCGGCCGGTGGCGGCGGCAAGGGCATGCACCTCGTCGCCGAGCCGGGCGAGCTGGCGGCGGCGATGGTAGCGGCCCGTCGGGAGGCAGCGTCGTCGTTTGGAGACGACACACTGTTCCTCGAGCGCTTCGTGCGCAACCCCCGGCACATCGAGGTGCAGGTCCTCGCCGACTCTGCCGGTGGGGTGATCCACCTCGGCGAGCGCGAGTGCTCCCTGCAGCGGCGGCACCAGAAGATCGTGGAGGAGGCGCCGTCGGCGCTGCTCGACGCCGCTGCCCGAGACCGCATCGGGGCCTCCGCGGTCGAGACCGCGCGGGCCGTCGGCTACACCGGCGCGGGCACCGTGGAGTTCATCGTCAGCGCAGACCGGCCGGACGAGTTCTTCTTCATGGAGATGAACACCCGGTTGCAGGTCGAGCACCCGGTCACCGAGCTGGTCACCGGCGTCGACCTGGTGGAAGAGCAGGTCCGCGTCGCCGCCGGCCTGCCGCTGCGGATGACCCAGGACGACGTGGTGCTGACCGGGCACGCCGTCGAGGTCCGCGTCTACGCCGAGGACCCGGCGAAGGGCTTCCTGCCAACAGGTGGACGCGCGCTGCTGGTGCGCGAGCCGACGGGCGCCGGGGTGCGGGTCGACTCCTCCCTCGTCGAGGGCGGCCAGGTCGGCACGACGTACGACCCGATGCTGTCCAAGGTCATCGCCTGGGGGCCGGACCGACCGACCGCACTGGCCCGCCTCGACGCGGCCCTCGCCCGGACCGCTGTCCTGGGTGTCGGCACCAACACCGCGTTCCTGCGGGCGCTGCTCGCGCACCCTGACGTCCAGGCCGGTCGCCTCGACACCGGCCTGGTCGAACGCGCCCTCGACGGCCTCGTCAACGTACCCGTGCCCGTCGAGGCCCTCGCAGCCTTCGCGCTCGTCCAACTCGCGCAGCTGACCCCGGCCGGCGACGCGGACCCGTGGGACCTGCCGACCGGGTGGCGGCCGACCGGTGCCGCCCAGGACCTTTGGGACCTCGTGGTGGCTGGCGCCCGGCACACCGTCGCTGTGCGCGGCACGCTCGACGCCGTGACGGTCGGCGTTGACGACGGCGAGTCGTTCTCGGCATCGGCCCGGCTGCGCGGCGCCGAGCTCGACCTCACGGTGGCCGGTCGTACGACGACCTTCCTTCAAGTGGCCGACGGCGCGACCCTGTGGCTGGGACGCGACGGCGCAGCGTGGGCAATGACCGAGGCGCCCCGGCTCGGCAAGGCGGGCGCCGCGTCGGCGCACAGCGGTGAGATCACCTCCCCGATGCCGGGCACGGTGGTCGCCGTCCGGGTCGCGAACGGCGACGATGTGGTGGCGGGCCAGACCCTGCTCGTGGTGGAGGCGATGAAGATGGAGCACACAATGAACTCGCCGCACGACGGCGTCGTCGACGACCTGCGAGTCCGCACCGGTGACTCGGTGAAGGTCGACCAGCACCTGGTCACGGTGAGCCCGGCATGACCCCGCTCGACGGTCTTCCGGCGAGGGTCACCGTCTACGAGGTCGGCGCTCGCGACGGCCTGCAGAACGAGTCGACGATCGTCCCGGTCGGGGTGAAGGCCGAGTTCATCCGCCGGCTCGTCGACGCCGGGGCGCCGGCCGTCGAGCTGACCAGCTTCGTGCGGGCCGACCGAATTCCGCAACTCGCCGACGCGACCGAGCTCCTCGACCTGCTCGGCGAGCTGCCGGTGCGCACGCCGGTGCTGGTCCCTAACGTCAAGGGCCTCGACCGGGCGCTCGCCGCTGGCGCTACCGAGGTCGCCGTGTTCGGCTCGGCGACCGAGTCGTTCGCCCAGCGCAACCTCAACCGCACCATCGCGCAGTCCATCGCCGACTTCGCGCCGGTGGTGCAGCGAGCCTGCGAGGCGGGCCTGCCGGTGCGCGGCTACCTGTCGATGTGCTTCGGCGACCCGTGGGAGGGCGCCGTCACCCCCGAACAGGTGGTGCGACCGGCGGTCACGCTGTTCGAGCAGGGCATCACCGAACTGTCCCTCGGCGATACGATCGGCGTAGCGACACCTGGCCAGGTGGCCGCCGTCCTCGACGCGCTCGAGGTCGCCGGTATCGACCGCGACCGGCTCGCGGTGCACTTCCACGACACCTACGGCCAAGCGCTGTCCAACACTCTGGTCGCCCTGCAGCATGGCATCACCGTCGTCGACGCCTCCGCCGGCGGCCTCGGCGGCTGCCCCTACGCCAGGAGCGCCACCGGCAACCTCGCCACCGAGGACCTGCTGTGGCAGCTCCACGGTCTCGGCATCGAGACCGGCATCGACCTCACCGCCATGGTCGAGACCAGCCGCTGGATGGCCAGCCAGCTCGGCCGCACCAGCCCGTCCCGTGTCGTCACGGCGGTAGCCCAAGCAACAGCATGACGGCGCGAGCACTCTCGGCCTGACGCGGCAACACGCTCAACGTCGCCGCCCCCCTTCGACGTCGCCAGAGTCACGGACCACTTGACGGGTGACAGGGGGCGATACACGTGAGGACTGGTCGCCTCTTGTCGGGAGGATTTTTTGCCGCTGGCGGCCTTGCTTGAGACCCAGCAGGCCAGGGGCAGAGCAACACACGGGCTGGCGCTGATCGAGAAGACGGAGGACGCCGGCGCAGGCGGTGACGCTGCTGGCGCCGGCCAGGCCATCGACCCGCCGAAGATCTGCCGCGCGAGCGGGCCGGAGCACCGAAGGATCATCTGCACCAAGCTTCGCTAGGTGCACAAGGAGCCGGTGACCAGGAATCGGCGCTTGTCCACCCGCGGTCGACGACGCACGCGCCCTCGCACAGCGAATTCTTGCTGTTCCTCATCGGTGGTGCCGGTACCGGCAAGACAACCAACCCTGCTGTCGGTCTACTGCGCCGATGTCGCATCAACGGCGGCCGAGTTGGACCTGCTTCCCGCTGAGGAAGGCGCCAACATCGTCTTGCTCCGCCCCTTCGACCCGGTGGTGTGGGAACGCACGACGGAGCGGGATGGAATCGTGTACGCCGCGCCGTCCCAGACTGTGCTCGACTGCCTCGCCGGCATTGGACGCATGCCTGCCGAAGGCCAGGCCCTGCTGGACTGGCTGACAAGCAATGAGGCTTCCTGGCGACGCGACTCGTCGAGGACCTGCCCGTCCGAGGAGCCTCGTCGACCTGAGCGCACCGATCCCACCTGACCCGGAGTACGTCGCCGCGCGGCGCATCCTGCTCAACGCTCTGGCCGCCCTCGCTGACCACGGTGACGCCTTCATCGTCGTTGGCGCCCAGGCGATCTCCCTGCACACGGGGAGCGCCGAACTGGATCAGACCGCGGCTCCCTACACGACCAACGGGGATCTGGCGGTCAATCCCAGCTTGCTCGGTGACGATCCGGTGCTTGAAACCGCCATGACTCGAGCGGGTTTCCATCTCAGTGCTCAACCTGGCGGCCACGTCGAGCCCGGGATTTGGACCGCTCAGGACAAGATCTATGACGTCCCGTACGACGTCCCTTTTGAGTTGGGTGCGCAGTACCCCTGCCTTGCCGGCCTTGTCGATGGCCCGCAAGGCGCGCTCCCAGAACCGACGCCGTGTGGGCAAGAGGGGGTAGTCAGCGACGATGTTGGCCCTGTCGGCGCCCTTCGCTTCAAGGCGCGTACCGCCGAGGTGGCGGTCGATCTCGCCAGACACGGTCCCGAGCGCCGCCTCGATGTCAGCGACCTTGTCAGCATTCTTGCGGAGCACGACCTGACGGACAACGGTCTCGACGTCGGTGTCTGAGAGGGCGACGGTGACAGAGAAGCGATCGATGAGCTTCTGCAGGGTGGGGTTGGCGGTGACCGCGGCCTGGCCGGTTGCAACTACGAGTACTTGGCTGTTGAAGCGGGACGAACAGCCTTCGACCAAGTCCTGCACCTGCAGCGCCTTGGCGTTGTCATCGTTAATGTACTGCTGCATCTCGTCCAGGACGACGAGGGTGAGCGGGAGCTTGCCGGCGTCAGGGCTCTGCAGGCGAAGCACCTCTTCGAACGTGTTGAGCATCTCGTCGTTACTTGTGTCGTCGACCATCGGGAACTGCGTTTGCAGGGCGACGCTCACCGCCGCTGGCGCATCGCCGAAGCTGGCTCCGGCGTCGATAAGGGCCTGTGCGAGAACCGGCGACACGTAGAGATTGCGAAGCTCGTGCGCCAGGTTCTTTCCTTTGGCCTCAATCGCGGCCCGTACCGTGCTGTAGATCGTCTCCTGGTGCATCCACAGAGCAAGGCGTGCAGGGCCGTATTGGTGCGGAAGATCCGCTGCGTCGAAGACAACTCCGAGAAACGCCAAGCGAACGGAGCCTGACGCCCCAGAACCGCGCACCGGCGGTCTCCTTGCCGAGAACGTTGTCCTCCAGGACAGCCTTCTCATACTCCTCGGCGCTTGCCCCAGTATCAACCTCCGCAAGGAGGCGTTGTAAAGCCGGCACCACAATCGTATGGCTGGTGGTAGCTCCACCGCTCTGGTCGCCGCGAACCAGCTCAGCCGGCATCATGGCTTAGTGGTCTGCGCCCGAAGTTCGTGGTGGGTCATGCTGCCCTCGCGGCGTCTGATCGCTCGTGCTCGTCGATTCGGGCGAGGAGGTCGTTGAGGTCGTTGGCGGTGAACTTCCAGTCGAAGGGGCTGGCGGAGGAGTTGTAGCGGATCTCGAAGGCGTTGAGTCGGGTCTCGATCTGGGCCAGGTCGTGGAAGTCGTTGGGTGAGACCACTTTGCGCTGAACAACTGAGAACACGACCTCGACCTGGTTGAGCCAT
>JAABUZ0100010392.1_pt1 | contig 10351 bp, 12 predicted proteins | sample 5562091 | NCBI WGS metagenome assembly JAABUZ01 (sample SAMN12813069, study PRJNA571459) | rock metagenome | isolation source: Antarctica rocks | place: Antarctica: Victoria Land, Linnaeus Terrace sud | collected 2015-12-21 | reverse complement strand
CTGCTGCGGGTAGGGCCAGAAGCCGAAGGTCAGGACCTTCTCGTACGTCCCGCGACCCATGACGAGGTGATCAACGCTGGCCAGATGCTCCTCGTACCCCGAAATCACCGGGGGATCCGCGGGCGGCCCGGTCGTAGGGTTGCCGGAGCCGTCGCAAGCGGGGTCGGGGGTGCGGGCAGCATCCGGACTGCTGGCAGCAGCCCGGACGGTGCGGACACCGGAGAACGCCCAGCTGCTGGCGCTGCTGGCGCAGCTCGCCGTCCTTGCCGACGCAGTCGGGCGGATGCGCACCGAGCAGGACCGGGCCGTCCAGGCCGCCGCCGCCCGCCAGGCCGCCGGGCAGATCCGCGCCGAGCACCACTGGAGGCTGTACCCGGCCGTGCTCGGCCTTGCCGCGGCGGCGCTTGCCCTCGGCGGACCGTCTAGGGATCGCGACCGTTCGGGACGAATGAACGGCGGGCGGCGTAGCGGCGTGCTGCAGCAGGCGTTGGTCTACGGCAGCCGTGCCGATGCCGAAGCGCAACGGAAGGATGTCGCGCAGGTCCTGGCTCCGATGGGTTTGCGCCTGTCTGAGGCCAAGACCAGGGTCAGCTACATCGACGAGGGCCTCGACTTCTTGGGTTTCCGCGTCCAGCGGCGCCTCAAGAGAGGCACCCGCCAGCGTGTGGTCTATACCTACCCGTCGAAGAAGGCCCTCGCGGGCATCATCGCTCGGTTCGCACGCTGACCAGACGGACAAATCATCCGTCGCTCGCTGCCCTGCTGCGCCAGCTCAACCCGGTGCTGCGGGGGTGGTGCACCTACTTCAGGCACGGCGTGTCGAAGGCGACCTTCGGCTACCTCGACGAGTACGCGTGGCGTCGGGTGTTGCGCTGGATTCGCCGCCGCTACCGCAAGACAAAGTGGCCGTCCTGTTCCGCCGGTTCTGCAAGGACTGGCGGCCGACCGAGGACGGGATCGGGCTGTTCCAAGCCGCGGACCACCGACGACCGCTCGCGGATCAGCGCGGGGAAGACGACCTCGTAAGAGATGCCGGAACGCCTGCACGACAGGCGCATCTTCGGAGCGTGAGGGGCTGGCCGGGCTTCCCGCTGATTACCCGGCCGCAAGGCAACGCGCTCAGAGGACAGGGTCAGGGCTCGTCCGAAGCGGCGGTGCGCCGCGGCTGCACGGGGCGAGCCGTCGTTGTCGTTCCGGGCTGCGGTAGACCTGCAGGGGTGAGGTTCCACCGTCCTGGTCTCCCGTCTGCCGGGCAGGCACTCGTCGCGGAGCACCTCGCGGTGTGGCCGTCGCTCGACGCCGACGAGCAGCAGCAGCTGCTGCTGCACACCGGGGCCCTGCTGTCGATCAAACGCTGGGAGGCCGCCCGGGGGTTCGAGCTCGACGACACCGTGCGGGTCGTCATCGCCGCCCAGGCCGCGCTGCTCGTCCTCGGGCTGAGCCTGGACCACTACCGCGGCGTCAGCGGCATCATTGTGCACCCGACCACGCTGCACACCTCCGGCGAGCGGCTTGGACCGTCGTCGGGAACCGTTAGCGCGGACCGGCTCGCCGTCGTGGGGCTGGCGCAGGGCGGGCGCGGGCTGGTGGTGCTCGCCTGGGACCAGGTCATGGCGGGCGCGCACTATTCCGAGCCGGGCTCGAACGTCGTGCTGCACGAGTTCGCGCACAAGCTGGACATGCTCGACGGCGTCCTCGACGGGACTCCGTTGCTGGCGCGCGACGTGCGAGCCGACTGGGTTCGAATCTGCACCCGGGTGTACGACGACCTCGTGGCGGGGGTCCCGCGGCCACCGATGCGTTGGTACGGCGCGACCAACCCGGGCGAGTTCTTCGCCGTCGCCACCGAGGTGTTCTTCGAGCAGCCGCGCGAGCTCGCGGCGCAGGAGCCCGAGCTGTACGACGTGCTGCGCCGCTTTTACCGGCAGGACCCCGCCGCGCGGCACGCACCGACACCGCTCGCCTAGCTCCGACGGGGCCGGCGAGGGTCGTCGCTTACCAGACGGGGTGCAGGACAGCTAGCGAGGAGGGGTCGGCCGAGGTCCACCTCGCGTCGTCTCTCGTATGACGGGACTGATCCCGGCTTCGCCGGGGCCCGTGACACGCCTACGCGCGTTCGGCCTCCTGGCCTCGATGCGCGGGAGCGGGTCCAGTACTCCGGGGACGCCCTATCCCAGGTGCGGCCGTGCAGGGATCTGGCCAGTGCGGTGAATTGCTCCAACCGACCGGGGCGGGCAACCGGTGCGGGTGCACGCGCGGGGACTTTCCAAGCCCAGGACGTTGGCTGCGATCCTGGACCAAAGCGTGGCTGACGGTCGATGACCTGCGTGACGCCCTGTAGGAGGAGGACGACCGGTATGCGGACCTACACCATCGTGGTGGACCCGGACCCCGACGTGGGCGGCTACACCATCACCGTGCCGGCGCTGCCCGGCTGCATCACCCAAGGGGAGACGGGTGAGCGTTGCCGTGACCGGGCGCGGGAGGCCATCGCGGTGCACATCGACGGGTTACGCCGCGACGGGCAGCTCATTTCCGATGAACGCGACCACCACGGCTGCTCACCGTCAGCATTGCTAGCTGAGCAAATACCAGCTCGCTGAGACCGCCGGCGCCGGGTTGCGGGATGGGACCTTTGAGCACAACGTCGGTTCCGCACGCCCCCCCCGCAGCTCGGGCCGCATCAGCGCGCACTGTAGTGCGGTCTGAGGTTGCGGCGCAGCATCCGGTCGAGGAAGCGGTCGGGGGCGAGGCGGGCGAGTCCGACGATGGTCGCGGCATCACGGCCGACGGTGTAGCGGGTGCGGGGACTCGGGGTGGTGATGGCGTCGGCGATCACCTGCGCGGCCCGGCTCGCCGGGACGCCGTCACGGGCGAACGTGCGCGCCTGGGTGGTAATGGCGCCCATCAGGGCGTCGTAGCGCTGGTGCTGGGCGGGGGTCATGGAGGCGGCGAGCCGCTCGGCGGTCGCCACGCCACGGCCCGACATCTCGGTGGTGACCGCTCCCGGTTCGACGACGACCACGCTGACGCCGAGATGACCGACCTCGCGGCGCAGGGCGTCGCTGACGGCTTCCAGCGCGAACTTCGAGCCGGCGTAGGCGCCGTAGGTCGCCATCGCGACCCGGCCGCCGACGGAGCTGATGTTGACGACGGTGCCGGAGCTGTCGAGCAGGGTGGGAAGCAGGGCCTGGGTCATGGCGATGTGACCGAACAGGTTGACCTCGAACTGCCGGCGCCACTCGGCCATGGGGAGCGCCTCGACAGGTGCGTTGACCGCGATCCCCGCATTGTTGACCAGGGCGCGCAGCCTGCGCTGGCCGTGATCGCGGGTGATCCGTTCAGCGACGGCGGCGACGTCGGCGTCGGCGGTGATGTCGAGCAGGTGCGGTTCGATCCGCTCGGTGCGTAGGGCGTCGGCATCGCTGTCGCGTCGCACGCCCGCGACTACGTGGAAGCCGCGGTCGGCGAGCTCACGGGCGGTGGCGGCACCGATTCCGGTCGAGGCGCCGGTGACGACGATCAGGTCTGCGTCTAAAGGTTGCTGTTGAGTAGACATTGTCATCTCAACCTAGCAGCCGAGTTGACGTTGTCAACCTATAGTGGCGGCGATGGCAACCCGATCGGAGACCGCGGCGCAGACCCGCCGCGCGCTGCTGGACGCCGCCGGCACGCTGCTCGACGCCGGCGGGCCGGACGCGGTGACGCTGCGCGAGGTCGGTGCTCGTGCTGGGGTATCCCGCAGCGCGCCGTACCGGCACTTCGCCGACAAGGAGCACCTGCTGACCGTGCTGGCTACCGATGCGTGGAGCGAGCTCGGCGACGGACTGGGGCAGCTCGTCGTCGATGCTGACACCGCGCCCGAGCAGTCGCTGCGCAGTGCGCTGGTTTGGCTGATCAAGGTGGGCCGCTCCCGCCCGCACCTGTACCGCCTCATGTTCACCGCGCCAGTTGCCGACCCAACGGCGGCCGTACGAGCGGCCGAACACGCCCAGGACCTGTTCCTCCAGATCGTCTCAACGGTCGTCGGGCCGCACCAGAGCATGCGCTACGGCGGGCTGCTCCTGACCAGCGCCCACGGCATCGTCGGCCTCGAACTCAGCGGCCACCTGGCCTTCGACAAGTGGCAGTCCACAGCCGAGGATCTCGTCGACCTGTTGATCGGCCTGCTGCCCCCTGGATAGCGGTCGGCAGGTCGTCCCGCTTCCTTCGCCAGGACCGAGGGGTGTCAACCGGATCATCAAGCAGGTCAAGCGCACCGGTTGCGGCTAGCGCACCGGCTGCCGCTGTCGGAACGTGGTCAACTACCAGCGGCGCGCGAGGCCGCGTCGCTCGGCGACCCACTGCGCCTCGACGATCGCCGATGCGAGGTAAGAGGAGCCGCCGATGGCCCCGACCTTGCCCGCTTGGATGAGTCGGTGAGTGTCGCGAGTGTTGCCTCGACGTAGGTGTCGGCATCGGGCCGGTGCATCTGGAACAGGTCGACGTGATCGGTCTGCAGCCGGCGCAGCGAGTCGTCCAGCGCGCGCCGTCAGCCAACGCCTCGAGTTGCCCCGCATGTTGGGGTCGTCGCCCATCGGGTTGTGCGCCTTGGTGGCGAGCACGACGTCGTCCCGGCGGCCCTTAAGCGCCTTCCCCAGGATCTGCTCGGACTCGCCGCGCCCGTAGAAGTCGGCGCTGTCCACGAAGTTGTTCCCCGCGTCCAGCGCCCGGCGATGATGCGGATCGACTCGTCGTGGTCGACGTTGCCGACCGCGCCGACATCATCGCCCCCAGGCAGTACGGGCCCACGCTGATCCCGGTCCGGCCCAGCAGGCGGTAGTTCATCTCGGCGCTCCTGATCCGGAAGTGCTGTTCGTCGAGTCGACTCGTCCCTGCGGTTTCGGCGCGGCGGCGAGTGCGTCGCACGCTGCGTTCCAGGCGGGATCCTGGGGGAACAGGGCGGTGCGCAGGTAGGCCCAGGTGATCTGCTGGACCGCAGCGAGCCGCTCGGGGTCCTCGTCAGTCGTCTCGGCTACGTCGTAGCCGGAGACTCCGCCGAGTCCGTGCTCAGCGCCGAACAGGGTGAGCAGAGCTTTCGGGCCGTCGCCGAGGCGGTAAGGGTCGGCGTGCCACTTTGGGCCGGCCACCGTGAGGTGGGGGGAGGCGTCGTTGTCGCCGGCCACGACGAGCGTGGCCGTGGTTATGGTGGAGAAGTCCGTGGTGAGCAAGAACGAGTAGTTGTCGGCCGCGAACTGGCTGACGGCGTCGCCGCCCCGGCCGGGTGCGGCGAGCAGCACGCCCGCTGTGATCCGGGGATCGGCGAGGTTCACTTCGGTCCCGTCCCGGGGGTCCGTCAGCCGCGCACCGAGCAGCAGGCCCGCGGTGTGCCCGCCCAGCAAGTGTCCGGCGACGGCGACCTTGCTCCAGTCCGGTCGCCCGGTCAGGGTCGGGACGGCGGCCTCGATGGCGTCGGGCTGGTCGAGGATGCGCGTCATGTCCTGCGCGCGCGAGCGCCAGTAGAGCGGTGCCTCGGGGTCGCTCGGGTCCAGGCTGAGCGTGGCCGAGCTCAGGTGGGTCGGTTAAATCACGACGAAGCCGTGGGCGGCCCAGAAGTCCGCCAGCGGGGCGTAGCCGTTCAGCGAGGACAGGTGGTGGGAGCGCCCCTGGCCGTGCGAAAGCAGGATGACCGGCACGCCTTCGCCGCTCACGGGTGCGCTCACCCGCACTTGAAGGTCCACGGCTCGGCCGGGAGCGGGAAGCGTCACCGGGCTGACGGAGACGACGGGGGTGGGCGCCCCGACGGACTGTTCGATGGTGGTGCTGGAGGTGTCCACGATGCGCATCTCTTCAGGTGGTCGGGTCGCGTCGGTGAGCACCGGCACGATCACGCTCAGTTGCGGTAGCCGCCCTCGTCCAGGTCCTCGATGAGGCCCTGGTGCGTCGGCCGCCACCTGAGCAGCTCCTGGGTGCGGGCGCTGGACGCCTGAACGTCGAGGCCGAACAGGCCGGCGAGCCCCCCGAAGTGCTCCTGGGCCGCGTCGGGGGCGACGGACACGGCTGGCAGGGCGAGGCTCCCGCCGATCGCCTCGGCGATGACCGGGGTCGGCACGCCCTGCTGGGCGATCCCGTGGAGCACCGACCCGGCCGGGGCGCCCTGCACCGCGAGCCGGAACAGGTGCGCGGCGTCGAGCTGGTGCACGGCGGGCCAGCGGTTGGCGCGTCGCCGACGTACCCCGAGTTGCCGCGCTCGAGGGCCAGGGCGACGAAGCCGTGGTCGCCGTCGCCGTGCGCCGTCGGCGGCAGGCGCACGGCAGCGGAGCGCACGCCCCGGCCGGCGAGGGCAAGAGCCGCCCGCTCGGAGCGGCTGCGCCCGACGCCGCCTCCCCCGCCGGCGGGGGAGGCGGCGTCGGGCATATCGTCCTCGGTCGCGAGCGTCCCAGGGGGCAGGCCAGCCAGGCCGGAGGCGATGATCAGCGGCCGGTCGGAGCCCGCCAGGGCCTGCCCGAACGCCTTGATCGCGCGGCGGTGGGCGTCGGTCGCGACGTCGCCGGAGAACATCTGTTCGTGCTTGAAGGCGAGGTGAATGACTCCGTCGGCCGCTGCGGCCGCGGCGCCCAAGGCGTCGAGGTCGTCGAGCGAGCCGCGGTGGGCCTGGGCGCCAGCGGCCTGCACCGCGCGGGCCGAGGCGTCGGGGCGGGCGAGCCCGACGACCTCGTGGCCGGCGGCTAGCAGCTCGGGGAACGACGGCGGAGCCGATTCAGCCCGACGCGCCGGTCACGAAGGCGCGCATCACCAGGGCACTGTCCCGTCGTCGTCGAAGAACCCGCCGGTCGGGCCGTCGTCGGGCAGGGTCGCGAGGCGGATCGGGGTCGCCGCGCCCTGCTGCGGGGTGCGGGTGCCGCGGAAGCCGTTGAGGTCGGTCGCGACGAAGCCGGGACAGGCTGCGTTGATCAGGATGTTGGTCTCGGCCAGTTCCTTGGCGTACTGGACCGTGACGGCGTTGAGGAACGACTTCGACGGCGCGTAGGCGACGGCGACCGGGCCCGTCTCGGCGTCGGACGAGGTCTGGCGGGTGATCGAGCCGACGCTGCTGGACACGTTCACGATCCGGGGCGACGCCGAGCGGCGCAGCATCGCCAGCATCGCGTTGGTCACCCGGATGACGCCGATCACATTGGTCTCCACGACTGTCCGCATCGTCGCGGGATCGACCGTGGTCGGCGACTGCGGCCCGCCGCCGGTGGTCCCGGCGTTGTTCACGAGCACGTCCAGGCCCCCGCCGTGCTCTTCGATCAGGCCGGCGGCAGCGGCCACGCTCGCGTCGTCGGTGACGTCGAGCGGCACGGCGAACGCGTCGGCTCCGCCCGCGCGCAACGTCGCCACGGCAGCCTCGCGCCGCTGCTCGTCGCGGGCGCCGACACCCACCCGCCAGCCGAGGGCGCCCAGACCGGCCGCGATCTCATACCCGATGCCCTTGTTCGCGCCGGTCACCAGCACAGTCGTCTGCTCACTCATGCGGTCCACCCTGTCTGGGTCCTGGGGTTGCGGTAGTACATGTGTCCTCCTCAGTGGAAACAGCTAAGTGGAGAGACTGTCCGTCACTGTAGCGGATACCGTCTCCGCTTGACAGCCGATGACTCCGAATCAGACTCCCGCCCCCGCGCGGCGCGCCGACGCCGAGCGCAACCGCGAGAAGATCCTCGGGACGGCTCGGGCCGCCTTCGCCGAGCCCGGCGCTCCGGTGTCGATGGCCGAGATCTCCCGACGGGCCGGCGTCGGCATGGCGACGCTCTACCGCAACTTCCCCAGCCGCCGAGAGCTCCTGGAAGCCCTCTACGTCGACGAGGTCGACGCCATCTGCGCGGCCGCACAGACGGCCCGCGGGAACACGCCCGGAGCCGCCCTTGCCGCCTGGCTACGACGGTTCGCGGACTTCTTCGCCAGCAAGCACGACATTGGCACCGAGTTGCTCGAGCAGACCGATCGGGACAACCCCGTCTTCGACAACAGCCGTGCCCGGGTCCTCGCCGCCGGCCGGCCACTGCTGCTCGCCGCACAACAGAGCCGGGAAGTGCGCGACGACCTCACGCTCGAGCAGGTCCTTGACATGGTGATCGCCGTCAGCGCCATCCGCGGCGACCCCGGCTACCTCGAGCCGATCCTGCAGGCCGCGCTCGACGGCATCCGTCGACCGGCGACGTAAACCACATCATCTGAGCACACCGAACGGGTACGTGGCCGCTCGCCGAGCCGAGCACGCCGCATCAGCGCAGCAGTGCGAGGAATCGAAGTCCGAGAAGCGCCACGCTCCCCGTCCACGGTGGGGAACGGGAGAGTGTGGGTGCCGTCCCCGTTGACGGTTGCCAGGTCCAGCCCCAAGCTCGCCTGCGCGTTGCGGGCGCCTTCCCGGGGGCCGTCAGGATCCCGAGCTGGCCGGCGATCTGGTTCCCCGGATCCGAGACCACCGCGCAGGACAGGTCGTTCTTCTCCTACATCGACAGCGACCCGTCCGGCTTCTGCGGACTGAGCGCCACCAGGGCTGAGAGTCGACCGGAGCCGAGGCATGACGCTCGGCCGTTTGAAGCCAACTCCGAGCTCGACGTGTCACATGACTGGATCGTCACGCGCGAAGTTGACTGGGCCAACGGCAGGGCTTCGTCTGGAGGCGCTGCACACCCAGTCCTGACAGCGGACGTTGCCGTGCGCGGTGGCCCCGCCATCGTCATGTCAGCCTGCGGGGCCGGTAGCGCGGCAGCGGTACCGGCGAGGGCGCCGTCGACCCGGATCAGTTCCCTGACCGTTCACGCGCCCGACGCCCGGCGGAGGGCCTTCGGCCGGTCCAATGACCTCGGACAGGAAGGACTCGAGGCGGGGGAGACGGCCGATGATGTGGTGGCGGCGCTTGGTCGGAACAGGGCTGGCGGCGGGGGCGCTAGCGGCGTCGGCGTCGGCGTGCGTCGCCCCGCCGACGGCGGCGGGCTTCACGACGCGGGTGATCGCCTCGGGCGGCTCGCTGTCCAAGCCCGATGACATCACCGAGCTCGCCGGCCAGCTGTACGTGAGTTTCCAGAACGGGGTAGGTCCCGCCGGCGCGCCAGCCCCCGGCGGGCGTCGCACCAGCACCATCGCCCGGTTCACCCTGGCCGGTATCCGCACCGGCGGGTGGACGCTGCCGGGCAAGTGCGACGGGCTGACCGCCGACCCGGCCCACCACAGGCTGATCGCAACGGTGAACGAGGACGGCAACTCCAGCCTCTACACCCTGGACCCAGCCGGGCGCGGCACCGTGCAGCACTACACCTACCGGACTTTGACCCACGGCGGCGGGACCGACAGCATCAGCATCGTCGGCGGCCAGGTCTTCGTCGCCGCCTCCGCCCCCACCCCCGCCTCGGACGGCAAGACGTTCACCAAGCCCGCGCTCTACCGGCTCACCCTGTCCGGCACCACAGCGCGCGCCGTCCCGCTACTTGCCGACAACACGGTCGTCACTGACGCGGTGACCAAGGCGAAGACGACGCTGAACCTGTCCGACCCGGACTCGACCGAGACCGTCCCCGCCGCTGCACGCCGGTTCGCCGGCGACCTGCTGCTGGACAGTCAGGGCGACGCCCAGCAGGTCTACCTCGCCAGGCCCGGGACCCGGCAGCAGAAGGCGACCGTGCTCAACCTGGCCACCCAGGTCAACGACACCGCCTTTGCCACCAGCACCGTCGGGACGCTGTACGTCACCGACAACGCCAACAACACCCTTATCGCGATCACGGGCCGATTCACCCCCGGCACCGCAATGGTCGCGGCACCCTCGGACTCCACCGTCAGCGGGTTCGTCGGCCGGCTGGATCTGAGCACCGGGCACATCACGCCGTTCGCGGTCGGCTTCGCCAGCCCTGCCGGTCTGCTCTTCGTGCCCCGGCACTAACCGGCACTGACGGCCCAGACCCGCCGATCGGGACCTCGGGGCGCAACGGGTCATCGAGGAGCCGGTGATCCCACCCTGTCGAGCACGGGCCGCTGGCCACCGTCACGACCGCGAGCAGCAGCCGCGCTGGGGCGATCGACGCACCAACGAAACCAGGGACGCTGCCCCGTGCAGATGACGTGCGCGTCCGCCCCCAAGCAGCAACAGGTCGAGGCGATGAATGTTCGCTGAACGACGTCGGGTAGCCGCCTGACCGCACGCACGATCGCAGATCCGGGTGCTGTTGCAGGACAACGTGATCGTGGGGTTCGGTGGGCGCCGCAGAGCAGGCAGGCACTCGGCGTCAGTTTCTCGCCGCGGCCGGGGTGACGCTGGGTTCCATCGCCGCCGCGTGCTCGGCGCCTGGTGGGGGGCGAGGGGATCCGGTCGTGCCAGCCGGGCCCCCGC
>JAABUZ0100010391.1_pt1 | contig 10352 bp, 8 predicted proteins | sample 5562091 | NCBI WGS metagenome assembly JAABUZ01 (sample SAMN12813069, study PRJNA571459) | rock metagenome | isolation source: Antarctica rocks | place: Antarctica: Victoria Land, Linnaeus Terrace sud | collected 2015-12-21 | reverse complement strand
AACCGGGTCTGCTCGGCTTGCAGCCGGATGTTCTCCGACCGCAGGCGTGCGTTTTCTTCTTCCAGCGTCATTCCCAGAGTCTACCAGCACTGCCGACTCCGTTACTACCAGTGTGAACAGTTACGGGCTGGGAGCCTCTATCTGGCTGTGAAGTGCGGGGGGCGTTTCTCAGCAAACGCGCGGGGCCCCTCTTCGGCGTCCTCTGTCTGCAGGAGCTGAGTAAAGAGGCGTGTCTCGAGAGCGAGCGCTTCACGCAGGGGCTGTTCGTATCCCTGAAGGATGGCCTGTTTCGCTGCACGCAGAGCGAGTGGGCCGCGTCGGAGGAGATTCTCGGTGAGGTCCTGAGTGGCGGCCGCCAGATCGGCCAGGGGTACGACCTGGCTGACCAGTCCGAGCGTGAGTGCTTCCGCCGCGTCTATCTGCCGCGCTGTCAGAATCATGTCCATGGCGCGTCCAAGTGGGATCATACGGGGCAGTCGTTGCGTGCCACCGGCGCCGGGTATAAAGCCCCACGTCACTTCGGTAAGGGCGAAGCGCGCCGTATCCGACGCGATCCGAATATCACACGCGAGTGCCAGTTCCAGGCCTCCCGCCAGACAGTACCCGTTAATAGCGGCGACGAGCGGTTTCCAGGTGTCGAAGTCCCGCGTAATGCCGCCAAAACTGGGGCCCGCCGAAGCGCCCGTGCGTGCGGCCTCTATGCGCGCTGGAATGAGGCTCTTGAGATCAGCTCCAGCACAGAATGCCCGATCTCCAGCGCCGGTCAGGACGGCGATCCAGAGTTCGGGATCGTCCCGGAAGTCTGCGAAGGCATCGGCCATTGCCTGGTTCGTAGCCACGTCGAGGGCGTTCATTGATGCTGGTCGGTCGATGGTGATGGTGGCGATGCGCCCCACTTTTTCGTAACGAAGCGCCACGTGTTGTTTCCCCTTATGCCTCCAGTGAGACCTACCGCAAGTGCAGTGTAGGGGACAGCGGGTGCCAGTTCAAGCTCGGGTTACCTGAGGCACGTTTATTCAGTAACAGGAGACACGGGTCGGTTGAGCGTTTCTTCAACAAACAGCATGAGGGTCAGTGCCGCGAACAGGCCGACGCCCGACAGAACCCCGGCGGCAAGCCCTAGCCCGACGATGTCGGCGATGGCTCCCACCACGAGTGGACCACCCGCACTTCCGACGTCGCCAATCAGCCGCCAGACGCCAAGAAACTCGCCTGTGGCTTTCCTTGGGGCCAGATCCGCTCCGAGCGTCATCATGGTGCCAGACCCCATCCCGTTGCCGATTCCCATAACCATGGTCGCGACGGCGAGGCTGGCGAAGTTGTAACTCAATGGTACCAGCGCCATACCGATCGCCATGATGACGAACGAAGGAACGGACGCGAACTTCCGGCCAAACCTGTCCATGACGACTCCCGCGGGAATAAAGAGCGCCATATCGACGGCAGCCGAAAGACTGACAATCGCGCCGACGGCGCCGATGTCCAGGCCCAGGACGGTCGCACCATACAGTGGCACGATAATCTGTCGGCCCGCGCGAATCATTTGCGCGAAAATTTGGGCACTTCCGGCTGCGAACAACTCTTTGTAGTGCGTCTGCACGACCGTCGCAACGACATTCCAGCGCATCCCGCGGTGGCCCGCCGCCGCCTTCCGTCCCGATTCCGCCACGTAGAGGTACGAGACGACGCCAGCGATGATTGCGGTGACCGCGGTACACGCGAACGGGGAGGCGAGACCGAACCTCTGCGCCAGCAGGCCACCGATGGCTGGACCCGAGAACGCGCCGATGCGGTTGATGCCTCCAAACGACGCGATGGCACGACCCCGTTGTGCCAGGGGAACGACGTCGGTCAGGTAGGCCATGCGAGAGATTCCCCAGAATGCGGAGCCCATGCCTCCGAGCACACGGAAGGCGACGAGCACGCCGTACGTGCCGGCCATCAGGCTGCCAAACGCTGAGATGCCTATCAGCAGACATCCCATCAACATCATCGGACGTCGGCCCAGTCGTTCCAGCATCATGCCTGATGGCACGTCTGCGAACATCGTGCCAACGCCCGCTGCCGCCACCGCGAGGCTGATCAGGCTGAACGAGACGCCGAAGGCGCGCGCGTAAAGGGGGAGGGTCGGGACGACAATGGCCTGCCCGAATGAGAGGAGCAGTGTGGGGACATAGACGGGCAGGAGCAATGCCCGCATATTCACCACATCGGCTGTGCCCCCGGCAGGTCGCGTGGGTGTGTTGTTTGACAGGGAAGGGATCGGCCTGGCCTCCTCGCCTACACTCAATCGTTCGTCCGATCGCCCTGTCGCGCGGGACATTCTTGTGCTGGTGGTTGTCGGCTCTGCAGCTCTGACGCATGCCGTCACTGCTGGCCGTTCACCGCTGCTCGGTGTGGAGCATTGCACACCACCGTTCAGACCGCAAGTGGGCGTTCTGTTCGCTGCGGCGCTGCGTCGGCATGGCTACCACTGCATGACTCAGGGACAGCCGAAAGCCAACATGGCAGCCGCGATGACACATCATCAGTACATGCGGAATGTACTGCGAGTTGCGTTCCCTGACGCGTCGGCGTACCATGCTTCAGGCGCGTATGTAGCCTGGCAGATCGCTATGGACTGGCCGGGAGGTAGGGCAGTGTGAGGATGATGCGAACATCGGTAATCGAGCCTGATGATGAGTCCGTCGACGGCGAGTTCGTTCAGGAGCAAGTGGCTTCTCGTGAGCCCGAACCGCAGCCAGGGGATATCATTCACCTGCTGGATGTGCTGGAAGAACGTATTGGAACCCAGCGTCGCGTGCCCTTCACCCGGCGTCTCCTTATTTCGCCCGAGGATTTTGAAGAACTGCTTGATCACATGCGTCATGTGAGCCAGGGTGGCGTCCGGCAGGCCCGCTCGATTGTGCGTCTCCGAGACACGCTCCTCGCTGAGGCGCAGCGTGATGCGCAGTTGATGCTTGATGAAGCACGCATGCGCTGTGACGCGCTGTTAAGTGACGAAGGGTTGCGCGAGGCTGCGCGACACGAAGGCGAACGGATTATCGCTGAGGCTGAAACACGAGCTGAGCGTTCGGCCAACGACGCGGACCGGTACGCAGCAGAGGTGCTCGTGACGTTGCGCGAAAAGTTGCTGAGCGTACGGCAAGCGATCTCGGCAGAGAATCACATCTCGGAGTAGCCCAACTGTTGTCCATGCAGCGTGATGTGCTGCTCTGAAAATTGTCCATCGCCGATTGGTAGATTGTAGAGGCGTATTGCAATACGCCCCTACGTCTCGGTGCACCAGTGTGGCTATTTTTATCTTTGGTGGCGGCGCGCAGGGCCGTGGATACTCCGGTGCGATGACCGTGGTGGCCCGCAGGGCCGCGGTTACCGCAGCGCGATCACGGTGGTGACCGTGGTACCATACACTGTTGTGGAAAAAGATCTCACTATCGCTGCAGCATTGCTGGATCGCCCGCAACTTATCCAGCGGTTGCGAGCACTCGACCTCCGGCCGAATAAGGCCCTTGGACAAAACTTTCTGACCGATCCGGCTGTCCTGACGGGCACGGTCGATGCGGCAGAATTGACACGTGACGACCATATCCTTGAGATAGGACCTGGACCGGGCGTCCTGACCGTAGCGCTGCTGGAGCGTGCAGGTCGCGTCACCTCCGTCGAAGTTGACCGCCGCATGCTGGCGATGCTGGAACCATTGCGGGAACGACACCCCCACCTTCGACTGGTGGAGGGGAATATTCTGGCTATGGACCCGGATGAGCTCGTGGGACCGGAACCCTACAAGGTCGTAGCGAATATTCCGTATTATATTACGTCGAATGCAATTCGGCATTTTCTCATGGCCTCACATAAACCAGAGCGGTTGGTGCTGATGCTTCAGCGCGAGGTTGCCGAGCGCATTTGTGCCCGTCCAAATGATATGAGCATCCTCGCCGTTTCGGTCCAGATCTATGCCGAGCCAGTGATCGTCATGCAGGTGCCCCGGGAATCCTTTTACCCCAGCCCGCAGGTTGACTCGGCACTCCTCAACATACCGCTGCGGGCGGTGCCGCTCGTGGCGCCAGAGCGAGAACGGCGTTTCTTTCGGCTGGTACGCGCAGCGTTTCACGACAAGCGAAAAATGTTACATAACTCGTTTGCTCGAAATCTCGGGGCGAATCGCATGGCCATCGACGCGATGCTGGCCGAGGCAGAGATCGCCCCCAACAGGCGAGCGGAAACAGTGTCGCTTGATGAATGGCTACGGTTGCTCGCCGCAAGTGAGCATCAGATCGCGTGAGCGACACGATGACGGCGGACGGACGCGCGTGCCGATCCACCAGCTGGTGATGCCATGCGCTGGCCGTGGAGCAGAACAACGGTGGAGATGGACAATCAACCGATTTGGCTGATCGTGGGTCTGGGTAATCCGGAACGCAAGTATGAGGATACGAGACATAACATTGGTTTTGTTGTGGTCGACGCGCTGGCACGCCACCACCAGATATCCATAACGACGATCAAGCATCGCTCACTGGTTGGCACAGGCGTAATCGCGGGGCAACCCGTCATGTTGCTAAAGCCACAGACCTACATGAACGACAGCGGTCGTGCAGTCCAGAGCGTCGTGCAGTTTAGAAAAATCGCGCCCGACCGCATTGTGGTCGTCTCCGACGATCTTGACTTGCCTCTCGGGCGCGTTCGCGTCCGGCCTAGCGGCAGTTCCGGAGGGCAGAAGGGGTTAAAATCCATCATGAAAGAGCTTGGGACAGAGGGATTTGGCCGCGTGCGTCTTGGCATCGGTCGACCGGAACGGGGCGGAGATGTCACGGCATTTGTGCTGCAGCCGTTTGATGGCGCCGAGCACGATGTTATCGCGCCTGCGGTGGAACTGGCGGTAGACGCTATTGGGCGCATCGTCGGGCAGGGGTATGAGCAGGCGATGCAGGTGGTGAATCGATGATAGACGTACAGCAAGAGCGCGCGCTCTCGCCCATAGCCGTACTGGCCGGGCGCCTGGCCCCGCTCGCCTCGCACGTGCGTGCTGGCCGACCGGCGGTTGTCCAGGGAGTGCTGGATGCGGCGCGACCATGGGTAGTACGCGCGCTTCCCCCGACAACGTGCGCAACGCTCGTCGTCGGGGCCGATGCGCCGACGGCAAGGACGCTCCACGAGACCCTCCAGGCTCTGGATCCAGACGGAGTTTTCACCCTGTTACCCGAGCGTGACCCGTTGCCTTTCGAGTGGCTTACATCGGATCCGACCGGTACAGGATCGCGTCTGTCGGCACTCCTGTCCCTCTCTGGCGCGCCTGTCCCACACGATGGCCGGACGATTGTGGCAAGCACACGGGCCCTGCTCCAGGCGACGATACCGCCGGACGTACTGGTGGCGCGGCGCCAGCGCTGGTTGCCGGGGGATCGTCTTCGCCTGGCCAGCGTGCTCACCAGCTGGATGGCGCTGGGATACGACGCGGTCGGCGTGGTGGAAGAGCCGGGCACGTTCTGCCGGCGTGGAGGAGTACTCGATGTCTTTCCGTCACATAGTGACTTCCCCATTAGAGTAGAGCTGTTCGACGATGAAATCGAATCGCTCCATGCCTACGATCCTATCACGCAACGTTCACAGGAGCGGGTGGATGAACTGGTGTTGCTGCCTGCGCGTGAAGGACTACCGGACCTTGGACCCCAAGTCGCCGACCGGCTTTCGCGCCTGGACGCGAGCGGCTGCCGTGAGGATGTCCAGGCCCGCTGGGAAGAGAGCCTGCAGGAGCTGCGGGAGGGACGCTCCTTCGACGGCATTGAGTTGTTTCTGGGTCACCTCCATCCACCGGTGAACGGTTTCGCATATCTTCCACCAGATGCGCGGGTGGTGCTGTGTGACGTGGCGGCTCTCCGTGACATGGGAGTACACCTCGACACACAGACTGTGGAACTTGCGGAGACGTCGCCATCACGAGGCGACGTTCCCGTAGGATTGACACCCACACTCCTGCCCTGGTCCACATGTGATACCGCTGTGTCGCAGAGGCAGCTAATCGCGCTGGAATCAGGGGCAAGTATCGAGCTTGAGCGTGGCGACGTCCACGATGCGCCACGCGTGTCGGCCGCTCTGCGCGGCTGCGCCGTTCAGGAACTGGCGATCCAACCCCCGCCCGAGTTCGGTGGGCAGATGCAGCGACTTCTGCAGCAGTGTGCTCGCTGGAGCAACGAGGGCTGGCAGGTGCTGCTCGCCACACTTCAGCACGACCGGTTAGAAGAGATTTTCACTGGCGAAGGGCTACAGACCCGGCGGAGCGCATCGCTTCGTGATGACGCACCCCCAGGATTTCTGGCACTGGTTGGTCAGCAACTGGGGGCGGGGTGGATGTTCCCGGGCTCGAAGCTGGTGGTCTTGAGCGACGTGGAGTTGTTTGGACCGCAGCCACAGGGCGGGCGCCATCGACGCCATCGTGGAAGCGACCGGACGACAGCCGCCTTCCTGGCAGATCTCAATGTTGGCGATTTAATTGTTCACGTCGACCACGGCATCGGCCGGTTTTCGGGCATCACCAGGCTCGATCAAGGCGCGGGCGAACGCGAGTACCTGTTGCTGGAGTACGCCGGCGCAGATCGGCTGTATGTACCCACAGACCAACTCGACCGCGTCTCACGCTACGTCGGTGTTTCTGAAGCTCCTCCTTCACTGAACAAGCTCGGCACATCCGAGTGGAGCCGTGTCAAATCGCGCGTGAAGGCAGCGGTGCGAGAAGTCGCACAGGGCCTTTTACGGCTCTACGCGCAGCGTTTGGCGACGCCCGGTTTTACTTTTCCACCGGACACTGGTTGGCAGGCCGAAATGGAAGCGGCGTTCCCGTTCGATGAGACGCCAGATCAACTTCGTGCGATTGCAGATGTCAAGAGCGACCTGGAATCTGGAAAGATCATGGACCGTCTGGTTTGCGGAGATGTGGGGTATGGAAAGACCGAGGTCGCCCTACGGGCCGCATTCAAGGCGGCGTCGAACAGCAAGCAGGTGGCGATACTCGTTCCAACGACCGTGCTGGCGCAGCAGCACGAGCGAACGTTCCGCGAGCGTCTCGCCGCGTTTCCTGTACAGGTTGCCATCCTGAGCCGGTTTCAAACCGCAAAGGAGCAGCAAGCGACGGTCGATGGCCTGGCAACCGGAACCATCGACATTGTCATTGGCACGCACCGATTGCTTCAAAAGGATGTCCGGTTCAAGGAACTCGGACTGCTCGTCGTGGACGAAGAGCAACGTTTTGGCGTGGCGCATAAAGAGTTGTTAAAACAGCTCCGGGCCGACGTCCACGTGCTCACCCTCACCGCGACGCCAATTCCCCGCACGCTGAACATGGCACTCGTCGGCGTCCGCGACATGAGTGTCATCGAGACGCCGCCAGAGGAACGCCAGCCGGTGAAGACCTACATCGGAAAGTACGACGATCGGCTGGTGCGCGACGCAATCCTTCGGGAACTGGACCGGGGGGGCCAGGTCTTTGTCGTCCACAACTGGGTGCAGTCGATTCCGCTGATTGCGGCGAAGATCACGGAACTCGTCCCAGAAGCCAGGGTCGCAATTGCCCATGGGCAGATGCGCGAAGATAAGCTGGAAAAGGTGATGCTCCAGTTCAGCGCGGGCGAGTTTAATGTGCTCGTGTGTACCACGATTATTGAAAACGGCCTTGACATCTCGAATGTCAATACCATTGTGATCAATCAGGCGACCCATCTTGGTCTGGCGCAGCTGTACCAGTTGCGTGGGCGCGTGGGCCGGAGCAACCGGCGTGCCTATGCGTACCTGCTGTATTCGCACGAGCAACGGCTTCCTCCGCTCGCTGAAAAACGGTTGCGTGCTGTATTCGAGGCGTCCGAACTGGGAGCTGGCTTTCGTATCGCAATGAAGGACCTCGAAATTCGTGGTGCGGGCAACTTGCTCGGTGCCGATCAACACGGGCACGTGGCCATCATCGGCTTTGATCTGTATACCCGCATGCTCGAAGAGGCGGTCCAGGAACTCAAAGGAACGGCGGTGGCTCCGGCGAAACAGGTCGTGGTCGACCTCCGGTTAGCAGCATTTCTACCCGACGACTACGTGACCGATCCGGCGACCAAAATCGATGGATATCGACGCCTTGCCTTGGCGACGACGCTCGAAGACGCGTCGGCCCTGCGTGAGGAGTTTACCGATCGTTTTGGACCTCCGCCAGAGCAGGTACGCAACCTTCTCGACATTGTCGAGATCAAAGCACTCTGTCTTCTTGCTGGCATCAGCGCGGTCTCCGCAAGCCCAATGGATGTGTCGTTTCAGTTCCTTCAGAAGCGTGACTACCCGCGTTCAACGCTCATTCGAAGATTCGGGTCGGCGGCTCGGCTTGGCTCGGAGCAGCTGCGCTTGCCACGCGCACGACTGGGTGAAGCATGGGTGGAGTCCCTCAAAGAAGTCCTTCGCATGCTATGCTGACATGAGTCCAGAGGAGGCGATATATTTTCATAGTGATCACCCGCGATGTTCCCCACATCCTTGCGCGCGACTATGATACGTCACCTCGGCGGGTTGCCCAACGACACCCTCACGCGACCACACATCCCGCATCGCTTTTCCGCGTGCTGGCTGTAACTGCTGGCGCCGTCAGGGGTTGTTGATGCCAAGGAGCGGTACACCCTATGCATGGTTCTGTTCACACATCGCGTATGTATGCGACAACGATTGTGGCTGTCCAGCGGGAGGGCGTCACAGCGCTTGCCGGTGACGGGCAGGTGACCGTGGGTGAAATGGTCATGAAGCATCGTGCTCGAAAGATCCGTCGTCTGTATCAAGAGACGGTGCTCGCGGGCTTTGCTGGGGCCGTCGCGGACGCGATCACCTTGTTTGATAAGTTTGACGCACAGCTCGAACGGTATTCTGGTAATTTGCGTCGTGCCGCTGTAGAACTGACGAAGGAGTGGCGGACGGATCGATTTTTGCGGCGCCTGGAGGCGCAACTCATTGTTGCTGACCGCGGCTCGATCCTGGTGCTCTCCGGCGACGGCGAGGTGATCGAACCCGACGATCAGGTCGTGGCTATCGGTTCCGGCGGCGCGTATGCACTCTCGGCCGCCCGCGCACTGCTGGCCCACACCACGATGCCCGCTGACGAGATTGCCCGCGCGGCGATGGAGATAGCCGCGTCGCTCTGTATTTATACGAACCACGAGTTAGTGCTGGACGCACTACGTGAGCCAGCATCCCAGGAAAACATTGATAGAACCAACGACGGGGGAGAGACGAAGTGGAATCTCTGACACCGCAGCAAGTTGTAAAAGAACTCGACCGTTTTATCGTGGGGCAGCCTGCCGCAAAGCGAGCGGTGGCCGTTGCGTTGAGAAACCGTCACCGGCGCCAGCAACTGGCGCCGGAAGTGCGGGCTGAAGTGATGCCGAAGAATATCCTTATGATCGGCCCCACGGGTGTCGGCAAGACCGAGGTCGCGCGCCGTATGGCCAAGCTTATCGACGCCCCATTCATAAAAGTCGAGGCCACGAAGTTTACCGAAGTTGGTTATGTCGGTCGGGATGTCGAATCGATCATCCGTGACTTGATGGATGGCGCAATCTCCATGGTACAGGATGAGCGCATGGCCGCGGTGAAGGAGCGTGCCGAAGCCATCGCTACGGAGAAACTGCTGAATTATGTGATGAAACCAGAGTCCGACAAAGATGTGGTGGACCACAAAGAGGCGGTGGCTGAGGCACCGCCGACAAAGCGGACGAATCACACGGCCTCCCAACGGCGACAACGAAAACGATTCGCAGACATGCTGGCGTCCCGGCAGATGGAAGATCGCATTGTTGAGATTGAACTCGAGCCAGAGGAGTCGTTTGGGCCGGTGATGGAGTTCGTAGGGAGCATGTCGCCAGAGGAAATGTCGGAAGCCTTTCAGGACTTTATGAGCAGCGTCTCGAGTACGCGCAAACGCATGCGCAGCGTCTCTGTGAAGGAGGCGCGTCGCATCTTGACACTCGAAGAGTCGAATAAGCTGATCGACTGGGAGAACGTGATTGAGCACGCGACACAGCGTGTCGAGGAGCGCGGTATCGTGTTCCTGGATGAATTAGACAAGATTGCCTCCCGGGGCAATGATGGCCGGGAAGGTGCCGATGTTTCCCGTGAGGGCGTGCAGCGAGACCTGCTCCCCATCGTGGAAGGAAGCGTGGTACAGACACGCTTCGGCCCCGTCAAGACCGATCACATTCTGTTTGTTGCGGCTGGCTCATTTTATAACAGCAAGCCGTCAGATCTGATACCTGAGCTGCAGGGGCGATTCCCGCTCCGTGTGGAGCTGGAGAGTCTTTCAACCGCCGATTTTATCCGTATCCTGACTGAGC
>JAABUZ0100010388.1_pt1 | contig 10354 bp, 9 predicted proteins | sample 5562091 | NCBI WGS metagenome assembly JAABUZ01 (sample SAMN12813069, study PRJNA571459) | rock metagenome | isolation source: Antarctica rocks | place: Antarctica: Victoria Land, Linnaeus Terrace sud | collected 2015-12-21 | reverse complement strand
GAGGGTAGTGCCGTAACGAAGTCCCAGAAACTCTGAGGACACTTGCATTGGGGCAACTGCATTGGGGCAACAATGCACAGGGGAAGAACCTGGGAAGCCCCTGGCTTTAGCCACGGGGAATTGTCACTTCAGCGCCTGTCCGGGGACAACGCGCGCGCCGCGTGCCCAGGCGTCCGCCGCCATGCGGCCCTTGCTTTCCGGCTGCACATCCAGCAGGCGCAGCGCTCCCTTGCTTGTACCTACCGTTATACCCCCGCCGCCGATGCTTTCAACCGCTCCCGGCATGGCGTCCGACTCCACGACTTCCGTGCGCCAGACTTTCAGACGCTTGCCCTGCCGGAATGTGTACGCGCCCGGCCTGGGCGTGACGCCGCGAACCAGGTTGTGCAGGTCGCGCGCCGGGCGCGTCCAGTCGAGCTGCCCGATGTCCGGCGGCAGGGAGGGGGCCAGCGTCACGCCGGCCGCGTCCTGCGGGATGCGCGGGCAGTCGCCGCGCGCCAGCGCCTCCAGCGTCCGCAGGAGCAGGCCCGCTCCGATCTCGGCCAGGCGCGGCTCCAGCGCGCCCCAGTTCTCAATATCATCCAGCGGCAGCGACGCTTGCAGCAGGATGTCGCCCGTGTCCAGCCCGGCATCCATCCTCATCGTCGTCACGCCCGTCTCGGCGTCGCCCGCCATGAGCGCGTACTGCATGGGAGCCGCGCCGCGCCAGCGCGGCAGCAGGGAGCCGTGGACGTTGAGGCAGCCCAGGACGGGGATGTCGAGGATGCGCTGCGGGATGATCTGGCCGAAGGCGGCCACGACGATCGCGTCGGGCGCAAGGTCGCGGATGATTTGCACGAACTCTTTCGCGCGTACTTTCTCGGGCTGGAGCAGCGGCAGGCCGGCGGTGACGGCGGCCTCCTTGACGGGTGACGCGGCCATCTTGCCGCCGCGCCCCGCCGGCCGGTCCGGCTGCGTCACGACGGCCTGGACGTCATAGTCCGGCGACTCGATCAGCCGGTGCAGGGTGGGGACGGCAAACGGCGACGTTCCCATGAACAAAAGGCGCATCATACTCCAAATCTTGTTCCAACTCTACTCGCGTGTTTGTCCCGTCGAGTCGGCCGCTCCGCCTTCGCCCTCTTCGTCCGCCGTGACCCAGTGCAGGTCGGTCGGGTTGCGGTCAATGAAGAGGATGCCGTCCAGGTGGTCATTCTCGTGCTGGATGACCCGCGCCCCCAGACCCTCGCTGCGGATGCGGACCGGCTTGCCGAACTGATCCGCGCCCTTGACGACGACCTCGTTGGCTCGCACGACATCGCCCTGCAAGCCGGGGATGGACAGGCAGCCTTCCACGCCGACTTGCTCGCCCTTCTTGCCGAGAATTTTGGGATTGATGATCGCCTGGAAGCCGTCCCCGGCGTCGTACACGAAGATCCGCTGCAAGATGCCAAGCTGCGGCGCGGCCAGGCCGACCCCGTTGGCGGCGCGCATGATGCGCTCCATGTGCGCGACCAGTTCCACCACGTCCTCGTTGATGTTCAGAACCGGCTTGGACCGTTGGCGCAGGAGATGCACCCCTTCCGCCTCATCATACTTGACGATCGGATCATCCTTTCGGATCAGATCGGTCAGCTTCCCCGCGGCCTTCGCCATCGCGTTTTCTCCCCAGTCCGTCATTGCGGGTTATTATAGCACAAAAAACGGGGCAATTCGGAGCATCCGTCAGAGCATTGAAAGCGGGTCCATGTCCAGGGACAGACCCAGGCGTTCGCCCGTCGTCAGTGCCGCCAGCGCCTCACGCAGCAGCGCCAGCAGCGTCTCTTTCGCGGGCGCGCGCAGGGCCAGATGCCAGCGATACCGCCCGCGCAGGCGCGACAGCGGGCAGGCAACCGGGCCGAGCAGCGTCACCTCGGAGGCCGGGTCGAGCTGCGCCCGCAGGATGTTCGCCAGCCGGTAGCCGCGCTTGCGCGCCTCATCTTCGGCCTCGTCCGTGAAGACCAGGTTCGCCATGTGCGCGAACGGCGGATAGCCCAGCTCCTGCCGCTGACCGATGGCCTGGGCATAAAAGCCTAGATAATCGTGTTTGGCGGCGAACTGCACGCTCTCGTGCTCCGGCGAGAACGTCTGCACGATCACGGCGCCTGGAACCTTGCCGCGCCCGGCCCGCCCGGCCACCTGCGTCAGCAGTTGGAATGCCCGCTCCGGCGCGCGGAAGTCGGGGATGTTCAGGGCCGTGTCCGCGCTGACGACCCCGACCAGCGTGACGTTGGGGAAATCCAGCCCTTTGGCGACCATCTGCGTCCCGATCAGAATATCCGCCTCGCCGCGTTTGAACGCCCGCAGCGTCTCGGCGTGCGCCCCCTTGCGGGACATCGTATCCCGATCCATCCGCAGCGTCCGCGCCCTGGGGAACTGCTGCCGGACGGCGTCTTCCACCTTTTCCGTTCCCACGCCGAAGGGCCGCAGCCGCAGCCCGCCGCACTTCGGGCAGGTGTCCGGCACGCGCCGCCGGTAGTCGCAGTGGTGGCACTGCAAGTAGCGGCCCGCGTGGTGGTAGGTCAGCGACACGTCGCAGTTCGGGCAGTGGAACGTAAAGCCGCAGTCCCGGCACAGCAGAAACGAGGCGAAGCCGCGCCGGTTGAGGAACAGAATCGCCTGCTCGCGCCGCTCCAGGCAGCAGCCGATGGCGGCAGTCAGGTCCGCACCGAAGACCGACCGGGGTGGGGGTTCGGGGCGGACCCCCCCCAATTCTGGGGGAGCCGGATTAGAAAACCCCGTAGGGGCGCGATGAATCGCGCCTTCTTTCCCTCTTGCTCCCCCAGAATTGGGGGCGGGGGGGGCCTTCATCTCCTCCCGCAAGTCCACCACGGACACGGGCGGCAGGGGGCGGCTGTCAATGCGCTCGGCCAGCGCGATCAGCCCGTACTCGCCCGCTTGGGCCAGGTAAAAACTTTCCAGCGAGGGCGTCGCGCTGCCCAGCACGACCGTCGCCCCCGTCTGCACCGCCCGGAACCGGGCCGCGTCCCGCGCGTGGTAGCGCGGGTTCGAGTCCTGCTTGTAGGAGCCGTCATGCTCCTCGTCCAGCACGATCAGCCCTAACTGGGGGACGGGCGCGAAGACGGCTGACCGCGCGCCGACCACGACGTGCGCCTCGCCGGACTGTATCCGCCGCCACTCGTCATGCCGCTCGCCCAGCGACAGGGCCGAGTGCAGCACGGCCACTTCGTCCGCCCCGAAGCGGGCTTTGAACAGGTCCAGCACCTGCGCCGTCAGCCCGATTTCGGGCAGCAAAATCAGCGCATTCCGCCCCAGCGCCAATGTCCGCGCCACGGCGTCCAGATACACTTCCGTCTTGCCCGACCCCGTCACCCCGTACAGCAGCAGCGTCCGCCCGTCCCGCGCCGCCAGATGCCGCCCGATCTTGCCCGCCGCCCGTGCCTGGGAGTCGGTCAGCGGCGGGGCCTTCCCCGCCACGAAGCCGAAGAACTGGAACGGGTCGCGCCGGCTCGGCACTTCGCTGTACCGCGCCAGCCCCTTTTCCGCCAGCGCCTTTGCCGCCGCCCCGGCGCTCGCGCCGACGGCCAGGCCGGACGCGGGCCTCTTCGCCGCCCGGCCCTCCTCCTCCGCCGCCGCCAGCGCCCGCAGCAGCCGCGCCTGACGCGCCGCGCCCGCCCGCTCCAGCCGCGCCGCCTCCTCCCCGGCCACGTCCGCGTCCACGGCCAGCCGCAGCAGCCGCACCATTTTCCGCCGGGCGGGGGGCAGCTTGACCGCACGCTCTTCGGTCACGATGCCCTTGCGCCGCAGTTCCGCCAGCGCCGCGCCGGGCTTGGCCTGCCCCAGCGCCTTCGCCAATTTCCCCGGCTCCGCCGCCCCGCCCAGGGCCGCCAGCGCCGCCGCCAGGTCCTTCTGCGAGGCCGCCCGCGACCCGGCCAGCCGCTCTTCCCAATCGTCGGCCAGCGTCAGCGTCGTCTTGATCTGCGACGACATCACTTCCGGCACGATCAGCTGCAGGGCGTCCCGCAGCTCGCACAGCGTTTGCTCCGCCACCCACCGGGCCAAGTCGAGTAGTTCCTGATCAAACCCCGGCGCGTTCTCGATCCGCGCCGCGACCGGCTTGATCTTCGCCGCCATTTCGGGCGGGCACTCGTCCTTCAGCCCGACCACATAGCCGACCGCCGACTGCGCCCCGAACGGCACGACGACCGCCGCGCCCACTGCCAGCGGCAGGCCAGTCGGCACGGCATAAGTGAGCGGCTGCGGCAGCCCGGCTACGTCAATTTGAACGATGATGTCGGCGTACATGGGAGTCTATTATACACCCGGCAGGGGGTGACTCCGCAGGCCGCGCAAGAATCCATTGGAGGCGCTGCCCTGAGATGCAATTGCGATCAAAGGGGAATGTGCCGGACTTGATCCTGTAAATCCAGCGGTGTACCGGCCTGGGCCACAAACACGATGTCGCTGATTGAGGCTGCAAGCGGCGCGAGTCTTCTGACCGCTATCAGGCCAGGCATCGGCAGATCCTCTCGCGTCCGCTGATATGCGGCATCAATCATCGTGCTGGCGTCATGGGTGAGTATGACCCGGCCTTCCTGCGCGGCCCAGGCCAGTATGATGGAGTCCTCTACAGTCCTCAATCCGACGTCCTGAACACGCACCACATCCAGTTCCGGCAGGTGTCGCAGAACGCCGCGCAAGATGTCGTTGTTAAAGTCTTCGTCCGTGAGAAAGCGCGTCAGGCGGGGTTTGCTTTCTCCGCAAGGCGAGCCTGCAAGCGCGCGCGGAATTCCGCGTTAGAGGGCTGGTTTGCTTCGATCTTTCTGCGAGTCTCTGCCGACTCTACCTCACGGCGGGTGATGTACGCATCTACGGCGTCTCGGTGGTCCAGGTAGTAAGTGATGACCGCGTAGACATCCCGGAGTTTGAGAGTGGTGTATGACCGCACGATGTCTTCCGGCGTCGCGCCGCTGTTGTAGGCGTAAATCACCGTGTCCAGCGAGACCCGCGTTCCGCGCACCCGTACCGCGCCTTGTTCCGTCTCATAAAGCGGCGGCGGTTCCGCAATGTAGCTTTCTAGAAGTGCCATGAGCATTCTCCCTCCGCTCATTATACCACTTCGCCGACCCTGAGCAGCAGGGCGTGGGCACGTCGCGAACAAGGCAGGAATGCCTCGTCAAACCAGGGAACCTTAAGTCATCATGACTCCCCTGCCTCCTTATGCTTCGTATTCTCTGATGCCCGGTCCCGTGACTCGCATCGCACGAGTCACCGGCGCGACGCCGCCGGGCGAGGGGCTGCCGAACCCCAACCACACCGACCTCAAAGACCAATTGTTTGGAACCGATCTGGGCATCCTGTGGGCCGTCGGTGACAACAAGGTGATGATCGCCTTTGGGGACACCTATGGCCGGGGCTGGGGCGGCGCGGGAGGCGGGCCGCCGACGGCAGATTGGCGAAGCAACACGCTGGCCCTGTCCACCGATGCCGATCCGGCAAAGGGCCTCGTCTTCACGACCATGATTCAGGACAAGCCTGGACACGCAGGCGAGTTGATCGCGTCCCGAAAAGACGGCACGGAACTGACGGTCATTCCCACGGCGGGCGTGACCGTCGGCTCGCGCCACTACATCCACTTCATGTCTGTGCAGTGGTGGGGACCGCCCGGCGTCTGGCACACCAACTGTGGGGGCCTTGCCTACTCGGACGACGCGGGCAAGACTTGGATCAAAGCCGCAAAGGCTATCTGGAAGAATACGGCCCAATGGGACGATCATTTTCAGCAGGCGGCCTTCGCCAAAAGCGGCGGATACGTCTACCTCTTCGGCACCCCCAACGGACGGCGGGGCAGCGTGTCCCTCGCCCGCGTTTTATATCGGCGCCTGCTCGACAAAGAGGCGTACCAGTATTGGGACGGTCAGGGCTGGCAGATCGGCAATGAAGCCGCTGCCGTGCCCGTCGCCCACGGCCCCGCCGGCGAGCTGTCCGTCGCGTACAATTCCTTCTTCCGCCGCTGGCTCATGGTTTCCCTGGATGAAGACAGACATGCCCTCGTCCTGCGAGACGCTCCAGCCCTGACAGGACCCTGGTCAGAGGAAAAGACGCTGGTGAAAGGCGCCGATTACCCGGTGCTGTATGGAGGCTTCATTGATCCGCTTCACAACAGCGGCAAAGACCTATACTTCACGCTTTCCCAGTGGTGGCCTTACAACGTCTTCTGGATGCACACGACCTTGAACGCAGAGCCTGCTCGTCCCTAAGAGATTTGACAAACGGCCAGCCGCTCGGCTATACTAAAGTCACTCTTTGGTATGGAGGCAGCAACGTGGCAGATTATTCAGACAACTCAAATGGCTCCCAGGTGAGCGACATCTGGAAGAAGCGGCACACGGCGGCGCATGTCATGGCGCAGGCCGTCCTGGAGATGTTCCCCGACGCCCGCCTCGCCATCGGCCCGCCGATCGAGGAAGGCTTCTACTATGACTTCGATCTGCCCCGGACCCTGACGCCCGACGATTTGACCGAGATCGAGTCTCGGATGCGGCGCATCCAGAAGCAGGACCTGCCGCTGACGCGCTCGGAAAAGCCGCGCGAGGAGGCGACCGCTTATGAAGAAGAGCGGGGGCAGTCGTATAAAGTCGAGCTGATCCACGATCTGCCGGAAGGCGAGACGATCTCGTTCTACACGCAGGGGACGTTCACCGACCTGTGCCGGGGGCCGCACGTCGCGAGCACCGGCCGGATCGGCGCGTTCAAGCTGGACCACACGGCGGGGGCGTACTGGCGCGGCGACGAGAAGCGCCCCCAGCTCCAGCGCATCTACGGCGTCCTGTTCGACACGCAGGAGGACTTGGACGCCTATTACGTCCGGCTGGAAGAGGCCAAAAAGCGCGACCATAAGGTGCTAGGCAAACAGCTTGGGCTGTTTATGAACTCGCCTCTAGTCGGCGCGGGTCTGCCGCTCTGGCTGCCCAAAGGGGCGACCATCCGGCGCATCCTGGAGCGGCATGTGCAGGACGTGGAATTGGCGTCCGGTTACGAGCACGTCTTCACGCCTGACCTTGCCAAAGTGGACCTGTACAAGCAGTCGGGCCACTGGGAGCATTACAAAGACGGTATGTTCCCGGTGATGAAGATCGAGAACGAGGAGTTTGTGCTGCGGCCCATGAACTGCCCGCACCACATCCAAATTTACAAGAACGGACTCCACTCGTACCGCGATCTGCCGATGCGCCTGGCCGAGCTTGGCACCATGTACCGCTACGAGAAATCCGGCGAGTTGAGCGGCCTGTCGCGCGTCCGCGCGATGACTCTGAGCGACGCCCACATCTTCTGCACTGAGGCGCAGGTCATTGACGAGGTCAAAAAATGCATCCTGCTGATCGAGGCTGCCTACCGCAAGCTGGGCATCACGGAATACAGCTACCGTCTGAGCCTGCATGACCCGAAGAACACCGAGAAGTATGTGGACAACCCGACCCTGTGGGAGCAGGCCGAGGGCGAGTTGCGCGAGGTCTTTGCGGGCTTGGGCCTGCCTTACTATGAGGGCATTGGCGAGGCCGCATTCTACGGTCCGAAAATTGACATCCAGCTCAAAAACGTGATGGGCCATGAGGAGACTGTTTCCACGGTACAAGTAGACCGGCACTTGCCCAGGCAGTTCGCGCTGGAATACATCGGCGAGGACGGCCAAATCCACCAGCCGGTGATGATTCACCGGGGCTATATCAGCACGATGGAGCGCATGGTCTCCTTCCTAATCGAGCACTATGCGGGCGCCTTCCCCACCTGGCTCGCGCCCGTGCAGGCGATCCTGCTGCCCATCGCCGACCGGCACAAAGAATACGCGGAATCTGTCAAAACGAACCTGGTAGACGCCGGGTTCCGCGTGGAGGTGGACGGGCGCAACGAGAAGGTCGGCAAGAAGATCGCCGAGGCCGAGTCGCAGAAGGTCCCCTACATGCTCGTCGTCGGAGATCGGGACATGAACGCCGGAAACGTCTCCGTCCGCCAGCGCGGTGGGACGGATTTAGGCGCGCTCAGTCAGGAGGACTTCCTGAGCCGCCTGCGCGAAGAGACGAAAGCCTGAACCCATGTCTGCACTGGAACAGGGCTACATCACGCCGGAGCAGTACCTGGAACTGGAGCGTAAGGCCGCGTTTAAGAGCGAGTATTTCTCCGGTCGGATGTTTGCGATGTCCGTTGGATCCAACGTCCACGCGCTCTTATGGTCGCAGTTGAGGGCAGGCCATGCTTCACCTTCAACAGTGACCGTATTTAGCCCGCCGCAAGCCACGAGGCTTTAGACCGTGGTTCCGCATTGCGGAACTTGAGTTAGGCGGGCTTCCCAGGCCCTGCGACACAAAGCCTTTAGGCCGAGCGAAGCGAGTTTTGGCTATAGTCAACAGGTGGTATGATGTCCCTGGCATGAGAACCTACGAGTACCGAGCAAGACCCAACAAGCAGCAGGAAGCTAGGCTGATGGCCGTCCTCACCGCCTCGCGCCGTCTCTACAACGACGCTTTGCAGGAACTCGTGGAGCATGACAGGGCGACGGGCAAGCACATGAACCTGTTCGAGCAGGACAAGCGGCATGGGGCCAAAGAGCATCCCGACCTGCCTGCCGTCGTCGTGGACACCACGCTCAAACGCCTGCATCGTTCGTTCGCCAACTTCTTCCGAGGGCGCAAGGAAGGTAGGCGCGTCGGGTTCCCGCGCTTCAAGTCCGCCAACGCCTGGAACACCGTGCAGTTTCGCGACGCTGCTAACTGCCTCGACGGGAACTACCTCAAAACACCAAAAATCTGCGGCGGCAGAATCCGCGTCAACGTGCATCGTCCTCTGGGCGGCGCGTTCAAGTTCGCCCGCCTGGTTCTGCGGCCTTCTGGCTGGTATGTGCAGTGCGTCACCGACTACGACGGCGAGCGGCTGGAGCCGAACGACAAGGCAGTGGGCCTAGACATGGGCATCACCTATCTGGTGGCCGACAGTGACGGCGGCTTCATCAAGAACCCAAAGTCGTTCCGCCAGTCAGCAAAGAAGTTGGCCCATGCCCAGAAGCAGTTGGCGAAGTGCAGGAAGGGCAGCCATCGCCGCCGCAAAGCCAAGAAGCAGGTGGCGCGTGTGCATGAGCGGATTGCCAACCAGCGCAAAGATCGGCTGCACAAGGTGAGCCGCTCGTATGTCAACGGCTACGGCACAATTGCTGTGGAAGACCTAAAGCCTGCGAACATGGTCAGGAACCCCTCGCTGGCACTCTCTATTTCGGACGCCTCCTGGGGGCTGCTGCGATTTTTCCTGTCGTATAAGGCTGAGAGTGCCGAGCGCAGGTTCGTAGCCGTCCCGCCGCACTACACGTCTCAGAAGTGTAGCCGCTGCAAAGAACTGGTTCAGAAGTCGCTTTCGGTTCGGACTCACGTTTGCCCGCAGTGCGGGTACGTCGCCGACCGAGACACCAACGCGGCAAGGAACATACTCCGAATAGGTCTGGACGAGACCTTCGCCGAGGGACGCTGAGGGGCTGGCATCGCCAGTGAGTCAAGCGTCTCGTTGAAGCGAGAAGCCCCGCGGCTTTAGGATTTAGTCTTTAGCCCAAGGGGAGTGTCACATGAAAGTGCGCGTCAACGCGACGGGCTTAGACACCTATCCTGATGTCAGCGTCGTTTGCGGTGAGGTTCGGTACACCGACGGGCAGCGGGACATGATGGAAAACCTGTCGTCATCGTCGAAGTGTTGTCCCCGACCACGGAAGCCTACGACCGGGGCGAGAAGTTTGTTCACTATCAAGGGCTGCCCTCGCTGACCGATTACCTGATTATCCCGCAGGAAACGATGCGCGTGGAGCAGTATGTGCGTCAGACGGACGACCAATGGCTGCTGTCCATGCACTCCGGCCCGGAAGCGTTGGTCAAGATCGCCTCCATCGGCTGTGACCTGCATCTGGCGCAGGTTTACGAGCGGGTGGAAGTCGGCACGGAAAGAACTGCCCCGACGCTCCGTATCGTGGACCAGGGCAATCGCATATAGATGACAGACAGAGGGCAACCACGGTGGGTTGCCCCTCCCCAGGATTACCGATTACAGGGTGCGTAGGGGCAGGCCCCCGTGCCTGCCCTCCCTCTGTCCATGCCTACCCTCCCTCTGTCCATGCCTACCCTCCCTCTGTCCATGCCTACCCTCCCTCTGTCCATGCCTACCCTCCTTCCCCCCGTGCTGCCCTCCTCGGCTGCCTCCTATATGCGATCGTCTTGCATCGTGGACAGCGACTCTTGACATTCCCACGCCGAATGCGCTACAATAGAACTCGCTCGGTGTCGGCCCACGCACACCGATTTTTCCTAGTGGGTAAGGATTCAAAAACATCAACAGTAGAGAC
>JAABUZ0100010386.1_pt1 | contig 10355 bp, 13 predicted proteins | sample 5562091 | NCBI WGS metagenome assembly JAABUZ01 (sample SAMN12813069, study PRJNA571459) | rock metagenome | isolation source: Antarctica rocks | place: Antarctica: Victoria Land, Linnaeus Terrace sud | collected 2015-12-21 | reverse complement strand
TTCACCCAGAGCCAGCTCTATGGCCTGTTCTTTGGACATCTCGGCAAGCTGTCGATGATTGCCCTCTACTTCATCCTGACTCAGTGGCTCCAAGGCCAGCAGGTCGTCACCACGATCTTTGGTCAGCGTCTTGACGTCCATTTCTGGAACGTCAAGTCCACATGGGATCACCTGTTGAGCCGTGATTTCTCCCATGGCGGCATCGTTCAGTGGCTGTCGACCAAGCAATGGAATGACATCCGGCACGTCGTGCGGCCGTACATGGAGGGTCTCATGGCACTGCTGCTCTACCAGCAGATTGGCTTCGATTCTCTAACGTACGACAAGAAGACTGAGGAGGCTGAGCCAGACATGGTCGATCGCTTCCTTGTGCGTGTGCCGCTTATACCCTCACGCTTTAAGCCGGTTACCACGGCACAAGAAGTCGCGATCCCCTTCATCGTGCTCCTCGTGGGGACGTTGATTGCGATCCCAATGTTCCTGTGGGTGTTGCCGTTCTTCCATGACACGCTGCATGCGGGGTGGCTTGCACCACAACTCGGCGCGCATCCCTCTCTTGCTGCGAAGCTCTATGCGGACGGCTATGACGCATTCATCATTGGTATCGTCGCAGGCTTCGCTGTCAAGCGCATTACCCGGCCGGTACTGAATGCCAATATGATGTTCTTTTGCCATCGCTGGATTGCGAAGGAACGCAAGCCCCACTGGTGGATGCCCCCGGGCATGCGCTCTACGATCCGGGCGCTTGATCTGCGCGAGGATTCAGTCGAGCACAACAAGGAGAAGCTTGCTCTCAAGGGCCGCTGGTTTGGTTCGTTTGTCATTGGCTCGTCGATAGGAATTCTCCTCCTCGCGGTATACGGGTTCTACATCATCGAGTACATTGCGTAGAACCTACTAGCATACTTAATCATGATTTGGGAGGTCTTTCGCAACGTTGATGATTCGGGGCCACGTTCATTTGAGAAGCTCTTGCCAGGCACGCTGCAATACCCACTTCCGCAGGGTTTGGAGGGGTTGAGTCCTGACAGAACCGTTCAGAGAGATGTGACGTACCCCATGTCTAAAGACCTGATTCTTACCCACATCTTTTTTGACTCGCTTGTAGAGCGGAACGATACAGGAGAGTTCGCCATGTACCCTGTCGTACGGCTGGCTTGATAGGCCGTTTCACAATATCCAAGTGTAAATTGTGGGTAAGAATCAGGCCTTGGAGTCAGGGGATCACCGGGGGCAAAGTCAATAAATTAAAGACAATCAAAAGGCAAATGTATGGCAGAGCAGGCTTTCCTCTCTTGCGACAACGACTCTTACACGACGCCTAATCTCTGCTTCAACTGCCGCAAGGAATGTGGACAACATTCTCAACGAAGTTGCCATCGGCTTCACCAAAAACTAGGAAGAGCCAAGATTACGCAGGCGTTGACAGAGGGATGCATCTCGCTTTTGTGATCGCCGGAGAAGTCCTCGTTCTCGCCTTGGGAGCTGCATGGGGCTTCGTCAGCACAAGACGGGAAACATCCCAAATCGAGACTGCCCCGAAATCCTGAGGACCTTGCCCCGGTTTAGTGGAGTAGTCAAACTTGGAATATACTCTACCGAAGGAGAGCAAGATGCCCAAGCAACAAAAAACCTACAGCAAGGAGTTCAAACAAGAAGCTGTACGCCTGGTTGAGAACAGTGGCAAAAGTATGAGTCAAGTTGCTCGTGATCTGGGGATCGCTGATAGTACGCTCTCCCACTGGTGTCAGCAACTCAGTCAACAGGGGGAGCAGGCTTTTCCTGGAAGTGGGCATCAAACGGCTTGAGAGGAAGAAAATCGTCGTCTGCGGCGTGAACTGGAAGTCACCAAACAGGAACGTGACATTTTAAAAAAGGCGGTCAACATCTTCTCGCGGAGCCAGTTGTGAAGTACAATTTCATCACCGACCATCGCCAAGAGTATCCTGTGAAATTGATGTGTCGAGTGCTTCAGGTTTCCGTCAGTGGATACGACGCTTGGAAACAGCGCGGTCCCAGTAAACGAAGCAAAGCCAATACGGAACTCAGTAAGCAGATCGAGCAGGTCTATCGAACGCATCGTCAGGTATACGGAAGTCCCAGAGTTCATGCGGTTCTCAAAACACAAGGAATGAACTGTGAGCGCAAACGAATTGCGAGGCTCATGAACCAAGCAGGATTGAGTGTGAAACCACGACGCCTCCGTACCAACATGACGGATAGTCGTCAAGGTTATCCTTTCGCCAACAATGTGCTGGGACGAGATTTCACAGCAGATGCACCCAATACCAAGTGGGTTGCAGACATCACAGGGGATGGATGGCAGAAGGCTGCTCTATCTTGCGGCCATTCTGGACGTGTACTCCCGTTTCATCGTTGGATGTGCGATGAGTTCTTCGTGGGATGCAACTCTGGTCGAAGACGCGCTCAAGATGGCGATGGGACGCAGACATCCTCAAGTGGGCTTGCTTCATCACTCACACGCCTGTCACTCAGATCGAGGAAGTCAGTATACAAGTACTGACTACCAAAAGCAGCTCGCTCAAGATGGACTCGTGGTGAGTATGAGTCGCAAGGGGAATTGCTACGACAACGCTATGAGGGAGAGTTTCTTTGGCACGTTCAAAGCGGAATGCGCAGAATGCCAAGACTATCGGATGCGTTCTCAAGCCCGTCAATCCGTCTTTGAGTATATCGAGACCTTTTACCATCGGCAACGTCTGCATTCCTCGTTAGGATATGTCAGCCCTCTGGCCTCTGATCAACTGTTGAGGCAATTCTCCAACTCTAGGACTCCATGAAAACGGGTCAAGGTCAACTCCATGCGGAGCTGGCTGAACAAGGGATCAAGTGCTCACGCAAACGGGTGGCTCGGTTGATGCATGAAAGGGGATTGGCTGCTCGTCGAGCTCGCCATCGCACACGAACGACCCACAGCGACCCATCAGCGCGTGTAGCCTGCAATCTGCTCACTCGTGATTTCACGGCCTCACGCCCCAATGAGAAATGGACTGGGGATATTACTGCCATCTGGACCTATGAGGGATGGCTCTACCTGGCTGTTGTGCTTGATCTCTTCTCGCGACGCGTGGTAGGATGGGCGATGGCAGCAAACCAGGATGAGACTCTGGTTGAGACCGCATTGCGTATGGCTCTGCTTGGGCAGATTCCCCAGGCTGGATTACTTTTCCATTCTGATCGGGGATCGCAGTATACCAGTGATGCTTATCGAGCCTTGGAAGCAGAAGTACTAATGACTGTCAGCATGAGCCGAACCGGCAACTGCTACGATAATGCCGTCACCGAATCCTTTTTCAGCACTCTCAAGGCGCAATGCGTCGAGGGCTCCTCATTCAGGAGCCGCTCACAAGCCAGGCAAGCTCTCTTCGAGGACACCGAGTGCTTCTACAACCGGGTTCGACGACACTCTTCTTTAGGCTACAAGAGCCCGGTTACCTACGAACAATTGATGTGTTAAACCCAAAGGTTTGGGGTCTCCACAAAAATGGGTCAATCTCAATACTGCATCTGTCTCTTCTTTCTGGATGGATCGGTCTTTGCTTAGAACCCAATCCTACCAGAAATGAGGGGTTTTGTCTCCTTTCCTTTTTTAGAACGCATAAGCCCTAATCCTGGATCCACCTCCTATTGACACCCACAAGAGCTCTATGCTAGATTCCTCAGAAGCCCGTTCGTGGTAGTAGACAACAGAGGCAATGAGTAAAATGAAGTCGGTATCTCCATAAATATCGAGCAGATGGAGTTTTCTGAAAGATGAGTATATTTCCCCATGATGTTGTGATTATTGGTGCGGGTATCATCGGCAATTCGATTGCCTACCACCTTGCACGCATGGGAAGCCACGTCCTGGTGATAGAACGAAGCGATGTCGCTAGTTCTCCTGCTGCTTCCTGGGCGAGTGCAGGTGGTGTGCGACGTCAGGGTCGCCATCCAGCAGAAGCACTTCTGGCGAGTGAGGCTATTGCACGCTGGCCCACCCTCTCTGAGGAACTGGAAGCGAACGTGCATTACCGTCAGGGTGGCAATCTGCTTCTGGCTGAGAACGACGAGGAAGCGGCGCGGCTGGTCGATTTTGTCCGTGAGCAGCACGCTCTGGGCTTCCACGATGTCTCTTTGTTGGATCGCCAAGCTACTCATGAAATCGTGCCATCCCTGCATACACACATTCTCGCCTCCAGTTACAGCCCCGCCGATGGTCAGGCCGATCCTCCGCTCACGACGCGTGCCTTCGCCGCCGCTGCACAGCGTCATGGAGCCACCTATTGGCAGCACATTGCCGTCAAACGCCTGCTTGTCTCCGGGCAGCGTGTCACTGGTATTGAGACAGATCGTGGTCTCGTTCAGGCAGCTCAAGTCGTTCTCGCTGCCGGTGCTTGGAGCGATGAATTGGCAAGTGGAGTAGGTCTGTCTCTGCCGATCAAAACACTCGCTCTCCAAATGCTTCTCTCGACCCCCGCGCCTACGCACATCTTACAACCGGTGTTGGGGACTCTGGGTCGCGCTCTTTCGCTGAAACAACTCCAGAACGGTGCTTTCTTCCTGGGAGGAGGGTGGCCCGGCGACCCTTCGCCGAATCGACTTACGTTCACAACGCGTCAGGCAAGTATTGAGGGCAACTGGCACGATGCCTGTGCGGTTCTGCCCATCGTCGCGCAACAGAAACTGGTCCAGGCTTGGTGTGGTCTGGAAGCCGAAAGCATCGACGAAATTCCTTTCATCGGTCCCGCGCCCGCTCTTCCCGGCCTGACCCTGGCTTTAGCTTTCTCTGGTCACGGTTTCGCCATCGCTCCCGCCGTCGGTCGCGCCGTTGCCGACCAGCTTACTGGTCATGCCACGCCTGAACTGGATGGACTCAGCACGGCAAGAATAGCAGGCTTTTCGCAGCAGCAAATCAACGTGTTTCAAAATAAGAGCATTTCAGGTTCTCTCGCTGGCTAATTTCTCAACGACTGGAACGATTCGTACATGATGCCTGCGAGGTATGATATTGACCATCGCTGGCTCTTGACCACTTGTAGGCTTAGTACTTGTTTGCTTGCAACAACAAACAGATTAAGAGAAAAGGCATGAAGGAGAAAAGGGTTGCCAAATTGCTCTGTAGGCAGACATTGAGATCATAACATTTTTCCGTTATTTGGCCTATCAGTTTCTTCCTGACGAAAAAGTACGTAGTCGTACCATATAACCTCTTCAAGATATACATTTGGTCATGATGTGTTCCTGTTCATCAGCTATCATTTACTTCGGCTGATCACTACAGCATGTACACCAGTAAACAAGACGTTCATTTCACTATTTTCCCAATTAAGAAAATGTGGTAGTCACTGTCATAGATGTATTTGCAATCGCATATGTGATAATTGCAATGTTAAAAGACTCTGTTGACGAATGACACCCCGAATCGAAAAGACGCTAAGCACAGGCCAGACCTTGTAGTACATAATGCTCAGCTAAGCGAGCAAAAAGAGAACGACGGGTCTTGCCCCGAGAGGTGTCAGTCAGAACCGCATCAATCCGCACGAAATTGATCGCTACAGCGGTCAAAAGGTATTGTCAACTTAAAGGAAAGGAGTCTACTGTTGAGATAAAGAAAGAAAAGATAGCGCAGAGGAACTAGAGGCTGGAGCATTCAAGAGTTAGCTGACCAATTTCACCCTGGTTACCTCATCCCATATCTGGAATCGATTCTGCAAAGTGGCACGATACTCCTTTGCACTCAGGCGATGCCTTCGCAGTTGGAAATGACCAGAGATGAGACCAAAGGCAGAAAGAAAGCGTTGCGCATGACCCGCCGATTTGAATTTCCTCATTTTCTTCTCGCGCAGTCGCGTTGCTTGGTGCGAGTTTTCCGCTCGATTGTTCAGCCGTTTGTGTTGGCGATGCGCCACACTTGCCAGAATCTCGCGCTTTGCTGCTCCATAACGAGCAAGCTTGTCGGTAATAATGACTCGCGGCACATATGTGAGTCCTTTGAGAAGTTTCCGAAAAAATCTTTTGGCTGCGTGTTTGTTGCGTCGGCTCTGCACCAAGATGTCGAGCACATTCCCGTATTGATCAACCGCTCGCCATAAGTAGTGTTTCTGACCCCTGATCGTGAGCACGACCTCGTCCAGATGCCATTTGTCGCCACAAGGAGGGCGACGGCGCAGCAATTCATTGGCGTAGGTCTGCCCGAATTTTAAGCACCATTGTCGTACCGTTTCATTGGTCACAACGATTCCACGCTGTGCCAAAAGTTCTTGCACATCGCGAAAACTGAGCGAGAAACGAAAATACAACCAGACTGCGTGACTGATAATTTCCGGTGGGAAGCGGAAGCCATTGTAGATGGGAGCAGTGGTGTTTGTTTTCATGCAATGAGTATGCCAGAGATTTCGCTGTTCGGCAAGTTGACAATACCAACTGGATGAATGAGAACTTCATCGGGCGTCATTCCGCAACTGCATAGCCCTTCTGAATAGTTACGGTTTTTACACGTATCCTGGTTCTTACCTCTATCTGATTAAAAAATATGCTATGATTGCACTTGTGCAGGATGTGAGCCCACATGACCTGCGTCATCACGTTGGCTATCGAATGGCTGTATTGGTTCCCTTGCATCGGTTGGCCCAGATGATGGGGCATGACTCCTTGGACACGACGATGCTCTACATTCGAGCCACAAAACAGGATCTGCAACAAGATGTCGAAAAAATTGCGTGGCAAGAGTGAAACAGATTGCGTCCCTGTCAGAAAACTCGCCGAGGTCATAAATAGTATGAGGTAAATGACAGCCAGAAAGGAAAAAGTGATGATACCAATTGCGATACTTCAATCACTCCAAGTTGGTACACCCCGGAAATACGGCGTAGAGGGATCACGGGCAGTCATGGAACGGAGCTGGGAAACGTCGTTTTTTCGTACACCGAGCACACAGCCTCGCTGGCTTTACACGACCCACCTCGAGGGGAATACCCAGGCTGATACAAAAAATCATGGCCAGCCTGTCCAGTCGGTGCTGCTCTACTCCGGTGCGCACTATTCTCTCTGGCAGGAGGAGCTGAACTTGCCAGAGATTGGACCCGGTGGCTTCGGCGAAAATTTTACTCTCGATGGGATGAGCGAGCAGACGGCCTGTGTCGCTGATATCTACGCTCTTGGTGAGGCACGCATTCAGGTCACGGGCCCACGCTATCCTTGCTGGAAAATTGCCCGTCGCTGGGATATCGCAGCTCTCACGAGACGTGTAGCCGAGACAGGGCGCACCGGCTGGTATTGTAGCGTTATTCAGGAGGGTCTGGTCGAGCCGGGTATGACCGTCCCGCTGGTTCAGCGATCCTATCCGCGCTGGACGATGGCTCTGATCAATGACTTTACTCATGGTCACAACACGGATGCGGTGCTGGCACAGGAACTCGCCTCCTGCCCGCATCTCGAAGAGTGGTGGCAGGAAATGATCATGCGCCGTGTGCTGGGTCGTGACAAGGATGAATATGCAGTGTAACAAGTTGGGGAGCGAGGAGAGCATCGCCACCTCTCAGCCTGTGAAGAAATCATGCACCCAAGGCGCACTACCCACAATGAACAAGTGTGATGGTTTATGTCTTTTCGGCAGGGTTTTCAGAAGAAAAATATTCCCGTTTTTCCTATGTCCTATTTTTGCACGTATCTCGGTCCTGGGTCGTAGAGAGCTGTACTTCCAGTACTGTCTATAGTGATTGACTACTCAAACTTGTGCTTGTCGGTCTGTTTTCTTCTCCCTCTTTTCTTGGCGTGTTGGCTCTCGTGAGGCAAGTTCCTGTTTACTTGCTCTCATAACCTCCCAGATTTGACCAGATATAAACCCAATTATGGAAACAAACTCAGGTTTCAGTTTGTTAAAAAGCTCTGGTTCTTGTTGCCATTGCTTGTAGGTCTGTCGTTGGGTAGGAGTGTTATGGGCGAAATATCCGTAGAGGAAGGCTTGAAGTATTTCCCACCGTGAGAGGTCTTTGTGGTTATAGATGCACCTTGTTGGCAAAGGCGTGAGGTCGCGGTTCATAAAAATGGCAGTCGTATGGTTCTGCACTTTTTTGGCTTCGTCGTACCCAAAGAAGAGGGCAACGATATTCGTATAGGCTCGCTCGGCTTGCTCGTACCAACTTGCTGACAAGCCAGGGAGGGTAAGGAGCTTCGGTCGTTCTATTCGACCTTCTTTTGAAACGATATAGATTGCGATGTCTTCATTTTTTTGAATGAACATGCGGAATGTGAGCAAAAGCCCTCGTATTTCTAGGTGTATCTTCCATTCCTTATCTTCTTCGTTACGAAAAACTCCCATCAACCCACCAAAGGCATGTGTTGAAGCTGCATAGTCTGCTAATTCCTCTGCCTTGTCAATGAAAAGCTCTAGTGTTTCTGTGGTATTTAGTTGTGGATGCTGCTGTTTCGTCATAGCTACTGCTTTCTTGTAGTGCATCCGGTGGGCGCGTTCGTCGTCACTGTTGGTCTGTGTGCAGCGGTATATTTTATTTGTGTAGGTATGTTTGAACAGCAACCGGCCTGATGGGGGCAGCTTGGTGAGAATTTCATGTTCACTCATATCTAGTAGCTTGGTGGCTTTTGTCACCGTATGGATGTAGAGTTCATCGCTTTCTGGCGTTGTAATGTGCACATGGACAGTTGAGCACTGCGTACTTACACCAGCTCAACCCGTAACTCTCGGCCTACGATACTAGCAGCGCGTTGTATCGTTTCTAAGGATACCCCTGTTTTCTCTGGGTCAAGCAGTCTGTTAAGTTGTGACCTGCTGGTGTGCATACGGGCTGCCATTGCCGATTTCGTAAGATGCTCGGTACGCATTGCCTGTTCGATTTGCCAGGCAAGTACCCTTTTCACGGCGAGAGCGGTTGATGCTTCAAGGATGCCTTCCTCTTTCAGAAAGTCGTCAAAAGATGAGCCTCTATTTAGATGTTCAGCCATTGCTGTCATACTCCTTTCTACGTTTATTTGCTAACTCTAAGTCTTTTTGTGGAGTTTGCTGGGACTTTTTAATGAACCCGTGTAGTAAAATCATTTCGCCACCGCTAATATGGAAAATTACGCGCGCAATTCTTCCGTTCGTGAGGTTACTTCGTACCTCCCACAGTCCTTTATACCCCTGTATAGAGCGACAAGTAGGCATACCGATAGGCCAACCAAACTCTACTGTTCTAATATCTCCACCGATAATTTGACAATCATGCTTGTCTAGTTCTTTGAGCCACTCCCTCACAGGTTCAGCACCAGAAGCGGTTCTAAAGAACCTGGCCGGGATAACTTTCAGCGGGTTCTTCATGTCTATGTTGTACCATATATGGTACACCGTGTCAAGCTAGGATTTTGAACACTAGTGATATATCGATTTCTGCTCTCTATCGCAGCTTTACCTATGAGAGAGGCCAGCCACCATACTCAAGAATGGTGCTATCAATTTCTTCCATGATGCGTATGGTTTCGTCTACTATCGCGACAATTTATTGATATTGCCATACGTCCTCAACCTCAAGTTTGGGTATTGTCAACTCATTGGTAGGTACAAAGTGTATTGATGAGTTCTAAGAAGAAAAGGTGTTCAAGAGCAATGGGAGATCTGGGAAGGGTGATTCTTATCCGGCTCGTTTGACCCCAGTCACCTCGCTCCAAACGTGGAATCGGTTCTGTAAAGTGGCACGGTACTCCTGAGCTCTCATGCAATGCCTTCGCGGATGAAAATGACTGGAGATGGGACCAAAGGCAGAGAGAAAGCGTTGGACATGACCCGCCGATTTGAAGCAGCGCATTTTTCGCTCGCGCAGTCGCGTAGGGGTGGGGGTTAGTGAGAATTCTCTTGTTCAGCCGTTTGTGTTGGCGATGCTCGACGCTCGGCACTATCTCTCGTTTTGCCGCACCATAACTGGCGAGTTTATCGGTGATGATCACCCATGGCACGTAGTGCATTCCTTTGAGGAGCTTACGGAAAAATCTTTTGGCGGCTTTTTTGTTGCGTCGGCTCTGCACGAGGATATCCATCACGTTTCCATCCTGATCTACCGCTCGCCACAGGTAGTGTTTCTGGCCGTGAATCGTGAGTAATCTTCCAAATTATGGTCACTTTTATGCTCGAAATTCAGCCGGGAAGTATCAACTGGATGTCATAGAACTACGTTCTGCATTTGAACTTTCGGCAACGACTGCAGAACGCATCAGAAATTTCCGTACTGAACGCCTAAGTGGTGCATTCGCTAAATATGGTGTAGAATAGAGAAAAAGGAGAAGCAAAGCAAGGAAGGAGACAGTGATGCGAGGTCCATTGCGCATGCGTGCTTTAACGGAAGAAGAAGAGCGGGTGATCAAGA
>JAABUZ0100010384.1_pt1 | contig 10356 bp, 8 predicted proteins | sample 5562091 | NCBI WGS metagenome assembly JAABUZ01 (sample SAMN12813069, study PRJNA571459) | rock metagenome | isolation source: Antarctica rocks | place: Antarctica: Victoria Land, Linnaeus Terrace sud | collected 2015-12-21 | reverse complement strand
TCGTGAGCGCGGTGACGCTCCTTTTGCTGGCGCGGCAAGCCACGCGGGCACCCCACTAGCCGCGCCCCGTGTCACGGAGTGCCTTTGTCCTCTTGGGGGGTGTCGGCTTTGCCGAAGGCGAGGACAAGGCAAAAGGAGCGTGGCCCTCGGGAGCCGACGTATCCCTGCCCCGCGCGCGAGAAAGAGAGTGCATCGGGGCAAAGGGGGAAGCTAGGGGGTAGGGAGTCCCGGTGGCTATTGAGAGCGGGAGGACGCGGCCACTGTGGGAGAGGGTTCGCAAGAGGGAGTCGCGGCACGGGGCGAGAGCGCCGACCGTGCCGCGCGGAAGTACGAGATGCTAATTGATGTGCTGGATGTCAGGCGCCACTCTGGCGCCATTGATGTGCTGGATGGCGACGATATGCACGCTACTAGTACCGTTGATGTGCTGGATGGCGAGCCTGGAGCCGCCACCGACAGCGGACAGGGCGGCGACGCCGAGGCCGGCGATGAGGGCGAGGCGGACGAGTGCGCGTTTCATGGGCAAGTTCTCCTCAACTCAGGGGCTGTGATAGCCCGAATAGGCCCCCATTCGGTAGCCCTTTTGGGGGTCGCCACTATAGTACACGGTTCTCTATCGTTTGTCTAGAGAGAGGGCTGGCCCATCTATCTCCCCCCGATCGTCGCATGGTCCGCCGCCGTCATCGCGTCGATACTTACCGATGACACGACGTAACATGACCGCGCACGAGGACACACCAGGGGCGCCAGGAGAGGAGGACGATGGCCACGCGAACGACCGGCTTCCGGCTGTACGCCGTCGCACTTGGCATACTCACCCTCCTACTTCTGGCGCATGGGCTCCTGCCGTCGCCGCCGCTGACCCCACTCCTCGCGGTGACGGCGGTGCTGTTCACGGGCCTCATCCTGCTGGGGGAGCGCACCATCATCCCGATCGCCCGGGTGGACCACAACCTGGCCGCCGCCGCGCACATCGCCACGATCGTCCTGCTGCCCCCGCCGGCCCCCCTCCTCGTCGCGCTCGCGGCGGTTGCCACCACCCAACTCCCGCGCCAACTGGCCTGGGATAAGAAGCTCTTTAACCTGTCCCACACTGCATTCAGCATCGGGCTGGTGAGCCTGTCCTACGCCGCTCTAGCCCCGACAGCACCGTCCCTCCCACCGGCCACGCTCCTGTCCCACCCTGCAGCCGTCGTCGCCCTCATCATCGGCTACATCGCGCTCGACAATGGGCTGCTGCAAGGGGGCTTGCTCCTACTTTCCCGACCGCCGCGACGCCTCCACCTCGGCGACGTGCTGCGCGACGGCGTACTCCCCGAGCTCGCATCGTTGCCGTTTGGTCTCGTCGGCGCCGTGCTCTACCTCGTACATCCGGTGCTGCTCCTGTTGCTGGCCGCGCCCCTGGTCATCGTCCACGGCGCGTTCCAGGCCACGGCGACGCAGGCCAACGCGCTGAAGCGGCGGAGTGTGCAGCTGGAGGCCGTCCTGGCGTCCGCGCAGCGCCTGTGCCCCCGGCAGAGCGCGGCCGATATCCTGGCGCACGTCGCCGCAGGCGCGCGCGCGATCACCGGGGCGTCGATGGTGGCGGCGTACCTACGCGACCCAGAGGAGCCAGCCATGCTCGAACGTCTGGTGATCGACGCGGACGCCACGGACGACCGCGTGGCGCTGGGGCCGACGCGATTGCCGCTCCCCGACGTTGGTGCGAGGATCGCCGAGACGGAGGCCCCGGAGGGCATCGTCGGTCTCGTGCCCATTGAGCAGGCCGGGGTCGGCGTTGTCGGCGCACTCAGGCTCGGCGGGGTGACGCGCGGCCTGCAGGCAGACGACCGCGACGCGCTCACCATCCTGGCGGCGCATACGGCCACGGCCCTGGACAACGCGCAACACCACGCGCGGGCGCTGGCGGCGGCCTCGGAGGACAGCCTGACCGAGTTGTTGAACCACCGCGCCTTCCAAACGCGCCTGGAAGAGGAGGTGGCGCGGGCGCGACGCGGCGGCCAGTCTCTCGCCGTGGCCATGATCGACCTCGACGGCTTCGGCGCCGTGAACAACGAGCACGGACACCAGGCCGGCGACGTGACCCTGGTCGCGGTCGCCCGCGCGCTGCGCGCGCAGACGCGCTACGCCGACGTGGTGGCCCGCTACGGCGGCGACGAGTTCGCGGCCATCCTGCCCGAGACAGACTTGGACGAAGCCCTGGCCCTGGCCGAGCGCATCCGGGGCGAGTTGGCACGCCTCACCGTGGCACACGGAGCGCGGGCCATCCACGTCACCGCCTCCATCGGCGTCGCCGTCATGCCCGGCCACGCTACCAACAGGGAGGACCTCATCGGTGGGGCCGACAGAGCCTCCTACGCGGCTAAACGCGCTGGCAAAAACCGCGTACGCCAAGCCGAGCGCGGCGCGCTCCCCCACGACCCGGTGTCCCTCGCCGCACAGTTGGACGATGCCAACCTGGCCACGGTCGAGGCCCTGGCGGCGACCGTGGACGCGAAGGACGCCTACACGCGCGGCCACTCCGGTCGCGTCTCCGGCTACGCCGCGGCCATCGCCGCCGCGCTCGGCCTGCCCGAGGTCGACATCGCGCGCATCCGCCAAGCCGGCCTCTTGCACGACGTGGGCAAGATTGGCGTGCCCGACGCTATCTTGCTCAAGCCGGGCGCGCTCAGCGACGAGGAGTTCGCCGTCATCAAGGAACACCCCGCTATTGGGGAACGCATCCTGCAAGGGCTGCCCTTCCTGGCCGAGATCCTGCCGGCGGTGCGCCACCACCACGAGCGATGGGACGGCCGCGGCTATCCCGATGGTCTCGCCGGCGACGCCATCCCGTCCGACGCGGCGATCATGGCGGTGGCCGACTCGCTCGACGCGATGACCAGTTCGCGCACCTATCGTCAGGCGCTGCCCGTCGCGGAGGCGATCCGGCGCGTGCGGGAGGACGCAGGGGCGCGGTACGATCCGCGTGTCGTCGCCGCCTTCGACCGCGCCCTCGCCGACGGGACGCTCATCGTCCCGGTTGTCCGCACCGGGGATCTGCGGGCGTTGCCCCCGCGCCTCAGCGCGGTGGCGCCGCATGTCGGAGGGGAGCGAAGCACATCCTTGAGAATCGTAGGTTGACACTCCCACGATGAAAGCCGTGGGATTCTTGCTTCATCCAGAGGAGCCCCCATCGGAGGTCTTACCCGCTGTCCACAAGCGTTTCGACTGTCGGTGTGCCCCACCGCCAGCGCCAAGAAACAGGTGTCCGTTAGTCTCAGCCGTGTTCGTGATCCTACTTGGTTTTCGCAGTCTCAGACGGCACCGGACGCGTCTATTTTACCACATGAGGGCAACTGCGTTGACGCGCCTCTTGTCGCGGCCCGTCGATGCGCCGATCCCATTCATTCATCCCACGCCTAAAGCCGTGGCTTTCTGAGAGGTTTCTGTAAGACCACGATGCGTTATGCAGACAATGACCCCCGCGCGACCGAGCTGGTCATCCCACGGTGCTGCGCGTGCGGAGCGGCGCCCCACCGGGACGCGCTCGCCCCCGTTCACCTGCGCCTCACGGCGCGCTTCCCGTTCCTGTGGGTGTATCGGGGACGCGCGCCACGCGCGTGGTGGCGCTCCTGTCTCGCTGTATTGCGCGTGGACCCGACGGACCCAGACGCGGGCGTGCGCTATCTCTGCCCCGCGTGCCTGCCCCTCGCGCGCGACGTGCCTCCGCCCGCGCCCTGTGCGCCCTCGGATGAGCCGGCATCGGTCCCGCCCGCGTGCGCGCCCATGACTGCGGCACGCGCCACACGGCGCGCGGAGGTGGCCGACGATCTGGTACGGCATATCCTGGACCTACGTCAGGTGTTCGGTCAGTCCGCGATGATTAACGGGGCGACCAGCGAGGGACATCGTGGCATCGAGGTGGCGCGCGGGTCCATGGTCGTGCGCTGCCGCGCCTGCGGTCGGGACATCGCCCGCGTCGCCGATCTCGCCGGCGCCACCGCCGAGGATGAGCCGATGTACGAGTATACCCCCACCGGGCTACGCGCCTGCCCCGCCACGTCTACGGTTTCCAGCGCCACCAACGGAGAGAGGCGCGACGAGGAGCCACAGCCCCGCACGCCCCTCGTTTTGTCACACACGCGGAGGTCCTGGCGGGCGCCGCCCTGCCCCTGTCGCGTGCGCGCGTGACCTGGCCCGTACCCCGCGCCCCGTCGCTGCGCGCGGGGCCGACCCTGCATGTGGGCGCTATTGGGAGGGGGTAGTGCTACGATAGTGCTAGAGCAACCATGGCGCTAGCGCTACGAGTCGGCGCTCACCCAAGATAAAGAGTAGCGCCATCGTAGCGCCAATCCCTCGTTTTCACGCTCAGATCGTAGCGCTATCGTAGCGCCATGCCTGTAGCGCTAGCGCGACGAGTAGCACCATGCTGTGCGGCCCGTTGGAGCCCCAATAGCGCTACGATCTGAGGGTGTGGGACGGTCGCTCGCGCCACGTCGAAGGGCTGCGGTCACGCTCCCAGGAGGGCTAGCGGTGGCCGTCCAGACGGGGCCGTACGACACGCAAGACACCGACGATGAGCAGGACGGCGAGGGCCACGCGCCGTCGCCGGCCTGCGGCGCGTGTGGGTGACCCAGCGGGCCGCGCGGCGCCTCCCACATGTGGGCGACCTCTGGCACCGTTCACCCTCAGCTGGTCCCCGACCGCCTGACGCGCCCCTTACCGGCGTCCTTGGCCGCGTAGGCCGCGCGGTCGGCCGCGCCGACGAGCGCCTCCCCCGTGCGCGCCTGCTGCGGCAGCGCCGCGACGCCGAGGCTCGCCCCGACGCCGACCGTTGTCTGGTCTGTCGCGACCCGGACCGCCGCGATCGCCGCGCGGGTCCGCGCGGCGACCCCCATGGCCTCGTCGAGCGTCGTCGCGGGCAGGATGACCACGAACTCATCGCCCCCGTAGCGCGTCGGCACGTCGGCCTCGCGCACGCTGGCCCGTAACGCCGCCGCCACGGCCACGAGCGCCGCATCGCCGACCTGGTGCCCGTGCGCGTTGTTGATCGCCCCGAAATCGTCCAGGTCGACCATAATGAGGGCCAGGGATCCGCCCGCGCGCCCGGTCCGGGCCACTTCGTCATCCAGGCGCGCCTGGAAGGCCCGGCGATTGGGCAGGTCGGTGAGCCCGTCGGTGGCGGCCAGGGCCAGCGCGCTGGCCGCGCGTCCCTCCGCCGCGCGGGCGCGGGCGCGGGCGCGTAAGGCCAGGGCGACGACGACCAGCGGCAGGGTCAGCAGCCCGAGCGCCACCGGATCGTCCCGCCAGGTCAGCGCGGCCAGGACACCGAGTGCGAAGTCGGCGAGCGCGAGCGGCACGAGTGGACGGTGCTGCTCCCCCCATAAGCGCCACGGCGCGCGACCGGCGCTCAGGGCGTGGACGACGAGGAGCGGGGCCACGTCGAGCGCGTAGTACAGCGCGCCCAGGAGCGCCAGGGCGGGGAGCGCCCCGTCAAGGTGGCCGGGACGCGTCAGGGTCGTCAGGGCGGTGACGCGGGTGCCCAGGGCATCGGCGAGTCCCACCGTGAGCAGGCCGTGGGCGACGTTGAAGGCCCATGTGCGGCGCGGGAGGCGGGCGCGCCAGCGCCACCCGCGCATCACGAGCATGGCCGGCAAGGCGACGAGCAGGGGCAGCGGCCACGGAAAGGTCAGGAGCGCGGCGACATAGAGCGCGCTGTCCAGGCTCCACCACAGCAGCGCGGTGACCGGCAGGACCTGCCATTCGGCGAGGAACGCCAGGGTGGCGAAGAGGGCGACCCCCGGCCACAGGGCGCGATGGGCCAGCGTGAGCGGGTCCCCGGCCACCAGCGCCAGCCCCGCTGCGACGGCCAGGGCAACGGCGCCCGCATAGGTCGCCCACAGATAGTCCCGCAGGGCGCGTGATACGCTCCCCACCGTGCCCACACCTCCCTCCCTGCGCGCTACCCCCGGCAGGGGAGCATCCCTCCCCGTCATGGCGCGTCGACGTCCCCGCGTCGCTCTCCACGCGGTGGGGCGGAGATGTCGGCGAGACCGGCGACGCGAGGGGCCCAGGGCGAGGACTCCAGCCAGCGGTCCAGGGACGGCGCGGGTAAGGGGCGGCTCATATAGTAGCCCTGCGCCACGTCGCCGCCCAGCGCCCGGACCCGCGCCCAGGCCCCCGCATCCTCGACCCCTTCGGCCACGACCATCAAGCCCAAGTTGTGCCCCAACTCGATGATGGAGCGGACGATCGCCGTGTCCTTCGTCGCTTCCGTCGTGCCCATGCTTTGCACGAAGGATTTGTCGATTTTCACGGCGTCGACGGGCAACTGCTTGAGATACGCCAGGCTGGAATAGCCGGTCCCGAAGTCGTCGATGGCGACGCGCACGCCGAGCGCGGACAGACGCGTCAGCACCGTGAGGGCCTGCGCCGGATCGGCCATCAACACGCTCTCCGTAATCTCCAGCATGACGCGCTCCGGCGTGATCGCGTAGCGGCGTAATAGCCAGGCCAGCGTGTCGGGCAGGCGCTCGTCATGCAGGGTACGCACGGACAGGTTCACCGCCACCGCGAGGGGGCGCCCCGCCCGCGCCCAGGCGGCCCCTTGCGCCAGCGCCTGGTCTAGGACCCAGCGCGTCAGCGGCACGATCAGGCCGGTCTGCTCGGCCAGCGGGATGAACTGATCGGGCGCAAGCAATCCGTGCGTCGGATGCGCCCAGCGCACCAGGGCTTCGACCCCCGTGGCGCGGCCGCTCCGCAGATCCACGGTGGGCTGGTAGTGCAGGACGAGTTCGTTCGTCGCGAGGGCCTGACGCAGTTCCGCCTCGCGCATCAAGCGCCCCGCGCTGTAGCCGTCGTGTCGCGGGTCGTAGACGGCGTAGCCGCTGCCCGCGCGCTTGGCGACATACATGGCGACATCGGCCTGGCGCAGCAGCGCCGCGGCCTCACGTCCCTGCGCCGGCGCCAGGGTGATCCCGACACTCGCGCCGACATGGACCGTCTGCCCCTCCAATGTCACGGGGGCGACGAGCGCGGCCAGCAGCGTCTGCGTGACCCGTACCGCGCCGGCGCGGTCGGCTCCCGGCAGGAGCAGCGCGAACTCATCGCCGCCCAGGCGCGCCACCGTATCGGAGGAGCGCACCGCGTCCCGCATACGCGCCGCGACCTGCTGCAGGAGGGCATCCCCGGCCTGATGGCCGAGCGTGTCGTTGACCACCTTGAAGCGGTCCAGGTCGAGCAGCAGCAACGCCAGCGACGACGCGTCCCGTTCCACCAGGTGCAGCGTGTGCGCCAGACGGTCGTGCAGCAGGGTGCGATTGGGCAGACCGGTCAGGGCATCGTGCAGGGCTTGATGCTGGAGGGCGTCGGCCGCGTCCACCGCCTGCGCGCGCGCCGCCTCGGCCTCCTGCCGCGCGCGCTCGGCCTGGGCTTGCGCCTCCAGGGCACGGGTGAGGGCATAGTACACCAGGGCGATCGGCCCTACTAGCAGGAGCGGCGCCCAGAGGGCCTGCGCCGCGGCCAGCGCGCCGACGAGCCCCAGCAGATACTGCGCGCCCTCGTCCAGCCACGCCGCCCGCGCCACGGTCACGATGACGCCGAGCGGCGGCTCGCCCGTGATGGGCGCGAGCACGAGCGGCGCGGTCACGATGTCCCCCCCCTCCAGGACGACCGCCACAGCGACCAAGGCCAGCAGCGGGTGTAGGGCGGCGGCGAACAAGTGGGCGACCGCGGCTCCAAGCAGCAAGACCAGGATGCGCCGGCCGACCTCGCTTGCCGTGTCACCCGCCCTCGTCTGACGCGCGCGGCGCACCGAGAGCTCGCCCAGGAGCGTGGCCAGGGCGCCGGCGGTGGCGGCGAGCGGCGGTGCGACGAGGACGACGAGCAAGTAGAGGGGCGCGCTCGCCAGGTAGATTTTGGTCTTGGGGCGGATAGGGAGGGGGAAGTGATACGCGGTGATCGTCGCGCCGGCCAAACACAGCGCCACAAGCAGATCCCGCGTGGTGAGGGCGGCCGTCCCCGCCGCGAACGCGCCGCGCCAGGCAGCCAGCAGGGCGAGCAGTCCGAGGGTGGCCGTCACCCCCCCGATGAGGGGCTGGGGCCACCAGCGGCGGAGCGCCGGCAGGCCGGTGGGCGCGCTCACCCGTCACGTTCCCGTCCGGGGCCGTGGCGCCGCGGCGCATCCACCTTACGGCGCGAGGGAGATGCGTAGGTTCTCATTGGTGGTCCCCGTCGCCGACCCGGTCGCGGGCACACCGACGACGGGGACCGCCGTGGTCGTGGTCGTGACCGCGGCGCCCGCCGTGGTCGCGTCGACCCGCGTCACGGTGTCATAGCTGTGTGGTGTGTTGTCGGCGAGGAAGGACAGCGTCTCGCGCGGGCCAAGCGAGGTGACGCTGACCACCTGTGTGCCGACCGGCGCGTGCAGGGTGTAGGCGATCCGCCGCACCGTAGAGGCGTCAGTGTCGGCCGTGGCGTTCAAATCGAGGGCCGTCCCGTTGGAGAGGACGACGACCGGATCGCCGCGGCATCCCCCGATAATCGCGTGGGCGCGCGGCGCCAGGAGGGGACTGGCGAGAAGACCGACGGACAGGAGGGCGGCGCCGCCCAGGGGGCGGACCAGACGTCGTGTGATGTGCACCATGCTGAAGCCCTTTCGCTCGTAGATAAGTGATCAATCAACGGCCACGGATCTCACGGGTCCGCGCCGGGCGCCGGACATCCACGACCGACGACCCCTCGGACACTAACGCATCCATCGCGCCATTATTATTGCACGCGCGCTACAGAAACGCAAGAAGCGCGCGAGGAGCGGCCGCGGCCGACAGGGGCGACGCGGCGGTCGCCGCGCGCCGCAGGCGGGCACGGTGAGCACCGCTAGGCGATCGAGACGGACGGGCTAGCCCGATGGGGGGAGCACGATGAGGGGATACACGACCCCGGCTCCGGGACCGATAGTAGGCTCTGCACGCGCCTCTCGCCACACCGGCTGCCGTCCCGTGGCGACCGGCAATCTAAGACGGCGACGCGCCCATAGCCCGCCCGGACAGCGTGTAGCGGCGACCGCCGCTCACTGTGCGGTATCGAAAGCGTCATAGTGTCAGGAGAAGGATATGCTATCACGACCCCAGGTCAGTCGCCGTCGTCCCGTCCCGTGCGCGGTTGTGCTGTGTGCCGGCCTCCTCGCCGGCGCCCTGCTGCCGGGCACAGCACACGCCGCCGGGGGCCACGGTCAGATCATCAGTCAGATCATCGGCGGAAGCCGTGACCATCGTGGCTCCACCGTTGGCGCCGGGAACCACCGTCAGATCATCGGTGGACGTCGTGATTATCACGGCTCCACCGTGTCACCCATGCCTGCGACCGCGGCAGCGCCTGGGGTGCGCAACGCCGGGTGAGCGGCCCTGCGCTGGTCCGTCGGCTGGCGGCGTGTTCAGTCACGCGACGTGGGAGTGGGATGAATGACAGAGGTCGCAGGATGATGTACGCGATCAGCGCGTCGCTGGCCCATCGACTGATCGCCGACGGCCATGCCGTCTGCCACAAAGCGCCTCAACCATCCGTTGAACGCGCGACAGTGCAGGCCACAACAGGTGTATCGTGCCGCCTCCGGCTACCACCGCGGGTGCATCGACACGCTCTTCTCGCGCGGCAATAATGCTCTCTTTGCGCCCACGGAACACGCCCCGCCCTCTCTCTGTTGTTATGTCGCGGTCCATCCTGATGTCCTCCCTTCACGGGTCGATGCGCCAGCGACCCTCACTATAGACGAGCCGGCGTTCCTCGTGGCGCGTGTCCAGGCACGCGAGCTGGGCCGGGAGCGCATCAAGCGCCGTTGTTATGTCGCATAGGTCGCTGCTCCTGATGGAGACAAACACACCATCGGCCTTGAGTTGGAGCGTGGCCGGGGCCGGGCGCTCCCCGACCCCGACCCCGAGGGCGGCGGCGAGGGCCGGGGCGACGCCGGCCGGGGCCGTCGTGGGGCCGACGAGCCGGACCAGGGGCAGGGGCGGGCCGGACGCGGCCAGCAGGAGCACGCCCCAGGGGTGCTGCTCCTCGCCCCGCACGGGCAGGAAGGCGTGCCACTCGACCGCGACGCCAGGCGGCGTGCAGCGCATCGGCGAGCGGGCCGGCGGCATCGACCGTGACGTGATCCGTCGTTAGGGTGATGGATGCTGGCAACGCGCCGTCTGCCCAATCGTCCCCTCGCGGGCTCATCGTGTCCGTGTCCATCACTCTCACGGAGCACGATGGTCGCTGTCTTTAAGCCAGGCGAGATCCGCTTCCAGAATGTGGAGCACGATGGCCTTGTCCGCGACGGCGAGTTGACGCGGTTCGCCGTCGCGGCCCTCTCGGAGCTGGATGATGCGGAGGTCG
>JAABUZ0100010382.1_pt1 | contig 10361 bp, 8 predicted proteins | sample 5562091 | NCBI WGS metagenome assembly JAABUZ01 (sample SAMN12813069, study PRJNA571459) | rock metagenome | isolation source: Antarctica rocks | place: Antarctica: Victoria Land, Linnaeus Terrace sud | collected 2015-12-21 | reverse complement strand
GACGAGCGCAACCTGCTCGCTCGCCATCTTCTGCGCGTCCGGCAGGACGCGACCGCCTACGCCATCGTCCGCCTGCCCACCGCGGCCGCGGCCTCCCAGGCCGACGCAGCCTTCCTGGCCGGCTGGATCGCGCTCCGCCGGCTGGGCCAAGCCGAAATCGCCGCCGGCTCCTTTCGCGCGCTGACCGCCTCGCGCTCGGCCGTGTCCCAGGCGCGGGCGCATTACTGGCTGGCGCGCGCGCTCTCCGGAGCCGAGGCCGAAGCCGAGTTCCGCGCCGCCGCCGCCTGGCCGACCACCTATTACGGCCAGTTGGCGGCCCTGGCGCTGGACGGACCGGCCGGCCTGCGCACCCGCCTGCAGGCCATCGTCGACCCGGCATGGAACGAGGCCCAGGCGCTCGACCTGGCCGGCAGCGAGCTGGCCCGAGCGGCGACCCTCCTCGTCGCCTGGGGCGAGCCGCGGCAGGCCAAGCCCTTCCTCGAGCGGCTCGAGGAACGCGGCGGCGACCCCGCCGTCCGCGCCGTGGTCGCCCGCTTCGCCGACGCGCTCGGCCTACCCGAGGCCGCCGTCGCCGCCGCGCGCCGGGCCGGGCGCGACGGCGTGATGCTGCCCGAGGCCGGCTGGCCCGAAGCCGCCGAACCGCCGCCGGGCCCGGTCGAGCGCGCCGTGGTGCTGGGCCTGGTGCGCCAGGAGAGCAGTTTCGACGCCCAGGCGGGCAGCCCGGCCGGGGCGCAAGGGCTGATGCAACTCATGCCCGGCACCGCCGCCGATGTCGCCCGCAAGATCGGTGCCCAAGCCGCGCCGCTCAGCGATCCCGCGCTCAACCTCCGCCTCGGCACCGCCTACCTCGCCGGATTGCTCGACCGCTTCGGCGCCCTGCCGCCGGCCCTGGCCGGCTACAACGCCGGCCCCGGACGCGCCCGCGAATGGATCGCCGCCACCGGCGACCCGGCGACCGGCGCGATCGACCCGATCGACTGGGTCGAGCTGATCCCCTTCACCGAGACCCGGGACTATGTGCAGCGCGTCGTCGAGAACGTCGTGATCTACCGCATCCGCGCCGGAGCCTCGCTGCCGCATCCCGTGCTGCGCTGGGCAGCCGGCGGAACATGATGGACCCGGCATGATTGACGAACACATGCGTCAAGCAGCGAGCGACGTCCTGGCCGCATTGCGGCGGGACGGACGTATGCTGGCCACCGCCGAAAGCTGCACCGGCGGCCTGATCGCCGCCGCCCTGACCGACATCGCCGGCTCGTCCGAAATCGTCGACCGCGGCTTCGTCACCTACTCCAACGCCGCCAAGACACAGATGCTCGGCGTCGCCGCCGAACTGATCGAAACCCACGGCGCCGTCAGTGAACAAGTCGCCCGCGCCATGGCCGATGGAGCGCTGCAGCGCTCACAAGCCGCACTGAGCATCGCCGTCACCGGCGTCGCCGGACCCGGCGGCGGCAGCGTCGACAAGCCCGTCGGCACCGTCTGGCTCGCCCGCGCCCGGCGCGGCGGCCCGACCCTGGCAGAGCGTCAGGTCTTCCCAGGCGACCGCGCGGCCGTCCGCGCGGCAACGGTGCAGCGCGCGTTCGAACTTCTCCTCGCGGACTGATCCAGCCCGCGAGGACTCCGGCTTAATGCGGCTTGCCCCGGCTTAATGCGGCTTGGCACTCCGCGCGGCGCGACGCTCGGTGCGCTGCTCGGACTGGAACGCCTGGACCTGATCGAGCGTCACGTAGCCGCGCTTGTCCCGATCGATCTTGTCGAAGTCGCGCGACACCGCCCGCAGCCGCCCCGCCTTGGCCTGGTCGAGCGTCAGCTTGCCGTCATGGCTGGTATTGGCAGCCTCGAACCGCTCCGTCAGCGTGCGCCGCGCATGCGTCGCGGTGCGCGGGGCCGTTCCCGCTCCGGCGCCCGGGGTTACGGCCGGGCTGGTGCCGGGCGGCGTGATCGCCGGCGCGCCGGCCGGGCCCGTCGCGTTCGGAGCGGCGGACATCGGCGCCGGCCGCGCCGGCCGGGTCGCGGTCGCCGGCGGCGGGCTCTGCGGGTTCGTGGTCGACCCGCCGAGCGGCGAGACCACCTGCGCCTGCGCCATCCCGGAGGCGAGCAGGAAACCGATCAGCAATCGTTGCAAACGCATAGCCATCCCTCTGATTTTCAAGCGGCGGCGACAACTTCGCGGATCGCCGCCGCCGCGTCCAGCACTCCTGCCCGGTCGACGTCGAGATGGGTGCAGGCCCGGCCACGATACTTGCCCATCACCGAGATCAGCACGCCCTTCTCGCGCACCCGCGCCGCCAGCTCCGCCCCCGTCATTCCAGTCCCCGCCGTATCGAAGAACACCAGGTTGGTCTGCGGCTGCTCCACCGTGATCCCAGGCAGCTGCGCCAGTTCGCGCGCCAGGATGCGCGCATTGTCATGGTCCTCGGCCAGCCGATCGATGTTGTGGTCCAGCGCATACAGGCACGCCGCCGCGCACATCCCCGACTGCCGCATCGCCCCACCCATCCGCTGCTTCCAGCGCCACGCGTCGTCGATCACGTCGGCCGATCCGGCCAGCACGGCGCCCAGCGGCGCACCCAGCCCCTTGGTGAAATCGAGCCAGACGGTGTCGTAGCCCTCCGCCATCTCGTGCGCCGGCACGCCCGCCTGCACCACGGCGTTCATCAGCCGCGCCCCGTCCATGTGCGTCACCAGCCCATGCTCGTGCGCCGCCGCCGCCACCGCCTGCAGCTTCTCCAGTGGCCACACCTTGCCGCCGCCGAGGTTGGACGTCTGCTCGACCTCGACCATCCGCTGCGGCGGCGCGTTGCGGTTCTTCGGCCGGATCGCCGACTGCACCGAGTCGGCCGTGAACAGCCCGTCGGCGTCCGGCAACGCGCTCACCTGCACCCCGGCCAGCGCCCACGGTGCCCCGCCCTCGGAGTGCAGGATGTGCGAGAGCGGATGCGCCAGGATCTCGTCGCCGGGCCGGCACTGCACCAGGATGGCGATCTCGTTGCACATCGTGCCCGACGGCATGAACACCGCCGCCTCCTTGCCGAGCAGCGCCGCCATCTGGTCGCACAACTCGTTCGTCGTTGGATCGGTGCCGGACTGTTCGTCGCCCAGCTCGGCCATCATCATCGCCTCCTTCATGGCGCGCGACGGCTTGGTCTGCGTGTCGGAATATAGATTGACGCGGACGGGCGTGCTCGTCTCGCTGCGAGGCGGCGCATGGACCATGGAAAGCTCCGATCAGGTTTTGGCGGGCACCGGCGCCGGGCTGGCCGCGGCCATCGAGGCCGGCGCGCCGTAGCGGTCCCTGGCGCGCTTGAGGAACGCATTGACCATGCGGCGCACCGCCTCGTTGAACACGACACCGATGGCCGACTGCAGCAAGCGGCTGCGGAACTCGAAATCGACGAAGAAGCTGACCCGGCAGCCGGCCGGGTCCGGGTCGAACAACCACTGGTTGTTCAGATACTTGAACGGCCCCCGCTCATACTTCACCTGGACCTTGTGCGGCTTGTCCAGCACCACCCGGCTGGTGAAGCTCTCCCGGAACGGACCGAACCCGATCGTCAGGTCGGCCACCACCTCGGTCTCGGTCTGAGTGCGCACCCGCGCGCCGACGCACCACGGCAGGAATTGCGGATACGACGCGACATCGGCCACCAGCGCGAACATCTGCTCGTCGCTATACGGCACCGTCCGCTTCTCGGCATGGGTCGGCACTATTCGGCCGCCACGCGAAGCTGGCTGCGCGCTGCGCGCAACTGCGCGAAATCGGCGTCGGCATGATACGAACTGCGCGTCAGCGGCGTCGCCGAGACCATCAGGAACCCCTTGCCCCGCGCCATCGACGCATACTCCGCAAACTCGTCCGGCGTCACGAACCGGTCGATCGCCGCGTGCTTGACCGTCGGCTGCAGATACTGCCCCAGCGTCAGGAAATCGACGTCGGCGATGCGCAGATCGTCCATCACCTGGCCGATCTCCGCCCTCCCCTCGCCCAAGCCCACCATCAGGCCGGACTTGGTGAAGATCGAAGCATCGAGCTGCTTGACCCGGTCGAGCAGCCGCAGCGACTGGAAATAGCGCGCCCCCGGCCGGATGCTCGGATACAGCCGCGGCACCGTCTCCAGATTGTGGTTGAACACGTCCGGCCGCGCCTCGACCACGATTTCCAGCGCCTCGGGCTTGCGCAGGAAATCGGGCGTCAGCAGCTCGATCGTCGTCGCCGGCGCCGCCGCCCGCAACGCCCGCACCACCTCGGCGAAATGCGCGGCCCCGCCATCGGCCAGGTCATCCCGGTCGACCGACGTGATGACCACGTGCCGCAGCCCCAGTCTGGCCACCGCGTCGGCCACCCGGCTGGGCTCGCCCGAGTCGAGCGCCTCCGGCTGCCCGGTCCGCACATTGCAGAACGCGCACGCGCGCGTGCAGGTGTCGCCCATGATCATCATCGTCGCGTGCCGCTGCGACCAGCACTCGCCGATATTGGGACACGCCGCCTCCTCGCACACCGTCACCAGACGGTTCTCGCGCATCAGCGCGCGCGTCTCGTGATAGATCGGATGGTTCGGCGCGCGCACCCGGATCCAGTCCGGCTTACGCTGGATCGGGTTGTCGGCACGCCGCGCCTTCTCCGGGTGGCGCTCGGTCCTGTGGTCGATGGTGAGGCGGGTGGCCATAGGTGAGAAGTGGATTCGATTGCCGCCCGCGTCAACGCCTGCCGGGAGGGCCCGGCTCCTCAGTACCCCAATATCGCCTTGGCCACGATGTTCCGCTGGATCTCGTTAGAGCCGCCATAAATAGAAATCTTGCGCCAGTTGAAGTAGGTCGGCGCCGCCTCGGCCGCGAAATCCGGACCGATCGGCGGCTCGTTGCTGCCCTCGTCGCTGTCGTCGTAAGGCAACACATACGGCCCGACCACGTCCATCAGCAGCTCCGTCGTCGCCTGCTGGATCTCCGAGCCCTTCAGCTTCAGGATCGAGCTCGCCGGGTTAGGCTTGCCGCGCTCCCGGTTGCGCTCATCGGCCACCACCCGCAGCTGCGTCATCTCCAGCGCCTTCAGCTCGACCTCGACGGCCGCCATCTTCTCGCGGAAATGCACGTCCTCGCTCAACGGCCGGTCGCCCACCCGCTCGAGCGCCGCCAACTGCTTGATGCGCCGGATCCGCGCCTTGCTCACGCCTACCCGGGCAATGCCGGTCCGCTCGTTGCCGAGCAGGAACTTGGCGTAGTCCCAGCCCTTGTTCTCCTCGCCCACCAGGTTGCCCACCGGCACCCGCACGTCGTCGAACCACACCTCGTTGACCTCGCGCCCGCCGTCGATCGTCACGATCGGCCGCACCGTGATCCCCGGCGTCTTCATGTCGATCAGCAGGAAGCTGATCCCCTCCTGCTTCTTGACCGCCGTGTTGGTCCGCACCAGGCAGAAGATCCAGTCGGCATACTGCGCCAGCGTGGTCCAGGTCTTCTGCCCGTTGACGACATAGTGCTCGCCCTCCCGCACCGCCGAGGTCCGCAGGCTCGCCAAATCCGACCCGGCGCCCGGCTCCGAGAACCCCTGGCACCACCAGATGTCCAGGTTCGCCGTCGTCGGCAGGAACCGCTGCTTGTGCTCCTCCGAGCCGAACTGCGCGATCACCGGGCCCACCATGTTGGCGTTGAACCCCAGCGGCGGCGGCACGCAGGCCTGCTGCATCTCGTCCTGCCAGATATAGAGCTGCACCGGCGTCCAATCCTGCCCCCCCCACGCCGCCGGCCAATGCGGCACCGCCAGCCCGTTTGCGTTCAGGATCCGCTGCGCCGCGATCTGCTCGTCACGGTGCACATGCTCGCCCCGCTGCACGTGCTCGCGGATCGACGCCGGGATCTCGCTCTTGAAAAATGCCCGCATCCGCTCGCGGAACGCCGTCTCTTCCGGTGTGAAGGATAGGTCCATTGATGCCTCCCTAAACGATCTCGAACAGCCCGGCCGCACCCTGGCCGCCGCCGATGCACATGGTGACGACCACCCGCTTGGCACCCCGCCGCTTGCCCTCGATCAGCGCATGACCCGTCATCCGCGACCCGCTCATCCCATACGGATGCCCCACCGAGATCGCCCCGCCATCCACGTTCAGCCGGTCGTGCGGCAAGCCCAGCCGGTCCGCGCAATAGAGCACCTGGCTGGCGAACGCCTCGTTCAGCTCCCACAAATCGATGTCGTCCACCGTCAGCCCATGCCGCTCCAGCAGCCGCGGCACCGCATACACCGGCCCGATCCCCATCTCGTCCGGCTCGCACCCGGCCACCGCCAGGCCCCGGAAGATGCCCATCGGCGTCAGCCCCCGCCGCGCCGCCTCGCGATCCGACATGATCACGCAGGCCGACGCGCCGTCGCTCAGCTGGCTCGCATTGCCGGCCGTGACGAACTGCTCCTCGCCCCGCACCGGCTTGAGCTTGGCCAGCCCCTCCAGCGTCGTCTCCGGCCGGTTGCCCTCGTCCTGGCGCAGCGTCACCGCCTCGCGCCCGGTCTCGCGCCCCTCCTTGTCCTTCAACGCCTTGGTCGTCGGCAGCGCCACGATCTCCGCGTCGAACCGCCCCGCCTGCTGCGCCGCCGCCGTCCGCCGCTGGCTCTCCAGCGCGTAATCGTCCTGGAGCGCCCGGCTGATGCCATAGCGCTGCGCCACGATGTCCGCCGTCTCGATCATCGGCATGTAGACGGACGGGATGTTCTCCCCGAGCCACTCGTCGCGGTAGTGCGACCGGTTCAGCGTGCTCTGCACCAAGCTGATGCTCTCCAGCCCGCCGCCGATCGCCACCGGCACGCCGTCGCACACCACACGGTTGGCCGCGATCGCGATCGCCTGCAGCCCCGACGAGCAGAACCGGTTGACCGTCATCGCCGCCGTGCTCGCCCCCAGCCCGGCCCGCAAGGCCGCCTGCCGAGCGATGTTGCCGCCCGTCGCCCCCTCCGGATTGGCGCAGCCGAGCACCACCTCCTCCACCTCGCCCGCCTCGAGCCCGGCCCGCTCCACCGCGCTGCGGATCACGTGGCCGCCCATGTCCGCGCCATGCGTCAGGTTGAAGGCGCCGCGCATGGCCCGCCCGATCGGCGTGCGGGCGGTCGAGACGATGACGGCGTCAACCATGGGTGCTCCTCGCTTCAGCTTCGATTCCCGCAATCAACTCGCGCTTGGCCAACTTGCCCACCGCCGTATGCGGTAACTCCGCCCGGATCTCGAGTGCGGCCGGCAGCTCGTGCCGCCCCAGCTTGTCGGCCAGGAACGCCCGCAGCGCCTCCAGCGTCAAATCCTGCGCACTGTCGCGCAACGTCACATACGCCTTGGCCGCCTGCCCCCGATACGGATCGGCGATCCCGATCACCGCCGCCTCGCGCACGTCCGGATGCTCGTGGATCGCGTCCTCGATCGTGCGCGGATAGACGTTGAACCCGCCCGAGATCAGCATGTCCTTCTTGCGGTCGACGATCGCGAACCGGCCCTCGCCACTCATCGAGCCGATATCCCCGGTCAGGAACCAACCGTCGACGAACGCAAGCGCATTCTCCTCCGGCCGCTGCCAATAACCCGGCGTCACGTTCGGCCCGCGGATCCGCAATTCGCCCACCTCGCCCGGCGGCAACACCCGCCGCGCATCGTCGGTCGCCACCACGTCCATCTCCACCCCAGGCAGCGGCACGCCGATCTCGCCCGGCCCGAACTCGCCCTCCTCCAGCAGGTTGGTCCCCGCCGGCGACGTCTCCGTCATCCCCCAGCCGCCCCCCAGCCGCACCCCGGTCAGCGCCGCGAACCGCGCCGACACCTCCCCCGGCAGCGCCGCCCCGCCCGAGCTGCACACCTTCAGGCTCGACAGGTCTGCGCTCGCGATCCGCGGGTGGTTCGCCAGCGCGATCCACATCGTCGGCACCCCTGGGAAATGCGTGCACCGCCCCTGCTCGATATCGGCCAGCGCGGCATCCCCGTCGAACCGCATCCGCAGCATCAGCTCCGCGCCATTGTCCAGCGCCCGCAGCATCACCGCCGTCAACGCATAGATGTGGAACAGCGGCAACACGCACATGACCCGGTCGCCCGGCCCAACCCCGCGGCCCCGCCCCTGGTTCCACGCATTGTAGATCGCCACCGCCGCCGTCAGGTTGCCATGCGTCAGCATCGCCGCCCGCGGCAGCCCCGTCGTCCCGCCGGTATATTGCAACACCGCGACCTCGTCCGGACCCAGCGCCACGGGCTCCTCCAGCGACGGCCCATCCAGCGCCGCCCAATCCAGCGCCCCCTCCGGCACCCCGAGCCCCGCGCTCGGCTCGCCCCACTGACCGTCCGCGGCCACGATCAGCCGCTCGCACGCCCCCTCCGCCCGCGCCTGCATCGCGTGCGGCAGCAGCCCCGGCAGGTCGGTGGTGATCAGCGTCCGCGCGCCGCTATCGGCCAGCTTGCGCAGGATCGCGCGCGCCGGGTCGAGCGGCGTCAGATGCACCACCCGCGCACCCAGGCTGGCGATCGCGAAGAAGCTGACCGGATGCACCGGCGTGTTCGGCAGCAGCAGCCCCACCGCGTCGCCCCGCCCGATCCCCAGCGCCGCCAGGCCCCGCCCCAACCGCTCCACCCGCCGGCCGAGCTCGTCATAGGAAAGCCGCCGCCCGCGGAACTCGAACGCGCTCTCCTCCCCGAACCGCTCCACCGCGCGCGCCAGCAGCCCGGCCAACGTGCCCCGAGGCACCGGCGCGCCCCAATCCAGACCCGGCGGATAATGCACCTCCCACGTGTGCGGCCGACCCATCACCTACGCCGCCTTCGCCCCGCCGAACCCCTGCCCCGCATCGGCCAGCCGCAGCAGCAGCGGCGCTGGCGCGATGCCGAACGCCTGCAGCCGGTCGCGGATGCGCCCGAGCCCGACCAGGTCCGCGTAGAACATCGGCCCACCCTGCCACGCCGGCCAGTTGTAACCGTGCAGCCAGATCGCATCGATGTCGCCCGGCCGCTCGGCGATCCCCTCTTCGAGGATCAGCGCCCCCTCGTTGATCATCGGATACACCAGCCGCTCCAGGATCTCCGCCTGCGGGATCGGCCGCCGTGTGATCCCCAGTCTGCCCGCCTCGGCCGCGATGATCGCGTCCACCTCGAGGTCCGGCGTCGCCGCCCGGCCCTCATAAATGTAGTAGCCCTTGCCCGTCTTCTGCCCGTAGCGCCCGGCCGCGGTGATCGCGTCGGCCACCGGCGCCACCTTGCCGAACGCGCGCCGGATGCGCATTCCAATGTCCAGCCCGGCCAGATCCGCCATCGCGAACGGCCCCATGCGGAAGCCGAACTCGGTCAACGCCCGGTCCACCTCCTGCGGGCTCGCCCCGTCCAGCAGCAGCCGCTCGGCCGCATCGGTCCGCTTGGACAGCATCCGGTTGCCGACGAAGCCGAAGCAATTGCCGACCACGACGCTCACCTTGCCCAGCCGCTTGCCCACCGCCGACGCCGTCGCGATCACGTCCGCGCTGGTCTGCGTGCCGCGCACGATCTCGAGCAGCTTCATCACGTTGGCCGGGCTGAAGAAATGCATCCCCAGCACGTCGCCCGGCCGGCTCGTCGCCGCCGCGATCTCGTCGATGTCGAGATAGCTCGTGTTGCTCGCCAGGATCGCCCCCGGCTTGGCCACCCGGTCGAGCTTGGCGAAGATCTCCTTCTTGACGCCCATCTCCTCGAACGCCGCCTCGATGATGATGTCGGCCTCGGCCACCGCCGCCACGTCCAGCGCCCCGCTGATCCGCCCGCGCCGCTCGGCCGCCTGTGCCGCGGTGATGCTGCCCCGCTTGGCCGACCCCTCGTACAGCTCGTCGACCCGGCTGAGCCCCCGGTCCAGCGCCGCCTGCTCCATCTCGATCACCGTCACCGCGATGCCGGCATTGGCAAAGCACATCGCGATGCCGCCCCCCATTGTCCCAGCGCCGATCACCGCCGCCCGCTCGACCCGGCGCGCCTGCGTCCCCTCCGGCAGCTTCGCCTTCTGCGCCTCCCGCTCCGCAAAGAACGCATGCCGCTGCGCCCGGCTCTCGTCGCCCGCCACCAACCTCTCGAACAATGCGCGCTCGGCCGCACTGCCCGTGTCGAACCCCATCGTCACCGCATTGCGCACGCTCTGCACGCACGCAAGCGGCGCCGCCCCCGACGCCTTCAGCAGCGGCCCGGCCACCCGGTCGATCAGCCCCGCATCGTCGCGCGCCGCCTGCAGCTTCTCGTCGCGATCCCGCACCCGCCGCCGCTCGCCGACCTCGCGCGCCCACGCGACCGCCCACGCGACCGCCGCATCCGGATACGCGCCCTCGAGCAGCGCATCGACCAGCCCGATCGCCGACGCCTCGCGCCCGCCGACCGGATTGCCGCTCA
>JAABUZ0100010374.1_pt1 | contig 10365 bp, 10 predicted proteins | sample 5562091 | NCBI WGS metagenome assembly JAABUZ01 (sample SAMN12813069, study PRJNA571459) | rock metagenome | isolation source: Antarctica rocks | place: Antarctica: Victoria Land, Linnaeus Terrace sud | collected 2015-12-21 | reverse complement strand
TATTCGCTGGGTGCTTTGCGGATCGCTGGGTATCGTGTACGGTGTAGTCTCTTCTCCTAGACCTGAGGGTTATCTACACAAGCCAATAGAGATCGGGGAGATCGGTGCCGAGCATATAAAGGATTTGCTGAGGAGCAGAATTGCGGCTTACTCCGACGATCCAAACCTCTCGTACATTCCAATTAACGTCGAGGAATTCGAGTTTCTATATCTAGTTCTTAAGGGAAATACCCGTAGTGTATTAAGCTACACCGATGATTATTGTCAGTGGATTTCAGACCGTGATCGACCCATTTCCGAAGGCGAGAAAACGCAGGCATTCCTCGCTTGGCTGAAGGAGCAAGCCGAAGCGGCCTATGAGGCTTCCCGTCAGGAGCTACGTCCTAAAGCTCTGGAGGTATTTTCGCAGGCTTGTGTGCTCGGAGTCTTTTCGCCCAGCGACTTCGAGGCTTTTGGATTTAATAGTATTCCTGCGTTCCGGCCACATATTCGAGACTTAGAATTGGCTGGCCTGGTTGTCAGTACTCAGGATGAGGGTGATAAGCGTCGGAAAACTATCCAGGTTACCCCTAAGGGTTGGATAGTGAAGTTTTATCGAGATGAAAACCCGACGGTCTAAACATGACGTCTGCTCAAAGGGCGAGTGATCTCCGAAGCGGACAGGCCGCTTCCCACCCATACGGACAATCAAACTGACCCACTACCGAGAGCACTACTCCCGCCAATCGGCTCGGGAAGTGCTCTAACCGGCAGCGAGGCTCCGTCGCAGCCGGTTCAGCGCGCCGGGCAGGCCGCGCACAGTCAGCACCCGGCCGGTCTCGTCATAGTCCTCCGACAGCACCCGCGCGCTTTCATAGACTTCACCGATCAGACCCTGCTTGGCATAGGGCAGCACCAGCACGTCCTCGACCATCGCCGCCTCGAAGAAAGCGATGATGGTGTCGCGCAGCGCGCTCACGTCGCCGGGCGCGTGGGCCGAGAGCAGGATCGCGTCCGGATGCCGCTCGACCAGTGCGGCACGGCCGGCGGCGTCCACCCGGTCCAGCTTGTTGAGCACCAGCCGGGACGGCACCGCGTCGGCACCGATCTCGCGCAGCACGCTGCGGCTAACCTCGAGCTGGGCTTCATAGGTCGGGTCCGACGCGTCGACCACGAACAGCAGCAACGACGCTTCCAGGGCCTCGGCCAGGGTCGAGCGGAACGAGGCGACCAGGTCGTGCGGCAATTGCTTGATGAAGCCGACCGTGTCGGACACCAGAACGCGCGGCCTCGTCTCCGGCTGCAGGGTGCGGACGGTCGTGTCGAGGGTCGCGAACAGCTTGTCCTCGACCAGCACCTGGCTGCCGGTCAGCGCTCGCATCAGCGAGGATTTGCCGGCGTTGGTGTAGCCGACCAGCGCGACGCGGAGCTGGTCGCGCCGGGCGGAGCGGCGCTGGTCGCCGTCGCGCTGCACGGCCTCGAGCTGGTCCTTCAGCTCCGAAAGCCGGTCGCGGATCTTGCGCCGATCGAGGTCGAGCGTGCTCTCGCCGGCGCCGGGGCCCTGCTGCCGTCCACCCCCGGCCGACGATTCGCGCATGCGCGGGGCGACGTATTTCAGCCGCGCCATCTCCACCTGGAGCTTGGCCTCGCGGGTGTTGGCGTGGCGATGGAAGATCTCGACGATGACGCCGGTCCGGTCCAGCACCTGGGCCCCGGTCGCGCGCTCGAGGTTGCGGATCTGGCTCGGCGAGAGCTCGTGGTCGACGATGACGAATTCCGGCTTCGGCGCGTCATCGGCCGGGTCCGCGGTGGCTGCGGCGGGATCGGGCGCGCCCTCGAAACGCTGTCGCGCCTTGGTCTTGACGGCCGGCGCCATCGAGCCGACCTCGCCGGTGCCGCCCGTCAACGCCGCGAGTTCGGCCAGCTTGCCACTGCCGAGCAGGACGCTGCCGCCGATGCCGTCCCGCCGCTGCGAGACGTGTCCGACCACCTCGTAGCCCAGCGTCTTTACCAGTCGCGCGAGTTCCTCGAGGCTGGCCTCGTGCGCGACGTCGTCGACTTCGGGTGTCTGGATGCCGACCAGGATGGCGCGGGGCGTAGGGGGCTTGGTCTCCATCGGGGTGGCATAGCACGGAGTCTGGTATCACCGACTCTGGCGGCACCCAGTCTGGGCGCGCTCACCGCACCGGCGCGCAATTGCTCCGCCCGGCGGCCACGCAATCCTGGATCGCCGCCGCCCCGCGCAGCTTCCCCGAAAGCCACAGCCCGGCCAGCACCAGCACCGCCAGCACCACGCACGCGGCCACCAACTGGCGCACCCGCCCGGGATCGTCACCCTCGTTCAACACCCGCCCTCAAATCATGACCTGCGCACGAACTCTATGTTGACATGGCGCTTCACGCGACGGCCATAACCTTCGCATGCGCCTGGCTTTCCCCCTGCTCGCCCTGCTCGCGCTGCTCCTGCCCGGCGCCGCCTTTGCGCGCGACGCTCAGTTCACCACCAGCGACGGGGTCCGCCTGCACGTGATCGAGGCCGGAGATCCCCAGCGCAACACGATCGTGTTCGTGCCCGGCTGGACCATGCCGGCCTGGATCTTCCAGCCGCAGATCGACGCCTTCGCGCGCGACTACCACGTCATCGCCCTCGACCCGCGCGGCCAGGGCGAGAGCGAGGTGCCGGCTTCCGGCTACGACCATCTGCGCCGCGGCCAGGATATCGCCGAGCTCGTCGCCGCCACGGGCAGCCGCCCGGTGATCCTGGTCGGCTGGTCGCTCGGCGTGCTCGACAGCCTCGCCTACATCGCCCAATACGGCGACCGCCAGATCGCCGGCCTCGTGCTGATCGACAACTCCATCGGCGAGGACCCGGCGCCAACGCCGTCCCGCCTTCCGGCCCGCCGCATGCCGCGCCTCCCGCGCGAGGAACAGATGCGCCGCTTCGTGCGCGGCATGTTCACCCGCAGCCCCGGCGAGGCCTATCTCGACCGGTTGACCGAGGACGCGCTCCGCACCCCGCCCGAGGCCGCCGCCGCGCTCTCCAACTACCGGGTGCCGCGGACCTATTGGCGCGACGCGGTCTACGCCGTCGCCCGCCCGATCCTCTATGTCGTGCGCCCCCGCTTTGCCGCTCAGGCCGCCAATCTGGCCATGAAGGACCCTCTGGCCGAGACCGTCACGTTCGACACCGCCGGCCACGCGCTGTTCGTCGACGAGGCCGCCCGGTTCGACGCCTTGCTCGCCGAGTTCATCCGCCGCCGCGTCTGGCCGCCCTCGTGACCCGTCGCTCGCTCTGGCCGCTGTTCCTCATCTCGGGCGCCGCGGTCGGCTACGAGATCGCGCTGACCCGTTACTTCGCCGTCGCGAAATGGTCGGAGTATGGCTACTGGGTCATCTCCATCGTCATGGCCGGCTTCGCGCTCAGCGGCGTCGCCGTGGCTCTGGCGCGCGACGCGATGGTGCGGCATGGCGCCTGGCTGCTGACCTGGTTGCCGGCGCCCTTGATCGCCACCGCCGCGTTCGGCTTCTGGGCCACCACGGTCAATCCGTTCAACCCGCTGCAGCTGCAGAATACCGCCACCTACCTGCCGCAGCTGGTCAATATCGGGCTCTATTACGCGGCCCTGCTGCCGTTCTTCTTCCTCACCGGCCTCTACATCAGCCTGAGCTTCGTGCTCAATAGCGACCGGGTCGGCATCGTCTATGGCTACGACCTGACCGGCGCCGGCGCCGGCGCCGCGCTGGTGCTGGCGCTGATGCTCGTGCTGCACCCGTTCCTGCTGGTCCCGGCGCTCCTCCTTCTGCTCGCGGCCAGCGCCCTGTTCACGGCCAGGCGGCCCGCGATCCTGCTCGCCTTCGGCGTTCTGCTCGCCAGCGAGGCCGCGCTGGTGCTCGACGCGCGCGCCGACTACAACGATTTCAAGGCCATTTACGCCCCGTTGCACACGCCCGACGCCAGGCAGGTCGCCGAGATCCGCTCGCCGCGCGGCCTCTACGCCCTGCTCGACGACTTCACCGAGCGCGTCGATACCGACCTGTCCAACAATGCCGGCATGCTGGGGATCCCTGGCCCGCCGCAATCCTTCGGCCTCTACCGCGACGGCAGCCGCATCGCCGCCCTGCCCAAACCCGGCGCCGCCGATGCCCCCTACGCGCCCGCGGAGCTCGACGCCCTGCCCTACCGGCTCATCCCCGGCGCCGAGACCTTGCTCGTCGGCGGCTCCGGCGGCTTTGCCGTCGCCCACGCGCTCGCCCTGGGCGCGGGCGAGATCACCGCGCTCGAGCCGGACCCGGTGCTGCTCGACGCCATGCGACACGGCCTCGGCCCCGCCCCGGCGCCGGCCGCCAATCCCCAGGTCCGGCTTTTGCCGACCTCGCCCTTGGCCATCACCGGCCAATACGACCTGATCGACATTGCCGGCGACTTCCTCGACGCCGCCGAGGCCAACGCCACCGGCTTCACCTCGGAGGCGATCGAAGGCTATCTGCGGGCGCTTCGGCCTGGCGGGCTCGTCTCGGTCCCGGTGTCGATCCGCGAATTCCCGGTCTACGCCGTGCGCGTGCTCGCGACCATCCGCGAGGCGCTGCTCGCCACCGGCCGGGCCGACCCGGCCGCCCACGTGCTCGTCTACCGCTCGGCCTGGAACGTCCGCATCCTGATCGCACGCGACGCCTGGTCGCCGGAGCGGATCGCCGCCGCCCGCGCCTTCTGCGACGAACGGTCGTTCGACGTCTCCTATTATCCCGGCTTCGACGCCGAAGCCGCCCGGGCCAGCATCTACAACGACCTGCCGCCGGTCGACTTCGAGAACGGCGAAGTCGAGACCGGGGCGACGGCGCAGGACGCGGTGGCCGACGAGGCCGAGGCGGTGCTGCGCGGCCAGTCGAGCCCGTCGCAGCGTGCCTTCAACCTGCGCCCGATCACGCTCGACCGCCCGTTCTACTACGCGATCCTGCGGCTCGACCGGCTGCCGCAGATCCTGCGCCGGCTCGAGATCCTGCCGCAGGCCGAGGTCGGCCAACTGGTCAACCTCGCCGTGCTGGCCCAGGCCGCGGTACTGGCGATCCTGGTCCTCGCCGTGCCGCTGATCGCCCCGCGCGTGGCCGGCGTACAGGAGAGCCGCAGCTCGGTCCTGCGCCCGCTGCTCTACTTCGCCAGCCTCGGCCTCGGCTTCCTGTTCATCGAGATCTACCTGATCGAAAAGGCCAGCCTGTATCTGGCCGATCGAACCAGCGCCTTCGCCCTGGTACTGACCGGCATGCTGGTGTTCTCCGGCGCCGGCAGCCTCATCGCCGACCGGCTCCCGGGCGGCATCACCACCGCCGTCTGCGTGATCATCGGCTGGTGCGTGCTGGCGCTGGCCGGGCTCGAACCGTTCCTATTGCACACCATCGCCCTGCCCTGGGCCGCGCGCGCGCTGATCCTGCTGGCCATCACCGCCCCGGTCTCGGTGGCGCTCGGCCTGCCCTTCCCGCTCGGCCTGTCGCGTGCCGGCTCGAACGGCGACGCGCTGCTGCCCTGGGCTTGGGCGCTGAACGGCGCGTTCTCGGTCGTGGCCACGCCGTTGGCCAATCTGCTCACGGTCTATCAAGGGTTCGATCGCGTGCTGATGGTCGCGGCCGGGCTCTATGCTATCGTCCTTCTAGCCTATCCCTCGTTTCGAAAGTCGTTACAGTGGCAAGCATCCCCAAGCTCGTAGCCAGGCGATCCGTTCTCGCCGGCGCAATTGCAGCGCCGTTCGCGACGCCCCAGATCGCCCGCGCCGCCAGTTCCGGCTGGACCCGTGAGGCCTACGACGAGGCCATGCGCAAATCCGGCCGCGCCATCGACATCACCGATGCGCAGTTCGCCGCCATCCAGGCCCGCAAGCCCGCCGCGATGAAGCGGATCGAGGGCTACCTCACCCAGCGTTTCGGCAGTGCCGATCCGGCGGTGATGAAGGCCTTCCAGGAAGTCCCGCGCGAATACTACCATTATTACTATCCCGAGCACCGGTCCCAAGGCGGCAGCGCCTATGAGGACGACCCGAAACCCTGGGCGCTCGGTTACGGCTCCGCCCTGTCGGACTATCTCGGCCAGGCTTACATGACCCAGGTGTGCAAGCCGCAGCCCGGCGACGTCACCCTCGAGGTCGGCACCGGCAGCGGTTTCCAGAGCAGCCTGCTGTCGCGCATCGTCAAGAAGGCCTACTCGATTGAGATCATCGAGCCGCTGGGCCGCGCCGTCAGCCGCGTCTTCGCGCCGCTCGGCTACACCAACATCGAGACCCGCGTCGGCGACGGCTATTTCGGCTGGCCTGAGGTGAAGGACGGGTTCGACGTCATCATCGTCACCTGCGCCGCGCAATACGCGCCGCCGGACCTGTTCAAGCAGCTCAAGCCCGGCGGCCGCATGCTGATTCCGATCGGACAGCCGTTCAAGCGCGGCCAGATCCTCTACGTCTACACCAAGGACGAGGACGGCAAGGTGCATTCGCGCAAGGATGTCGGCGTGTTCTTCATTCCGATGACCGGGGCGATGATGAACCGGCCGAAGCCCGGCGTCACGGCCGCGGCGGCGGGCTCCTCGTCCGCAGCCGACCCAGCGCCCGTCTCCGAGTAGCGCGCGCGCAGGCTGAAAAAACAACACCCTCTTCCAGGGGGAAGAGGGTGGCTCAGAGATCGAAGGTCCGCCCCGTCTGGGGCGCTGATTCTAGACGAGTTTCAGGTTAGACGCTGCGGCCTTGCCGCGCTCCATCACGACATCATAGCTGACGTCCTGGCCATCATTAAGCCCCTTAAGGCCGGCTGCCTGCACCGCGGTGATGTGGACGAACACGTCCTTCCCTCCGTCTTTCGGCATAATGAAGCCAAACCCTTTGGTGGCATTGAACCATTTGACCGAACCAGTAGCCATTCGCCCCTCAATCTCCGTTTTTCGTCCCGCCCAGGTGTCCGCAAGGGCCGGTGTATGACCGTCGTCGACTGAACGACCGCACTTTCAAGTTGCAGATTTGAATCTGCGAGTCAATCAAACTCTCGTCATCACTAACCTAGTGCAGGGACGTCAATAGGATAGTGTGCGGGCCATCCAACAGAAAAAGGGGGCAGGCGCTTCCGCCTACCCCCCAGATCATAAACGAGACGGACAGTTTAGAAGTCCATATCGCCCATGCCGCCCATGCCGCCGCCGCCCGGGCCGCCCATCGGCGGCGCCTTCTTCTCCGGCCGCTCGGCGATCATCGCCTCGGTGGTGATCAGCAGGCTGGAGACCGACGCCGCGTCCTGCAACGCGGTGCGGACCACCTTGGTCGGGTCGATGATGCCGGCGCCGACCATGTCCTTGAACTCGGCGGACTGCGCGTCGAACCCGAAGTTGTACTCCTGGTTCTCCAGCACCTTGCCGGCGATCACGGCGCCGTCTTCACCAGCGTTCTCGGCGATCTGACGCAGCGGGGTCTGCACCGCCTTGCGCACGATCTCGATGCCGAACTTCTGGTCCTCGTTCTCGGGCTTGAGGTGCGCCAGGATCAGGCTGGCCCGCGCGAGCGCCACGCCGCCGCCCGGCACGATGCCCTCTTCCACCGCCGCACGGGTCGCATGCAGCGCGTCGTCGACGCGGTCCTTGCGCTCCTTGACCTCGACCTCGGTCGAGCCGCCCACGCGGATGACGGCGACGCCGCCCGCGAGCTTGGCCAGACGCTCCTGCAGCTTCTCGCGGTCGTAGTCCGAGGTGGTCTCCTCGATCTGCGCGCGGATCTGGTTGCAGCGGCCCTTGATGTCGTCCTGCGAGCCGACGCCTTCGATCAGCGTCGTGTTCTCCTTCTCGATCAGCACGCGCTTGGCGCGGCCGAGCATCGCCAGCGTGACGTTCTCGAGCTTGATGCCGAGGTCCTCGGATATCACCTGGCCGCCGGTCAGGATGGCGATGTCCTCGAGCATCGCCTTGCGGCGATCACCGAAGCCCGGCGCCTTGACGGCTGCGACCTTGAGGCCGCCGCGCAGCTTGTTGACGACCAGGGTGGCCAGCGCCTCGCCCTCGATGTCCTCGGCGATGATCATCAGCGGACGCCCGCTCTGCACCACCGTCTCGAGCAGCGGCAACATGGCCTGCAGCCCCGACAGCTTCTTCTCGTGGATCAGGATGTAGGGCTGATCCAACTCGGCGATCATCTTCTCCGCATTGGTGATGAAATACGGGGAGATGTAGCCGCGGTCGAACTGCATGCCCTCGACGACGTCGAGCTCGGTCTGGATGCCCTTGGCTTCCTCGACCGTGATGACGCCCTCGTTGCCGACCTTCTGCATGGCCTCGGAGATCATGTGGCCGATCTCGCTCTCGCCATTGGCGGAGATCGTGCCGACCTGGGCCGTCTCGGCCGGGGTCGTGATCTTCTTGGTCCGGTTCTTGAGCTCTTCGACGACCGCCTTGACGGCCATGTCGACGCCGCGCTTGAGGTCCATCGGGTTCAACCCGGCGGCCACGCCCTTGGCGCCCTCGCGCACGATGGCCTGGGCCAGCACGGTCGCGGTGGTGGTGCCGTCACCGGCGATGTCGTTGGTCTTGGTCGCGACCTCGCGCAGCATCTGCGCGCCCATGTTCTCGAACTTGTCGGAAAGCTCGATCTCCTTGGCGACGGTGACGCCGTCCTTGGTAATGCGCGGCGCGCCGAAGCTCTTGTCGATCACGACGTTGCGGCCCTTGGGGCCGAGCGTCACCTTCACGGCGTCGGCGAGGATGTCGACGCCGCGCAGCATGCGCTGGCGGGCATCGCCGCCGAACCTTACGTCCTTAGCTGCCATGTGTGGATTCCTGTCTGTCTATTGGTGGATGGAGGCTTAAGCGGCTTTCTTGGCCGGCTCGGCGCCGCCCTCGACGATGCCCATGATGTCGCTCTCCTTCATGATGAGGAGCTCTTCGCCATCGAGCTTGACTTCGGTGCCGGACCACTTGCCGAACAGCACGCGGTCGCCGGCTTTGACGTCGAGCGCCACGACCTGGCCCTGCTCGTTGCGCGCGCCCGGGCCGACGGCGACGACTTCGCCTTCCATCGGCTTTTCCTTGGCAGTGTCGGGGATGATGATGCCGCCGGTGGTCTTCTCTTCGGCGGTGACGCGCTTGACCACGATGCGGTCATGCAGAGGACGGAACTTCATATCGAAACGCTCCAAGTGTCAGGGACCCCTCGAGGGGCGTTAGCACTCTCGCCTGGAGAGTGCCAGCGATGTAGGCGCGTGGCGCTTTCCTGTCAACGTCGAAGCAGCACTGTCATAACTTGAGTGCTAATCAATTGGCGTTAAACACTTTTTCATAACTTTCGTGACAGGATTACTGCAGCATCGGAGCGATCGGAATCGGCAATGCGGCCGACCACCGATCACCTGGGAGCGACTTTATCAGGAGCGCGTGCATGGTTATGTTGCAGATCAAGGACTACCGCCTGACCACGGCCGAGATCCTCTACCGCTTGCCGGATCATCCGGCCTTGCTGCAGACCTATGTCTGGCAAAGCATGGACGTGGCCCCGCAATATCCCGAACTGCGACGCTTCCTCGATTTCTGGCAGGCCAATCTCGATGGCAAGCTGCACTCGATCCGCGTCGCCGCCGGGCCCTCGATCCGGCGCGACACGGTGCGGCACGCGACCCACGTGCAGTCGTTGCACTGATGCGCCGCCCGCATGCCGCTCACTCCGAACTTTTGGCGTGGTGCGGCATTCGGTGCAGCAGGCAGATCGACACCACCATCACCAGAATCAGCCCGCCGAGCACCCCAAGCTCGAGCATCGACGCATACAGCTTCGAGCGGACCTCCTCGGTAAAGGCATGGCCCCGCATCGCCTCGGACGATTCCAGGGTGATCATCAAGATGCGGCGGATGGTCGCGATCAGCCCAACCACCAGGAACGGCTGCACCGTCAAGCCGCCGGTCCGCACCGAGGCGCTGACGGTGTGCATGATCTCGACCAGCATCAGCGCGAACAGCAACCGGTCGACGGTTTCGAACACTTCGCCGGTGCCGGTCCAGTCCAGCGCCCCGCGCCACAGCAGCGACACCGCCCCGGCCAGCGCAATCACCGTCGCCACCGCCAGCAGGGCACCCACGACGACGTAGGCGATCTGCTCGACGCGGTGGAACAGGTCTCTCCCCCTGGCGGTCGCCGACGTTGCTTGCTGGTCCATCATCCCGCCTCGACTTCGGTCATCGAGGAGAGCAGCGGCGCCGCCCGCTTGTAAGGACGGCGCCGACGGGGTGGTCAGATGTCGGCGTACGCCGACGGGGTGGTCAGATATCGGCGTAGCAATGCGTCTCGGCGGCCCCGCCGGGATGGGTCACGGCGCCGAGATGCGCGGGGCCGACGGTCTGGGCAAATTTCCAGATCGCGCCGCTGTTGTAGTCCGTCGGCC
>JAABUZ0100010371.1_pt1 | contig 10367 bp, 12 predicted proteins | sample 5562091 | NCBI WGS metagenome assembly JAABUZ01 (sample SAMN12813069, study PRJNA571459) | rock metagenome | isolation source: Antarctica rocks | place: Antarctica: Victoria Land, Linnaeus Terrace sud | collected 2015-12-21 | reverse complement strand
GCGTTGAACGACAGACGGTTCTCGGGCCGGTCGAAGCCATGGCCCTCGTCCGGGTAGATGAGATAGCGGACCGGCAACCCGCGCTCGCGCATGGCGGTGACGATCTGGTCGGACTCGGTGACCTTGCAGCGCACGTCGTTCTGTCCGTGGCCGATCAGCAGGGGTTTGGTGATGGCGTCGACGCGCGACAATGGAGAGCGCGACCACAGCCAGGCGCGCCCCTCCTCGGTGCGGGGGTCCTGATAGCGACCATACATGAGCGTGGCGAACGCGTGCCAGTAGGGCGGCATGTTCTCCAGCAGCGTGATCAGGTTGGAGATGCCGACGAGGCTCACCCCGCAGCAGAAGACCTCCGGCGTGAAGGTGAGGCCGACCAGTGTCGCGTAGCCACCGTAGGAGCCGCCCGTGATGGCGACGCGGTCGCGCTGCGCGATTCCCTCCCGCACTGCCCACTCGACGGCGTCGATCAGGTCGTCCTGGATGCGGCCGGCGTGCTCCCGGTCGCCGGCGTTGAGGAAGGCCTTGCCGAAGCCCGTCGAAGCTCGGTAGTTGACCGACAGCACTGCATAGCCACGGTCGGCCATCCATTGGTGGAAGGCGCTGAAATAGAACCCGTCTCGGCCCCACGGGCCGCCATGCACGGCCAAGACCATCGGCAGCGGCGCGGGCGGGCGGTCGCCTTCCACCTCGGCCGGCAGCGTCAGATAGCTCACGAGGTCGAGGCCGTCGCGCGACGGGATCACCTCTGCCCGCATGGGGGCGAGCCGATGTCCCTCCAGCTCGGGCCGGAGCGCGAAGAGCGGCGTCACCGTCCCGGCGTCCCGGTCGAAAAGGTGGTAGCTGCCGGGATCGGTAGCGCCGTAGGCGATCGCGACCCAGCGGGCGCCGTCGGCGGTCTGGCTGTAGACGTTGAAGTCGCGATTAGGGCCGAAAGCCTCGACGAGCCGAGCGAGACTGTCGGCCACCGCGGGGTCGAGGGGCGTCCAAGCATCGCGCAGATAGGTGAAACGGGCCGCCACGGTGCGCCCCGTGCGCGGGTCGGCGAGGGTGCCCGACAGGTCGGCGCGTGGATCCTCGGCCAGCAACTCACGCTCGCCCGTCGACGCGTCGACGCGGAACAGCGCCGTCTTGTCGCGCCGGGTGGAGGACGCCAGCGCGTAATGGGTGCCGGCACGCTCGAAACCCAGGATACCCGTCTGGAACTCGTCCTCCTGCGGGACGACGAAGGCCGGTGCGATCCGTCCGCCGTCGCGGCTGAACACCATGAAGCCGCCGCGCTCGAGATCCTGGCGCGACAGGAGACGAAGGTCGAGCGCGTCGTCGAATGTATAGCCGAGATAGCCGTCGCGGTTCTCAAAGGCGAGGCGCCGCGTGCCATCGGCGACGTCGATCTCCCAGGCGTCATGCCAAGTGGGGTCGCGCTCGTTCAGCCCGACCACGATCGTGCCGGGGCGGGCCCGGGAGGTGGCGAAGATCTTGGCAGAGACGCCGCGCTCCGGCGTCAGCATGCGGGGCTCGCCGCCGTTTCGGCTAACGGCCCAGAGCCGCGTGTTCTCGTCGCCGTTGGCGTCGTCGCCGTAAAGGAGGTGTAGCCCGTCACGCGTCCATTGACACCAGTGGAGGGGTCGCGCCGAGCGCGTCAGCGGCACCGCGGCAGCGATGTCGCTGGTGAGTGCGACCCAGAGGTTGAGCACCCCGTCACGCGGCGCGATCCAGCTGAGGTGACGCCCATCCGGGCTAACGCGTGGCGCCATGCGGGACGGATTGCCGAACAGGACGCGGCGGGGGATGAGAGGATAGTCTTGCATGGTGCTTGCGGAACGTCGGTGGTGGATCGCCAGCGTCGAGGCTGGTGCGTATATCTGACTATGATCCACCGAGCGCCGACCGATGAGAAAAGGGGCGAAGGCATGACGTCGTCACTTAATGGTGATTTCAATCCGCTCGCCTCCCCTGGAGATTGGCATGCGCCTGTTCGGGCGATAGTTTCTCATTCATCCGGACCCACCAGTCGTGTCGGACTTCGCTCGGGTCGGACGTTGGGGAGGACGTCCACGATGGCGCTTCGAATCTTCTTTCTCGCAGCCGCGCTCATCCTGTCGTCAGTCCCTTTGCGGGCCGAACCGATCCGGACCTCCTACAAGGTGGTCCGGACGGGCGCGCTGGCGCTGATGGGTTTCCACTACTACCTCGCCCACGACTGCCGCTCTCTCGGTCCGGTGACCATCAACCTCGTCCCGCCGCCTCAGAACGGCGAGGTCACGATCAGGTCACGGACCGCCCGCCCGACGTTCGGGTCGACCAGCGCCTTCGCGGCCTGCAACAGGACGAAGGTTCAGTGATGGAAGTCTACTATCGGTCGGTCCGAGGCTACACGGGGCCAGACAGCTATGTGGTCGAGCGCGTGTTTCCCAACGGCGACGCGCACCAGTTCCGAATCAACGTGTCCGTGCGTTGACGGCGGTTTGGGCGTTATCGTGATGGCCGCAGAGAGGCAGGGCGCACCGCTCACGTCGGCGCCTGGCTGCCCGGCCGCCAACCAGTGGTCTTCCTCAACCACGGCTCGACCGGACCGGAGGCGCCAGGCGTCCCCTGCGTCTACCCCTTCGAGTCCGAGGCGCGGTTCTTCCTGGCGCGCGGCTACGGCGTGGTGGCTCTGATGCGCAAGGGTCGCGGGCGCTCGGAGGACCCCGTGCTGGAGGAGGTCGGCGGGACGGACGTCGAGGAGGTACAGCTCGACAGCGGCGTCGAGGACCTCCACGCCGCCGTCTCGTTCCTGCGGACGCAGCCGCACGTCGACGCGTTGCGTGTGATCGTCGCCGGGCAGTCGCGCGGCGGCCTGCTGTCCGTGGTCTACGCGGGCTGCCACCCGGAGCATGTCGCGGTCGTGCTGAACTTCGCCGGCGGCTGGTGGGGCGAGGACTGCGACCGCAACGGCTTCAACCGCGATCAAGCCGCGCGGGCAGGCTCCAACGCGACAGCGCCAATGCTGTGGCTCTACGGCGAGCGCGACTCCTACTACGGCGTCCCATTCGTGCGCGGCCCGTTCGAGGCGTTCCGCGCGGCCGGCGGCCGAGGCGTGCTGCTGACCTATGACGACCTGCCCGGCGACGGCCATCAGCTGATGACTTGGCAAGACAGGTGGGGGACGGCCGTGGCCGAACACGCGCGGGTCTTCGGGCCGGCGGAGAGCGCGTGACCCCGGCCGACGTCTTCGTGCGACTGCGCGCGGGCAGCTTCGCGCCGGGCCGACGAGGCCACCGCCGAGCCTCGGGGCGCCCGCGCCATGGCGAGCCTGCCGAGCGACCGTATCGCTCGGTTCGCGACGCCGCCGGACGCGGCGGACCGTTTGCGGACCGAGGACAAGGTCCTTCGGATAATCTCGGCGGCTGCACCTTTCTTGGAGAGCCGATCTCGGTCGAGGCGACAGTGACGTGGGTGAGGAGGGAATTGCGTGGCTGTACTTATCCAATCAAGCAGGTTGCGACTAAGTCGGTTTGAGATGGCGGATGCAGACGATGTCTTCTCGTGCATCACACCCCCGATTACCCGGTTCATGCGATGGGAGCCGCCTCGGTTCCTGGCCGAGTTCAAGGCGCAACGAGAGGTCAGGCTACGAGATGAAGCCCAGGCGAACATCTCGCTGGTCATCAGGCGTGACGACACGATGGAGTGTCTGGGCCATGGCCGGACTCAAAGGGATCGCATCGGACTCGCCCGAACTCGGCGTCTGGCTCAAGGAAGCGGCACACGGCCAAGGATATGGCCGAGAAGTCGTCAGAGCGGTTGCCGAATGGGCTTCCGGGAGTTTGGGAGCAACAGGATTCGTCTATCCCGTGGCGGTGCAGAACATCGCCAGCAGGCCCATTGCTGAATCACTCAACGGTCAGATCGTAGGGACACGCTCGACCCCGAAGTATGACTCCCTAGTCTACATGATCCCCTGCTGTCGGTGAACAACACATCACACGGCCCAGCTCGCGATCTAGCCGGGATGTCTACCAAGCAAGCCGGGCGCGGGCTCACGAACATCACGCGACCTCACGGCTTCACTCGCCACAACGCCCTCGGCGGCCATCGCCGTCTTGTGATTCCGGTGTTTCCACGATCGAGTGATCCTTCGGTTCGTCTTTCGGAACCGGGGCGGCCGCGGGCATGGGGAACGGCCCCGACCCAACCAGGACCTTATGATCAAGCCTACCCGGCGCGTCACGGAAGATCGGGTCGAGGCTGGCTCCGACACCACCCCGACCCGAGCGCATCGGGGTTGGGGTCGGCCGACGCGCAACGTCCCGATCGGCCCGGCCAGCTATCAACCTCGCCGCACCGCAGCGGCCGTTCCCCCTTTACCGGGGACGCTCTACAGCGGCTTGGCCATCAAGAGACAGGGGATGCCCGTGCCCCAGAGCGACGGAAAGACATCGACCGGCAGGAAAGTCAGGGCGTCGTAGAAGGCCCGTGGCTCCTTGTAGTGCGGGTCGGGGTGGCTCGGCGCGACCGTCTCCCCCGTCAGCAGTTGCGCGCCGGCGAGACGAGTGGCCCCCGCCGCGGCCTCGACCATCGCTCGGCCGATGCCGCGGCGATGGTAGGTCGGAACCACGCCGATGACGTGGATCTCCGTCGCCGCCCACGTCTGCGCGGCGGTCGACAGGAAGCCCATCACTTGTCCGTCGTCGCCGGAACAGGCCAGCATGGGCAGAACCTCGGCGGCGGCGTAGGACTCCAACGCTGCGGGACGACCGAACCATTCCGGCAGTGCCTCGAGAACGCCGCGGCAGACCTTGCCGCGGTCGCACGCGACGAACTCGGGGCCGGCGATGCGATCCAGCAGCCCTGCAGTCGTGCTCTCCCCCATACGTCGGTTCCCTGCTACGCTGACCCAGAGCATACCAGGATCAGGTCCATCGGCATGATCGCCCCACCCCTGCCGACCCTCAAGGGCCCGCGCGTGATCCTGCGTCGTCCCGTTCCCGCCGACGTCGAAACCCGGTTCGCGATCGGGCGCCACCCCGAGGTCGTTCGGGGCTACGGCGTCAGCTTCGACCCGGATCGTCCGTTCACGCGGCTGGACGCCGAACGTGAGGTCGCCTTCGTCGCGGACCAGCCTTTCGCCTGGGCGATCGACGTCGACGGCTTCATCGGACACGTTCGCTTCCATGGAATCGATGCTCACGACAGACGCGCCGCGCTGGCGATCGGCATCGAGGACCCGCGCCGCCTCGGTCGCGGCTACGGCACGGAGACGGTCTGCCTCGCTCTCACCTTCGCCTTCTCTTCAGGCCTGCACCGGATATCGGTACGCGTCTTGGCCTCGAACGCGCGAGCGATCGCCTGCTATCATAGGTGCGGCTTCGTCGAGGAAGGGCGGGAGCGCGAAGCGGCCCTGGTGGATGGGCGATGGCAGGACGACGTCATAATGGGCCTGCTCGACCGGGAGTTCCCAGCCGCGGCGAAGTGCGGGGAGCGATGAGGATGGTAGACGTCGACAGGTCGGCGCGGCTGCGTGAGTTCTTCGCCCGATACGTCGCCGCTCGCGGGCGCGCCACCGACCCGCGCATCTTCGAGGCTTTCGCGGACGTGCCGCGAGAACTCTTCGCCGGCCCTGGGCCGTGGTCGATCAAGGTCCCCGGCCATGAGGACTACCTCGTGACGCCCGACAACGATCCCGCTTACCTCTACCAGGACACCCTGGTGGCCATCGACGCTGGACGGGGCATTAACATCGGCGAGCCGAGTCTGCACGTGCGCTGCCTGGACGCCGTCGCTCCCCGTGAAGGCGAGGTCGTGCTGCACGTCGACGCCGGGGTCGGCTACTACACTGCCGTCCTGGCTCGGCTGGTCGGGCCCGGCGGGCGCGTCCACGCCGTCGAGATCGAGCCCGACCTTGCCGCGCGGGCGGCCGTCAACCTCGCCGGCCTGCCGCAGGTCATAGTCGAGAGCCGGTCGGGCCTCGATGCGGGCCTGCCCGACGCGGACATCGTCTACGTCAACGCCGGCCTGCCGCTGATCCCCGCCGCGTGGCTCGACGCGCTTCGCCCGGGCGGCCGGCTGATCTTCCCGTTCCAGCCCGTAGGCGGCTTCGGCGCCATGCTGCGCATCGAGCGTCCGGCGACGGGCGCGTCCTGGCCGGCCCGAGCCGTCACGCCCGCCGGCTTCATCGGCTGTCAGGGCGGGCAGGACGACGATGCGGGCCGACGGCTCGCGGCGGCGATGAGCGGTGGCGGCGGCCATGCCGTGCGCTCGCTGCGGCGCGGAGGTGCGCCCGACCCGACCTGCTGGCTCTCGGGCGAGGGCTGGTGGTTGTCGACCGCCGAGTCGGGCGCGGAATGACCGCGTCCGTCCTCACTTCCGAGGATGCGCAACGCGCCGCAGCGACGCTCACCCGTCTGCGCCGCGCCGGCTTGCAGGAGGCGGCCATCACCGGCGGCGTCGCGATCGCATGGCATCTTCGGGAGGCCACGGGCCGACACGCGGTTCGCGCCCTGAACGACCTCGACCTCGTGATGTCCTACGCCGGAGCGACCTGGGCCGGGCTCGCCGACGGCTTCCTGCTTCGTCACATTCACCTGATGCCCGGCCAGGCCGCATGCTGATGCAGGCCGTCGATCCCACCAACGCCCTGCGCATCGACGTCTCCGGCGCCTTCGGCGGTCAGCTGACACGAAGCCGGCGCAGGCCGTTCCTTGAAGGTGATATCCGAGTCGTTTCGCCCGGCGACCTCGTCGCGAGGCTTGCGGCCCTGCTGCTCGACCTCGGCCTCGGCGAGACGGCGCCGGCCAAGCACGCCCACGACTTACTCGCGCTCATCGAGCACGTCGACAATGTGGAAGCATCTTCGGCGTGGGCGGACCACCGAAGACCGCGTCACTCGGCGACCTTTGAGGAGGCGCTCCGGGCGGCAGCCATGTGGGTGCGCAGGCGCGGCGACCTCCTCATCCAGAGGCCCAGCTTCGACGCGGCCGCGCCATGCCGGAGGTGCCAGGACTTCGCCGGGCTGAGGCTCGCCTCGCCCGAGACGACCCCGGCGGTCCTGGATCTCAGATGACCGACGGATCTCGCATTGCCGCCCTGACCGCGGCCGACGTCGCTGATCGGCTGCGGGAGACCGGCTTGGCCGTGCGGGCGGACGAACTCGTTGTTGAGCGCCGGGGCGACCGCCTCATGACCGCGCTGCCCGGCGGCCGCATCGCCTGGTTCGCGACGACGGCGGAGGCCGCCGTCCGCTTGCGGGTCGAGGACGCGGTGTTGGCGCTCGTCGGAGCGCGTTGCGCCTTCCGCGTGCCGGCCGTGCTCGCGAGCGGCCCGGACGGCTGGACGCTCCGCTCGACCGTGCCGGGCACGGTCGACCCGGATGGCTTTGCCGCCCGGCTCAAGGCCGAACCAACCCTCGTCCTGGGCGTCGCTCAGACCCTGGCGCAGGCGCTCGCCGAACAGCACACACGCCTCGTCGAGGCGGACGTCGCCGGGTGGTTGCCCACGGCGCCGGCCTGGCCTCCGCCGCGAGTGGAAATGGAGGCGCGCTTGCCGCTCGTCGTGGACGACCCGAACCTGCGACAGCGCATCGACCGGCTGTTCGCCGCCGGCCACGATTTCGGCCCGCGCCCGGAGGACCGCGCACTGGTCCACTCCGACCTGGGGGTCCGGTAGCAACCGAACCGACAATGCATTTCGGCTGAGCAAAGAAGCTCAGTAGGCTGACCGGTGGCGCATGGCTGCCACTTCCGACCCAACTCGGACCTTCGGTGCTACGGGACTCGCACGCTCCGCGCCAAAGCAAGCCAGACTTCTGCCTCGAGCTTCTCGTCGCCAGGACCAAGGCTATAGCGGCCGTCAGCCCGATAGGTCAGGACACGACTTTCCGGGAGGTACAACGACCACTGCTCCTCCTCATCGGCTTCGTACGGCCAAGTCGTTAGGGCCGCACCGAGATCAAATGCGAAGGTCGTCACGCGAGTGGCCGCGTCAAGCGTGAACCCCGCCAGCTTCTGCCCGTCCAACGCACGCACAGCGGCATCGATCTGTTCGTGAGTGCTCTCGTCATCTGCCAGTGTCTCGCCGGTTGCGACGACGCTCCAGTGACAACAGAAGATGAAGAGGTTCCACTCGCCGACTGGCTTGACGCGGCGCCGAGATGCTCGCTGCAATATTTTGGCGGAGGACGAGGTTGATATGTATGGCTCGCGAACGATGAGGTGCGGCGATCCGAACTCGAATGTTAGGATGCTGCCCTGCACTCGGTCCACGCCCCAGCAAGGAAGGCTGAGGAGAGACGCGAAGGCAGTCGTGATTGCATCTTCCATGAGGTCGATTATGGCGGAGCCGGGAAGGTCTGCAAAGCACCCCAAGCGATCAAAGCCCCGTTGGGGTAGACCCCAGCGGCACGTCGGCATGGAACGCTTTCTCCGTGCCATTAGGGTTGCTTCGGGCATTTTGGAACAGTAGCGTTTCGGGGTCTAGACCCTTTCGGAACAAAATGGCTTCGTACGGCTACGCACGCGTCAGCACTCTCGACCAGGGCCTCACCATCCAGCGTGCGGCGCTCAAGGCTGCCGGCTGCGGCGTGATCCGCGCCGAGAAGGCCAGCGGTTCCCGCCGCGACGGACGGACCGAGCTGCAGGTGCTGCTTGATTTCGTGCAGCCCGGCGACACCCTGGTCGTGACCCGCATCGACCGCCTCGCCCGCTCGATGAAGGACCTGCAGGACATCGTACATGAGCTGAAAGGCCGCGGCGTGGCGCTGCGCGCGACCGAGCAGCCCGTGGACACGGGCACCGCGGCCGGCAAGGCGTTCCTCGACATGCTCGGCGTGTTCGCCGAGTTTGAGACCAACCTGCGCCGCGAGCGCCAGCTCGAAGGCATCACACTGGCCAAGACGCGCGGCGTCTACAAGGGGCGCAAGCCCAGCATCGACGTCGCCGAAGTCAGGCGCCTGCGGGATGAGGAGAAGCTGGGACCAGCCGCCATCGCGCGCCGGCTCGGCATCTGCCGCACCAGCGTCTATCGCGCGCTTGGGGCCGCGATGGTAGCCGACCGCGTGTGATAATGCGCATCCGTACGCCTCTCGGCTGCTGAACAGGTGCCTGTCTCGTTTCTGACGGCCGAGCAGGAACGGCGATATGGCCGATATGCGGGTGAACCGAACGCGGACCAGCTCGCACGGCACTTCCACCTCGACGACGCCGATCGCGAGTTGGCCGGCGTCAAGCGTTGGGATCACATGCGGCTCGGGTTTGCCGTCCAACTCGGCACGGTGCGTTTCCTTGGCGCATTCCTAGATGAGCCTGCCGCTGTCCCGGGTGGCGTACCCCCCATTTGGCCCAGCAGCTTGGTATCCCTGATGCTGGTTGCCTCACCCAATACGACACGGCCCGGGGCCGCTGGCTGCATTCGGCGGAGATTAAGGAGCGCCACGGCTACCGCGAGTTCACCGACCCATTTGTTCGCTTCCGCTTGGCAAGATGGCTCTACACCCTTTGCTGGACCGGCACGGACCGGCCGAGCGTGTTGTTCGACCGCGCGACCGTCTGGCTGGTGGCGGAGAAGGTGCTACTGCCAGGTGCGTCGGCTCTCGAGCGCCTGGTGGCCCGCATCCGCGCCCGGGCCGCCCGCCGGCTCTGGCGCACCCTCGCCCGCGGCGTGACGCGCGAACAGCGCGCGCAGCTTGACGCCCTGCTGGTCGCTGGCGAGGGAGGCCGCCCCAGCCCGCTCGATCGTCTGCGGGACGGCCCCTACATGCGCAGTGGCGCAGAACTATCCCGCGCCGTCAGCCGGCTCGACGAGGTGCGGGTTCTGACCCTGGGCCTGCCGACCATCGATCACGTGCCGCCCGGCCGGGTCACGTCACTCGCCCGGTTCGCGACTGTCGCCAAGGCGCAAGCCGTGGTGCGGATGCCGTTGGAGCGGCGCACGGCGACGCTGCTCGCCTTCGTGCGGACGCTGGAAGCGACGGCGCAGGACGACGTGCTCGACCTGTTCGACATCGTCGTCACCGCCCTGTTCACCGATGCGGCCAAGGTCGGCAAGAAGGCCCGGCTACGCACCATTCGCGACCTTGATGCCGCCGCCCTCCAGCTTCGCCGCGCCGGCGGCGTGCTGATGGACGACGCGGTGGATGATAGCGCCGTGCGCGAGGCGACGTTCGCCATCGTGCCGCGTGCGATGCTGGCGGCCGCGCTGGAGCAGATCGACGCCATCGTCCGACCGTCCGGCGACCTCTACTTCATCGAGTTGCGCGCCCAAACCGGCAAGCTGCGTTTCCTGCCGGCCATGCTCCGATCGGTCGTCCTCGGCGCCACGCCGGCGGGTCAGCCGGCGCTGGATGCGGTGCGCCATCTACGGAGCACGGACGGGCGTGGCCCGGCTCCATC
>JAABUZ0100010370.1_pt1 | contig 10368 bp, 13 predicted proteins | sample 5562091 | NCBI WGS metagenome assembly JAABUZ01 (sample SAMN12813069, study PRJNA571459) | rock metagenome | isolation source: Antarctica rocks | place: Antarctica: Victoria Land, Linnaeus Terrace sud | collected 2015-12-21 | reverse complement strand
GTATACCCTAATCTGGCATCTCCCAACAGCTGACACCTCCCGTCGGTGTAACGGCCTTCGCGGCCTTGGTGGGCAAGACACAGATCGGCGCGTCGTATGCACGTCGAGCGTGATGCCGCCGTCGGAGGCGTAGACGGCATCGATCTGAAACCCGCGCGGATGAGGTGTGTGGATACGCGTTGGCTCCGTCCGATGGCGAGGGGGAGAGACGGGCTGCTCATCCCCACCAGAAGGCGGCAGCGATGATGCCGTACAGTCCGAGCAGCGCAACGCCCTCCAGCCAGGTCGACTCCCCGTCGTAGACGACCACCGCCGTGACAATCGCCGTCAGTCCCAACGCCGCCACGAGTAGGCCGGGAAGGACCAGCGTCAAATGCGCGCCGCCGATCACGTAGCTCAGGAGCACGAGCGCCGGGATCAGCCCGAGCGCCACCTGCAGCGAGCTGTTCAGGATCACGCTCAGCGCATAGTCCGGCTTGTTGCGCGCCGCCAACTGGATACCGACGACGTTCTCCACCGCGTTCCCGGCGATCGCCACGATCACCAGGCCGGTGAACGCCTCCGAGATATGCAGCGTCGCGATTGCCGGACTGAGCGCCGCGACGAACCAGTCGGAGACGAACGCCGCCCCGATACCGGCGAGGAGCAGGACCAGGGCGGCGAGCGCCAGCGGCCAATCTTCCCGCTTCTCCCGCTCCGTCTCCTCGGCGCCCGAGACCGCGATGGGTTCACCGGCGAGCGAGGACGGGATGCTGGCGATGAAGACCACGAGCAGGATGACGGCGCAGGCGATGCTCAACCCGCCGATGTGCGTGCTTGCGGGTGCATGCAGGCCCTTGGCGAGCGTCGGTACGGTGAGCGCACCGACGGCGAGCAGGGTGAGTACCGCGATCATGCGCGGGGTCTCGGCGGCGAACCGCTGCGTGCCGTGGCGCAGACCGCCGACGAGGAAGGCGAGCCCGAGGACGAGCAGGCTGTTGCCGAGGATCGAGCCGACCAGGGCTGCCTGCACGACGGTGATCAGCCCGGCGCGCAGGGCGAAGATGCCGACGAAGAGTTCAGGCAGGTTGCCGATCGCCGACTGCAACACCCCCGTCGCGCCCGGCCCTAGTCGCTCACCCAACTGCTCGGTCGCCTGCCCGACCAGCGCGGCGAGCGCGGCGAGGGCCACCCCGGAGAGAGCGAAGAGGAGCACCGCACCCGCGTGGGCCACGGTGAGGAGGCCGGAGAGGAGCGTGGCAATGAGCGCGACGCCGATCGTGAGCCGCTCGTTGCGCGCGAGCGCGCTCATCGGTCAGGGTCCGTGTCTATGGCGTGCCATCCTTTCCCATCGTCGTTACCCACGCCGTTGCACCTCTTCACCCTTCGTCCGGTGGCCATTCGCCCGAGACCATCAGCCCGCCGAAGACCACCAGTACGACCGCCAAGCCGAGAGAGGCAGCGACACCCCACGTCCCGCCGATGAAGCGGAGGATGAAGGGCAGGGCGAGCCCGAGGCCGAGCAGCACCGCGCCACGAAAGCGCATATCCTGTCGCGGCTCGATCATTTCGGCATCCCTATCCTGCCTTCTTGGCAACTGATGGCAAATTGGGAACGCGAAGCAGTCGTCGTGGTCAGCCTCATCGCGATACCGTTCCGGGGGTGTGGGCAAAGATCTCGGTTCGCTGGCGGATGTGGCGAGACAGAGTGCGGGGAGCCGCGTGGTCGCGCCGACTCCCCGTCACCTTTGCCCCGGTGCCGCTTACGCTGGCACCTGCTCCTTTTGGCTGCGTGCCCAGAACCGGTGCTGCCCAATCGCCGCGATAAAGGCGCGCGCGAACGCTTCGATGTCCGCCGCGTTGCGCGCTACCACCACCCCCGCATCATTGATCACGCCGCCCGGTTTCCCAGTCGTCACAATACTAGGGATGTCCGTCCGCGCGAGCACGTCCATCCCCTCGCCCGCCGCGCCGATCGGCTTGCCGTGCTTGTATGCCTCATTGAGGAAGTGGATTGCATCGCCCTCCTTCGCCAGTGCCTCCGCGCTCCGCGCCCCGCCCGGCACGAAGACCGCGTCGTAGAGCACCGACGCGACCGTGATCGCGCTCTTATCCACGGGTATCTGTTTGCCACTCACTCCCTCAACGGTGCCGAGCGCCGTGGCGATCACCTCCGCCTGCGCCCCCGCATCCATCACGGCACGCTTGACGGCTTGGACCGCAGTATCGTCCACGCCATCCGCCGCGAGAATCGCCACCCGCCGCCCCGTCATCGCGCCCTTCGCCGTGTTCTCGCTGCTTAGGGCGGGGGAGCGCGCCACGCTCTTCCCTTTGAAGGTGGCGGGCCGGTCATTGGTGTTGCCCCCCGTCGGCGCTGCCACACCGATCCCTGCCGCGACGCGCACCGCGAGGTCATGATCCACCTCATTGAAATGTCCCACCATCCGCTCGCGCACCGCGACCGCCTCGACCTTGCCGAGTTCGAAATGGGCGGCAGCCACGAGGTGCTGCTGCTCGGCGGGCGAGAGACTCCGCCAGAAGAGCGTCGCCTGGCTGTAGTAATCCCGGAACTGCTCGCCGCGCGCCCGCACCTTCGGACCGTTCACCCGTTCGGGATAGGGGACGTAGCCCCCCGCGCTCTCCGGCGCCAGCATCGGGCAGCCGCCGCCGAGCGAGTTCGGGTAGTAGCCGGCGCGCCCGGTGTTGATCGTCTGGCGCATGTGGCCATCGCGCTGGTTGTTGTGGACGGGCGCGAGCGGGCGATTGATGGGGATCTCCGCGAAGTTCGCGCTACCGAGGCGGCTCAGTTGCGTGTCGAGGTACGAGAACAGACGCCCTTGCAGGAGCGGATCATCGGTGAAGTCGATCCCCGGCACGACATGGCCGGGATGGAAGGCGACCTGCTCGGTCTGGGCGAAGAAGTTATCCGGGTTGCGGTCCAGCGTCATCTTGCCGATCCGGCGCACCGGCACCAGTTCCTCCGGCCAGATCTTCGTCGCGTCGAGGATGTCGACGTTGAAGGCGAATTCGTCCTCCTCCTCGATGATTTGCACGCCGAACTCGTACTCCGGGTAGGTGCCGTGCTCGATTGCCTCCCACAGGTCCCGCCGCAGCCAGTCCGCATCCTTGCCCGCGAGCTGCTGCGACTCCTCCCAGAGCAGCGAGTGGACGCCGAGCAGGGGTTTCCAGTGGAACTTGACGAAGCGCGCCTTGCCCTCGGCGTTGACGAAGCGGAAGGTATGGATGCCGAAGCCCTCCATCATCGCGACGCTGCGGGGGAGCGCCCGGTCCGAGAGCACCCAGAGCACCATCGGCGTTGCCTCGGGTAGGAGCGAGAAGAAATCGTACGCCGTGTCGTGCGCTGTCGCCGCCTGAGGGATCTCGTTGTGTGGCTCCGGCTTGACGGCGTGGATCAGGTCCGGGAACTTGATCGCATCCTGGATGAAGAAGATCGGGATGTTGTTGCCGACGAGGTCGAAGACGCCTTCCTCGGTGTAGAACTTCGTCGCGAAGCCGCGCACGTCCCGGACAGTATCCGCCGAGCCGCGCGAGCCAGCGACAGTGGAGAAGCGGACGAAGACGGGCGTCGTGACGGCGGGGTCCTGCAGGAAACGCGCCTTGGTAAACGCGGTCATCGGCTCGTAGACCTGGAAGGTGCCGAAGGCGCCCATGCCGCGCGCGTGGACGACGCGCTCGGGGATGCGCTCGTGGTCGAAGTGCATGATCTTCTCGCGGAAGTGGAAGTCTTCCAAGAGGGTGGGGCCGCGCTCGCCCGCCTTGAGCGAGTCGTCGGTGTGACTGATGCGCAGCCCCTGATTCGAGGTGAGATATTCGCCCGCCGCCCGCTCGCGGAATGGTTCCATCTCCGTGGTCTTGCCGTCGATGCGTTTCTTGCTCCGTCCGTTGGCTGGGGTCCGTTTTTCCATCTGCTCATCTCCTTGACCATGTGGTCGCCCTGCCCGTCATTCCGCGCCCGGTGCGCGATAACGCGACCGCGCAAGGTCTATGCCGCCGTGCTCGCCCTCGATCGTCACCGGCAAGCCGCTGAGGGCATGGCGGTGGGGATCGGAGGCGTGGCGCATGCGAGCGTACTCTCCTGCGAGGCGATCACGACGATTGATCGCGACTCTCTCGACACGGTCCCCTTGTGCCACTCGTGCCCCTGCTGGCGCAGGTCCTCCTCGCGATCCATCACGCCCTTGTGCCGTGAGCGCGCGGCAATGGGGGGGTTGAACATATCCCCAGAACAATAATTGCTAGGCACTCACGGTCGACATCTACCGATCCAGCGCTGTTACGGATGCGTCGGCGACGTCGTGGTCACGGCGACGGTGTTCGGCGGGTACAGGGCCGGCGTGGGACGATGCCGCACCCGGGAGAGAGCGATCGGCGTCCCGTGCGGCGTTGGGAGCACGGGGAGGGTCTCGGGCGGCATCATCGCGCGATGCCGCCTTCGAGCAGGATCGCCCCCGTGCGCGCATCGAAGATCGCGATCCCCGTGGGGAAGGTGCCGAGCCGCCCGGGGGCGGGACCGCCGCTGAAGGTGAACATCCCGTGCATCTCCACCGCGTAGACGAGCGTCGCCTCGGGTGGCGTGAGCCGCGTGCCGTACGCCTGAGCGACCGCCCCCACCGTGGTGCGCCGGATGCTCGTGATCGTGTAGTCCGGTGCGGTGGCGATGGTGATCCCCATCCCCCGCAGCGGGTGTGTGCGGGCGAAGGCGCAGACGTCCTGTTCACTATAGGTCGGCATGCCGGGCGGGGCGGCACCCCCACGCGCGTCGCGGTCGGACTCGGTGGGGGTGGGCCGGAGGTGGCGGTGGGGGCGACCGTGGGCGGCACCGGGCCGGTTCCCGCTCGGAGCATCGGGGTCGGTGGTGGCCCACCAGCGGTGATCCGGGGAGCGGCGGACGGCGCGCCCAGTGGGACGACAAGGGTTGGGGCCGCGCGGGCAATCGCCGTCGCGGTGGGCGGCGGGCCGCTGGTGGTCGGGGACGGCGTCGCGGTCAGCAGCGGGATGGAGCGCGCGGGCGGCGTGCAGGGCGCGACGGTGGCGACCGTGGCGGTGGTGCGGCCACCCGTCGGTGCGGCACAGCCCGTGACGGGGCTGGCGGCAAGGAGCGTGGCGAGGGCGCGGCGCGCGCGGCGGGAGCAGCGACGCACGGTCAGATCGCTCACCGACCGCTCCTATATCCGTTCGCGTCCCCCCGGCGCTCCCGTACATACCCGACCGACCGGGCGAGATCGTCGTAGCGCGGGGGACGACCGCAGGCGCGACAATACGCCTGCAGATCGCCGATTCCCGTCTCCACCGCCATCCGGCTCCAAAACACCAGCCGGGTGGCGAGGTGTCCATCGGCCGACCACACGGCGCCTGCGAAGTCGGAAGGGGGACGTGTGGGAGGCGCCATTGCTCCCCGGCCCCCGCCCGCCATCGGCACCGCTGACAAGGAGATCCCGGGATATGTCTCACCTTCCCCCGGCGCTCCTGCCGACCCCGCAGCCCCAACCGATCCGCCAGCACCGCCAGCATGTACGGCATCTTGTTCACCCCCCCTCATCCCGTCGCCTGATCGCCGACGTGCGCGCCTGCGTCGCCGCGCGCGCGCTGTAGACTGCCGTCACGAACGCCTCCCACGATACGTCTGATTGCCGGTAGAGGTTGAGCGCCCGGCTGGTGGTACTGCCCACGGTGGCACGGTCGCCCAGTTCGCGCCGGATATCGCCGATCATCGCCAGCACCGCGTCCCGTTCGGGATCAGGGAGGATGAGCGGGCGCGGCGTCTTTCGTGGAGCAGGACTAGGTGGCGGCACAGAGAGGGTAGAATCCGAGGCGGGTGAGTCTACCGGTCTCTCAGAAACATTCATGTAAGGAGGGGAATTCGAATACTCGAAATCCCTCTCATTTTCTTCAATCTCTTGTTCTTCTACTGAGAACCCGCCGTCGCCGGGTTCTTGAACCCGCGTCGGCCGGGTACTGGGGGGCGGGGTGACGAGGAGGCGGTAGGTGTTGACGAGACCGCGCCCGCGGCGGGTCTGTTCCACGCGGCCCGCCGCCACGAGTTCGTGCATCGTACGCCGCACGAGATCTTCGTCGGCGTCCATCAGCGCGCAGAGGCGGGCGTATCCCACCCGGACGACGTAGCCCGTGCGGGGACGGGCATGCCGCAGGAGGAGGGTGTAGAGGAAGCGGGCATCGCGGGAAAGCGTGGCATCGAGTAGGACGGTGTTCGGGACTTAGGTGAAGCCGACAACGGCGAGGGGTGAGGACGGAGACGGGGAGGGAACGAGAGCAGCTACCATACCGGCGCTCCTGTCCAGTGCATTGATTGTCGACAGGTTGTCGTGTTTGCCTGTTGACAAAGCGCACTGACATAGGGTACGGTGTGCCCAAGCTAATCGGGGTGTCACCGCACCAGTTCCTCAGCCGCCGATGAGAGTTTGCACCTCTCGGGCGGCTAACCTTTTGTCCGTCGGACTCCGACGGACGGACGGCGTTCCTTCCCTTCGCGATCTGGGAGAGCGCCGAATTACCTGCCACTATACGCGGTTGGCAGATGAATGTACACCACCTTTCGCGGTGGACGACCTTTGCATTATCGGCTCGTATGCTTACGGGGGAGGCGGGGAGAGATCCCCGAGCGCAAGGGCGATCTCGTCATCGTTGAATCCGCGTGGGGAGAAGCTGCCGTGGAGCATCGTCTGCAGTTCCCCCCAACGGAAGAGGCGATTCGCGGGGCCGGGCGGCAGGAATGCCCACGCGGCGAGGAGCGCGCAGCGAACCGCGAATCGTGGGCGGTTCCGATCATCCTGCGGTACGGAAAGAATGCCCGCGTGCCCCTCGCCGTGCGCTTGGCACTCCCGATGGCGGGCGACGAAGTGGCCACGATTGGTAGTGAGGATGACCCAGTCGCGTGCGGTAGCGAAGCGCAGTTGTGCCTCATCCGAGGCCGCTTGCGTACTCTGTCCTTGGGCGGTCTCAACGATGTACCCGCGCCCAATGATGGCGGGGATCACGCTATGGGGCATGCACTCGTCAAGGTACAACACCCGCCCTGGCATTACGGGGAACACTAAAAGAGTTCGTCGTCGGCATGTGCGTCGGCGGCGATCGCCGCGTCGATCTCGTCGTGATGGTGGTCATAGTACGTGAGCGCGACCGTCACATCCGCGACGGTGAGCGTGGGGAGGTCCGCGACAATCCGTGGCGCGTCGAAGCCCGCCTGTGCCATGAGCACGACCGTTCGCACGGGGATGCGCGTCCCTTCGATCACTGCCTCACCGTCGAGGACCCCCGGATGGTGCGCGACCCACGAACGGGTGCGGAGTGCGGGCGGGACAAGGCGCGGATCCTGCGCGCCATCGCGGCCCGTGGAAGGGGTGAGGATATTTGCGTGCGCATCGCTCTGGGACATTCAGGTCTCCTCCCTTCGTGGGTTCGTCTGCGATCATCAATACCATACTCTCACCAGATACGCGAGTGTTACGGTCGATGCCCTTGCCGCAAATAGGGTGACGTGGCATTCTAGATGAGTGTACGTACACATGTCTATACGCGGTATCTGCGCGGTACGAGATGGCGGTAAGTAGGCGGTATGGGAGGGCGGTATGGCTGATGAGGTGCAATGGTATTCCGTCCCTGCGGTCGCGCGGATGCTGGGTATCAGTGAGCGCGCCATACGCGGACGGATCGAACGTGGTTCGCTCACTGCTGAACTGACGGACGGTCAATGGCGCATCCCGATCAGTGCCCTCCCAAAGAATAACGATAAGGGCGGTATATCGGGCGGTACTTTGGGCGGCACACCGCACGGTATGTCTGATGATGCAGGCGGTATGGGCGGTACATCGGATGGGATGGATACCGCGTCCCTCATTGACGCTCGGCAGCAAGCACAAGCTGATGCGGTCCTGCAACGCGTGCTTGCGCCCTTTATCGAGCAACTCACCGCCACGAATCAGGAACTTGGACAGGTCCGCGCCGAACGGGACGCGGCGATTGCGGAGCGAGACCGCCTGCAAGCGTCGTACGATGCGGCAGAGGCGAGCATACGGCGAAACGTACCGCAGGACACAGAAATACGCCCCGAAAAGTTGGAATCTCCACACACGGCTGCTAACCACGCGGAGCGGGGCTTCTGGCAACGATTGTTCGGTTTCTCATAGAATGACGCTCTCCACCCACACCATCCTCGCCCCGTTTGCCGTTGTGGTAAAGGGGAAGGAGTCCGTATGCATACCATGTGATGATCGATATCGATCACTTGCGTCTCTTGAAGGCGGTAGCACACGCGGTACATGCGTACCGTGAGGCGATGCGGCACTACATCCGCGAGCAGACCGGACTGCTCGACGAAGGCATGCCTATCGAGGGGTTGACCGATCGCATCGCGGGCGGGTTCGCAGAACTCACCGAGGCCGAAGATGCACTCACTCGACGATGCGCTTGTTGTCCTGGAGTGGTATGCGTCCACCGCACATAGCGAATGGTGCCGTGACCAATCGCACGAACACCACGGCGGTGCCACGCGCTATAGGTAGGTACGGGCGGCGGCGTGCATTGTCCGTGATAGGATCGACGCCACTGTATCCGCTTCCGTTTCGGGGGCTTCTACGATACGTTCATCATGGGTACTGCCGATACGTCGAGCCGTTTCCGGTAGGGCGCGGCTATCGCGCCTATAGGGGCATCAATGACGAACGCTGAAGCGCTCCGGCTGCATCCGGGCGATAAAATCTCCCAGCGTCCGCATCTGGGTAACCCGCGCCTCGCATCGTTTACCGTCGCGCGGGTAACAGTCTCCGGCGAGGGACTGATAATCGCCACGACAACCAGCGGCGCGGTGACCATCACCCTGACCTTCGATGAGATCGAGGCGGTCACCGGGCCACTCCCCGATGAGGCGCGTTCCTATGCGGCATGGTGGGGCACGACCCCCTTCGGGTGCTACACCAATGCGCATGCACTCGGATGGTGGCACGCCGGGTACGTTGCCGACCGCCCCGACTTCGCCGCCCAAACCATCACCTTCCGGCGGCTGGCGCGGTGATCTTTCGCCATGAGCCACCCCCGCCCCCATTCGCCATCGGGGGGCCGTCGTCTTCTGCCGGATGGTCTCCACCTGCCATGCTGATACGGGAACACAGCGGCGCGCGGGGGCGCGAAAGGGCGCATCACCCCCACCGTTCGCACAGGGTGTTGGAGGGGTGTGGCTGCGGGGAGGGTGGCAGGGAGCAAGGCGTGTTTTCGTTGCACTCAAACGGCCTTGCCGGGGTGTGCCCCCGGCCCCCGACCGCGAGAGACCGCGCGCCCCGCACACTGATTTCCCTCATGCCACAGCCTCTACTCCCTCCCGAGACGCGAAGGCGTGACGCATGCGGCGTGCATCGTCCAGTTGCCCCACGCGCCGATGCTGTCCCGGTTTCCCCTCGCGGGGGATGCGTCCGTACACATGGCAGGACAGATGTGCTACGCTATGTACGGACATTACATAATGTTTGGGCGCTGGCCTGTGGGGACGACCCGGCGGCACGTCGTTCGAGAAAGGCAATCGCGATGGGTGCGGAGGGGAAGATCGAAGAGCGTCGCCGTCCTGGACGGCCAGCGAAGGCCGCAGAGGAGCGGCGCGACGCGGTGATCGGGGTGCGCGTCAACGCGGGCGAGCGGGCGCTACTCGCCGACCGGGCAGCGGCGGCGGGGTGGGACGTGGGGACGTACCTGCGGGAAGCCGGGCTGCGGCGGCGTGTCGTGGGCACCGTGCCGGCCGTCAACGTCGAGGCATGGCGCACACTCGCCCACACGACGAGCAATCTCAATCAACTGACGGCGCATCTGAATGCGGGCCACCTGCCCGATCCGACCGGTACGGGGCGGCTGGGAGAGACGCTGACGGCGCTCGCCGAAGAGGTGCGCGTGCTCCGGCTGGCGCTCCTCAGCGTGACGCCGGAGGCGGTGGAGGAGGCGGGATGATCCAGAAGGCGCACATCGGGCGGGGCTTTCGCGGCGTCCTGAACTACGTCTTCGCCGAGAGTGCCGAGCGGGGGCACGACCCGGCGCGCATTGTGGAGACGAACATGGCGGGGCGCGACCCGCGCGCGCTGGCGGCGGAGTTCGGCGCACTGCGCCAACGCAATCCCGACCTGACGCGGGCGGTCTACCACTGCTCCTTGCGCCTGCCGGCGGACGAGCACCTGGATGATGCGGGATGGGCGGCGTTCAGCCGCGACTACCTCGCCGAGATGGGCTTCGACGCGGTGCCCTATTGTCTACGCAGACGAGGTAATCGAGCATGTGGTATACTCTCATCCATGCAAGCACCCCTTTTCGTCCGTCCGTTGACGGACAGCGAACGCGCTACCGTGACGGCGGGGTTGCGCTCCCCCGCTGCCT
>JAABUZ0100010368.1_pt1 | contig 10368 bp, 13 predicted proteins | sample 5562091 | NCBI WGS metagenome assembly JAABUZ01 (sample SAMN12813069, study PRJNA571459) | rock metagenome | isolation source: Antarctica rocks | place: Antarctica: Victoria Land, Linnaeus Terrace sud | collected 2015-12-21 | reverse complement strand
GCCAAGCGCCGCACGGCTACCCTCCGGCGTCCTCGCCGACGTGCCGGAAACCGCTCTGGCCCTGTGTTGCCCAGGTCGGCGTCACGAGGGCCACACCCAGAAAGCGGCAGCGGTCCTTGCTCTGGATGCCCCGGAGGGATCGGTGGCTGATCTGCCACGTCCCGACGTCCTTCCCGGCGTGCTCGACGTCAGGTCCGGGGGTCCCGGGGCAGTAGGTGCCAGCGCCCAGCAGCAGCCGCCCCTGGGCCACACAGAACCGGCGGTCTCAGCGATCACGGCCGCGGACTGCCTTCGGTCAGCATCGCCCAAACCACGGCCAGCTCATCCGGTGCCATCATCGACCCCCCGCCGACCTCGCACCTCTACACCTGGCGCCAGCCCCCGCTGGCTACCGGGTGTTAGGGCCCTGCCCGGGCACCTGCAAGAGCGAGTCAGCGGTGCGTGCGGCGGTTTCGTGAGGTGTTGGTGACCAGTACCGAACCGTCGTCGAGGATCGTGAGGCGTCCGACGTCACCATCGGCGGCTATCAGCGCTTGCCGCCACGCCCCGGGCGCTGCACGTCGCACCGTGACGTGAGCTGGCTCCCTCTGGGTCATGCCCGTCATTGTTCCACCACCAGCCACAGCGCGGACCGCCACGGCGCCCCGCAGGTGCGGATGCTGAACGTCATGACGCCGCTCCAACGGCCGTCCCACATCCAAGGAAGTGTAATACGTCAGGCAGGGATGGACGGACTGATCCTGCGGCGGTGCACGGCGGCTGAGGGCCAGCCAACGCTCGGCGCCTGGTCCGAAGTGGGCGGTGCCATACTCCACAGGCGAGACGCCAACGATGGCGGACTCACCAGTGATCGATCGTGGAAGGGGATGGTGTCGTGGCGGTTACCGCAGATTTGGCGCAGTTGCTGGACAAGGAGTGGGAGGACAGATCTCTTGCAGAGATCCTGAAGGCGCCGGTCAGCGCGTTGCAGGGTGTCAGCGAGGGTGACGCGGACCTACTGCGGCAGGCGTTCAACATCAAGACCGTCGGCGATCTCGGGAAAAACAAGTACTTCCAAGCCGCTCAAGCACTGACTGTGCTCGACGAGGCCGGCGCCAAGTAGGACAGCTTTGCCGTCGGCGGTTGCAGCACTGAACCAGCTGCAGCACTGAACCAGCAGTGAACGAGAAGGAAGGTTGTGCCGTGAACTTCGATCCGTCTTCAATCATGAACCTGGTTGGCCAGCTCGGCGGTGACCACCAGCAGGCCGCCCAGCAGTTGCACGGCGTGGACCAGGTGGACCCCCAGCAGCACGCCGGCATGCTGCAACAATTAGGTGTAGACCCTCAGCAGCTGCAGAACGGCGGCTACCAGCAGCACTTCGACGCCCAGCAGCAGCCAGGCTTCCAGGGCTACCAGTCAGGCGGAAACTACACCGACCAAAACCCTAGTTTCGACACTGCCAATCAGCAGGGCTACGGCCAGCAACAGCAGGAGGGCTACGGCCAGGGGTACGGCCAGCAGCAGGAGGGCTACGGCCAGCAGCAGGGTGGTCAGGACCAGGGGTACTGAGAGACGGTCCGCGCGGCAGAGCGGGCTCGCGGGAACCTCGCCGGTTGCCATCGAGGATGGTAACCGGACAAGCTGGCCGTAGCCCGGGCGATGCTGACCGAAGGCAGTCCCAGGCCGTGGTCGCTAAGACCATCGCCGGTTCTGTGTGGCATAGGGACGGCCGCCGGGCCTTACTTCCCCCGGATCTGCCGGACCCGCTCGGCTGCGACCGGGCCAGTACATCTGCGGGCCTGTCAGGCAGGCGATCCCCTGCGGGACGTTTACCGCCCCAGGTAGCGCGCTGCTAGAACACGCCTACTTGCTTCAGCTGCCCGACCTCGCCGACGCCCGACGCCCGCTGCGCGACCCAACAACGATGACGACTGCGACTGCGACTCCGACTGAGCCCCTTCCCTGGACAGGCACAACGGGGTGAAGCGTGATCAGCCTGGGGTGGCGGCGAGGAACAGAACATCGTCGGCGCAGACGGTGTCCCCGGCGACCTCGACCAGGCCGTTGCGGCGCAGGGTGGACAGGTAGGTGTTGAAGGTGCCACCGCTGACTTCGTAGCCGGCGCGCTGCGCGAGCTCCTCGCGGGTCAGTGCGTCGGGGTAGGCCTGGATGAGCAGGTCGAGCATGGTGCGGGCCCCGGCCTTGAGCGCGGTACGCCATTGCTCGAGGAGTTCGGCGGTGCTGGCCGGTGCGGCGGTATCGACTCCGGCGACGGCGCCGCCGTCGTCGCTGAGCTCAATCAGCCCGTCGTGTTCGGTGATCAGCCCCGCGCGGCGCAGGGTGCTGTAGTAGGTGTTGAAGGTGCCGCCGGTGACCTTGAACCGAGACAGGCTCGCCAGCTGCGCCCGGGTGACCCGCATCGGATGATGCCGAGCCAAGGTGTGCAGCATCCGGCGTGCCCCGGCCTTCAACGGCGGGGACGCATCGGAGTCGCCGCGCGGAGCCTGGTCCGGGCCCGGATGTGTCTTCGCCGCCACCGGCTCGCTGGCCGATGCGGTGCTGGGGTGGGGCCGCTCCGGTGCCTGACGTGCGTGGCGTGCCGGAGGGGGTGGTGCCGGTACGGTTGCGGGCGGTGGTGAGGCAGCGGTGCGCGCGGCGGCGAGTTGCTCGCTGACCTGGGTGGCCGCGGCGCCCAACGTGCCGCACAACTCCCGGATGTCGCTGACCCAATTCTCGAGCCGGTCGGCGGTGCTCGGGTCCAGAGCCGGGACCTCGACCCGCTCAAGCTGGGGTGGGGCGGCGCGGAGTTCGGTGAGTTCGCGTTCCAGCTGGGCGACGCGGCGGCGTAGCTGGGCGGGGTCGGTGGCCGCGGCTTGGGTGGCCATTGCGGCGATCCGCTGCCCGAGCGCGGCCAGATCGATCGGCGCCAACCGGGTCGGGGTCACCCGTCGCTGACCGGCCTTCGGGGTGGCCGAGGAATCAAAGGTGGCCCGGGGGCGCACAGCCACCCGTTGCAGCAGACCCAGCCAGCCCGGCGACCACACCCATGCGGTACCGATCGGCAGGCAGGGCAGCGACCGTTTCACCTCGACGGCCTGATCTTCCTCGGCGTGCAACCGCACCCACTCATCGATCGCGGCGACGTCGCGGGGACCGGTCATCCGCAGGGCGATGAGCACCTCGGCCTGGGTGAGGACGTCCTTGTTGAGCACCGCGGGGCGCTGGCTGATCATGGTCAGGCCGATCCCACGGGCGCGGCCACGTCGCACCAGGTCCTCGACCGCTCCGAGCAGGCGCTGCCCGCCCGGGTCGGTGCGTTGCGGGGCGAACGCGTCGGCCTCATCCAACACCAGGTGCAGCGGGTCCCGGTTGCGGTGATAGAGCCGTTCGGCGAAATCGGTCATGAACCGTCGCCCGGCGCTCTTGGACAGCGCGGACAGATCCAGCACTGCGGGGACGCGTTCGTCGACCACCAGGTCAGCCAGCAGCTCCCCGGCGGTCTCGGCCAGCGGCAGGTCGGCGTGATCACCCCCGAAGATGACCACCGGCAACCCTTCGGCGGTGCCCTCGGCGGAGCTGCGCAGCCCCCACCACACCCCCACCGGGTCAACGATCACCACCGGCAGCCCGGCACCCATCATCTCCTCCACCAACACAGCGGCGGTGTAGGTCTTGCCGGCACCACGCTTGGCCAGAATCGCGAACGTCTCAGTCACCGCCTCCACCGGCAACACCAACCCCGGCCCCAACGTCAACCCTTCCACCGCGACAGGTCGGCCGGCATCAGCAGAAGGATTCACGATCCGGACTCCGTTCGGTGGGCGGGGCACAACAGATCGGGACAGACGTGGTCGGCGAAGACGCGGTCGACCTCGACGCCATCCAACTGCCGATCGGTCTTCTGATCCAGGGTGCTGACCCTGGCGTAACCGACGCGCTGACCACTCATCCGCGCCCGGCCCCTCGAAGTGTCAGGTTGGAATCTCTGACCCCGCACAACGAGTGTCAAACAAAGACGGAACCGACCTAACCTGACGAGGACCGGCGACGTACCTGACGTCGGGTTGAGGTGTACCCCAACCCGACAAGCTTTCGATTTCGGGCTCCTATTCCGGGGCGGGTTGTCTGCGGCATCGGTCCAGTGGGGCAGCACACCCGTTACTCTTTCACCGTGAGGTCGTTCGCGGTGGTCCTCGACTGCGTCCTGGCTCTCTTGATTCTGGTGAAGATTGCCGCGTATCTCCACGAGATGGCATGGGCTCTTCGAGGCGGCGGGCGGAAGCTTCGCTACGCCTACATGTGGAGGTACCGTCGAGGAGAGCGACCTACGCGCGCAGACGAGCGTGCGCTCGGGCGCCCACTCACCTTTACATTCAGCGCAGACACAGTCTTCGGCAGAACGCTCGGCATTGGTATGTCCTCTACCGGGGTTGTGTTGCTCTCGACGCTGTCGCTGTGCGGCCTGCATTGGGCGCCGAGGTGGGCGTGCGCACTCGTGGGCCTGTTGCTTTTGATCATGTGCGCGGCAGCATTGCTATATCGAACTCTGCTCGGCCCGGCGGACCAACTCAACCCCGACCTAGGTGTTGGCAGCTTCGAGCGCGAAGCTCGAGGGCTGCTGTATTCCTCCCAGGCAAACATCTACGGGCGCTACGCCCTCGCCCTGATCGGGAGTTCAATCGTGGGATTCACGGTGGCATACGCCAACGTGAGCCACTCGGCGGCGAAGGCATTTTCGACAGGCCCGTCAGCCGACCCAATACCGTGGCTGTACTTCACTGTCACCTTGGCTAAGACGTTCTCCGCTAGCGGCCCGTCGCCCACGAGCGACTTGGCAAAGCTTCTCGTCATCGCCCAGATCGGATGCCCTCCTGGTCGTGTCAGTGCTCATCTCCAACCTGCTTGGCTCTGACCTTCCCAGAAGAGAAAACTATGAGGGCGACCCCTGGGACTTTCTAGACGGCGACGAACCTCCCTGGGAACGACAGCTTCCCTAATGCAGTGACAACTTCACCAGTGTTATCGGTGACAACTTCACGGAGCTTCACAGCAGCCGGTGGCTTTACGTCAAGGAATCGATCGGAATCCGCCAACACCGATCCAGTTGAAGGAGTCCGACAACCAGGGCGAGCGGTGGACCGAATGAAGTCCGGATCATCTCGTCTTGGGCGATGTCGGTCAGCCGGCCTGAGTCACGGGACGCTCTTGACGGCTCCTCTCGGTTAGCCGACACTTGCGTTAGTCATGACTACCGCATCTGTCTTGCTGGACGTGCTCGCCGAGCCGACCCGACGCACGATCGTCGAGCGGCTCGCCGACCGTCCCGCCGCGGTGAGCGAACTCGCGAGGGACCTGCCGATCACCCGGTCGGCAGTGTCCCAGCACCTGCAGATCCTCAAGTCCGTCGGTCTGGTCACCGACCGGGCAGTCGGCACCCGGCGGATCTACACGGTGAACCCGGAGGCCCTCGCCGTCATCCGGGCCTATTTCGACGCGTTCTGGACCCGATCCCTCGCCGCGTTCCGGGACGCGGTCGAACAACCGGAGGACCCATGAGCACCACAACCGAGACCACCTCGGTCAGCATCGCCGTTGACGTCCAGGCCCCGATCGAGCGGGCCTTCCACGTGTTCACCGCCGGGATCGGCACATGGTGGGACACCGACAAGCACATCCTCGACGCACCGCTCGCCGAGATGATCTTCGAACCGCGCGTCGGCGGGCACATCATCGACCGCGGCGTGGATGGCAGCGAGTGCCGCTGGGCGCGGGTGCTCGCCTTCGATCCACCCCACGGGGTCTGCTTCAGCTGGGACATCAACACCAGTTGGCACATCGAGACCGACCCCGCGAAGACGAGCGAGATCGAGATCACCTTCACCGAGACCTCGCCGGCTAGCACCCGTGTCGTGCTGACACACCGCCATCTGGACCGGCACGGGGAGGGCTGGCAGGCCATGCGCGACGCGGTGAGTTCGGGATGGACCCTTACCCGGTTCGCACAAGTCGCCGAGCAGTCGAGCGCGGACGACTAGATCCGCGACACGACGTTGCCCACCAGCATCACCGCCTAACGCCCTGCACGGGCCCGCAACGGAACGGAGAACATGCGCCATGTACGCAGTCCTGATCGAGGTCAACGTAAGCGCAGTCGATCGCGGAGAGGGCCTTCAAGGACTCCGCGAGCAGGTCGTACCGGCTATCACGCAACTTCCCGGCTTCCAGTCCGGGGTGTGGCTGCCCGGCAACGCCGGCGGAAGAGGGCTCTCCCTCACCTTATGGGACACCGAGGCGAACGCGCAGACGATGGCCGACCGCTTCGGGCCCGGGTCCAGCCCCCAGACTGGCGCGGCGATCGAACGCTGCGAAGTGCGCGAGGTCGCGGCCACCGCATAGCGCGGACGACGCTGCGGGTCACCGCCAACTCGCCGACCTACTTGACGTCAAGGAATTGGTCGTTATCGGTCGTAGACCTCGCGGCGGTGCGCGGCTCGCACGACGGAGACGGTCAGTTCCGAGTCGAACACGTCATAGATGACCCGGTAGTCACCGATCCGGATGCGCCAGGCTGTCTGCTCTCCGACGAGCTTCTTCGCTCCGTGGGGCCGGGGGTCCTCCCCCAGGTCCTCGATCGCGTCGAGCACACGATCGCGCGCAGGGCGCGGGAGCTTCCTTACCTGCCGCGCGGCGGCCGCGGTGAACTCGACTCGATAGCTCACGAAGCGAGGTCGGCCCGTAGCTCGTCAAGCGTCACGCGAGTGCCATCATCGGAAGCCTTCGCCTCACGGTAGGTGGCAACGTCCTGCGCCATCTCGAACTCTTCGAGGGCTTCTAAGTCGGCCACGCCGACCACCACGGCTGCGAGCTTGCCGTTCCGGGTCACGCCGATGCGCTCACCGGCGTACATCGCACGGCCGAGCACGTCGGAGAGCTGACTGCGCAGTTCCCGCGTCGAGATTTCGTTCGTCACAGTGTCCATGACCGATAGTGTACGCCTAATGCAACTGTGTACACAGTTGCCACCCGTCCCACCTGTGTACCGTCAACGGTCGTTAAGCACCGTTCAGTCGGCAGCCCTGGCGGGCCGACAGCTTGACGGTAATAGTTGGATGGCATATAAATGTTGCTATGACTACAAGAACTGCCGTTGAGCGGTCCTCTCTGTCGGGGACCCCGGGACGAGTGCTGCTGATCGGGGCGTCCCGCGGCCTCGGGCTGGCGCTCGCTGAAGAGTGGGCGCGGCGGCGCTGGCGAGTCACTGCCACCGTTCGCTCAGTCAGCCCGGGCCTGCAAGACGTCGGCGGCCGCTACCCCGGCCAAGTTGCGATTGAGACGGTCGACGTGACCGTGCCGGAACAAATCGCGGCGCTGCGCGACCGGGTGGCGGACACGATGTTCGACGTGCTGTTCGTCAACGCCGGTGTCACGAACGAGCCGGAGGCGACGGTGGCCCAGACATCGACCGAAGAGTTCGTTCGGGTCATGGTCACCAACGCGCTGTCCCCGCTGCGGGTCGTCGAGGCCCTCGCCGACCGGGTCGAGCCGGGCGGGACCATCGGGGTCATGTCCTCGGGTCAGGGCAGCGTGGCCAACAACGAGCGCGGGGGCCACGAGGTGTACCGGGGCAGCAAAGCCGCCTTGAACACCTTCATGCGCAGCTACGCCGCACGGCACCGCGGCGAGGACCGGAGCCTGGTCCTGATGGCCCCGGGCTGGGTCAAGACCGCGCTGGGCGGCCCCGACGCCCGGCTCGGCATCGACGACAGCATCCCCCACGTCGTCACCACCCTGGACGCGCTGCGCGACCAGCCGGGCCTGCACTACGTCGACTACCTCGGCCGGACCGTGCCCTGGTGAACGGCACCCCCAGCACGGCGGCAGTCACACCTGTCCCGAGGCGCCCCCCGACCAGCAACCCCGCCGAGCAGGCCTGGACGCTGATGCAGCAGTTCGTCTCCGCGCACAGCCGCCACGAAGACCTCACCCGAGCACTCGGGTTCAGCCTCGGCGCCGGCCGAGGGAAGATCCTCTTCCAACTCCGGCACGGGGCCTTAACCTCCACCCAGCTCGCCGAGGCCCACGGCTACGACGCCCCGTACACCACCCTCATCGTCGACAAGCTCGAGGCCCACGGACTGGTCGAACGCCGACCCCACCCTGACGACCGACGCCGCAAACTGGTCGCGCTCACCCCGGCCGGCCACAGTGCGATCGCCGACGCCGACACCATCCTGCTCAACCCACCCCAAGCCCTGAACCGCCTGGCCGCACAAGACCTACAGCAGCTCCGCGCGATCCTGAACCTCCTTGTCCACGCCGACGAGGACGAGACGGCGGCTAGGCGAGCCGCCCACCCCGACGGTGCAGCCGATTCCCAGCCGGGGCACGGCGCGTGAGCACATCGGAAGTGGGTGCGCCTGGGCGGTGGACGGTCCTGGCGGTGTGCTGTCTGAGCCTGTTCATCTCCACCCTCGACATCACCATCGTCAACGTCGCCCTGCCCTCGATCCGCGACAGCCTGCACGCCTCCCTGTCCGGGCTGCAGTGGACCGTGGACGCCTACACCCTCGTCCTGGCGATTCTGCTGATGCTGTCCGGATCGCTGGGCGATCGGCTCGGCCGGCGCCGGGTGTTCCGTGCCGGGCTGGCGTTGTTCAGCCTCGGATCGCTGCTGTGCAGCGTCGCGCCGGCCCTCGGCTGGCTGGTCGCGTTCCGTGGGCTGCAGGCGGTCGGCGGGTCGATGCTGAACCCGGTGGCGCTCGCCATCATCGTCACGGCGTTCCCCGACCGGCAAGAACGGGCCCGCGCCATCGGCGTGTGGGGCGCCGTCGTCGGCGTCAGCATGGCGCTCGGCCCGGTGCTCGGCGGTGTACTCGTCGACTCCATCGGCTGGCGGTCGATCTTTTGGGTCAACGTGCCGGTCGGGCTGGCCGCGCTGGCACTCACCGGCCGGCACGTACCCGAGTCGCGGGCGGCACACACGCGCGAGCTGGACCTACCGGGGCAGGCGCTGGTGATCCTCGTGCTCGGCGCTCTCACCTACGCCATCATCGAAGCACCAGCCCACGGGTGGGGGTCCGGTGAGACTCTCGGCGTGCTCGCGCTCGCCGGGCTCGCCGTCGCAGCCCTCCTCGTCGTCGAGCGCCGCCGCCGGCAGCCGCTGATCGAGCTGCGCTTCTTCCGCTCGGTGCCGTTCTCCGCGGCGACCGTCACCGCCGTCGCCGCGTTCGCCGCGCTGGGCACGTTCCTGTTCGTCAACACGCTGTACCCGCAGAATGTCCGCGGCCTGTCGCCGATCGAGGCGGGGCTGTGGACGCTGCCGATGGCCGCCGCAGGCGGGCTGTGCGCACCGTTGTCCGGGCGCCTCGTCGCCGCACGCGGCGCCCGACTGCCGATGGTCCTCGCCGGCGCCGCCACCGCCGCCGGTGCCCTGCTGCTCGTCGACGTTCAGCCCCACACCGCCGAGGGCCGACTCCTGGCGGCGTACGTCCTGATCGGCATCGGCTTCGGCCTGGTCAACGCGCCGATCACCAACACCGCCACCTCCGGCATGCCACGTGAACAGGCCGGCGTGGCCGCCGCCATCGCCTCCACCAGCCGCCAGATCGGCTCCGTACTCGGCGTCGCCGTCAGCGGATCGCTGCTCGCCGGCCGGTCCGGCACCGCATTCACCACCGGCGAGCACGCCGTATGGATCATGGTCACCGGCTGCGGCGTGGCAGTGGTCCTGCTCGGCCTCGCTGGCACAAGCGGCCGAGCCCAAGCCACCGCCCGGCGCGCCCACGAAACTATGACCACGCAAGAGACTGCTGCCGTATAAGCGGGCACGGCAACAGAACGCCTTTGGCCTGCCGTCGCTGTCCGGGATCGAAGCGTTCGCAGCGCGCCCGGCACGCGGACATACCGGACGGGTTTCTTAACAGATTGACCGCTGTCAGAAACCCGTGTCAGGCCCGCTGGCACCACCAGTCACAGCCAGCTTTACACGAGTTCCTGACGGGCACCCTCGACCTCATGGCTTTACGTCAAGAAAATGATCGTTTTCAAGACCGCCGCCCGCGCGGGTACGGGCGTGTCACGCTAGCGGGCATAAAGCGGCCCGGTCTGATCGGGATCCGTGAGCGGGCTTTTGTGGGGCCGGCCCTTCTTCGGGACCGGGGCTGACCACCACCTATTTGAAGTCGCTCGCAACCACCCAAACCAGGGATGGGTCGGCCTCGCTGCTCTTGCCGCAGCGACCGCTTTCGGTGTGCTCATGGTGCGTCGTCGGCGAAGACGGCGCGTAACCAACCAGAAAGCAGCTAAACGGCCCGCGGTCCCCCAGGTCGTCCACGGCGGGCCGCCGCGGCTTTGGTCACCGGGGCCGACGACGCGGTGAGGTCACGG
>JAABUZ0100010367.1_pt1 | contig 10370 bp, 7 predicted proteins | sample 5562091 | NCBI WGS metagenome assembly JAABUZ01 (sample SAMN12813069, study PRJNA571459) | rock metagenome | isolation source: Antarctica rocks | place: Antarctica: Victoria Land, Linnaeus Terrace sud | collected 2015-12-21 | reverse complement strand
AACGCTCCTTCGCCTGGTTTGCTCGCTTTCGCCGCCTCGCACGTGACTATGAACGCTTGCCTGAGACCCTCGCTGGGCTGCATTTCTTAGCCGCTGCCCTCCTGATGCTCAAAAGCTTTGTCACCCTGGTGGCTCAATATGCATAACAGGCTCTAGAGAATATCGAGCCGTCCGCCGTCGACGATGAGTGTGGTGCCGTTCACGAAACTGGCATCATCAGAAGCGAGGAAGGCAATCGCGGCGGCCAGCTCTTCCGGTTTCCCAATGGCGCCCTGGACCTTCTCCTTCCCGCTCTTCACGTTGGGATTGGACCAGAGCATCGGGGTGTCGACGGCTCCGGGCGCCACGGCGTTGATGCGTGCTTGTTTTGCATCCACCTCGCGGCTCAGGCCGCGGACAAATGCCTCCATCGCACCCTTCGAGCTCGCATATGGTACGACATTCGCGGTGGTCTCGTGCGCGTGCACCGAACTGATATTGACGATGGCGCCTCCCTGCATGTGCGGCAAAGCATACTTGCAAAACAGAAAGACCGACCGCATATTGACGGCCTGGACCTTATCCCAGTCCTCGTCGGGAAGGTCGACAATCGGTTTGAAGGTCATCATCGCGGCGTCGTTGACGAGCACATCGATCTTGCCCCACTTATCCACCGCCGCCTTGATGGCCGCCCGCACCTCCGTCACAGACGAGACATCGGCCTTTGCGAAGATCGCTTCACCGCCCGACGAGGTAATGCGCTGCACTGTCTCCAGGCCGTGGCCCTCGTTGATATCCACGACCACGACCTTTCCACCCTCCTGAGCAAAACGCTCACAGGCCGCTCGGCCAATACCGGAACCTCCACCAGTCACCAGGCAGACCTTGTCAGTAAAGCGCATACGGCACTCTCCCATGTATCACACCACGATATGATCGTTATAGGATATACTCGCATACGGCGTGCCAGTACGACAACGAGACATGGCGGATGAGAGCCGTACCGGGGAATCTCAAGAGAACTGTAGGGTCGCTGAAAGGCTCGCTATCCGGCGAATTACCGCGATCTGCGACCCTTCGATCCCGCCACATTTGTCACTGTAGACACCGAATGGCTGCAGTCTCGTTGTCGTATTGGAACTGCCGGTGGGCGACCCCGATGGGGAAGCCACCGGGAGGTCAGCCGGTGACACCTGGGGTGGGGTAGGCCGGGTCGGCCTACACGCCCTTGAACGCTCCTGAGGTGATGCCAGTAATGAGCTGACGCTGGAAGATCAGGAACACGATGATGACGGGGATCGACCCGAGCGTGGCGGCGGCCAGAAGGATGCCATACTGGTAGTCGTACGGGCCGACCAACGACGCGATCCCAACGTTGACCAGCCACAGCTTCGAGTCGGTCAACACGAGCAGCGGCCAGAAGAAGTCGTTCCATGCGCCCGCAAAGCCGAGCACCGCTATGACCGCGATTCCGGGACGGAGGAGCGGCACGGCGACGCGCCAGAAGATCGACCACTCAGATGCTCCATCGACGCGCGCCGCGTCCATCAGCTCGTTCGGCACAGACGTGCTGTACTGCCGCATCCAGAAGATGGACAGTGCGCCGACGGCGCCGGGGATGATGACCGCCCAGTAGGTGTTGAACCAGCCGAACCAGACCATCTCGATGAAACGAGGGATGATCGTCACCCAGCCCGGGATCAGCGACGTCGTCAGCATGAGAATGAAGAGCTGGTTTTTGAAGCGGAAGTTATATTTCGCGAACGCGAAACCGGCCATCGTGGCCAACAAGACGCCGAGTGTCGTGCGCACGACCGCGACGATAGCGGTGTTGACGTACCATCGCCAGGCGTTGGGGAAGACGGTGAACAGGTCCAGGAAGTTCTTCATGGTCGGTTGCGCCGGCCACCAGACGATGGGCGAGGCGAAGATCTCCGAGTTCTGCTTGAACGAACTCGACCACATAAAGAGATACGGGATCAAGGTCACCAGAACGAGCAGCAGCAGCACGATGTTGACGACGACGGTCCTGACCTTCCCGCCTTCGGTCGACGAACGTCGGAGGCGAGACCGGCCAACAGGACGGGCGATTGTTTGGGTTGCCATAGCTCCATCTCCCTCTCTTATCAGGACGTCAGGACTCCTGGGCCGACCTGTCGCGGAACAGCCACAGGTTCAGCAGCGACAGCACCAGGACGATCACCGCCATGGAGTAGCCCACCGCGTTCGCATACCCGAGGTTGGCCACGCTGAATGCCTGGAGATACAGGTACAGGCTCAACGTCATCGTGGCGTCGGCGGGGCCACCACCGGTGAGCAGGAACGGCTGCGCGAAGAGGTTGAACGATCCGATGACGGCTTCGATCACGATAAAGAGAGTCATCGGGCGGAGCAGCGGAAACGTGATGCTCCAGAAGCTCTTCCAGCGTCCGGCGCCGTCGATCGAGGCCGCCTCGTACAGCTCCTCGCTGATGCTATTCAGGCCAGCGGTCCAGTAGAGCGAGTTGATGCCGATGAAGTTCCAGATGTTCATGAGGATCAACGCGGAGAGGACGACGGTGCCCGCCTTGACCACATCACCGATAATCGGCGTACCGAGCACCGGCTTCATCCATCCGAACCCGAGGATGACGCTGCGGTCACGCAGCCAGTCGTGCTGCCAGGGCGAGAGGGGACCGGCGCCCAGGAATTGGTTCAGTAATCCATACTTCTGGTCGAGCACGCGGAAGAAGAGCACCGCGACGATGACTGAGGACGTCACGAACGGCAGAAAAAAGATGAGGCGATAGAAACCACGCCACCTCGGTGAGACGAAGAGCGACTGCAAGGCCATCGCCAGCATCAGGGCGAGGGGTGCGAGCACGAAGATGCTGGAAAGCGTAAAGAAGACGGTGTTCCAGAAGCCACGCGCGTATCGCGGGTCCTGGAAGAGGTAGGCGTAGTTGCCGAAGCCGAAGAACGTCTTCGCCCCGAAGCCGAGCCCCTTGAAGAGACTCTGATAGAAGCTATAGAAGATGGGCCAGATCTCGAACACGAGGAACAGCACGAAAAACGGCGCGATATAGAGATATGGGATCACCTCTCGCTGGTGTCGCGTCCACCAGCTTGAGCGCTCGTTGTGTCTCACCCGTGGCGTTGCAATGTCCATGGTGGTCTCTCCTTCCCCTCGTCGCTCAGCTATGCCGACTCGAACTTGATGATGCGGTTGGCTTCCTGCGCCGCGGCGGGCAGTGCGTCCGCCGGTTTCGCCTTGCCTTGCAGGGAGGGGACCAGGCCCACGCGCGTCATGGCGTCGGTACCCTCGGGCCAGTACGGCGAGTTGTACCACTTCGGTATCTGTCCGGCGACCTGGTTCACAATCTCCCCGGCCTTCTGGTTGTTGAACCACTTGACGGGGGCGGTGAGCTCGGGGTTGCTCCACGCCTTTTTGAGCGTCGGCCAGACCTGCCGTTCCCGGTAATCCTCAATGACCGCGTCGGGGGTGAAGTGCTCCCAGAGGACGAACTCCGCCGCCATATCGACGCGGCCCGACGACTTCGGGATGCAGACCCCCGTGCCACCCCACGTCGCCGTCGGTGCGCTCTTGCCATCGGCCCACACGGGCATCTTCTGGACCATCCACATGCCTTCGGTCTGCTTCATCTGCTGGCGCGGGAAGCCGGAAATGTTCCAGGATGGTCCGAGCAGGGTGAGGATCTCTCCATTCACGAAGGCCGCAGCGCGGCTGGGTCCGGAGGGCGCCACGGCCGCCCACTTGTCCTTATACAGCCCGTCTTGGATGAACTGCATCGTCTTGATACCCTGTTCGTTCTGCCACTCAGGTAAGCCTTGCTCGGTGAAGAAGCCTCCGCCCCGCTGCAAGGTCATCATCCACCAGTAGCCCCAACTGGTAATGTCGAAATCAAGGATAGATACTTTGCCGCCGGTGTCCTTCTGCAGCTTCTTGCCGATCTCCGCCATCTCTTCGTACGTCTGGATCGGCACTTTGATTCCATACTTCTCATAGAAGTCCCAGCGGTACGCCATGGCACAGGCGTTGAGCTCGTTGCCGACCCCGTTGATGACGCCTTGCCAGCTCCAGGGATCGGTCGCCGAGCCCGTATAGAGCTGGTCGGTGCCGCCGAACTGTTTCATGCGGTCGTTCAACGTGATGAAGGCGTTGCTCCCCCCCTTGATAAACTGGGAATAGCGGCTAATCTCGATATCGACGATGTCAGGGCCCCCTTGCCCGGCCTGCGATGTGATCATCATCTTGTCGTGCATCTGTCCATAGGGGAGGACCAGGAAGTTGATATCGAACTTCCCGCCATACTGGATCGGCTGGCCGCGCCCGTCGCCCTTGCTGTAGAACTTCTGAAACGCCTTCTGCTGCCATGCGGTACGGGTCTGGCTGAAAGCCCACATCTCCAGCGTGGGCTTCTGAGCCACGGGCTGGCCGGGACCGCAAGCGGTGAGCACGGCAGATCCAAGGAGCGCGGCACCGGTTACCGCCGCGGAACGCAAGAAGTGCCTCCTGGTACACGGTTCCATGACAGGTTTCTCCCTCTAGGACGCTGTCGCCCGCTCGCCACCTGGGATGTGGCGATACATGCGGTGATGGTGCGTATGGCTGCTCGGGGACACGGTGTGGTTTGAGCATCCGGGGTGCCGCAGGGTACCGTGCGGCAGTCTAATTGTCCGCAAATGTCGTGCCAGGTGATGAAAGTCAATGAGAATTTCCGGTGGCGACAGCGACAATTGCCGATTACTGTTTGGTTGGCAAGACCGGTAAGCACTGCCCGTACCTCCTGTTGTATGAGGGCACATGTCAGCGTTCGCGGTCCGAATTGCGCGTGACGGATGTCGTTCCTGAGGGGGTGGGCGCAGTCTGCTGCTGAGAAAACACCACAGCAATGACGCGAAGGTCGGCAACCGGGAGGTTCGCGCCGCGGCCATCGTGGTTCGGGACGGCGATCTGGGGTATGGCCTAGCGCCGTTCAGAGGACAGGTACAGAACAACTCGACAGGTCCCGTGACTACTGCAAGTGGGCGACGACCAGTGCCTCTTTCCAGAGTTCTTCCAACCGATAAAATCCGCGTTCACCCGGCGCGAAGACATGCACCATCACTGAGGCGTAGTCGATCACGACCCACCGCGCTTCACCACGGCCTTCGAGGTGCAACGGTTCAATGCCGAGCAGCGAGACCGATTCCAGCACGCTATCAGTGAGGGCGCGAACCTGGCGGTCACTGGTACCCGAGCAAATGATGAAATAATCGGCAATAATTGACTGCTTGTGGATGTCCAACAGCACAATGTCGCTGGCCTTGCGATCATCCAGAACATCAACAATTTGCCTGGCGAGCGTTCCTGGATCTGGTTCACCGACAGACATGTCTCTGGCTTGTTCCATATGCCTCTACGTGTTGTCCTTTCGCGACTAGCGCGTCGCTTTTTGCGCGGCGAGCTTTTTAAGGTCGGCCTCTACGGCTGCAAGTTCTGTGCCGTACCCTGACCAGTCTCCTGCTTTGAGCTTTTCCTGCGCCCGCTGGTAGTGGTTCAGTGCATCCTGGGCCAGGTCCGCGTCCGGTCCAGCCGCAGCCGCAGCCGCAGTCGCAGTCGCTGTCCCGGCAACCGCCGTCGCCGCGGCGGCCGACTGCGGACCGAACAGGACATCCAACCCCTCCCGCAGCGTAGTGGCGATGACGATCTTATTGCTCGTACCCAGGATAATACGCTTCAATTCCGGTATTTTGCTACTCTCCGCTTGCAGGAAGAGTGGCTCGACATACAAAAATGAGTTCCCCAGCGGTATGACCAGCAAGTTACCCCGGAGCACTCGCGACCCCTGCTGGTTCCACAGCGTGAGATTCGACGAGACGGTGGGATCCTGGTCGATTCGTGCCTCGATCTGTTGCGGCCCAAAGATCAGCTTATCTTTCGAGAACTTATAAGCAAGCAGTTCACCGTAATGCTCTGGATCAGAGCGGGCCGCAAGCCACGCCACCATATTCTGTTTACCCTGCGGGACGAACGGTTCCATGAGCAGAAATTCCGGTTTTGAGGAATCAGGAAGTCTAAGCGTGACATAATATGGAGCCAGTGGTGATGCGGTTCCCGCCTGACTCTCGATCGGGATGTTCCATGCGTCTTCCCGGTTATAAAAGACCTGCGGATCGGTGATGTGATAGAGGGCAAAAAGCGAAGCCTGCACCTGGAACAGATCCTCCGGGTAGCGCAAGTGGGCACGCACACCCGCTGGCATACTGCTAAACGGCTGGTACAGCGCGGGAAACAGACGGCTATATGCTTCGAGAATAGGCTCCGGGTGTTCCGGAGAGTCGGTTCGGTAAAAGGTGGCCGTGCCGTCATACGCGTCAATGACCACCTTCACGCTATTGCGCATATAGTTTGTGCCGTTCCCAATGGCGGTGGCGTAGGGGAAGTTAGAACTGGTGGTGTAGGCATCCCAGATCCACGATAGCTTGCCATCGACGACGACCATATAGGGGTCGCCGTCCAGTTGCAGATAGGGCGCCACGTTGTGAACCACGTCGCGGATGGTGTGGTCATAGATGATCTTGCTTTCCCGGGTCAGGTAGCTCGTGAGCAGCAGATTCCGGTCGCCGAACTTCCACGCAAGCAACATGCGTCGCAACGTGCTGCCCAGTGCGACTCCCGCACGGCCGTTATACCGCGTATACGCATTCGCGTCGCCCTGGGGATAATCGAACTCGCCCTGTGGTGAGTTGGAACCAACGATGATCCAATCGTCAGACTGCTCGCCAAAGTAGATCTGTGGGCGCGTCACTTCCAACTCTGGCAGTGTTGCTTTGGGAGGTATATCCCTGAGGAGAAAGTCGGGTTGTCCCTGCCCCTGAGAATCGGTGACCGTACTCGCCACCACGCCGAAGCCATGCGTATACAGGATGTGCTGATTCACCCACGTCTGTGCCTGTGGTGGTAACTTCGAAAGGTCGAGCTCCCGATCACTCAGCATCACCTGTGTCCCACCGTAGCGATCCACGTCAACATCGGAAAAGGCGTAGTAAGGCCGCAGTCCCTGCAACTGCCGGTAGCTCTGCAACAGTGGGCGGACGTCCCACACCCGCGTATTGTTGATCGTGTCAGGGTTGCTGGCGACATCAGTGGCGGACAGTTCGTCCACCACGCGCTCTTCGACTTTGATCCGGTCCAGATCAAAGGCCTGACGAGTGAAGACCAGGTTGTGATCGATGTACGGCGTCTCGCGCTGGAGTTCCGTCGGCTGCACGATGAGCGACTGCACAATTGCCGGAACGACACCAAGGGCTAGCAACGACGTCACCACCCACATGGCGGGTGCTACGACCAGGAGCGCCACGCCCCGTCGTGGCCTCCGCTGGAAGGCGGCGACAAGACAGACGAGCGCTGCCGCCAACGTGACAGCAGCGACGATCCGGTAGGCCGGATACCGTACGTGAACATCGGTAAAGAGCGCGCCCGAAGCTACACGGTGTCGTTCCAGAAGCAGGTTGGCGGGACCCAGCACCCAGTTACTCACCGCGCGCAGCACCAGGAACGCGGAAAGCAGTATGCCCAGGTGGCGCACGACCGCGCGGGGCGGATTGAACGTGATGCGATTCTCCAATGCATGGACGGCAAAGAAACCCGGTAACGCAATCCCGTACAGGCCCATCACAAACAGTGCCGTGATCACCAGCAATACGGTCAACCACGCGATCAAAAAGCGATAGAGCGGCAGCGTGAAGAGGTACCACGACGTGTCGAGGCCGAGGAGCGGATCAGTCACATGCAACGCGCCTCCTTTGTTGAGGGCAAGGCTGATCGTCTCCCACTGACCCGATGCTCCAGCACCAAAAAACAGGCCCAGCAGGAGGCTGACGGGTACGATGAGCCACCCAAGGACCTGGACGGTGGCCCAGGGATAGCGAAGCACATCGTCCCTGTGAAGTGGACGGATACGAATGTGCCTCCGCGCCACCAGCAGATTGCCCGCAACAAACACCGCGGCCAGAAGTCCAAACAGGGCATAATATCGTGCTTCATACCCAAGTATCGACAGAAAAACATGCTCCACGCCCTGCGATTCAAACCAGAGGTAGCTGGAGTACAGGCTGACTTCGACTGACACAAAAAAATAGGCGGCTGCCACGAGGACCAGAGCAATCAGGACGCGCATGGCGCTGCTTTCCTTCCCGATAGTTTGAAGCGTATGGAATGACCACGGCTGAGGTCACGCGTCTGGAGCGCCGTCGGAGGGTGGATGTGCATCGTCTGTTCTTTCAGTATAGCGGCCAGCACGCTCGCTTAAATTTCTGGCCAATCGGGATGGCATCGAGAGCACGGCAGACGCAAGCCCTATACTGCTTGTGCAGGCACATCCCGTTCAAGGAGGCAGCTACACCGCTTGCCCGCACACCGTGCAGTTTCACGTAGCAAGCCCTCAGAAGTCAGCAAGGAAGGAGAGCGCCATGCGTGCGGTACGCATACCAGCATTTGGAGGACCCGACGTCTTACAGATCCACGATGTGCCACGGCCCGAGCCTGGACCCGACGAGGTCCTCATCAAAGTCGCCTATTGTGGCGTCAATCCCGTCGACCGCAGTCTCATCGCCGGACGGTGGACATGGAGACAACTGCCGCACACTCCCGGCTCAGAAGTCTCCGGCACCATCGAATCCGTCGGCCCCCTGGTGCATCACGTGAAGCCCGGCGACAACGTCGCGCTCGCGCTCCGCCTGTTTTGCGGCCAATGCCATTATTGCAAGCTTGGCCGCGAGGAAGCCTGCAGCTTTGATCCGAGATCCGCAACAGCTCCGTATGCGTATGGCATTATGACCGAGGGTGGCTACGCCGACTACATCGTGGCTCCGGGTCGTAACGCCATTGCCGTGCCAGACGGCGTGGCACTTGAAGCGGCATCCTGTGCCGCGCTCGACGGGCTGACCGCGTGGCACATGATCGACCGCGCCCGCGTGGCAGCCGGGGACCGCGTGCTCGTTATGGGTGCCAGCGGCGGCCTGGGGCTGTTTTTCATCCAGATGGCGCGTATGCGCGGTGCTGTCGTCTACGCCGTGACATCGCAAATGAACCATGCCGAACGTATGAAAGAACTGGGAGCGAGTGAGGTCATCGACCGCACCAGCCAGGATATCAGCCGGACTGCACGTGAATTAACCGGCGGTCGTGGCGTCGATGTTGCGCTCGACCCCATTGGGGCGGGCACGTGGGAAGCAAGCATTGGCGCTCTGGCTCCACTCGGACGCTATGCGACCTGTGGCATCCTGACGGGTCCCCAGGTGACGCTGAAACTCCCGCCGTTTTACGCCCAGCAGCAAGAGATCGTGGGATCAACCGGCGGAAACCGGGCCGATCTTTCCCACGTACTGGACGCTCTAGCCAGCGGTCGGGTCACGGCAACCGTGTGGAAGCAGTTCCCGCTTGAAGAAGCACGCTATGCCCTGGACGCCCTGAATGCAAAGGATCGCCTTGGCAAGGTCCTGTTAAAGGTGTCGTAGGGCCGTGCGGATGACCAGGTACGCTATCATGGTCACAGCGTCCCGAGATGATACAACGGCGGTTCAGCAATACCTACCAGCCAGTGCGGCTCATCCACCGCCCTGCTGATAGACAAGTCATTCAAGAGGAGGCACGAGCGATGCGGCAATGCCCGACGTGTGGCGCAACTGTTCCCGAACAGGCGACGATGTGCCCGGATTGCGGAATGGACCTGACAACTCAGCAAACTGCACAGCACCCCCCTATACACGCAGGTGTACCCGCCGGGTCCAGTCCGACGTCGATAGCGACACCTGCTCCAACCCCGGCGCCGTCCATGCCGCCAGTCGCTGACCCCGCGCGCGAACCCATGATTCCACCGGCTCCATCGACTCCCGACGTGGCACCTCCGTCAACGCCTGCCCCGACCGGTGGTCAGCAGATCCCGCCGCTCCTGCCACCCGGTGCTGCGCCACATGACGCGGCAGCTTCAGCGGCAACAGTTGTTGAACCCGCGAGCCACGGCACGGCGGGGAACGAGATCGGAATCGGGTCACCATCGCCTGTCGAAACGTCGGGTCAGACACCGCCGTCGCACAGCACCGATGCCACGGGTGGCACATCTTCCGAGACCACGGCCCGCCTCACGCTCCGCCGTACGGGCGCACTGTCCACCGAAACATTCCCCATAGCGGGAGAAACGATTGTCGGTCGATTCGATCCGGAGAGCGGTCCGATCGATGTGGACCTTGGCCCCCTACCCGAAGCCGTCTATATCTCCCGCCACCACGCGCAACTTCGACAGGAGGCGGGGCAATGGTTCATCAAAGACCTGGGCTCGCGCAACGGCACCTTCGTTCGTGCGGGAAACACCGGTCCATTTCAGAGAGTGGCCGAGGAAACGGCCATC
>JAABUZ0100010366.1_pt1 | contig 10370 bp, 11 predicted proteins | sample 5562091 | NCBI WGS metagenome assembly JAABUZ01 (sample SAMN12813069, study PRJNA571459) | rock metagenome | isolation source: Antarctica rocks | place: Antarctica: Victoria Land, Linnaeus Terrace sud | collected 2015-12-21 | reverse complement strand
TCGTTCCCTGATTTGGTTCATCAAGGTACGATACTCGACCTTGCGCTTTGTCGCAGGGTTTTTCTTTAGATTGCTCTTAGCCCTCTCTCCACACCTTCGTTTTGTCCCGCTTTACGCTGCTACCCAATTTTTCTAATTATTGTATATCTAAATCCAGGGGCAATAGAGCCGTTTTCTTCTTTCATTCCTCTGACTTAAGTTGGAATTTATGTAACTCTCTAAAATTCTATTAGCACGAGTTTCAAAGGTAGCCATTATCGCCTTAATTTCCTCAATCTAAATTTATGCACTTTAACTGTAACAACTCCTCTGGCTTTGATAACATTATCAACTTTTGCACAGCTTCAAGTCGTGCCGGTTTTCTGCTGGGAGCTAGGGCGAGGACCTTGAAACCGCTGGTCTTATTTATATATATTCCTAAAAAGTGAAAAACTAGGGAAGATTTTTCTATTTCATAGAAATATGCTATCAGCAAAGAGTCGGATAGCTATTTTTGCCTGAAATCTCCCCTGGGAGTGCCTTTCAGAGATTGGGCGACTTTTGAAAATCACACGCTCCTTGGGTTAAAGCTTTCACAAAATCGTGACAGAATTTGGGGCATCCACTCCTTGCTCTGTCCGGCTTGGCGGTGAAACCTATGCGAGTCGCCGTCCCTAGTTGTCAGTAACAGTAAATTAATCTCGGTCTGACCAGGGGCTACCCAAACAAAATAAGATTTGCCCCAGGTATAGCTGTAGGTAGGGTGGTAACACCCGACTCGACCCTACCTACAGGTAATCATCGGCTGACCTTTACAAATTCTCAACCACAGCGCCATTCTCAATCAGCCTAAAATTTGTAACGGTTTGTAACGCCACCCTCTAGGGACGCAAAGAGCGCACAACGGATTTCAACCCTATCTATTGCCTTGGGCGTGGGCGTTTGGGGTCAAGCATCTGCCGCTTTATCACCGGCTCAGCTACTTCGTGATAAGAGGGTTTCCCGAAGTAAGTCCCCGACTCAGAGACCGGCGTTAGCATCTGAAGCGCCGCTATAGCACCCCGGACTTGCTCCGGTTTGACTTCCAGATACTTCTGCAATTCGTCCAACGTGCGGTGACCGCTGACTTCCTGAATAATCCGCAGCGGGATGCCAGCATCGCTCATTTGCGTTAACGCGGTTCGACGAAACGAGTGGGTGCTGACGCCTTCGATCTCGACGCACTTACATGCTTCTCGTAACAGCCAGGACGCCGAGTCAGCCAACAGATGTCCTCGACCGTGGCGACCGGGAAATAAGTACCCGTGGGGGTCGGGCGGCTGGTAAATCTCCAACCGCCGCCGTAAGTCCTCTAACACTGGGATGGTGCGTGTCGCCAACTTGCCCTTCGTCGCACCTTTGCGAATTATCAGCTCCGGCCTGACCCGCCCTTTGCTATCGTAGACATCTGCCGTTTTCAGGGTACAGGCTTCATTGATCCGACAGGCTGTGTATAAGCAGATGCCAAACAAGGCGCGATCCCGGATGCATTGTAGCCCAAGGCTAAATAACAACTGGATCTCAGCTATCGTGAGGATTTTCGCTCTGCCGTGCCTGTCGATTTTCATCCCATATAAACTTTAGGGTGATAATTCACAGGCTACACCTAATAAGTCCCTATTGAGCCGTGGCTAGTAGGGCAGAACAATGTAAAATAGTCCGACGAAACCCATAACCGGAAACTCAAGCCAAGGTAATGCCCATTGACCTAAGCGCTACCCGCAGAACTGGAAGCAAATCGCCCTGACTGCTAAACACGCCGTAGGCTTAAGTTGTCAGCACTGCCAGCGGTTATGCCTGCGTCCAGGAGAGAAATCCCCTGACCTCACCCGCTCTGAATGGACGAAAGTGACGAGAGATGAATCTGTAGAAATTGGAAAGCCTTCATCAGCATAGTTGTTTATCGCACTCCATAAGGAGTGTGTTTAAAGGCTGTCCAATTTCTACCGATATCGTTGTAGACCCTCTCGGTTCATCATGCGGACTTTACCCCCGAATCAAACAACCCAGAAAATTTGCTCCCGCTATGCAGTCCATGCCATCTAGCGCTGCATAGTCGTTCCAAGCGATCGTCAGTCTCGCCAGGGCAACTGTCGCTGTGGTGAGCGGTGGGTTTAGAAGTTTCTGTGCGTTACCCTCTGGCTGCTACTCCCTTGATCAGCGGCTCTATAATGTCAACATCCGTTTTTGAATAGACAGAAGCTTGAGTATTTCTAAAGAGCTTCTTCATCGGTGGTTGTCCGTGCCGCTCTTTGTAAGCGTCGGCAGCAAACATCTCTACACGGAGCAGTTGATCGGCACTTAATTTCAACCCCAATTCTTTGGCTCGTTGTTGAATAGACCAGAAGTCGCGTTCTTTGGTGGAATTCGTTGAATTTGTCGGATTGCGGGTCTTTTCTGCCAGATAATTAGCAGCCAGGTATTTGTCTATGTGCGACGGTAGACATTTCTCCAGATACTCATCAACGTTTGCCTTGACTCGTTCTTCCAGCTGTTCTGCAATATCCGCTGATTTGTCTTTGGCTTTATCTAGATGGGCATCTAGATCGTCTAGCTCTCCATCCAGGTAAAGTTCGATAAATCGGGTAAGTGTGGCGGTTGCAGTCGTCCCCTGCTCCTGACACCTAAGCATGAACTCTCCCCACAGCTCGGAGTCACAGTTAAAGGAGGCTAGCTTTTTGTTGTGGCCTGTGTTAGCCATGTCAAGGTTAGCTCTAGGTACTTGTCTAGGTGGACTGGAGAACTCTGGTTCAGGCGTCAAGGTATTACCTAGATTTTATCATGGTCAAGTGGCACCAGCGTTTTCGTTCTCCGCAAAGGAGAGCGGTGGACGAGCGGAGACGAGCGGTGCAGCCACGCTACCTGGAGGTAAGGGAGGAGCAAGTGGAGAGCGGCGACCCTCGACTCTGAGATTCCAAGGCTGTCTGCATCTAAGGACGGATTGATTTCTCATTCCCCCACTAATGCCAGGGCTTGATTCATAACGCGGTCAGACAGGTAAAGCCCCGAGCGGCGTAGTTGCTCTAATAGAGGTCGGGCGGCTGGAACGCTCCCTCGTTGCTTGGCTTTCAAAACCAGACCAAGGGTTCCCAGGAGCGGAATGCCCAAAGTGGCGGCACAACGCCTGGCAGCTAAATCGTCTACGATCACTTCAGTGTCAGGATTGACATAGCCCCAGGTCAGCACAGCTGATTCCCCAGAGCCCAAATTCTGCGATTGGATTGGCTCCGGGACTGGTGGAGTTTCAACGACAACTAGCCACTCAGTGCGGGTGAGGGCAAGAGCGGTCACGTCTGTTGCCCCATATTGCTGAATTTCTGCCGCCACAGCAACGGGCACGACAATTTCTTCACTAACTAACTGTAGTAAGGAGAGTTGACCGACTCTGCTTAATAAAATCAGAGGAGAGGCATTGATGGCTGCGACGTACTAGCGAGCTCTATCTCCCGTTTGAGGTCATCGAAATCGACGACAAAAACATCGACTTTTTCACCAGCCATGGCGTCGATGAAGTCCCTGCGGTTTAATCCAGCAATCGAAGCTGCTATTTCCTGGGAGATTTCAGTACGAGAATACCAGTAGATAGCGGCAGCGAGGCGCATTGACTGGAAAAATTCCTCTGGGGAACTGTGACGGGCTTTGAAAATTTCTTCAGGTAAGTCTAATGTGACTAAAGTCATAAGATTACTCCAAGTTGTTCGGCAAATATCTAGTCATAGCCTCGGCTCGGCGGAGAAGACCAGTATCTCGGCGCGACTGACGGCGAACTTTGGCGAGCGCTAACACCTGCTGCATCATCTGCTCATTTTCAGAGCAGACTAAGTAGGCCGCCTCTAGAAATGTTTCCTTGGTGATGCTTTCAGATGTGCATAAAGATTTCAGTCCCTTATCTACTGAATCATCGACCCGCAAAGTAAAAGAGACTAGCTTTTGGGCTGGCTCGGTTTTTACCGCCTTTTTGGGCTTGACAAGTGGGGCGGCTCTTTCCAATTTGTATTCAGACTGCTCAACCGCTAGACAAGGCTCATCTTGCCTTTTGACCAGTGAGGTATCTCTGGGAGGAACAGTAGCTCTTACACGAGCTTTTAGCCTGCTGTTCGCGTCAAGGGATTGCTTTTGTTCTTCAGCCATTTTGCCTCCAGTACCTCAACAATTTTCTGAAAGGGCAACTCAAGGTCAGGGTAGCCCAACTCTTTTAGGGTTCTCCCAGTGTCGAGCGCCTGTTTGTACCGTTCGCTCTCTAGGATGGAGGGAAGCACAGGGATTCCCTGACTGACCTCCCTCATGTCCTGAATGCTGGCTTCACTTCGCTTGGCTTGAGTTCGACCGACCCATCGATCTCGAAAGGGAATAATTCCCAGAATTGACCCTTGAAAGGCTTCCACGGCTGTGAGTTCATCTACCAGCTGCAAGGTACGTACTAGTGAGTGCAGCCCTTTGGATGAAGCTTCGGCTGGAATCAGTAACTCTTCGGCAGCAACTACCGCGGTCAAACAAATTTGAGTCCGTTGAGGCGGGGAATCGACAAGACAAACATCAAACAAGTCATTGACTTCCTTTAACCGTCGCTTCAAAGCCAGTTCGCCCATCGCCGTGGTGGACAGATAATCCTGGATAGTTTCTAATCCATCGTCGGAAGGAATCAACCAGAGATTTTCCGAGTTGGATTCGTAGATGCCATCAAAGACGCCTACCTGCTTTTTGAGGACTTCCAGCAGGGTGGGCTGATTAGCTTCTACTTCGTGTTCCAGGTACAAGGTTAGGCTTGACTGGGGGTCAGCATCGACTGCCAAAACCTTGTAGCCGATTCTCGCCAAGATTCTAGCCAGGAAAAAAGAGGTGGCACTCTTGCCTTGCCCTCCAGCGAGGGATGCAGCAGTTATGGTTAGCATTCACAGTCCTCCTACTGCCAACTGAGGTGCAGTAAAGATATCATACAATATATGCTTAATGCAACAATGCAACATTGCAACAACTTAGTAATGCTATAATTAAGTAAATCATTAAGGCAACAACGTAACCCAAAAACGCTCTGACAAATTAATGGGGTGAAATAAGCAGTCGATACCGTTGGCGAATTCCTAGTAGCCGTTTAAATCCCCGCACTTAGGGCTCTGTTCCGACCCATCTGCTAAAGAGATCACCCTTGTTGATAAAGATGGGGCAAGCAAGCGCCAGTAGGAGCGTAATAAAAAGGTTGTAATTAGGCAGCTACTCCCAGAGCGGATAGGACATTGCCTTGCCATTGCTTATTCCATTCATTGCTTGCCATCTTCGCCCTGATTTGTAAAACATTATGTGCCCCTTCTCGAGTCCACTGCATTTTTCCTGTTCTTTTATGTCGCGCATTGATGATGGATTCAATATGTGATTCAGCAACTTGACTCGTATATGTCTGATTTGATTGGTCGCGTGAGTGATAGTTGACGAGATATGACTGATTACGATGAATGTAATCATAGAGCCCAGTCAGCTTAGATTGTTTAGCTTCATCCGTTACATTGTCGCGAAGTAATACTAGGTTCGTCAGTGCCTCTGGGGCCTTACCATGCCAAAGCTTCCACTTCACACTATCTAATGAGCTGGCCTTGGGTTCGCTTAAAGCATTTCTCACCGATTGGAATTTCTTGGCAATATGAAACCAATCCAAAATACATTCGATCTGCTTACAGTAAGGCTTTAAGACGGACAAGATAGACCAACAATTTTTGGCCCCGTCTGCCAGTGCCGTTACCAAAGCATCCTTGGAGATGCCCTGTTTGAGGGCGGCGTTGACCAGAAAAGTCTTGATTGTTTTCAACTGATCATCTGTTGCTGAGATCACACAGGTTTTATCGACGAGCTGACGATGGTGCCGGTCTATCTGTTGCAGATTCTCAGGTCGGTACACAACCGCTGACAAGGCTTCAAAGCTGCGCCGTGTCTGATCTTGAACCGGGATATGTCCGCCATCCACTTGGACAATCAAATCCTTTGCTGGCGCGGCACACTCAGAGGCTGTTGGCGGGATATGATTTTGCTCGGATAGCACTTCTCCCACTCGATCAGTAATCAGTTTCACTTGGTTGTGATTATTGACCTGACGAGGTTGACAATTGAGCTTTTCCAGGTTGGTCTGGGCTTCTCTGTAGCTATACAAGGCACCTTGTTCGCATTGCAGTTTTGCTAAGTCAGGATGAATATTGGTTCCGAAAATCGATTTAATGCTGGGAATCCGTTGCCAACCACACTCAGGATTACCGCAACGCTGTTTTTGCAGGCGTAATTTATGGTCGCTAAACACTGCATGAAAATCCGATACCTTATAGCCGTCTTTCCTCAGCTTTTTGCCACAGTTGGGACACACGGTATAATCGGAGTCAATCAACAGAGATTGCTCTGCCAGTAATGCATTCTGAACTTTTGACAGCAGAGATATTTGTTCGCAATGGCGGAGTCCCAAGTCTAAGATCGATTCTGGACACTGAAGAGCGTAGATTTTAATCGTGTCACGCCTAACTACTTCTTGAGTGCCAACAGATACTTTCAAGGGCAACGATGCGTACCTCGTAGTCCATGACCAGTAGCTCCTTCTATCTCTGCTCTGATCGGAGAGTACATCAAAACTTCCCAAAATCCAACCTTTTTATTACGCTCCCTCCATTACTTCTCGCCACCCTAATCTGCCTTTAGGCAGATTTATAAATCTGGTTAGTGGAAATACTATTCAAGTAGTCAATTAAAGCTACTTAGGTGGATTTGATGAACTTGTACGAAAGTCGATGCACTTGTAACGAATCTTAGCGATTCATTGGATGTGGGCTTCCAGTTGTTGCGCGTCTTCAGGGGTCATCAGTAGATGGCTTTAGCTTGAGTCCCCGACTATCGCGATTGCGAACCTTCCGGTTTTCAAGAAACTTATCGCTGTGTTTCTGGCGTACTGCACCAAGACTGGTACGTTCTCGTCCTGTTTTCTAATAGGAAGATGTCACATGACAAAAACGAGTATTGAAGAACTACTCGAACACATTCGAAACCATTGCTGCTACACGCATCCAGTCTTCAAGAACTGGGCCGCTGTCGCTCCGGTACCGGAGGTAGTCGGAGCCCTATTCCACCAGATCCAGTGCTTTTGCGCTTCCACCCGCCCTGGTTGGAACTTTCCCATGGCGCTGGAGAGCCTAGGTCTGCAGGGAGAGAGCAAGCTGCTACAGGAGATATTGGAAAGCGAGGAGGATCACGGCCTGGAGCTGGCCACCATGGCTGGCTTCATTCTCAACCGCGCAGCGAAGCGCGAGATTTGCCCCGATATTTACGATCAGGTCGCCGTTGAAGCCAAGCTCAAGGAGTACTCGAACCAGCTCCTGAGCGGTTTGCCAGGATATGACCTAGAAACTGGACTCACCGCTCAGGCCCGGAAAGTGCTTTCAGTCTTTGAGCGGCGTAAGCTCACGAACCGTGAGTCCACGTTCCGCAACCTCGGCTCCACCCTAGCACTCGAGATAATCGCAAACCGCCAGGTGATCCCTGGCGAGAAGCACTGCCTCGTCGATAGCGGTCTGTACGAGGCAAATATGGATGATCGCGAGATGCACTACTTGGTCGAGCATTGGGGTGAGATCGGGGCTGAGCAGCAGCACGAAAAGAACGCATCTGCGGCGATCATGTCCGTACTCAACGAGGAGTCCGAACCCCTGATCATGGAGGGAGTGAACGACTTTCTCGACTCGCTCGCGAGCCTCTGGGACATTCTGGACGCTGCGCTGCTCCAGTCCAGCTACAAACAGGTCGCGGGGGAAGCCGCAAAAGCCGCGTGATATCAAGTCCAGTTACAGCAATTTTCAGGTAAATAGACCACAGTGATTGAACCAACCCTCGGCATCATCCTCGGTAATGTAATTTACAGCAAGAGCCATTGCTTGGTCGAGTGATTCAAGGGTACGTGCCTCAGAGGAACGGAAAAATTGCTTTAGTTTCGACAAACATTGCTCTATGGGGGATAAGTCAGGAGAATAGGGTGGCAAAAACTTGACGAGTGCACCGACTGACTCGATTGCAACTCTTACACGTTGGGCGTGATGAACCTTAAGGTTATCCATTACAACAATTGCCCCTTTCCACAACTGAGGTACTAAGACCTGAGTCACATAGGTAAGAAATACCTCAGTATTTGTACTTCCCGGCACAGTCATTGCAGCAACAAGCCCATCGAGGTTCAAAGCACCAATTAGAGAAACGTTTCCACCCTTGCTTCCAGGAATACTACCAACCGCTCGTTCGCCGTCTACTGCTCTAGCTTCCAAGCGTGACATTGACAAATTCAATCCAGCTTCATCAACAAATACCAGATGCGCGCACGTCAATTTTATCTAACCACCGACGATAGTCATGTCGTAATTCCTGTACTCGTGGAGTATCCTGCTCACTTGCGTAAAGAGTTTTTTTTTACAGCGTAAGCCTAATTTTTCTACTGTGCGGTGCATTGTGGGAATGCTTACCCTGATTCCTGCACTTTCCGCAAGGCGAGCGCATAATTCTGAGAGTAACAAGTCATTTTTTTCTTCAACCAAAGACCGAATCAGGCTTAGATGTTCGTTTTGAATTATTGGCTTTTGGTGTCCCCCACGTTGTTTCGCTTCAATTTCTCCATTTTGACGATAATGACGCAGTAGGTTTCGTACAAATGACAAGCAAACCCTTGAATCTTTGAGCCAAGTGGCGTTGAGAGCCAACATGAGCTTCCCGCGCTGCAATCACACGACAACGCAAATCCCTTGAGTAAGATACTGGCATCGAATCAAACAATTACTTCATGTCTAGTTTACCGGAATTGTGGTTCAATTACCTGAAAATCGCTGTAATCATACCAAGTTGCAATCATAGGAGCAAAAGTCAAAAGCAAGTGTTGCGAAGCCATCTCAGAGATTCTTGCGCTTAGCTCAGAATGACAGTTGAACGCAACTTGGTATCACAGTCTGTTCTGAGGGGAGGAGGCAACGTTGCCGTCGCCTTCTTACCCTACCAAGCCACTGGCTTTCACCCCCCGCTTAAAAGACGGGGGCTCTCAGCCTCGGCTTGGTAGTCCCGGATTTCTCACAACGATTTTAATGGTGAGCCATCAGCCCCACACTGGCTGAATTCCAAGCGTTCGCCTCCGGAAAACAGTCTGTCATTTTTACGACCCCGTTTGACCGGGTTCAAACCTAAGCTAAGTCTGGCTTCTGGCGATTGTAACCGCGAGACTTGTGAGAAATCCGGGTAGTCTCTTCGTAAGTAGGTGGGTCAGATTAAACGTAAAATGCTCAAGTCTAAAAGACCCTTCCAGGCTGAAAGTTTGTTTTGGTTTATTTGTGCCTATCTACTTACTATTTTTGGATTTTGAGAAATATTCCAAGTCATCTAAAAAAAGGAACTTGTCATGTTGATTACAGAACATTTGCAAACTAGCGAACAGATCCATAATGAAATCTCCGATACTTTGTCGAAAAAGTTTAAAGTGCATCCTTTTTCCACAGAAATTAAGCTGGAGAGCCTGGAAATAGTAATCAGAAATTACCTTGCGATGTCACAAGCATTTCCCTATTTACAGGCGGGTTCTCAGAAAGAATTAATTTTCGATTGTATTGATAGGAATGTTGATGTTAGCGAACATATTGAGACAACAGCTGTAGTAGGCAATTTCCTGTGTTGGGACGAAACCGGCGGTCATAGTATCCTTCTTAAGCATGGGATTACAGGTCTACCAGTAATTCTTGACACAAATCAGTACTTTCATTCAAATCTTTTGAAGAAGGACATTTGTGTAATATTTGGTAAGGAGATTGAGCCTAGCTACAGCAAGGTAACTCGAGAGTACCTTTATCATCTTTATGAAGGTCTCTCTAGTTTAGAGCCAGTGGTTCGTTGTGCTTCGATGGTAGCTTTCGAGACTCATGCTGGACAGATGATCAATGCACTGTGGGAAAGTATCTCGGCTCTTTGTCATTTAGAGAATGACAGTCTATCTTATTTCAAAACTCATGTTGGTGGCACGGATCCTGCGGAACCATATCATATTAAAATGACCGCTGGGATGATAGAAAAAATCGTTTCGGAAACTCAGATTGCCGCTTTCCTTAAGGCATTTGAGATAGCCTACTCTTTGAACTATTCTTGGTGCAGGTCCATATGCCAGCTTGGCTAGGAGCTAGGATCTGTACTGTAGTGAGACAGTATAGAATTTATATCCCACATTCAGCACTTTGAGCCTGGTTGACTGACAAAACTGGAGTCAGAGGGAGGCTCAACCCTTTGTAGAAGGGCATTTCCGGTTTACTGTGAAAGTTACCACACCAGCATAGATAAACCGATGAGAACCTCCCGCCTCTATCATC
>JAABUZ0100010364.1_pt1 | contig 10371 bp, 11 predicted proteins | sample 5562091 | NCBI WGS metagenome assembly JAABUZ01 (sample SAMN12813069, study PRJNA571459) | rock metagenome | isolation source: Antarctica rocks | place: Antarctica: Victoria Land, Linnaeus Terrace sud | collected 2015-12-21 | reverse complement strand
TTACCGCGACCGCCTTTCTGCATTCCGTGATGATGCAGGAGAAAAAAGGCATGATGAAGGTCTGGAACATGGTGCTGGTATCGGCTACGTTTCTCCTCAGCATCCTCGGCACGACTTTGACGCGCACGGGCTTGGTAGCGTCCGTTCACGCGTTCGCGCAATCGCCGGTAAAGCCTTACTTCACCACTTTTGTGATTACCGCCACGGTTTTAACGGCGTTTGCGATTTTGAGAAACCTGCCGTATCTGAAAAGTGAAGTGAAACTGGAGAGCGTGGTTTCGCGGGAGTCCAGCTTCCTGTTCAATAACCTGATTCTGCTGGCAAGCTGTTTCGCGGTTTTGTGGGGGACGCTGTTTCCGGTGGTGATGGAGGCGGTGACGGGCGAGAAAGAGACGATTGATGCTCCTTATTACAACCGCGTCAACGTGCCCATCGCGCTGTTTTTGCTTTTCCTGACGGGCGTGGGGCCATTAATTGCCTGGCGCAAAAGTTCCTTCAGCAGTTTGAAGCGGGCATTTCTTTTGCCAACGGTGATCGGGGTGGCGACGGCGGGTATTCTGGCGGCGTTTGGCGTTCATCAGATGGCCGCTTTGCTTTCGTTCGCTTTATGCGCTTTTGTGCTGGCTACGATTGTCAGTGAGTTTTGGAAGGGCGCGAGCGCGATTCGAGCGAAGGAACGTTTGCCGCTGCCGCGTGCCGCTTTTGAATTAACATGGCGCAATACGCGGCGCTACGGCGGGTATCTGGTCCACATGGGCATTGTGCTGATGTTTATCGGGTTTACCGGGCATGCCTTCGATCAGCACGAAACGCGCAATTTGGGGCTGGGTGAGAGCTTGCGGTTTGGCGGTTATAATTTGAAGCTGCTCAATGTGAACGACGGCGAAACCACTGATTACCAAGTCAGTCATGCGTCGCTGGAGATTTCGAAAGGCGGCAAGATTATCGATCAGCTCGATCCGGAGGTCCGATTCTATAAGAACAGCCAGCAGCAAAACTCGATTGTGGGCATTCGGCGGCGCTTGAACGAAGATTTGTATGTGAATTTCTCCGGTGTTCTGCCGGATAACAGCAAGGCGACTTTTCAGCTTTATACTTTTCCGCTGGTTTCCTGGATCTGGATTGGCTATTTGGTTTTGCTGTTCGGCACTTTGATTTGCTTGATTCCTGGAAAAGTGCGGCTGCAGTATCCGCGCACGGAGGTTATTGGCATTGCTTCCACGCCTGCGACAGTGCAATCGTAATTTGTTGGGAGCGGCGAACAAGAAGCTTCTGCTGACGTTCCTGCTTTGTTTCTCCGCCCTCGTTGCCCAGGACCCGACTTCCTACTTAACGCCGGACGTGGCGCGGGTAGGTGAACGGTTGGCGTGCCGCTGCGGAGGGTGTCGCAATACGGTGGGCAACTGCCCGATGTTGCACTGCCATTCCGCCGACCCGAAGCGGCAACGCATTCACGAGCTCAAAAAGGCCGGGTTGAGCGACGACGCTGTGGTGAATACGTTTGTGCGCGAAGAGGGCGTGGTAGCGCTTTCATCCCCGCCATCGGGCAGCATTGGCGGGCTGATTACCTGGGTAATGCCGGGCGTCGCGCTGATGATCGGCTTCTTTATTTATTTGCGCTACGTGCGCGCTAATCAGCAAACGCCCGCTCCGCTCTCTCCCGCGGATCTGGCGGCCATGGAGCGGTTTCGTGCGCAGATCGACCGGGACTTGGACGAGGACCATCTGGAGCCTAATCGCAGTAAACAATCATGATTGTTGTTGCCGCAGCCGTGCTTTTCCTCGCTGCTCTTTTTTTCGTCCTGTTTGTGCGTCCGCAGGATGTGCCGGAGCCGGAGCCGGTTTCTCCTACTCAGCATTTAGAGGACCGCAAGCAGGCTATTTACGACAACTTGCGGGACTTGCAATTCGAGTACCGCCTCGGCAAGCTTTCGGACGAAGATTACCAGCAGACGAAGCAGGCATTACAGCGGGAATTGGCAACGGTGCTGGCGGAAACAGAAGAGACGATCAAGCGTCTGGGTTTGACTCCGGTGCACGTGCCTTCGAAAGCGCGGAAAGCGGAAGCGCCCTCGCCAACTCTGTGTCCGCATTGCGGCGCTCGTTTTCCGCAGGCGTTGAAGTATTGCGGCGAGTGCGGGAGGGCTATCGCGTGAAATCCTTTATTGCTGGTATGTTGTTTGCGGCGGGATTGCCTTTACTGGCGGCTATCGACGGCACGGTGGTGAACCGCACGACCGGAAAGCCGCAAGCGGGAGTTAGCATCACTTTAGTGAAACCGGGACAGGGCGGCATGAAAACGCTCGGGACCACCACGAGCGATCCCTCCGGGCATTTTGTTTTTCAGCAGGATCAGCCGGGCGGAGGACCGCAGCTTCTGCAGGCGAATTACGCGGGGATCAATTACAACAAGCTGATGACGCCTAACATCCCGACTTCCGGCGTCGAGCTGGAGATCTTTGAAACGACGAAATCGCCGGCGGTGGCGCGGGTGGCGCAGAACATGCTGGTGATGGAGCCTTCCCGCGGTGACTTTACCGTAAGCGAGACGGTGATTATTCAGAACGAATCCAACACGACGTTTCATGATGGGCAGCAGGGAGACTTTCTTTTCTATTTGCCTCCGGCGGCGAATGGGCAAGTGCGGGTGAATGCGCAAGGCCCGCAAGGCATGCCGCTGCCGCGTCCAGCGGAAAGGACCAAGCAGAGCGATATATTCAAAGTTGATTTTCCGATCAAGCCGGGTGAAACGCAGTTTGAGATCAGTTATGTGCTGCCGGCCGGGTCGCCATTTGTGTTTCGCGGGCGCGTGGTGAATGTGAAAGGCATGGCTGCCGGTCCGTTGCGATTGGTTGTTCCCGCGGGCGTGACTTTGGCGGGAGACGATATTCAACTGGTGGGAACGGAGCCGAAGACGCAGGCCACGATCTATAGCGTGACGGCGCGGGATCTTTTCTCCGTGAACGTGACCGGCATTGGGTCGCTCCACCCTCCTGAATCAGCGGCTGCTGATGAAGCGGATAGTCCGCAGGTAACGGAAGGAACGCCGCGGATTTATGCTCATCTGCCGTGGCTCGTGACGCTGGCGTTCGGCATTCTGGCCGTCGGGCTCCTGGTTTTGTTCCGCTCTTCGCCGGTGGGTTCGCCGTACCGCCGGTAGCGGCGCTGCATTTTCATGAGCGCAGTCGCCATTGAGCTTCAACACGTCTGGAAATACTACGGCGATTATCCGGCATTGCGTGACTACACGCTGGAAATCGGCGAGGGGTCTTGCTGCGCTCTGCTAGGGCGAAACGGGGCGGGGAAGACGACGCTGCTTCGCATTCTGGCGGGATTGTCGCCGTTTCAGCGGGGCGAGGTTCGGGTGTTTAAGAATCCGCCGCGCAGCCCGGAAGCGCGGCGGCAATTAGGATTTCTAGGACATGGCATCGGGGTTTACGAAGACCTGACGGCGCGGGAAAATCTCCGCTTCTTCGCGGGGGTCGGGGGCGTGGGACAAGGCGCTGTTGAGGCTTGGCTGGAGCGGGTTGGTTTAGCGCGGGTGGCCGATATTCCGGTGCGGCAGTTTTCCCGCGGCATGCGTCAGCGCTTGGCGCTGGCCCGCACGTTTCTGCATTCGCCGAGGCTTCTCGTATTGGACGAGCCGTTTACTTCTTTGGATGACCGGGCGATTGGGATGCTGAGCGAGTTGCTGGGGGAGGCTCGCGGGCAGGGAGCGACGATCATTCTTTCCACGCACCAGCTTCGGGAAGCGCTGGCGATTGCTTCGCACGTGGCTTTGATTGAAAACGGCAAGGGACGTTATGCCGGGGAACGCACTCCTGAGATGTTGGACGACCCCGGCCTTTTGTACCGGCTGCACATGCAAGCGGGCGGCGCGTGAGGCTGCTGCGGCAGGCGCTGACCGTGGCGCGAAAAGATCTTTCCATCGAGATTCGGACAAAGGAATCATTGAACGCGGCGGCGGCGTTTTCGATTGCCATCCTGCTGCTGTTTTCCTTTGCCTTTGATCCGTCGCCGGAGATGCTGCGGGAAATTTCAGGCGGATTGTTGTGGCTGGTCTTTATCTTTGCCGGAGCTTTGGTGTTTAATCGCGGGTTCGCGCGGGAGCTGCCGAATGAGTGCCTGGACGCGCTGCTGGCTGGACCGCTTTCCCCGGCGGCTTTGGCATTAGGCAAGGCGTTTGCGAACTTTGCCATGCTGCTGGCAATCGAACTGGTGTCGCTGTTTGTGTTCGGGATCTTTTACAACGTGCGGTGGTGGCTGCGGTTGGGTGAGCTTTCCGCTGTGTTTGCGCTGGGTACTTGGGGCATTGCTGTGGTGGGCTCGATTTTTGGGGCTTTAACGGTGAACTTGCGGTTGCGGGAATTAATGCTGCCGGTGATTGTGTATCCGCTGCTGATTCCGTTGTTGATCGCCGCCATTGAACTTACGAAAACGTGCTTGAATAACGAACCCGTGACGGCGGACCAGTGGCTGTGGATAAAGATGGTGTTCGTGTTCGATTTGGTTTTTACTGCTTTGTCGGTCACGCTTGCGGAAACAATTTTGGTCAACTAGAAAGAGGAATCATTTATGCGCGAACGAATTGTGATTGGGCTAGCTGCAGTAACGGCCTTGCTGCTCAGCTATAACCTTTATCAAATATTTCTTGGTCTGCCGGACGAAGCAGCGCAAGGCGCGATTTACCGCATCATCTTTTTTCACTTACCGGCTGCAATTACGGGAATGATCGGGTACTTCATCGCGCTCGGTTTCAGTGTGTATTATTTGTCTTCGAAAGATCTGCGCTTCGATTCACTGGCGGCATCGGTAATCGAGGTTTCATTAGTCTTCTCACTGGTTAACATTTTCACCGGCAGTATTTGGGGGCGCATCATTTGGGGGATCTGGTGGACCTGGGATTACCGACTTACGTCGGCTTTAGTTTGTATTTTGATTTTCAGCGGTTATTTGATGCTGCGACGTGCAATTGATGAACCTACCCAGCGGGCGCGGCTTTCGTCGGCATTGTGTATTTTTGGCTGTGTCGATGTGGTGATTGTCTGGAAATCGATTGAATGGTTCCGGAATCAGCATCCGGGTCCCGTGCTGAGCATTCGGACTGGGGGCGGCCACATGGACCCGGCCATGGAAAAAATCATCTATTTAAACTTTTTCGCTCTTCTGATGATTGCGACGGCTCTGGTGCTGATCCGCACGCGCCAGGAATCGACGGCGCGGGAGATCGATTCGCTGCGCCGGTTTGCGAATGCAGCATAGTTGGAACGAGGATTTATGGACGCACGAAATTTTACTTTCATGTTCTACGGCTTTTTAGCCGCTTGGTTGATTGTGCTTTTGTATGTGGTGAGCTTGGCTCGCCGGGGCACCCGCTTGAAAAAGGAGTTACAAGAGGTGCGGCACTTGTTTGCCTCGGGTGAGGCGAATGAGCAAACACGGATCGAGGAACGCGTCCGTTAGATATGCCGTTTCTTTTGGACCGCCGCGGATTTTTGAAAGGATCGGCTGCTGTCGTTTCGGCCTTCGGAGCGGGCGAATTTCAGTTGCGGGCTGAGTCAGGGAGCGCGCGCGTGGCGCTGCTTTCGGATACTCATATTGCGGCGGACTCCGAGGACACGTTTCGCGGCTTCTTTCCGCACCGGAATCTGCGTGCGGTCTGTGATCAGGTCAAACAAAGTAAGTTTGATTTGCTGGTGGTCAACGGCGATCTGGCGCGGCGAAGCGGTCAGGAAGGCGACTATGCGGCTTTTCGCGGGTTTGTCGATCCGTTGGCGGAGGGGATACCTGCGGTTATCACGCTCGGCAACCATGATGAGCGGAAGAATGCCCGTAGCGCTTTAACCAATCGCGCGGGTGAGATTCAACCAGTAGAACAAAAACTGGTGACGACGGTGGATGCCGGTCCCTTGCGGTTTGTGATGCTGGATTCGCTGCTGGCGACTAACATCTCGCCGGGGCAGGTCGGTAAACAGCAGCGCGAGTGGTTGACCCGCTATCTCGATGCGCCGGGGCAAAAGCCGGTGATTGTGTTTGTACATCACAATCCGGATGCGGAAAGCGATGGAGCGCTGGTGGATGCGGACCGGCTGCTGGCGATTCTGCAGCCTCGCCGTTCGGTCAAAGGGCTCATCTTCGGACATACGCACGTTTATACGTTCGATAAAGTGGACGGCCTGCACCTGGTGAACTTGCCCGCTGTGGGGTACAACTTTGCGGACGGCAATCCGGTAGGTTGGGTGGAGTCGAGTTTTTCTGAGCGCGGCGTGAAGCTACAGTTGCATGCGGTAACGGGCGAAAAAAAGGACGACGGAAAAGTAACGGAGCTGGTTTGGCGGTAGGACAGAATTTACTCGGTGCGATTGCCGCGCTTATTCTTCAAACCTCGCCATAAATCAGTCAGCTTGATGAGCAACGGTCCGGCATCCAGTGAACCATGAGCAGGAATCCACTGAGGTTCCATGCCTCTGTGATACACCCAGGCGGCTTTTGACTCGGGCGCAATCACCCAGCAGTATTCAACGCCTTGCTCGTGAAAAACCTTGCATTTATCGAGCAGTTTGTCAATTGTTTGCTCTGGCGGCGAAAGGATTTCCACACAGAGAAGAGGCCAACGTCCGGGCATTATATGTTTCCATGCCTCGGCGTCTTCCGCCCGAATCACCGCAATGTCAGGCCTTAACCAGTGGTCTTCGCGGATTTTGGCTAAAGGGTCGGCAAGGACCCATAGCTCCTGATCCGTCAATTTTTCAGTTTGTTCAACAAGCAGGTGACCGAGCCAGACCATCATGATGCTATGGAATATGCTGACCATTGGTTTCGCTTGTAATTCTCCGTTCAATAACTCGAAGCGTTCGGAATGGTTATCGCTAAACAGCTTGTCAAAAATCTGTGGAGCTATGCTTGTTGCCATGATCTGGCCTTAAATTGACTATACGGGGTGCCGCACTAGAGGAGGGCTGAAGAATACGGCATGCGAACGCTGCGTCTGTTTCCTCAATAGTTTCCCTTGTGTTACTCTGTAAAAGTATAAATCGAGATTAAGGAAAAAGACGAGGAGTTTCGTTTTCTAGCATGGCCGTGGCGGTAGAACAGAAGTCGCAAGTAATTGAGAAGTACCGAGTTCATAAGTCGGATTCTGGGTCGCCAGAGGTTCAGATTGCTCTTTTGAGTCAGAGTATTCTTCAGCTTACTGAGCATTTTAAGACGCATCTGAAAGATCATCATTCGCGGCGCGGTTTGCTGACGAAGGTAGCGCAACGCCGTAAGTTGCTGAAATATCTGAAAGATCGTAGCCCAGAGCGGTATCAGACCCTGATCCAGAGTCTTGGCATCCGTCGCTAGGAACGGTTCTCACACGAAGGTGCGGTTGGTACGCAGCTTACAGATAAGCTTGCTTATCATTGTTTCCGCGCCAAGGCCGCTTAGAATGCCGCATGCGGAACGTTTAGTTAATAACGCACGCAAGTTGATTGCGCTATTCTTCCCTTTCGTTCTCAGACCCCATTTAATCCCGAATTGGTCCGTACACCGGAATGATTCCGGTGGCGTGTACTTCAAAAGGATGCTTATCACGCATCGGGAAGCTTTTCATGTCGCATACAGTTGAAATCGACCTTTATGGGTCAAAAGTCTCATTGGAGACTGGCAAGATTGCCAAACAGGCCAACGGGTCTGTTGTTGTTCGCTCGGGAGATTCGGTGGTGCTGGTCACTGCCTGCTCCGCCGAGAAGCCGAAGCCGGGAGCTTCCTTCTTTCCTTTAACGGTAGACTACCGCGAGTACATGTATGCCGCGGGTAAGTTCCCAGGCGGATTTATCAAGCGCGAGGGACGGCCTTCGGAAAAGGAGATTCTTACCAGTCGTTTGATTGATCGTCCGATCCGTCCGTTATTCCCGGAAGGCTATTCCCATGAGACGCAGATTATCGCCATGGTGCTGTCCGCTGATCCGCAGCATGACCCCGGCGTGCTGGCGATCATCGGCACGGGAGCGGCGTTGGCCATTTCCGATATTCCCTTTCATCATGTGCTGGGCGGCGTTCGCGTCGGTTTGATGAACGGCTCGTACCGGGCTAATCCCCGCTATGACGAAACGAAAGACGCCAAGCTGAGCATTGTGGTCGCGGGTACCGAGCAGGGCATTGTCATGGTGGAAGCAGCCGCTAATGAAGCGTCCGAAGCCGAAGTGGTGGAAGCCATCGAGTTTGGTCACGAGTGCTGCAAGAAGATTGTTGCCGCTGTCCGGGAACTGGTGGCAGCCGTGGGCAAGCCGAAGCGCGGATTTACGCCCGCCGCGACGAATCAGTCAGTGATGAACAGGATTTCCGATTCCATTCGTCATGACTTGAGCGATGCTCTGAATACGGAAAAGTACACGAAGCTGGAAAGCTACAGTCGTATTGACGAGGCGAAGCAAAAAACGCTGGCTCTCTTTGACGAGGATTTGGAGCAGGCGGAAGCGGGCAAGGCTTTTGACGCCTTGAAGGAACGAATTTTCCGTGATGAGATGCTGAAGGACCGCCGCCGTCCGGATGGCCGCGCCTTTGATCAGATCCGTCCCATTACGTGCGAAGTGGGCGTGCTGCCTCGCACTCACGGTTCGGCGATCTTTACTCGCGGCGAAACACAGGCTTTGGTGACAACCACGCTGGGCACCAAGGATGATGAGCAGCGGATTGAACTATTCGATCCAACTGAAACTTCCAAGCGGTTCATGCTGCACTATAATTTCCCGCCGTTCAGCGTGGGCGAAGTGGGCTTTATGCGCGGTCCGGGCCGGCGCGAAATCGGGCATGGCGCATTGGCTGAACGCTCGCTTTTGCAGATGATTCCGGATGAGAAGACCTTTCCGTACACGCTGCGCGTGGTGAGCGACATTCTGGAGTCGAATGGGTCCAGTTCCATGGCTAGTGTTTGCGGCGGAACGCTGGCTTTGATGGACGCGGGTGTTCCTTTGACAAAGCCCGTGGCCGGTATTGCCATGGGGCTGGTGATGGAAGGCGACGCCTATGCGGTGCTGACCGATATTGCCGGCGCGGAAGACCACTACGGCGACATGGATTTCAAAGTCGCGGGCACGGCTAACGGCATAACCGCTTTGCAGATGGACATCAAAGTCCAGAACGTGACCACCAAGATCATGGCAGAAGCGTTGGAGCAGGCGCGGCGCGGACGGCTGGAGATTCTTGACAAAATGAATGCCGCGATTTCTACGCCGCGAGCGCAGCTTTCACAGTATGCTCCGCGCATCTACACAACCAAGATTCCGACCGATAAAATTCGCGAGCTGATTGGTCCGGGCGGAAAGGTCATCAAGGGCATCATTGACCAAACGGGCGTGAAGATCGACGTGCAGGATGACGGCACGGTGAATATCTTCGCTTCCGATGGGACCTCCGCGAACCGGGCCTTACAAATGGTGAACGATATTGCGGCCGTAGCCGAGGTGGGCAAAACTTACCTTGGTAAAGTAGTTCGCCTGGCGGAGTTCGGCGCGTTTGTCGAAATTTTCCCCGGCACGGACGGATTGCTGCATATCAGCGAAATTTCCGAGAGCCGGATCAAGAACGTGCGGGATGAACTGAAAGAGGGCGATCAGATTCTCGTGAAGGTGCTGGCGCTGGAAGGTAACAAAATTAAGTTGAGCCGCAAAGCCATTCTTAAGGAGCAGCGTGAGAAATTGAAGACTGGCGCGCCCGTGGAATAAGCGCGGATAGTTTTTTGTTTTAGGGTGCGCTCTGGCGGGCGTACCCTTTTTGGTTAAGTATCGCAACCGACGACTGAGAGAAGTATTGTAAGCTCAAACTTCCCGCGATGGCGACCCATATCTATACGAGTGTTGCTGTCAATTACCTGCCCAAAGCGCGAGTTCTCGCCGAGAGTATCAAGAAATTTCATCCCGATTGGATCATTCATGTCGTTCTCTGCGACCGTAAGCCGGAATGGCTGTTTCTCGACCGGGAGCCGTTCGATTCCCTTGTAAGCCCTGAAGAATTGGACATCGCGGAGCTTCGGCCCTGGATGTTCAAACATGATTTAGTGGAACTGAGCACGGCGGTCAAGGGCTTTGCGTTAAAGAAGATTCTTGACTTGCCGGGCTGCGCGGAAGCCTTTTACTTCGATCCCGATATTGTTATTCTCTCCTCGCTTTCGCCGCTGGTCAGTGAGTTTAGAAATGCTTCGATTCTGCTGACGCCCCATTTGTCGGAACCGGAAGATGCGGAGAAAGCGATTGTTGATAACGAACTCTCGACCCTGCAGCACGGTATTTACAATTTGGGTTTTGCAGGAGTCAAGAATTCGGAAGAGGGCCGACGATTTGCCTCGTGGTGGCGTGAACGGCTGCGGCAGTTTTGCTATGACGATATTCC
>JAABUZ0100010362.1_pt1 | contig 10371 bp, 6 predicted proteins | sample 5562091 | NCBI WGS metagenome assembly JAABUZ01 (sample SAMN12813069, study PRJNA571459) | rock metagenome | isolation source: Antarctica rocks | place: Antarctica: Victoria Land, Linnaeus Terrace sud | collected 2015-12-21 | reverse complement strand
CGTGGAGTTCCCACGCCCGGAGCCGCCGTCCTTCCCGCCAGTCGACTGCCTGGCTCGATGCCACGTGGTCCATGCCGCCCTCCCGCCGATGTCGGGCGGAGTTTAGCAACTCACACGCCGGTCAGTAGAACGCGATCCCGAGCGCGGCGCGCGCCTCGAAGTACGTCGAACTGAGCGGCGAGTTCACCGCCACGCTCTTGAGCACCCGCTTGAACCCGAGCCCCGGCCCGAAGAACAGGCGCCGGCTCGGCCCGTAGAAGTAGTTGTACGTCGCCATCGCCCCGAGCGTCGCCCCGCCGTCGTGGGCCAGCACGATCGCGGGGCTCTCACCATGTTTCCGCTCCGCGCGGTGCGCGCCGACCGAGACGCCGACCGCGAACCCGTCGAGCGCCTGTCCGCCCGGGTAGTACATGACGCGTCCCTCGGCCCAACGGTCGCGGCGCGGGTAGAGCTGCGTGGTCCAGTTGTACGTGCCGGTTCCCGCGACCGTGAAGCCGCGCGGCCCGAGTTTCCGCTCGTACTCGGCCGAGAGATTGCCGAGCGGGATGAGCAGCGGGCTGACCGAGAGCGTCTGATCGTACGGCAGCGAACCCCCCGCGGGACGTCCCGCAGCACCCTGCGCCCGAGCGACGGAGGACGCGGACGCGAGGGCAGTGAGGGCTGCGATCAGGCGGGTGGCGAGAACTGGCGAACGCAGGCGTGGAAGCACAGACATGGGCGAGGGCGTCGTCGGGCGGGCCGCGCACGCGGTCCCGTCCGCGCGCCAGTCAGAAGCCGGGCCGTTCGGCAGCCGCCCCGCGTCGGCCGTCAAAATCCGTAGCCCACGACGAGGCGGCCGTCGGGGAGCACGTCGCCGAACACCTGGCGCGTGGCCGAGGAGCCGAACACGCGCCGCGCCCCGGCCCCGAGGCCGACGAGGAAGCGACGGCGACGGCCGATGAACCAGTTGTAATCCACGACAGCGCCGAGCGTCGGCGCCGTCGCCCGGTGCTTCGTCGTGATCGTCGGGATCACGCACTGGGCGTTGATCGGGCAGTCGGCGCTCCCATCAACGACCGTCTCGTCGGAGCGCCCGTGCACGAGCCCCGCGGTGATCCCGACCGAGAACCCCCGCAACCCGTTCTCGGAGGGGTAGTACTTGAGCTTGCCCTGCACCGACGCGAACTCGGCGTTCGCCTGGGACAGGTCGAAACGATCTGCGAAGCTCGCCGACCCGCCGACGCCGACCGCGAAGCCGTTCCGGCCGATCGCGCGCTCGTACTCGGCCGAGATGGCGCCCAACGGTAGCGCGAGTGGGTTCACGGCGACTGTTTGGCGCCTCGCCACGAGCGGGGTCGCCTGCGCATGCACGACCACGACGGTCGGCGCGACGGCCGTTGCCATGACCAGGGCAACGGAGGCGAGGCGGGGTGAACGAAACGGCGGCATCGGCGCGAGGGCGGCGGGGAAGGAAGCAGCGTGCGTCCATCTTAACGCGCGCGCACCGGGCGGCATGCGACACGTAGCCGTCGCGCTTCACCGCCCTCTCCGAGCGGGTTAGCTTGCCCCGGTTCTATCGCCCGACCTCCGGCAGGGGCTGACGTCCGGCCGCGGAGTCTTCCCGCGTTCTCCAAGCGTTTCGAGTTCTTCCAGCATGGACATCCAGATCACCCCGAAGGAGTCGACCGGCGTCGAACGGCACCTCGACGTCTCGATCCCGCCCGAAGCCGTCGCGGCGGCCGAGGACAAGACCGCGCGCCGCTACACCTCGCAGGCGCGACTCCCCGGCTTCCGCCCCGGCAAAGCGCCCGCGGGGCTGGTGCGCAAGCGCTTCGCGACCGAGATCCGGCAGGAGACCATTCAGGGCCTCGTGCAGGACGCGTATCAGCAGATGGTCGAGGAACAGAAGCTCGACTTCGTCACGCAGCCGCACATCCACGACCTGAAGTTCGAGCCGGGCACGCCGCTCACCTTCACCTTCCACGTCGAGGTGCGCCCGGAGCTGACGCTCGCCCGCGTCGAGGGCTTCGACGTCGAGCGTGGCCCGACCGACGTGACCGACGAGATGCTCACGCAGCAGCTCGACCAGATGCGCGAGCAGCGCGCCGCGTGGGTCCCGGTCGAGGAGCCGCCGCAGAACGGCGACCGCGTCACGCTCGACCTCTCGGTGCAGGAGAACGAGTCCGCGGAAGGCGCCGAAGGCGCGGGCGAGGCGCCGGAGATGAGCGCGCCGCAGCAGTTCGACGTCGTCACAGGCCAGGGGCAGGCGATCCCGGCCGTCGAGGCGCTCATCATGCGCACGGGGCCCGGGCAGACCACCGAGGAGCCGGTGACGTGGCCCGACGACTTCCCGGTCGAGTCGGAGCGCGGCAAGTCGAAGCTCGTCCGCGTGCACGTGAAGGAGGTCAAGCGCAAACAGCCGCCCGCGCTCGACGACGCGTTCGCCCGCGAGGTCGGCGACTTCGATTCGCTCGACGCGCTGACCACCGCCGTCCGCGGCGACCTCGCCACAGCGCGCGCGCGAGAGATCGAGGCGGAGACGCGGAGCAAGCTGCTCGACCAGATCATCGAGGCCAATCCGTTCGACGTGCCGCCGTCGTGGGTGATGAACCTCGCGCAGGGGTACGCAGAGGCGTACCAAGTGCCGGAGCAGGACCGCGCGCAGTTCGCGCAGCAGTTCCGCCCGCTCGCCGAACGCCAGGTGCGGCGCGACGTCGTCGTCGACGCGCTCGCCAAGGCGCACAACCTCCAGGCCACCGCGGCCGACGTCGACGCGGAGATCGAGACCCTGGCGCGCGCGCGCAACCAGGAGCCAGGACAGATCTACGCCGCGATGCAGAAGGCCAACCGGCTGACCGAGGTCGAGCACGGCGTGACCGAGCGCAAGGTGTTCGAGTGGCTCATGGCGCGGAACACCGTGCGTCAGGCCGCGGCCGGCGAGAGTGCCCAGAGCACGGGCGACGTGACGGCCGGCGCACCGCCGGGCGCCGCCGTGACCGTCGAGGACGCGCCGGCGGAAATGGCCGGACCCGAGGGCGGGGTCGCGGAGTAACAGCCGTGATACGGCCGAACGGGCGGACCGGTCCTTGGAGGACTGGTCCTCGCCCGTTCGGCCGATGGCGCCCGGGAGGCCCCGATGTCGATCGTTCATCCGTATTCCTTCCCGCTTCACGCGCCGCTGCCCGCGGCGGACCACGACGACGAGCCCATGCCCACGATCTACACGCCGTACATCATCGAGCGTTCGAGCCGCGGCGAGCGGACGTACGACATCTTCTCGCGGCTCCTCATGGACCGCATCATCTTCCTCGGCACGCCGATCAACGACGACGTGGCGAACGTGGTGATCTCGCAGCTCCTCTTCCTGGAGAGCGACAACCCGGGGAAGGACGTCAACCTCTACATCAACTCGCCGGGCGGCTCCGTCTCGGCCGGGCTCGCGATCTACGACACGATGCAGTCGATGTCGTCGCCCGTGAACACGCTGTGCATGGGATTCGCGGCGAGCATGGGCTGCTTCCTGCTCGCGGGCGGGCGCAAGGGCAAGCGGTCGGCGCTGCCGCACGCACGGATCATGATGCACCAGCCCTCGGGCGGCTCGCAGGGCACCGCGGCCGACATCGAGATCCAGGCGCGCGAGATCCTCTACCTGCGCTCGAAGATGAACGAGCTGATGTCCAAGCACACCGGCCAGCCGCTCGAGCGCATCGAGCGCGATTTCGACCGCGACCGCTACATGAGCGCGGACGAGGCCAAGGCGTACGGCCTCATCGACCTCGTCGTGGAGCACCGCGGCGAACTCGTGGCGGAGACGAAGCAGGAGTCCGTCACCGCCTGACCGCGCGACCGCGAGGGGCCCGCGCGGCGGGAGTGCGGCCGGCTCGCGAGAGCCGGCCGCCCTTGTGTTTCGGTCATGCTTGCGTCCCTCTGGACGAGACTGTTGCTTGCTCCGGGCGCTGCCTTTCGGCGGCGCGCCCGGGCCCGCCCCTGCCCCCCTCGGTATGTCGCACGACAAACACCTCCGCTGCTCGTTCTGCGGCAAGAGTAAGGACTCGGTCCGGAAGTTCATCTCGGGGCCGAGCGTCTACATCTGCAACGAGTGCATCGCCCTCTGCAACGAGATCCTCGCAGAGGACGAAGAGCGCGAGGTCGCGGAAGCCATCACGCAGGTCCCGACGCCGCTCGAGATCAAAGACGTCCTGGACCAGTACGTGATCGGGCAGGACCGCGCGAAGAAGGCCCTCGCGGTGGCCGTCTACAACCACTACAAGCGCATCAACTCGGCGAACGTGCGCGCGGAGGACGACGTCGAGCTCGACAAGTCGAACATCCTGCTCGTCGGTCCGACGGGCGTGGGCAAAACGCTGCTCGCGCAGACGCTCGCGCGCATCCTCGACGTGCCGTTCACGATCGCCGACGCGACGACGCTCACCGAGGCCGGCTACGTCGGCGAGGACGTCGAGAACATCCTCGTCCGGCTGTTGCAGGCGGGCGACTTCAACGTCGCCGAGTGCGAGCGCGGCATCGTCTACATCGACGAGATCGACAAGATCGCGCGCAAGAGCGAGAACCCGAGCATCACGCGCGACGTCTCGGGCGAGGGCGTGCAGCAGGCGCTGCTCAAGATCCTCGAGGGCACGGTGGCGAGCGTGCCGCCGCAGGGGGGGCGCAAGCACCCGCAGCAGGAATACATCCAGATCAACACCAAGGACATCCTGTTCATCTGCGGCGGGGCGTTCGACGGGCTGGAGAAGATCATCGAGGCCCGGATCGGGCGCCGGCAGATCGGGTTCGGGAGCGCGGGGTTCGGCCGGGACGCGGACGACGCGGTCGGGCCCAACGGCGTGAAAAGGGTGGCGAAGCACCTGTTCGCCGACGCGGAGCCCGAGGACCTGCTGCGCTACGGGCTGATCCCCGAGCTCGTCGGCCGCATGCCGGTGATGGTGCCGCTCGAGGCGCTCGACGAGGAGGCGCTCGTGCGCATCCTCAAGGAGCCCAAGAACGCGCTCACCAAGCAGTATCAGAAGCTGTTCGACCTCGAGGACGTGAAGATCACCTTCGAGGAGAGCGCGCTGCGCGCGGTCGCGGCGAAGGCGCTCAAGCGCGGCACGGGCGCGCGCGGACTACGCGCGATCTGCGAAGAAGCCCTGCTCGAGGTCATGTTCGACCTGCCGACCCGGGAGGACGTCGTCGAGGTCAAGGTGACGGAGCGGTGCATCACCGAGGGTGCGCCGCCGCTCATCGAGCTGACGCCGACGAAGCGGGTGCGGAAGGAAGCCTGACGCGCGCCTCACGCGCGCGTCCTCATCGCCCGGCACTTCGACCGCCCCGCGTCACGCGACGCGGGGCTCGTTCGTCTGAGAGGCTATGTCCGTCCTCTCGTCGATCCCTCGTGCCGGACGGCCGCACGCCGACACGCCCCCCACACATCGCGGTGACCGCTCCGCCGCCGCGCGTGGCACCGTTCGCATGCGCCTGGCGGCCCTCCGCTCAGCGTGTACGCCGCTCGCCGTCGGCACGACGTTCTTCACGGTCCTCTACGTCGGCTGGCTACTCAGCCGCACGGGCGGCGCCTACCGCACGCGCGTCGCGAGCGTCGCGACGCTCCCCGTCGTCTACGCGGCGGCGTGGGCGGCGTGGTCCGCGGGGCGCACCGCGACGCCGGCACGCGGCGCGTGGCGGTGGATCGGCGTCGGGACGCTCGGCCTCGCGTTAGGCATGACTTGCTGGGCGCTGCGCACGTTCCACGTCCCCCTGTGGAAGTTCACCGGCGACGTCGGCACCGCCGCGTACTATTGCTGCCTCGTCGCCGGGCTGCGCGCGCTGGCCCGCGCCCAGTGGGAGCGCCACACGCCGAGCCGCTTCGAGCAGGCGCGCTTCTGGCTCGACATGATGATCGTGGTCCTCGCCGGCGGCGCGGTCGTCTGGATGGCCCTGATCGCCCCCGTTACCGCCGACGCCGCCCCGGTCACGACGTTCGCCCAGCAGCTCGACCGGGTGCTGAACATCGTCTACCCGATCGCCAGCCTCGGCGTGCTGTTCGGCGCCGCGAGTCTGTTGTTGCGCGAGGCGCCCAGCACGCGTGCCTTCGCGGACCGGTTCTCGATCGAGCTCGTGGCCGCGGGCGGATTCTTCGCCTTCACCGCGGACCTCGGCTCGAGCTACCTGTCGATGCAGCCCGGGCAGTACCAGAGCGGCAGTTGGCCTGACGTCAGTTGGGCGATCGGTACGCTGCTGTGGGTGTTCGGCGCCGAGCACGCCCGGCGCGCCGCCATGGTGGCCGCGCGCGAGGACGCGCCGGACGCGGTTCCCACACGCGGTGCGCGCGCGCCGCGCGTGAGCTGGCTGCCGTATGCGGCGATCGCGGTCGGCTACGCGGTCCTGCTGCGCGACGTGCGCGGCGGGCACTGGACGGCGGCGACCGGCGGGCTGCTCGTCATCGCGGGCGCCCTGACGGCCGTGGTCGTCGCGCGACAGGTCCTCGCGGTGCGCGAGAGCGCAGGACTGTTCCAACTCCTCAGCACCCGCGAGGCGCGCTTCCGCGCGATCTTCGACCAGTCTCCGACGAGCATCCTTCTCGTCGGCGACGACGGAATCGTCCTCGAGTCGAATTCCGCCCTGCAGCAGTTGCTCGGGTTCTCGGCCGACGAGCTGCGCGGCACGCTCGCGGTCGCCGTCGTGCATCCGGACGAGGTGCCGCGTGTGTCGGAAGCCGCGCGGGAGCTGACCAGCCGCACGCGTTCCACCGCCGCGATCGAGACCCGCTTCCGGCACCGGAGCGGCGCGACCGTGTGGGCAAGCCTCACGATTGCCCACGGCGACGCGGACGGCCGCCCGTGCCTCATCGGCATCGCGGAGGACATCACCGAGCGGAAGCGCCTCGAAACGGAGCTGGTGCACCAAGCCTTCCACGACGCGCTCACCGGGCTTGCCAACCGCGCGCTCTTCCGCGACCGCGTCACGCACGCGCTCGCGCGCGCGGCGCGCGACGGCGGCACGTCCGTCGCCGCGCTCTTTCTCGACCTCGACGACTTCAAGGCGGTGAACGACTCGCTTGGCCACGCGGCGGGCGACCAGCTGTTGGTCGCGGTCGCCGAGCGCGTCCAACACGCGACGCGCGGCGGCGACACGGTGGCCCGGCTCGGCGGCGACGAGTTCGCCGTACTGGTCGAGGACGTGACGTCGGACGCGGCCGCGGTCGCGGCCGCGGAGCGCATCGTGGCGTCGCTCGCGGCGCCCGCGACCGTCCTCGGCCGCGCGATCCGCGTCAACGGCAGCGTCGGCGTCGCACGCGCGCGGGCCGGCGACGGCGCGGACGCGCTGCTCCGCAACGCCGATATGGCGATGTACCAGGCGAAGCAGAGCGGCAAAGGGCGCGTCGCGCTCTACGCGCCGGCGATGCACGCGGCGGCGCTCGACCGGCTCGAGCTGCAGGCCGCGCTGCGGGCCGCGCTGGATCGGCAGGTCGAGCCGACGGCGGCCCGGGGCGGGCAGGATGGTGAGATGCCCGAGCTCTATACCGTCTACCAGCCGCTCGTCGACCTCGCGAGCGGGGTCGTCACGGGCTTCGAGGCACTGCTGCGGTGGACGCACCCGACGCGCGGCGGCATCTCGCCCGCGGTGTTCATCCCGATCGCCGAAGAGACGGGCCTCATCGTCGCGCTCGGTCGCTGGATGCTGCGGACGGCGTGCGCGACGGCCGCGGCGTGGGATGCGGCAGATGCGGACGTGTGCATGGACGCGATCGTGGGCGCGGTGCCCGGCGTGAGCGTGAACCTCTCGGGGCGGCAGCTCGCCGAGGCGACGCTGATCGAGGACGTGCGCGGCGCACTTGCCGACAGCGGGCTCTCGCCATCGCGCCTCACGCTCGAGATCACGGAGAGCGTCATCATGCACGACGTCGAGCAGACGCTCGCGACGCTCACCGCGCTCAAGGCGCTCGGCGTCCGCCTCGCGATCGACGACTTCGGGACGGGCTACTCCAGCCTCAGTCAGCTGCAGCGCTTCCCGGTGGACGTGCTGAAGATCGACAAGTCGTTCGTCGACGGCGTCGCGCACGGGCCGACGGAGGCCGCGCTCGCCCGCACGGTGGTCGCGCTCGGCTCCACGCTGCATCTGCGGACGGTGGCCGAGGGGATCGAGCATCCGGAGCAGCACGCCGTGCTGCAGCGGCTCGGCTGCGACGTCGGCCAGGGCTTCCTCTTCGCGCGTCCGATGGCGGCGGATGCGGTCGCGACATTGCTCCGGCCGCCGCGCGCCGCGGCGGCGATCGCGGGCTGACGCGCCGCGGAACGGCCGGTCCGGGGCACGGGCGGGCGCGGCGAGACGTCAGTCGGGGACCGCGGGGCGGAAGCTCTCCGGTCCCGATTACGTTGCGTCGATGTCGTCCGTCACCGTCCCCCCCGCGCCCGGCGGCGCGCCCGCCTGGGCGCCGACCGGCGCCACCGCGCCCGACCCAGACCAGGGAGACTCCGCCGCGCCGTCCGAGCCCGCGGGGCCGCGCGCGGGGCCGCCGTCGCGACTCCCGGTGCTCGCGCTGCGCGACACGGTGGTGTTCCCGACGACGACGACGTCGCTGATAATCGGGCGGCCCGCGTCGCTGGCGGCGGTCGAGGCCGCGCTCTCGACGCCGGTGCCGGGCGCGGTGGGGGACGAGCGGTGGCTCCTGCTCGCCGCGCAGCGCGACGCATCCGTCGACGAACCCGCCGGGCGCGACCTGCACCGCGTCGCCGTGGCCGTGCGCGTGCAGCAGGCGGCGCGGCTGCCGAACGGCACGGTGAAGCTCGTCGTCGAGGGCGTGGCGCGGGTGCGCGTCGCGCGCTACACGGCGGTCGCCAAGGGCGGCCCACACGGCGGCGCGCAGGGCGGCGCGGGCGGGCCGGCGCTCCGCGCGCAGGTCGCACCGCTCCCGCTCGCGCGGGCGGGCGATCCGCCGGAGGCGACGGCCGAGCTGCGGCACCTGCTCGCGCGCTTCGAGGAGTACGCGGCCGCGCCGTCGCGCCGGCTGCCGCCGGAGGTGCTGGCGGCCGTGCGCGAGGCGCCGACGCCGGCGCGGCGCTTGTGGGGCGTGGCCGCGCACGTCGTGCTGCCGTTGGCCGAACGGCAGCGGCTCCTCGAGGCGCCGACCGAGGAGGCGCTGCGCGAGGCGCTCGCGACGGCGATCGCCTCGGAGCTGGAGCTGTTAGGCCTCGAGCGGTCCGTCGACGAGCGCGTGCGGTCGACGATCGCCAAGGGGCAGCGCGAGTTCTGGCTCGCCGAGCAGCTCAAGGTCATCCACCAGGAGCTCGGGCGCGACGAGGCGGACGACGCGGACGACCTCGAGGCGCGCGTGCAGGCGAAGGGGCTGCCCGAGGCGGTCGAGGCGCGGGCGCTGCGCGAGGTGCGTCGGCTGCGGCGCATGCCGCCCGTCTCGCCCGAGGCGACGGTGGCGCGGACGTTCCTGGACTGGGTGCTGGGGCTGCCGTGGCGCGAGCGGAGCGAGGCGGGGGCGCCCGACCTCGCGCGGGCGCGGGCGGTGCTCGACGCGGACCACGCGGGGCTCGACGAGGTGAAGGAGCGCGTGCTCGACTACCTCGCGGTGCTCGCGCTCGCGGGGCGCGCGCCGGCGGGGCGCGCGGGGGCGACGCCCGACCGGGACGCCGAGGCGCGGCCGCCGGTGCTCTGCCTCGTCGGGCCGCCGGGCGTGGGGAAGACGTCGCTCGCGCGGTCGATCGCGCGGGCGTTAGGCCGCCCGTTCACGCGCGTGTCGTTAGGCGGGGTGCGCGACGAGGCCGAGATCCGCGGGCACCGGCGCACGTACGTCGGCGCGATGCCGGGGCGCGTGCTGCAGGCGGTGCGCAAGGCGGGCGTGGCGGACCCGGTGCTGCTGCTCGACGAGGTCGACAAGATGGGCAGCGACTGGCGCGGCGACCCGTCGGCGGCGTTGCTCGAGGTGCTCGACCCGGAGCAGCAGCACGCGTTCGCGGACCACTTCCTCGAGGTGGAGTACGACCTGTCGCGGGTGCTGTTCGTGACGACGGCGAACGCGCTCGGGCAGATCCCGGAGCCGCTGCGCGACCGGATGGAGATCGTGCGGATCCCGGGGTACCTCGAGCCGGAGAAGCTGGCGATCGCGGAGCGGCACCTCGCGCCGCGGCAGCTGCGACGCGCGGGGATCGACGCGGCGCGGGTGCGGTGGGAGGCGGGCGTGTTCGCGGCGATCGCGCGCGGGTGGACGCGCGAGGCGGGCGTGCGCGAGCTGGAGCGGCGGATCGGGCAGGTGGCGCGGAAGCTGGCGCGGCGGGCGTTGGAAGGTGTCGTGCCCGAGGACGGCAGCGCTGTCGTCCCGAACCCCTCGACGACGCTCGGGGTGAACTCCGGCCCCGCAGTTGGGCCAGTAGGTCCCACGGGCGC
>JAABUZ0100010359.1_pt1 | contig 10375 bp, 14 predicted proteins | sample 5562091 | NCBI WGS metagenome assembly JAABUZ01 (sample SAMN12813069, study PRJNA571459) | rock metagenome | isolation source: Antarctica rocks | place: Antarctica: Victoria Land, Linnaeus Terrace sud | collected 2015-12-21 | reverse complement strand
GCCATCAGGCTCTTCGTTGCACTTCACAACCAAAGTGCGAAGCCATTCGTCTGGATCAAGACCGCTGACCAAATCCTCGCCAGCATCCGCCGCTTTTGCCAACGAACTTCGGAGACAGGACACTAGCACCTTATCGAGCGACCTGTCCTGCCAGCCCCGTACCTTGCCCAGTGCCACCGCGCGCTCGCGCAGTTCGGCCTCGTCGTGGCCGATCAGATAGCCCAGCATCAGCGAGCGCCTGATCTCGCTCGGGTCGCGGCCGATCACGCGGCACTGCTCGTCCAGCAGCGTCGACTTGGCGCGGTAGCTCTCCAGGTTGAACTCCATGAAGTTCCACTCCGCCGCGTAGCGCGCGGCCAGCGGGAGGGTGCGCTTGGGACCGCCGCCGCCGATGAGGATCGGGAGGGGATGATCAGCCAGCGTCTGTTGGATGCGCTTCAGGCCTCGCTCCAGGTTGTCGAAGCGGTCGCTCTGGCTGGGGAAAGGAATCCCGAACGCCTCGTGCTCAGGCTGGTACCAACCGGTGCCCACGCCCAGCAGCAGCCGGCCACCGCTCAGCTCGTCGACCGCCCGAGCGGTCCGGGCCAGGATCGCCGGGTGATAGAAGGTGAGCGGGCTCACCATCGGCGCCAGCGTCAACCGTTTGCTCCACTCGGCGGCCAGGGCCAGTGCGGGCCAGGCGGAGAGCGAGCGCGTGGGCTGGCCCATCACCGAGAAGCAGTGGTCGCTCGTTCGCAGACTCGCGAAGCCGAGTCTCTCGGCGTCGCCCACTATCCGGCGCCAGCGAGGCCAATCCAAGCCTTCCTGGCCCTCGATCATCAAGCCGACTTCAGCCACGCTCCAACACCTCCTTCAGTTCCGCCAGCGGCAACCAGTTCAGAATGCGATCACTTGGGATGCCGGCTCGGCGAGCGCTCCACAGCCCGAGCTCCGTGTACACCAACTCGTCCGGATGATGTGCATCAGAGTCCAGGCTGAAGCTGCAGCCCAGACTCAGCGCCAGCTTCGCGTGCTCCACCGAGAGATCCATCCGGGCGGGGTCGCAGTCGATCTCCAGCACCACTCCACGTTCGCCGGCCAGCCTGGAGACAGCTTCAAAGTCGTAGTCGGCTCCCGGCCGCGAGCCCGGCCGGCGGCCGGTCGGATGCCCCACCAGGTGCACCTGAGGATGGCTCACCGCCTTCAGCATCCGCTGCGTCATGGCCGCATGGTCCTGGCGCAGCTTCACGTGTGGGGAGACAATCACGATGTCCAGAGCGGCGAGCGCTTCGTCCGGTAGGTCCAGTGAGCCATCCTCCAGGATGTCCACCTCGCAGCCCTGGAGCACCGTCAGCCCTTCCAGCTCGGCATTCACGGCGTCGATCAGCCTCCGCTGCTCGAGCAGCCTGTCGGCGCCCAGGCCGTGGACCATCGTCAGTCGCGGCGAGTGATCGGTGATCGCCAGGTACTCATACCCCCGATTCTGAGCCGCCAGCGCCATGTCGACCAGCGTGGCCTTGCCGTCCGACCAGTCGCTGTGCGTGTGCAGGTCGCCGCGATAATCCGCCATGCCGAGCTCCGACGGAAGCTCCTCTCCGTCCTCCTCGCGCAGCCGGGTCAGATAGGGACTGATCCCGCTGTCGATCAGCTCCGTCAACGTGCGCGCGATGCCCGCGCCCACGGCGCTGATGGACTCCAGCCGGTTCTGCCGCCGCAGGGACGTCAGGTCGGGCCGCTCCTTCAGCAGCGCGGCCGCCGCCTTGCTGAACGCTCGGGCGCGGTACTGGTCTTGGCGCTCTCGCAGCAGGTAGGCAATCTCCGCCAGCTGGGACGCCGCCTCTTCAGCGCGCATGGCGACTGGATCGCGTGACTCCATCGCCGCCCACAGGCTGACGGGCCGGCTGAGCGACCGGCGCTATTGCGCCTGTTTGGAGCGGATGGTCGTGACGGCCCGGCTGAAGACCTCGCCCACAGCGGCGGTGGCAGCCGCCCGGATGCCGCTGACGATCAGCCGCTCCACCCGCGACGGCTCTTGCTTCTTGCCGACCTGCCGGTCGTTCACATAGAGGCGCATCGGCGGAAGCCGGCGGCCGAGACTCACCTCCAGCGTCTGGCGCGCGCTGGCGAGATCCTTCAGGACGGCGGGCGGAACGAGACGGGCCAGGCGCTCGCGCTTGGAGAGTGGGCGGCTGTAGCGGTAGACGATCAGCGCGCCCACCGCGATCACTCCGATCGCGGCTCCCAGCGCCGCCGCCACGAGCAACGCCTGGCGAGCCCGGTTCACCTGCTTCTCGCCCCGCTGGCGCAACTCGACGATCCGGGACTCGATGGCGTCCCGGGTCGCGCCTATCTCGCGTTCGATTTGATCTGTCGAAGCACCCAATCTCTGGTCTCCTTGAGGCTGGCGACGGTACGCAACTCGGCCGGCTTGGGGATCTTGAGCCGGGCCTTCCCGACCAAGGCCAGGATCGCCCCGAGCACGATGTAGACGGCGCAGACGATGAGCCCGGCCAGCGCCGTCTGGGCCAGCCAGGCGGCGAGCAACGGGATACCGACCAGCAACCCGAAGAGCGCCAGCATGCCGCCGCCGGCAAGCAGGCCGATGGCCACACCGTCGCGGACGGCGAACTCCTTCGCTTCCTGCTTGGCGAGTCCGATCTCCTGCTGCATCAGCCGCTGGGCATCGCGCACGACGTCCTGGGCCAGATCGGTCGATCGCTCCTCCGTCACGTTTGCCATCACACGAAGTGTACGAAGCGCCGCGGCCGCCGTCGAGTCCATTCCATTTTCCTGCCCCTTCCAGTGCCAGCCACAGCTCACAAATGCATAAATGGATGTTTATGTATGCTGATCTTGGATAAGCTAATCTTTATGTATGCTCCTGAGGTACGCACAGTGCCGGCCCACTTTCAGGCCTTGGCCCATGCAGTGCGGTTGAAGATCATGGAACGGCTGGCCGAGACGGAGGAGCAGACCGTCAAGGATCTGGCGCGGCATCTCGGACTGAGCCAGCCGCGCGTGTCCTGGCATCTCGGGATGCTCCGAAGGGGCGGCGCCATCCGCCAGCGCCGGCAGGGCAGGCTTGTCTACTGCTCGATCGACTTTGAGTCGATCCGGCGCCAGCAGCTTCTCTTCTGGGAGCTGCTCAATCAGAAGAAACGCATAGGAGTGAACGTATGAGCGCCGGTAAGTCCAAGGTCAGGGTCGCCGTCGTGGGTGTTGGCAACTGCGCCTCCTCCCTCGTGCAGGGCGTCCAGTACTACAAGAACGCCGCCAGAGACGAGTTCGTGCCGGGCCTGATGCACGTCGACCTCGGCGGCTATCACATCCGCGACATCGAGTTCGTCGCCGCCTTCGACGTCGACAAGACCAAGGTTGGCAAGGACCTGTCGGAAGCGATCTGGGCAGGCGCCAACAACACAATCAAGTTCTCCGAGGTCCCGCGTCTCGGCGTGAAGGTCCAGCGCGGCATGACCCACGACGGCATCGGCAAGTATCTCGCCGACGTGATCGAGAAGGCTCCCGGAGAGACCGACGACGTGGTCGGCATCCTGAGGGAGACGGGCGCGGACGTCGTGATCAACTACCTGCCGGTCGGCTCGGAGGAGGCGACCAAGTGGTACGTGGAGCAGGCGCTCACCGCCGGCTGCGCGTTCGTCAACTGCATCCCCGTCTTCATCGCGCGCGAGCACTACTGGCAGGGCCGCTTCGAGAAGGCCGGCCTGCCGATCATCGGTGACGACATCAAGTCCCAGGTCGGCGCCACCATCGTGCATCGCACTCTCGCCCGCCTCTACCGTGAGCGCGGCGTGCGGTTGGAGCAGACCTACCAGCTGAACTTCGGCGGCAACACCGACTTCCTCAACATGCTGGAGCGCGAGCGGCTCATGTCCAAGAAGATCTCCAAGACGCGCTCGGTAACGTCCCAGCTGGACTACGACATGGGCGCAGACAACGTCCACATCGGCCCCAGCGACTACGTGCCCTGGCTGCAGGACCGCAAGTGGGCGCAGATCCGGCTCGAAGGCAGAGGCTTCGGCGACGTGCCCCTGAACGTCGAGTTGAAACTGGAAGTGCACGACTCGCCCAACTCGGCAGGCATCGTCATCGACGCCGTCCGCTGCTGCAAGCTGGCGCTGGAGCGCAAGCTCTCCGGTTCCCTGGAAGGCCCCAGTGCCTATTTCATGAAGTCGCCGCCGCACCAGTACAGCGACAACGACGCCCGCCGCTTGACCGAGGAGTTCATCGCCGCCCACAGCCGCCAGGAAGCGGGCAGAGCGGCGGAAACCGCGAAACTCTAGGGGCTATAGAGCTCTTAGGAACCGCCTACTCGGTGGGGGCCCGGTTGATCCGGGCCCTCCCGCCCACCGTTCGCTACAGCGCCGCCGAGGCCGGCGCCCACGCCTGGTGGCTGGCCGACCGCAACCGCCGCGCAGCCGTGCTTGCCAACTACGCCGCAGTGCTCGGACTGCCGGAGGACGATCCCGCTGTGGCCCGGGTGGCGGCCCGAGCTTTCCGCAGCTACGGCCGCACTGTGACCGACTTCATGCTCATGGGTGCGCTCTCGCCCAGCGAGCTGCAGGGTCGCCTCAGCCTCGACGGCGCCGAACACGCCCAGACCGCTCTCAGCCAGGGCAGGGGCGCCATCCTGGCGCTGCCCCACATGGGCTCCTGGGACTTCGCCGCGGCACTGGCCTCGACGCTGGGCTACCGGCTTACCGGCGTCACCGAGCCCTTCCCCGGCTCGCTGAACGAAGCGGTGATACAGACCAGGGCCAAGCACGGCATGGAGGTCCTGATGCCAGGTCGGGCAGCCGTAGGGGGAATCGCGCGGGCTCTGCGAGCCAACCAGCTGGTTGGTCTCATCTGCGATCTGCCGCCGGACCGCGGTGGGGTGGAGGTCCGCCTGTTCGACCGGAAGGCGGTCGTTCCGGCCGGCCCGGCGGCGATCGCGCTGAAGTACGGCTCGCCGCTGATTCCGGCCTTTTCCAGGCGCACCGGCCCGGGCCGTTACCACGTCCACGTGGACCCGCCGCTGGAGCCGGCCTCCGGCGGGCGTGGCGACAAAGACGCCATCCGGGAGCTCATGCAGGAGGTCGTCTCACGCTTCGAAATCTTCATCGCGGCCCACCCAGACCAGTGGTACGCGTTCAAGCCGGTCCTCCAGTGACGCATCACCGGTGATCCAATTCCGCGGCTTCCTCACCCTGCAGTGGGTCATGCAGCGCCTGCCGCGCGGGCTTGCCTATGCGCTGGCCATCGTCGTCGCCCGGCTTGCCTTTCTGTTTGCCCGACGAGCGCGCTTCGCACTGGCGGACAACCTGCGGGCGGTCTTGCCCGCGGCCAGCCCGGCCGAGATCCGGCGGCTCACGTACCGCAATTTCCGCTACCACTCGAAGGCCTACGCCGACCTGATGCGGCTGCCTGCGGCCAGCGTGGAGGACCTCCGCTCACTGATGGACGCGCGCGGATTGGAGCACCTGGAAGCCGCGCTCGCCCAGGGACGTGGCGTGCTGGTCGTCTCCGCCCACATGGGCTCCTGGGAGGTGGCCGCCGCCATCTGGTCGGCCACTGTGGCCCCGGTCTCACTCTTCGCCGAGGTGCTGGAGCCGAAGGAGATGTACGAGTGGTACCGGCGCACCAGGGCGCGGCTGGGCATCTCGGTGCTGCCGCTCAACCCGACCGGTCTGCGCCAAGTGCTGCGGGCGCTGAACCACAACGAGATGGTGGTGACGGCGATCGACCGCGACGTCATCGGCACCGGGGTAGCGGCGACGTTCTTCGGCAGATCGGTGCGCATCCCCGACGGGCCCGCCGCCATCGCGGTGCGCCGGGGGACGCCGCTGCTGCCGGTCTGCGTGCTCCGCCAGCCGGACGACCGTTATCTCGCGATCGCCTCCCGTCCGATCTTCGCCGAGACCACCGGAGATTCTGACGCCGACGTGCGGCGGGTGGTAAAGCGGCTGGTAACGCACCTCGAGGAGATCATCCGCGCCCATCCCGAGCAGTGGCACATGCCGCACCCGCTCTGGGAACGGTCACCCTGAAAACAGTCAAACTAATGCGGTGAAGGTCGGCCTCGTCTCGCCCTACGACTACACCCATCCGGGTGGCGTAGGCAATCACATCCGGCACCTCTCGCACTGGCTGCGCCAGCTGGGCCACGAGGTCCGCGTCTTCGCTCCCTCGGGCCGCCGCGACGCCGAGCGCGAGATCCCCGGTTTCTACCGCATCGGCCGGGCCATCTCTCTGCCGATGAACGATTCGGTGGCCCGGATCTCGCTCAGCTTCCATCTCGCCCGGCGCGTGAACGACATCCTGGAGCGCGAGCGGTTCGACGTGCTGCACTTCCATGAACCGCTCATGCCCGCCCTGCCGCTGACCTTGCTGAGAATGTCGACCGCGCCGCACGTCGGGACTTTTCATGCCTTCGCCAAGTCCAACGTCGGTTACTACTACGGCCGCCCGATCCTCGGCAGCTACCTCCGCCAGCTGCACCAATCGATCGCCGTCAGCGAGCCGGCGCGGGATTTCCTGCGCCAGTACTTCCCGGAGGTCGATCCTCACATCGTGCCGAACGGGGTGGATGTCGATCACTTCCGGCCCGGCCAGGCGCCGATCGGGCACCTCCGGGACGACCATGTCAACGTGCTCTTCGTGGGCCGCCTGGAGAAGCGCAAGGGGCTGCGCGATCTGCTCCGCGGCTTCCAGTACCTGCGGAACCGGGTGGAGAAGTCGCGGCTCATCATCGTCGGCGAAGGGCCGCTACGCAAGGACGTGGAGAACTTCATCTCGAAGCAGCGTGTGCCCGATGTCGTACTGGCCGGCGCGGTGCCGGACACCGTGCTGCCCCGTTACCACGCCAGCGCCGACATCTTCTGTGCCCCAGCGACGGGCAGGGAAAGCTTCGGCATCGTGCTTCTGGAGGCCATGGCCGCCGGGCTGCCCATCGTCGCGACCGAGATCCCGGGCTACCTCTCCGTGCTGGAGCCCGGCGTGGACAGCCTGACGGTGCGGCCGAAGAGCCCGATCGAACTGGGCGTGGCGCTGACGGTGCTGGCGCGAGACGTCGATCTGCGCCGCCGCGTGGGGCAGGCGGGGCTCGTAAAGTCCCAGCGGTACGCGTGGCCGGTTGTCACGACCCGGGTGATCCAGGTCTACGAGCGCGCCCGCGCGGCGACCGCCGAGAGGCCCCGAAACAGAGAGAGACCAGAGGAGCTGATGCCGGGTGTTCACGACCCGATTCCAAGCCTGGGTTAGGCGCAACGCTCAGCGCGTAGCCCGGCTGCTGGCCGCGCTGCCGGTGACGCCCAACATGGTCACGGTCAGCGGCATGCTCGCCACCTTCGTGGCGGCGGTCCTGGCCGGTTTCGGCCATCTCCGTTGGGCGGGCGTCGTGCTGGCCTTTGCCGGTACCTTCGACATCCTCGACGGCGCGCTGGCGCGGGCGACCAACCGCAGCTATCCCTACGGGGCATTCCTCGATTCGACCACCGACCGCTGCTCCGAAGTCGCGGTCTACGCCGGTGTCGCAGCCTTCTTCCTCGGGCGGCCGGGACCCTTCGCACGCTGGGAGGTGCTGGCCTGCCTGCTGGCTCTGGCCGGCTCATTCCTGGTCAGCTACGTGCGAGCCCGGGCCCAGAGCCTTGGTTTCAAGTGCGACAGCGGGCTTTTCGCCCGCCCGGAGCGCGTCGTGCTCACTGTCGGCGCCCTGCTGATTGGCGTGCCTGACATCCTGGGCTTGGTGATCGCGGTCCTGGCCGTGATGACCACCTTCACGGCGCTGCAGCGCATCTTCGAGGTCTACCTGCAGGCTAGGGCCCAGCGCCGGAGCGCCAGTGGCTCGCCGGCCCGACCTCCTGCGGGCGTGCCAAAACGACCTGCCCGCTGACGGGCGGACTCATCTAGAACCCCCGTCATTAGCGGAAGCGGCAGCCGAGCCCCCAGACGGCCTCGATCCGCTGCCCGAGGTCGCCCAGCTTTCGCCGCAGGCGCATCATCTGAGTGTCCACGGCGTGCAGCCTCCCGTTTCGGCGCCGCTCGGTACTAGCGGCGCTCTTGGCGCAGCAGGCCGCGGCCATCGCGCCAGGATTCGAACACCAGGTGATCTGGCGGCTGGCCCAGTCGTGTCAACACGACCTCGGTCAGCCGGCAGCGGAAGAGATGGAACCGGCCCGGCGGAGCTTCCTCCCGCGCTGCCATGGCGCCCTAACAGTTGCCGGGTCTGTCACCTCCTGGGCGAGGCCGGCCAGCTTGGCGTCGCTGGTCCAGCCGGGCGGATCGATCGAGCTCGTGTGCAGCTCGAAGCGCGCGTCCCGCTGTAGATCGTGGGCACGCAGAGCCCCTGCCATCGCTCCGAACCACAGCTCGCCCTCGCTGAACCAGACCTCCTGCCCGCTGAGACGCGGCGCCCCGTTTTTGCGCAGAGTGCCGAGAACGTGGTGCTTGTGGACACGAAATAGGTTCCCGGCGGCCGCGGCAAAGGCCGGCTGCTCCAACTCGAGATCGCGCCACGTGAGCATCTGGTAAGCAACGATATCCAGCCGTCATGAGCCCCGGCATGTCATTGGGGCAGGTGGGGGTGTCCGGCACCAGCATCTGCAGGTCAGGATAGGCTCGCTCTGGGTCGGCCTCGTGGGCACGACTGACGGCGGCTCGCCGTTCCAGGCCGTAGCTGAGCAGCCGTCGGACATTCGCAAGCCAACTGGTTTTGGGTCTCTGGCGTGAAGTGGGCCGACGTAGGGAGCGGCGAACCTCGCTCTGCGGCTTCCATCACCGCCGCCTCCATGAGGGCGCCTACTCGATCAGGCGGGAGCGAGACGGCAGCCTCCGCTTTGAGGCCAGGAACGGCAGGCCGATGAGGGTGACGCCCGGCACCGCGAATGCCCTCGGCAACGGCGAACGCAGCGACGTGGTTCACACGCTCTTCGTCCTATGCACGAACGCCGAGTACCGGGAGCGGCAGGCCCACTCACCCTGACTTGCCTCGCAAAAGGCGTCGCTGAACCAGGCTGTTCTCCGGCTGAGTGACCGTATCCCGATCATTGCTCAGGCCCTCGCCATTCCAGTCCCGTCTGGCGTCTCCCGCAACCCCTCCCACAACGCCTCCCGCAGCACCATGGCCACCTCGCCCTTGACCCGCGAGTTACAGGGGGATGTTGCCGTGCTTGCGGGCCGGTCGACCTTCTTGCGCAGGCACAGCTTCAGCGCGTTGATCAGCTCCCAGCTCGTGTCGCGCGGCTCGATCACGTCGTCCACATAGCCCCGCTCGGCCGCCACGTATGGGTTGGCGAAGCGGGCGATGTACTCGGCCACCAGCTCCGCCCGCCGCTCGGTCGGGTGGGGATGGGCGGCCAGCTCCCTGCGATAGATGATGTTCACCGCCGCCTCCGGTCCCATCACGTTCCCGGGTGGCTCATCACGCAGCGCTGGCCCCAATTATTCTGTGGTCCAGCATGATTCCGGACACTTCCGAGCTGATCGTTATCGCCGGAAACCAGGGCTCCGGCAAATCGACGGTGGCCCGATCTCTGGCGCGTCGGTTCGCGTGCGCTGCCGTGGTGAGCGCCGATGTCTTGCACGAGATGATCGTCACCGGTGGTCAGTGGCCAGAGCAGCGCGCGATGTCAGAACCCGCCCGGCAACAGCTAAACCTCCGCCTGCAACAGGCGTGTTTCGTCGCCGCCTCCTTCGTCGATGCGGGAATCACCGCGGTGCTCGAGGACTCCGTAGTGGGGGAGCGGGTTGATCACATGCTGGATCATCTCGCTGGACGGCGTCTCCACTTCGTGATGCTCAATCCAAACGCCGAGGCGATACGGCAGCGAGAGGCCAGCCGGGGCACGGAGCTTTTCGACGAATGGGCCTGGCTCGATGACACTATTCAGAACCACACCCCTCGCATCGGTCTGTGGTTGGATTCATCACAACAGAGCCCCAACGAGACCGTGGACGAGATCCTCGCACGGGTGTGGTCCGAGGGTGTTGTCGACCTGTCATCGAGAAGCCGCGGCCCTGGGCTTCCGGCCGGCCACGAATCGCAGTTCCCTCGAGCCGCCCGAGAGGTCCGGGCTGAGGCACCCTAACCGACCTCGACCGCTCGCTCGCGATGTGACTTTCGGGTGCGCGAGGCGGGCTGAGACTAGCTCTAGACCACCAGCGCTAGGACCAGAATTGCACACGGCGCTGGGCTTCGAGCCGACCTACCGTGGCCGGTGGTTCGCCGTCCTAGCGAGCCGTATTCACATATCGACCGGGTAAGATACATGGCATGTTGCGTCCTGGTAAGTCGGCACTGGCCAGTGGGTGAGAGTCCCATCCGGGTAGGTCCCCGAGCGCCCGGTAGCAGGCCCCGGCTGGTTGGGGAGACCCGAAGGCTGAGCGGGGCGTCAAGAGC
>JAABUZ0100010356.1_pt1 | contig 10378 bp, 8 predicted proteins | sample 5562091 | NCBI WGS metagenome assembly JAABUZ01 (sample SAMN12813069, study PRJNA571459) | rock metagenome | isolation source: Antarctica rocks | place: Antarctica: Victoria Land, Linnaeus Terrace sud | collected 2015-12-21 | reverse complement strand
ACTCACCTCTATTTAACGCATGTATGGTCCCGGCAGGACGGCCGCTGGCGACTGGTCTCCCGGCAGGCGACCAAAATTCCGGAATCAAAGTAACAGCGCGCCGTGATACTTTGAGGCTGGCAACCAGCGCCGCCCTTTCGGCTGCCGCCGCTCCGCAGACGCCCCAAGGGAATCACCATAGCTGGGCATCTCATTGCAGGAACTCATACCCATGCTATTCTTGGCGGTTCTTCCCGAGGAGAACGCTCATGACCTTTCGTGCGCTTTGCGTTGTATGGGCCGTGTTGCTGGGATCAGCGCGATCCATCCCTTCCACTGCAATGACGGATAAACCGGTATACACAATAGACGCCGTTCGTTACGGCGCCATTGCCGATTTTCCGGTTCGCGGCCTCGTCGCCGGCGCCGATCCGTCCCGCAAAATGGACATTGCCATGATGGTCTGGCTTGTACGAGGGAACGGGCGCAACATCCTGGTGGATGCCGGCTTCTATCGCGATTCGTTTTTCCAGCAGTGGAAGATTCGCGATTTCAAAAAACCTTCCGATGCGGTGGCCGCTGCCGGTGTCCAGCCCGAAGACGTTACCGACATCATCGTGACCCACCTGCACTGGGATCATGCCGACGGAGCGGACTTGTTTCCGAAAGCGCGCATCTGGCTCCAGCGGGAGGAGTATGTTTACTACACAGGCGAAGCCTGGCACGCCAAACAGACGCACGGCGGCATCGATCCGGAGGACGTACTTTCTTATGTCCAAATGAACATGAAGGGGCGCGTTTCTTTTGTCGACGGAGACGACCGGGAGATCCTGCCGGGGATCACTTGTTACACCGGGGGCAAACACACCTATGCCTCGCAATTCGTCGGAGTGATGACGCGGCAGGGACGAGTCATCCTCGCCTCGGACAATGTGTACTTGTACGAAAATCTTGAAAAGCATGTGCCGGTCGCGGCCACTCTCGATGCCGAGTCGAATTTAAGAGCGCAGGACCGCATGCGGCAGCTCGCGGCGAAAGAGCGATTCATCATTCCCGGACACGATCCAGCCCTGTTCGAGCGCTTTCATGGACCATCCCCCGGAGTGGTTCGCATCGAATAGAGAAGCGTGGCGCATAAACCGAACGAACATCGGCATCGGGTCAAGGGTGGGAAACAGCAAATCTTTTGAAAAAGCTGGCTTGTTTCCATTGGGGCCGGGCGTCCGCATTCGCCACTCGTTCAGTCAGAGTCAGCAGCAGCCGGTTGAAGCGCGCCGCCGCGACGAGATCAACCGGCTGGTTTGTGTCGTCGGACGGTGCGTGATACCGATTCGTCAGCCAAGCTTTCATGGTCTTTTCTTCCTCCGTGCCGGGCGTAGCCGCGAATGCGCTCATGATGGAGGGCACGCCCGTCCGGATAAAGTTGTACTGATCGCTTCGGATGAAGATGTTGCGATCCGGCTGCGCGTCCGGCAATACCTTGACGTCCATGCCTGACGCCACTGCCCGCACATCGTCGCCGAGCGTCGATTCTTCCAGTCCGAACACCGTCAGGTTGTTCAGTGGAATGATCGGCAGAAACATGTCCGTATTCAGGTCAGCCACGAGAGACTGGGCCGGTACCGTCGGATGCCCGGCAAAGTAACGCGATCCCAGCAAGCCCTTTTCTTCCGCGCAGACGACGACAAACAGCACTGAGCGCTTGAGAGAAGCGTGCGCCTCGTGTAGCTGCCGGGCGACATCCAGCAGGGTCGCCACGCCCGAAGCGTCATCCATCGCTCCGTTGTAGATGCGATCGCCCCCGATCGGTTCACCGATGCCCAGGTGGTCCAGATGCGCGGTGAGGACGACATACTCGCCCTTGCGTTGCGGGTCGGACCCTGGCAGGACACCGACAATGTTAGGCGATTCCACCTGCTCCGTCAGGGCGCTCACGCGGGCGCGCAAACGGGTAGACAGGGGAAAGCGGGGCAAAGGCTTGCCGGCATCTCCCAACGCCAGCAACTCGCTCCAGGCATGGCCCGAACCGGCGAAGATCTGCTGCGCATGTGCTGGATTCAGAGTCAGGGTAAACATCGGGCCACGCGTATCTTGGAGCGCCGGGTCGGCCAGTTGCATGCCGGGTTGTGAGGCGGCCAGCGCCATGCGGGACCAGGGGATGTCCATACTCTTCGGATTGGGAATGCTGACAATGCCGACGGCCCCTGCTTTCTCTACCGCCCGGTAGAACTCCTGAGGCGAGCGCGAATGAGCCTTCAATGCGCTGGAAAGCTGAGAGGGACCGCCGTTCAGATAAACGATGATCTTGCCATGGAGATCCTGATCGGCGAAGTCATCATAGTGCGCCTCGGGAATGTGCAGTCCATAGCCGACAAAGACCAGCGGGGCTTCGAGGCTTTTCGGTTGCGGCAAACGGCTGCCCAACAGAGCCTCTTCTCCTAAAGAGAGCGGATGCTCCTGGCCCTTTTGCAGCAGCGTTAGGCTCGACTGGGCTGCCTGGATGCGCTGCACGTCGAACCGGACTGGTTGCAGGTAACCCTCTACGCCTTTCGGTGCGAGGCCGCTCGCTTGGAACTGCTCGGTGACGTACCGTGCCGCTCTCCGGTAGCCGTCGCTGCCCGTCAGACGGCCTTCCATTTGGTCACTGGCCAGATATTGCACATAGGACCACCACCGCTGGCCCGCTGCTTGCGGATCGGGCGTGGCGGCGCTGGCCGTGTGGCAGGAAAAGAGTGCGGCGAAGGCGCTCACGGCAAGAAGAGCAGGTCGAATAGGATGGAGAATCATCGGTTGAGTTCGCAATAGGATCTTCCTCGGGCGGAATGAGAATTCTTCTATTATGAGCGATAAGAGCGAACGGCTTCATCATCGAGGACAAAGAAGCGGATACCGACAGCCGCGCTGATCAGCATCGTGGCGGCTACGGTCTAAAGATTCCGTCATAGATCTCCCGTAGGGTGAGGCGCGCGTCTCCGTACAACGACAGTGCGTCGTCGAGATTCTTCCTTTCTTCGAGCAGCCAGCCGTTTCCCTGCCGTATCTGCCTTTGCACATAAATCTGTTCCGAATCAATCAGGAAGATCGCTTCGAGCGAGGGAATCGTCCGGTAAAATGATGCTTTGAGTGATTGGTCATACTCTCGCGTCGAAGGAGAGAGGACCTCAAAAACAACAGTCGGATTGAGGAGCACATCCTTTCGACCGTCGAAGAACTCCGGCTCGGCACAAAGGAGAGACGCGTCCGGGTACATGCCTTCGTCCACCGCCGCCGCGTAAATCTTGAGGTCGCTCGTCAATACTTGACACGAGCGTCCCGCCGTTCTTTCCAGCAGGCTGATCACTCGCGCGCTCAAGCGGGCATGGGTGAGAGTGCCGCCCGCCATGGCAAAGAGCAAGCCGCCTCTATACTCGCTTTTCGTATCGGCAGCGCGTTCGAGCCGGAGGTATTCGGTGAAAGAAAGTTTGTCCGGGGTCGGTTGTGTTGCCATGAGCGTCTTCTGTTATCTTCCAGTATGCTGAAGAAGCCTCGGCCAGAGCCTCCGCTGGCGAAAACCTTCGCGAAGCACCAACGGCTTTCTCCCGGCGCCAACACAGACAAGTCGTCGCCATCCCAGTGGTTCGGCAACTGCAATGAGGAAGTTTCCTGCCCTCTCTATCCCCTTCGCTACACTAGGGATACGTACAACAATAATGCTTTCGATTGTTATCCCCATTCACAATGAGGAACCGGCCATTTTGCCCCTCTATGACCGCCTCACTGCGGTGCTGGAAAGCCTTCGGAAATCATATGAAATCATTTTCATTGATGACGCTTCCACGGACCGCAGTTTCGACCTTCTGGCCAATCTGGTGGAAACCGATTCGCATCTCAAGGTTCTGCGATTACGGCGCAACTTCGGCCAGACCCCGGCTCTCGCCGCTGGATTTGACGAAGCTCAAGGCGACATCATCATCTCCTTGGACGGCGATCTTCAGCACGCTCCGGAAGACATCCCCTTGCTGCTCGAAAAAATAGAGGCCGGGTACGACATCGCGAGCGGCTGGCGTAAGAACCGGGTGGATAACGCTCTTACCCGCAAGATTCCGTCACGGATTGCTAATTGGATGATGAAACAGGCTTCCGGCGTGGAGTTGCACGATTTCGGCACCACGTTCAAGGCCTACCGCGCGGAAGTTCTCAAGGACGTAAACCTGTACGGCGAGCTGCACCGCTTTATTCCCGCCCTGGCCAGCTTTTACGGAGCCCGCGTCATTGAAGTGCCCATCAGGAACATCGAGCGGCCTAACGGCGCTTCTCACTACGGCCTGGGCCGCACCTTTCGCGTCTTCTTCGATATTCTGACCATTGGTTTTCTGCTGCGCTACCTCACGCGTCCCATGCACTTCTTCGGCAAATGGGGGTTGGCGGGTATCGTAATGGGCAGTATCATCCTGTTCGGTATTCTGATCAAGAAAATCGGCGGACAGGATATCATCGCGGAGCACGGACCCTTGATGGTGGCCGGAGCCATGTTGTGGTTTGCCGGCCTGATGCTTTTCTGCGTCGGTCTGATCGGCGAAGTGTTAATGCGAACTTACTTTGAAAGTCAGGGACGCCGTATTTACGCGGTGCGTGAGATCCGCTCGCGGCGGGAGCAGTTGGTCGATGGCCCTCGTTAGCGACTTCGCGGGCTTCATCTTTGATTACGGCGGCGTGCTGGTTCATCATCAGACCGATGAAGATCAGGCCAAAATGGCCGCGATTGTTTCGGTTCCGACCGAGAAGCTTATGGAAAGCTACTGGGCTGACCGGCACCGGTACGACCATGGCCTCCTGACCAATGTGGAGTACTGGACCGACATTGCCGCGAGATGCGGTGTCGCTCTCAGCGCCGGGCAGATTGACGATGTAACGGAACTGGATACGCGGAGCTGGATGCGGTTTGATCAGCCGATGTGGGACTGGATCGATGAACTGCGCGGCGCCGGCAAGCGGGTGGCGATGCTGTCCAATATGCCTCGCGAACTCGGCGAAGCGCTCAAATCCCGGACGGACAGGCTCCAATCCTTCGACCATGTGACGCTCTCTTACGAAGTCCACTCTGTGAAACCCGAAGCCGCTATCTATGAGGAGTGCTTGGAAGGGCTGGGCACCGCGCCTGAACAGACGCTGTTCTTTGATGATCGTATTGAAAACGTGCAAGGCGCTGAAATGCTCGGCATTCGCGCCATGCAGTTCACTTCCCGCGAGGAAGTGCTCCTGAGGCTGCGTCCCTAAATAGAGGGCTTCCGGCTAGTCCCACCTCGTTACTTAGCGCTACACTGTCTTCAGCCGGAGGGTGTTTCTTGCTTCGACTAAGCTTCTGTCTGTTTAGCGTTCTTACCGTCGCCGCGTGGGCCGACCCGCAGCCGGTTGTGCCGAACGTTGTTCAGGATCAATTTCGCCCTCTTCCTTCTGACAACCAGAAGTTGACGGGTCTGCTTGCGAATCGCCTTCGGGCTAACCACGAAGGTTTTCTCGAACATATCGACATTCCCTCTTTGCTGAAGCCCTTTATGGCGAAAACTGGAAGCGAATCCGAAGCCGTCGCGCAGGGTGAATTCGTCGGACGCTTTCTGAAAGCGGCCTCCAATGCCTATGAGTACAGACATGATCCGCAATTGAAAACGCTGATGGACAAGGTGACAGTCCAGCTTCTCTCGTTTCAGGCGAAAGACGGTTACTTTGGAGCTTACACAACGGGCGAGCGCTGGACGAGCGACGATCTTCTTGTGCATCGGTGGATCTTACTCGGTTTACTAAGTTACTGGCAAGCTACCGGCGAGGAGGATGCCTACACATCGTCTCAACTCATCGGTGACTTACTCGTCCAAACATTTGGCGAGAAGGGCAGTAAACGCGCTCTGCTTGCAAAAGCCAACGGCGAAAATCGTTCCTTCCGGTTGGCGGCTCTACAAACGCTGGAACCGCTGATAGTCCTTTATCGTTATACCGCCGACCCCAATTACCTGGACTTTTGTAAGTTCATTGTTCGCGCCACGGACATTCGTAATACCTTGATCGTTCCGGCGTCGAAAGCAGATCTGCCCGGCACGCTGCTCGGTCTTTCCGGCTTGGCCGATCTTTACCGCATGACGGGTGACAAGGCTTACCTGGAACCGGTGCTTCGCGACTGGAAAGCTTTGGCGGGAAACAATGGGCTATTGACAGGAGCGCCCGCGACCGGCGATGCCGTCGATAACGGCGTAACCGTGGCGTGGATGAAGCTTACCCTGAACTTACTCAGGATAACCGGCGAGTCTCAGTACGGTCAGCAACTGGAACGCACCATCTATAACCAGCTATCGTCCGCGCAAGACATGCAAACCGGCGGCATTGCCGCGGAAGTAGCGTTCGCCGGCAGGAAAACCTTTTCATCCCGGCTACTTCCGGCTACCGGGCGCTCCGTGCTCAGCGAAGCGGAAGGGCTGGCGCTGATCCCGCAAGCAATCTGGGGCCGGTACGCTGATGGAGTCTTACTCAATTTGTACACCGGCGGCAGAGCGACGGTTCAGCTTCGCCGCAGAGGTTTAGTGCAGATCTATTCGGAAGCTTCTTTCCCGGAAACGGGAGAAATGCTCCTGCATATTGAGCCAAGTCACAGCATTCAATTCTCGCTCTTCTTGCGAGTGCCTGATTGGACATCCTCCTTTGCCGTCGATATTGCCGGGCAGCGCCTGCTGGGTAAGCCGGGAGAGTTGCTGACGATCAATCGTGAATGGAAACGCGGCGACACGGTTAAAGTCTCCGTCGCCATGAATGCGCGTATTCTCGGCGGTTCGGACGAGACCGCCGGCAGGATCGCCATCCAGCGCGGACCGCAGATACTGGCGCTCAGTAAAACGTTAAACCCGCGAATTGGGGATCTTGCGGCGGCAAGCGTTCTGTCCGTTGCTTCCGTCCGCTTCAAACTTTCTCCGGCGGCAGTTCCTTTGCCGGCTGCCTGGGATGGAGATCAAGCCTACGGAATCGAAGGCGAGTACGGCGGCCAAAAACAATCATTGGTCCTGGTGCCTTTCGCGGATGCGATCAACTATCAGATTTGGCTGAAGAAGCCGAATGTTCCAGGAGGGGTGGAAGAGTGATCGGCGCAATGTCTTCCGCCCGGCACCAGTAGCTTTCAAAGAGACCGGACATGGCTTCGGCGAAGCCTTCATGTTCAAAGATCAACGCGGTCCATGACGGCTTCGTCAGTACCGGGTCCAGCAGCGCCACCAACCCGCACCGGCGGTCAAACAGGGCCAGTTTCAGCGGCAGGCGGCGGAGAAATCGAATCTCGATTCCGTAATCCCGATATTCGTTCAAACGATCCTGGTGTTCCGGGTCAATCGGGCCGGCCTCTATCAACAGCCGGCAGTTAATCCCGCGAACGGCCAGTTCCTTAACCAGTTTTTCATCCAAGGGATCTACCGCGAACGGCGGCCGGGAGAATTCCAGGTAATCATTCGTGACATTCGCCAGCATGCGCCGGTAGTGAAGCGCGGTTTGCGTAGGGTCATTCACCAGATTGAGGTAGTCCAAGGTTCCTCGTCCGCCCTGCCCCTCTTCGTAAGCCGCGCGCAGGTCTTCCATGAGCCCGGCGGCAAGACGCGCCTGCTCGTTCAACTCGCTCTGCAGCGTTTTGGTGCGTCGCGCCAGGTAGCCCGGTATGGCCAGATTCGGGTCAATGGCGGAAAAGAGCTTTGTTTTCTCCTGGACGACCTGCGCAAAGCCTTTCTCCACCAGGCTGTCCAGAACCTCATAAATCTTCTGCCTGGGCACATGCGCCCGCGCCGCCAGTTCCAGCGCCTTGAACCGGGGGTGCCCCATCAAAACGAGGTAGGACCGCGCTTCATACGCGTTAAGCCCTACTTGCTGTAACTTGCGCCAGTGCAGTTGAAAGTCGAGGGAAGTCGATTCGTTCGTTTTCACGACCCCGCGAACATATCACAACTTCCGGCGGGAAATACGGGGAGGTGATAAACCGCCGGGAGCGGACGCCGAAAAATGCGCTCGAAAGTACACTGCTAGACTTGTGACTGAAAATTGATCGCGAGTCTATTCATGCCTCACTCCGACTTGCCGCGGACGCTGGGCGAACTTCGTGCCAGCCAATATTTTGATCAGCTGCGGGCTGATCGAGCTCTGAAAGAAGAACTGAGATCAAATCTCATTGCCAAGCTCGACAACGGCGAAACGCTGTTTCCGGGCGTGATAGGATTTGACGACACAGTGATTCCGCAGGTTGTGAACGCTGTCCTTTCGCGTCACAACTTCATCCTTCTTGGATTACGCGGGCAGGCCAAAACGCGTTTGGCGCGCATGCTCACCAGCCTGCTGGACGCCCATATGCCGTATGTGGCCGGCTGCGAAATCCGGGACAACCCTCTTCATCCGTTATGCAGGCAATGCCGCGACAAGCTGGCGTCGTACGGCGATAATACGCCGATTGCCTGGCTCCACCGGGAAGAGCGTTACGTTGAGAAGCTTGCCACGCCCGACGTAACAATTGCTGACATGATTGGCGATATTGATCCGATTAAAGCGGCTCGCAGCGGTCAGGACATCTCGAATGAACTGACCATCCATTACGGCTTGCTGCCTCGCGCCAATCGCGGGTTATTTGTGGTGAACGAGCTTCCTGACCTGGCCGGCAAAGTCCAGGTTGGTTTGTTCAACATCATGCAGGAAGGCGATGTCCAGATCAAGGGCTACCCAGTCCGGCTGCCTTTGGACGTCATGCTTGTTTTCACCGCGAATCCGGAAGACTATACCGCCCGTGGCAAGATCATTACTCCGTTAAAGGACCGCATCGGCAGCGAGATCCGCACGCACTATCCGCTCTCTGTTTCGCAGGGCATTGACATCACCAGGCAGGAAGCCTGGACGCGCAGGCGCTCTCCTGTCGAGATCGAGGTTCCGCCCTACATTCATGAGGTGGTGGAGAACATAGCGTTTCTGGCGCGTGAAGATAAACGGGTCGATAAGCGCTCCGGAGTTTCCCAACGCTTGCCTATTTCCGTTCTTGAAAACGTAGTTTCCAATGCCGAGCGCCGCGCCATTAAGACAAAGGACTCCGTCGCTGTTCCGCGTATCTTGGATCTCTACGCCGCCCTTCCCTCGATCACCGGCAAGCTGGAGTTGGAGTATGAAGGCGAGTTGAAGGGCGGTGACGCGGTGGCGCGCGAACTCATTCGCAGTGCCGTGGGCAAAGTCTATAACGGCTATTTCGACGGCGCGAACTTCCGCCAAGTTGTCCAATGGTTTGAACTGGGCGGTTCTTTGCGACTGGATGAAGATTTGTCCGCCTCGAAGATGGTGGAACAGCTTTCCCGTATCCAGGACCTCTTGCAGTTCACCAAAAAACTCGGATTGTCGGAAAGCGAAAGCGATGCCCTGCGCGCCTCCGCCGGTGAGTTTATCTTGGAAGGTCTTTACGCGCATAAACGGATCAGCCGCAATGAAGAGCTGGAGTTCATAGCAGGCGACCGGACATCCCGCGAAGAACGGAGCCGCGAAGAACGGGAAGAGTACGGACGCCGCAACTTAGATCCGCGCCGGGGCGGCGGTGGCGGACGCCGCAATCTGAATTAAGGAAAAGGAAAGATGCGGAGAATTTCTTATTCCAAGTTTTCCGAAGAAGATTTCGGCATCGAGACCGAAGATCTTCTTCGCGCGCTTTCCGACTACTTTTTGCAGAGCGGCTTTCAAGATCCGTACATGCAATTCTCCGAGATGAACCAGCACACGCTCGAAGAGTTGAAACAAGCGATTGAGCGCGCGTTGGAAAGCGGCGAATTATTCAATCCGGAGCACGCCGAGCAGTTGCGCGAACAATTAGGGAAAATGTCCGAGCAGCAGCGCGAGCAGTTAACGCAGCGCCTGATGAAAAAGCTGGAGCAGGGCGGCTACATTAACCCGGAAGACACGCCGCAATCCCCGACGGCTGGCGGAGAGAACGGGCCCGAAGGCAGCACGCAGTTTGAAGTAACGGACAAGGCAATCGATTTTCTCGGCTTCAAGACATTGAAAGACCTTTTGGGGTCATTGGGCAAATCCAGCTTCGGCGCGCATGATACGCGCGACTTCGCCACGGGAATTGACGCCAGCGGCGGCTCAAAGACTTACGAATTTGGCGATACGTTGAATTTGGATGTCAGCTCCACTCTGTTTTCAGCCATGCAGCGCGAAGGTTTAACCTTGCCTCTGAACCTGGAGTACTCGGACCTTCACGTTCATCAATCGGAGTATCAAAGCTCCTGCGCCACGGTGCTTATGCTGGATTGCAGCCATAGCATGATCCTTTATGGCGAAGACCGTTTCACGCCCGCCAAGAAGGTTGCTCTTGCCTTGGCGCATCTGATCCGGACTCAGTATCCGGGCGATAGCCTGCGCTGCGTTC
>JAABUZ0100010353.1_pt1 | contig 10383 bp, 17 predicted proteins | sample 5562091 | NCBI WGS metagenome assembly JAABUZ01 (sample SAMN12813069, study PRJNA571459) | rock metagenome | isolation source: Antarctica rocks | place: Antarctica: Victoria Land, Linnaeus Terrace sud | collected 2015-12-21 | reverse complement strand
GAATGGGTGCTCGAACTATCAGCACGCGAACAGCTCGCATGGTACATCGCGATCGGTGAAGCGCGCCACGGCAAATGGGATTATGACGATATGAACTGGACGACGCCGATCGCCGCGGAGACGAAAGAATGAAGATCACGACGTTCGCCGGTCTTGCCGACCGGATCGACGCCGGATTGGCGCGATTCAAAGCCGAGCAGCCGCTGACGCTGCTCGAGGTCGGCACGGTCATTCAAACGGCCGCAAAGGCGTCGCTGGGCATCTACCAGGGCCCGAAGCCGCCGTTCGGTGCGTGGGCGCCGCTCGCAGAGCAAACGCAAGAGCAGCGAGTTCGCGCCGGTTTCAGTGCCGATGAGCCGTTGCTTCGTTCAGGCGAACTGCGCGAAGCGATTGAGGTACACGTCGACGATAATATCGTTTGCGTCGGCGTGGGCGGCGACATGGCGACGGTCGCCGCAGCGCAAGAGTACGGCACGCCAACCGTTCCGCCGCGGCCGTTTCTGCGGCCCGCGGCGCAAGAGTCACTGCCCGAAGCGGGCCGCATCATCACGCGCAGCCTACGCCGCGCGATCGTGGAGGGCTAAATGTACGACGCCTTTGGCATCGAGACCGTGCTTCGACTCCGCGATGAGGCGACGGCACCGCTTCGGCGTTTCACCGCGACCTTGCGCGCGATGCAAGCGCAGATCGACGAGGTTACGGCGAGCCTGCGCGCGATGCTCAGTGCAACCGACGGGAATGGTCGCGACGCAACGTGAGGTCCTCGGCCTGACGCGGGGCGAAGCCGACGTTCGCGCCGGGATTACAGCCGAGGTGTCTCGCCAAGGCGAGGTTCTCATCGCATCGCGATCGCGAGCGCTCGAACTGTCTCGCGACGAACTCGCGACGCAACGAGAGATGCTGGCAGCTTCGCGGGAAAGCATGGCAGCGAGCGCGGGTCACGGCGGCGGTTTCAACCTCCCCGGCCCTGTCGGCATGGCAGTACGCGCGGCGAAGGACGCCGCTGAGTTTGGCGCCGGCTACATGGGCGATGCCATCTACGAAGCGCAAAAACTGCAAACGATTCTTCAGAGCACCCAGAACATCACGGGTGCTAACGCAGCGCAGATGGCGAAGGCGCGCGCCGCGATCTTTAACGTCGGCGACATGGCGGCAATGTCGCCCGACCAAACCGCCGAAATGTTTCGCGACCTCTCGCGCCAGTCAGTCGGCTCCATGTCGTTCAAAGACATGCTCGGGATGTTGCCGGAGATGGCAAAGACCCAGGTCGTTCTCGGCGCAGCGCGGGGCTTTTCGCCGCACGAAACCGTCGACTCCGTCATGTCGCTCACGCACCTGTTCCGGCAATACGATCCGGCCGGGCAGAAGAAGATGTTCGACACAGTCCTCAGGATGTCTGAGGTTATGCCAACGAACCTCACGGGCGCTGTCCGGCAGATGACCTACTTCGAACCGACCCTAAAGAATCTCCACGTCCCCGATCAAGAAGCTGCGGCGCTGATGGTTGCGATCTCACGCTTTGGCATGGGTCGCGGTAAGGGCGGCACGTCGCTGCAGAATCTTTTTGCCGATGCGCTTGGCCCGCTACAGATGACGAAGCATGCACAAGCAGGGCAGGCGACTCTCCTCGGCCCTGGCATGCTTAACGTCCTTGATGCGCGCGGGAATAGTCGATATTTCAACGACAAGAGCGGCGACCCGATGGGCTTCCTAATGGCGCTTTATCGCTTCGCCCAAAAGCACGGGTCCGTAGAGGCGCAGAAAGTTTTCGAAGGAGCATTTAAGAAGCAGGGCTCACGCGTCGGCGACCTCATGGCTGATCCGATCATCATCGATCAGCTCAAGAAGATTCAGGATGTCATCGCGAACCAAAAGTCGCTCGGGCTCAACAGCCAAGCGACGACGATCTTCGCTACGGCGCAGTTCGCCGAGAAGCGAGCGTGGGCAGACTTTCAGGCACTCGCAACCGAGGTCGGAGGCGTGGCGCTTCCGGGCGTCACACGAGCCTTCAATGACCTAGCTAATGCGTTGCACTACGCACAAGCGTGGCTGCATCAGCATCGCAGCCTTGAACTCGAAGTCCAGCGCGACATCGTGGCTGGCGTCAAAAACGTCGAGCAGTACCTTGTCAACAACCGCGGCGCATGGCGCGATTTCGGACGCGACCTAAAACAGATATACGAGGACGCAAAGACGCTCGCCCCCGATCTCAAACAACTCGCCGACAACTTCGGCATGATCTTTCGCGCGGTCGAAAAGCTCAACCAGGTTCTCGGGGGAGTCGCACACGTTCTCAACGTCCTGGGCCACGTGAAAGACCCGGTGGCCGAGAAAGCCTTGCACAAAACGTTTGGTTTGCCATACCTAAGCAAAGCGGACTCGAAGCCGCGCGGACCTTGGGAATTAGGGAACGGCCCGCTCAAATCGATTCTCGATCGCTTCAAGCCTGGCTGGGACACAAACAACTACGAGACGCAGCGTCAACACGCCGTTGCCACAGAGCAGCATGCCAGCATCACGATTCACGTAGACGCGCGCGGGGCGAGGCGCGAAGATGCCGAGCACGTTGCCAGAGCCGTCGAGAAGGGAACGCGGCGTGCTCTTGCGTTCAGCCAGCACCAGCTTCGGACGTCGGCAGCGCCCGTTCACGTTCCGCCCCACATGCTCTACGGCATCGGCGGCGGGACGGGCGCGCTGACGTAGCTGCGGGCTTCGTGTTACCGATTAACTCTCTTATCGGTGATGTTTTTGCGATGCGAGCGTCGCGCGCTTAGCGGCGGTCGCGGTTGGAGAAGATAAAGCATGGCTACACAAGTGTCTCAGATCGAACAGGAGATCCACGACGAGATCGAGTCGGCTTTCGCTGCGGGTCGCCCGGTATCGGAATCTTCGCTCATCGAGACTATCAAGGCGAGGCATCCGGATCTCAGCGCCGACGATTGGGATCGCTTGGGACGCAACTTCCTCAAACATGCGGAGAGATTGCGTAGCTCTCTGCGCTCAATTTAGCTTCGGAATAATTCGCGCGCTCGCGGGACGCGGCGGCCCGGAATACGCCGCGTCGCCAACGTCGATGTCCTTCAGATCGACTAGCGATGCGTACTTGGCTTTGTTCTCAAGCGCCGCTTCGGCGATGCCCTCCGCGATCTGCCGCATATCGCCCTCGTGCGGTTCTTGATCGGCGTCGATTTGTATGCGGAACGCAACGGTAAACGTGCTTTTCATGTGCTACGGGTTCGGTATAGGAGCCACCGATAACTGGCGCGTCTCGGTATGATTGACAACGCGAGACGGTCATACTATGATCAGTTTGCGAACGACACCGAGAGCCCGCGTACACAGCGCTAGAGCAGCGATCGCGTTCGAATCGCGTCAGCCTCAAATAGCCAACGTACCAGCGCCCACCGTCCTCTTCGCGCCGGCTCCAACCGACGGGTCCTGAGACCGGACACAAGGCAAGGCAAGACTACAGCCCTCGCGTGACGACGCGGGGGCGCTTTTCATATGGCCCGCTACCACGCAAGCGTGAATGTGCCCATGACCCCATTGTAGGTGAGGACACAATTCGCCAAAATGTTTCTGCCGATTATCATAATGATGTTCATGTTGGCAATTAGCGGTGCTTCGGTAACGGCTATTGTGTCGTACCTGCTGCTCGACGCTAGCTTCCAGGCAACGGCATACTCTGCAACGGTTTGAGGATCGCCAAAAACTCCACGCGACTGCGAAGTCCCTGTAGCTATCAATCCGAGCTTCTTAGCGGTAGCGTCATCGATCACCGTGCCGAAAGCTCCCGTATCGATTAGCGCGTGGCCGCCGATGGTTGGGCCAGAGGCTGTGATGCTGACTCCGCCTACTTGAGGAACTACCGGAACAGCCAACTCAACTTCGACCGTCGGGCCATGAAGCCACAGATTAAATTGATGGCTTCCTGGTATCGTCGCGACTAGCGGGGTTGCGTTGAGTATTGCCACACTTTGTCCAGGTCCGTCTGAACTGCGCCCACCCCTGGAGTGAACGTAACCGGTTCTTGGCGAAAGACCTGTTTAATGAGGAAGGGCCTACCACTGAATAAAGTGGCCCCCTGGGCGTAGGCATCAGCGTACGCTAGGTACGGCCCTATAATGCTATCTCCAAGAATCGCAACGAACTGGCCCTCCGCTTCCTGAACCAATCGCTCCTTGTTTTTCTCGTACGCCGCTAACTCGGCTTCAAATGCCATTGACCCTACCTCCCCCCTCGATAATCGCCCTTACTTCCGTAGTGACCGCCGAATGGGATTCTGGCTCACTACACCCAGGGCATCTATAAACGCTAGTGCCACGGAGCATGGTTTCGCCCTGCCGCTTCCGGGTCGTTCTTGATAGCGAAGCTCTCGCCATCCTCCCGATTATAAGCACGTGCGTTCGATGGATGAACCCCATCACGGGAGAGGGAAGAGTATCGCCTCCGGGATCGGCGCTAAAGAGCCGGGTAGCACAAGAGGGCCAGCTTTAAGAGTCGTCCTCATATGGCGGCATGGCTTGCTTCGTTCGCATGGCCTGTGGGCTCGGATTATGTGCTGACGGCCCCTTTTCTTGTGCAGCCCTCCGTTTACAGGGCAAAGCCCCTTAACCGAGCTCACGATGTCATCGTTTCGGTCTTTCCCACGTCTTGAGCACTATGTCGCCGACCGCGTTCGCTTGCGACAACGCTACCACCGCCGCCGAAGCGCTCGAGCGATGCGCGCGACGCGCACGCCCCTTCGTCCGCCGACGCGGCGAACCGCCCGCATCCCGAGCCACGCCCGGAGAAGAAGGGCGAGCCTCATAACGCAGCAATCGCTTCTAAGCGCCGACGCTCGCACTCGTCGTTCTCAGCGTCCCGTCTAACTGTGTCTGCGTCAAGCTTGACCTCTTCCGCGAAACGCTCGAACGCTTCACGCAGCGACTTGCTAGGGTCTCCGATCGGGTCTGCTATCACCGCGAGTGCTACGTCGATCCCGCAGAGGAGCGCATCGTGGAGTACAAACTGCGGCCATACCACGTCGACGTTCGCCGGAGTCGCTGCACCGATTGCTGCGCGACTGATCTGCATGTCCGGATCGCACGCCCCATCGTTGAACGGATCCAGTTTCAGCCTGTCGGCGTACATGCCGGCAATTGCGATGATGGCTTCGCGATCAAGACGGCGACCTGTCGTCGCATCGACGGGCGTCATTTCGACTCCTCGCAAACCGGCTTGTCGACAGGGCTAAGGTATCCCAAGCAGCTTTGCAGCGCCGCCTGAAGTTCGGACTCCCCGCGCATGAAGTCGCGCGAGAGCACGGCTGCAAAGTGCAGGCCGGCCTCAAAGCCGACACCGACGTCGCCGGTTCTCTCTGAGGCAACGCCGCGTTCTTCGAGCCAGCGCGCGAGCGGCTCGGTCGTTCCGCCAACCTCAAGGTTAAACTCCGGCACCGCGCGTTCTTCACCGTCCCGCTCGTAGTTGAAACGCGTGAGCCAATAGTTTGCAAGCGCGTTGAGCGGGCCGCCTCTGTCGTTGATCTTCGTCGCGTCGGCCATCAGACAGCACCTCTTGCATGTTTGATCATCGCGGTCTCTTGTTGGACGGCGTTTGAGATCGCTTCCGCGGGATTTCCGTACGGATCAGCGATGATGGCGGCAGCGATGACTAATCCCAGACCAAACCCGCTCGTCAGCGCTTGTTGCTCATCAGACACAGCACGTTCGCCGGGCACACCGGTGTCAAAAGTGCCGATGTAATCAAAGAACGCTTCGCGAGCCGAGCCACGAAGCTCGTCGCTGGGCTTTCTGCCGTGTTTTTCTTGAGTGAGTCGGGTCAGCCAGAAGTTCGCAAGCGCGTCGACCGCGCCTGGATTGATTGAGACGCACTCGCGCTTTCGCGCGCCATCCGTCGTGGTCGTCATGAGAGGGCCTTTCTGCGGCCTGTGGCCGCGGTTTCGTTAGGCGATGATGGAGGAGAGGGCTGGCGCTTCGAAAGCGTCGCCACGGCGAATATAGCCCTGTAAAACGGCAAGGCTACGATGCCGCGTCGTGCGCATGATGACGTCGAGTGGTACCTTCGCCTGTGCAGCGGCCGTCACAAATCCGCTGCGCAAGGAATGGCCGCTGAAGTCGCCCTCGAGCCGCGCCCTACGCGCGAGTCGTTGCACGAGGTTTGCGACGTCGCGACCGGCGATCGGAAGCGCCTGGACGCGGCGATGCGGTGTCAGAGAGCGGAACAGCGGTCCGTCGACTATCGCAGCCGCATCGATCCACGCCCGCACCGCGCGCACAGCGCACAGCGAAGCATTCTCAACGAACGGGATCGCGATCTCGGCGCCGGCGCCTTCCTGGTCCGTCTTGCTGCGCGTGATGCACAGAAGCAAGCCGCGCTTCGAAAACCGGAGATCATCGAGGCGCAGCGCTGCTAGTTCGGAGCGCCGGAGCGCTGCAGCGAAACCTAGCAGGATGATACCACGGTCCCGCTTTGCCGCGATGTCGTCGCCGCGGATGGCGAGGAGCAGCGGACGTAGCACCTCGAGCGTTGCGGCGTCGACGCGTCTGGGCGCCGTGCCCTTCTCGCGTGCGATTCCTGAAACGACGTCGCGCACGATGCGATGCGAACACGGCGATTCGAGTCCGGCACGCCGGTGGCGAACGGAGATCGCCGCGAGTCGTCGCCGGATCGTCGCGACCTTTACGCGGTCGGCGGACGCCGCGACGTAGAGCGCGATCGTTTGCGGTTCGGCCGGGAACGAGCGCGCGCCGTGCCCCAAACAGAAGGCGTCGAAGTCGCGCAGGTCGGAGGCGTATGCGCGTCGCGTGCTTGCAGCTTGGGAGCCACGCGCGTACTCTTGCGCACGAGCGATCAGGAGATCGGTGGCGAGCGGTGCCGGCGCGTCGAGGACGGCGAGGGCGGTCATGAGGCGAGCTCCGACGGCGGCTCGATGCCGCGCCGACGCAGTGACTCTCTCGCCGCCTTGATAACGCGTTCGCGAAAGGCAGCGCTCTGGAGGTACGCTTCAACGCCAGCAATGTGCCCGAATTCGCGGCGAATATGGTCCGCGAGCGCCGCGAATGGATCGCGCTCGAATTCTCGCCGCTCCTCTGCGCTTTGGACGATGGCGCGCGCCGCGTTGAGCGGGTTCACGACTCGTTGTCCTTGTCGTCGACGACCGAGAAGCTCGCCCGTCGATTGTCTCGTTCGTCGGCTTCGCGGCGTTGCTGTTCCGCTGCGCGCCGAAACGCGGCCGGCGACGCCAATCTCGCTTCCAATTCGCGAACGCGGCGAAGCCCGTCGGCTACGAGTAGCTCCATCGCGCTGATCGGGTCGCCGGCATTCCGCAGCTTTGCTGCCCGTGCGTCAACATCGTTGAGTAGCGGCGTCACCTTATCGCTTTTCATTGCGCGCCCCGCCCTTGCCGAATTCAACGTGACGGATCGCGGCGTCGACGGTCTTAGCCAACGATAGAGCGAACGCGATCGCTGACTCCTGAGCCGCGAGTATGTCGGCCTCGTCGTCAGATAACGGCTGCTGCTGCAATGTACGCAGCATCCGCAAAGCCTCTTGACCCGATTGAAGCGCTTGTGAGGAGAACCACCGCGCGCGCATGAGGTGGAGTTCCGGGAATTCGCCCGCGTCGGCCATCACGCACCCAGCCCTTCGGCGATGCGCTGCCACCGCGTCGCGAGGTCATTGGCGTGCGCATTGATGCCCGCGAGGGCGGTGTCGATCCGCTTTTCGGGCGTCGGCTCGTCGATGAAGGCGACGAACGCGCTCTTGTGCATCTCGAACCGCACAGCCGTCGGATGATTGCGGGCCCGCGAGCGCATGACACGCAGCGCGCAACCGGCTTCGGGGTCGTGCCTCTGCATGCCATCGAGATAACGCATCGCTGCGGCGACGTTGCCCTCGGCGTGCGCGTGCGCCGCGAAGAGCCATTTGGTCGTCGACATCACGCGGTCACCCCGGCGGCGGCACTATCAGCAACGATTCGCAAGAACGCGGCGGCGGCGTGCCAACACGGCGTGCCGCTCGTCGTCCCGGCCTTGCAGTCGCAGAAGAACGTCTCGGCGTTCATCGCCCAGACGGTGTAACGAGCGCCGCTGCGGCCCTCGACGGTGTAGCGGTCATTCCCGCGCGGCTCGGCGGCGGCTGCGCCACCGTTTACCTTCGCGGCTTCGAGTCGGCCTTCGATCTTCTCGCGGTACGTCTTGGTACGCGAGGACGAAGGCTGGTATGATGCAGTGGTCATCGGAAACCTCAAACTTTCCGGTGGCTAGGGCTCGGCGGTGCTGATACACTGCCGGGTCCGCTTTTGTTATAGGCTACAAGGATGCTAGCGTATAACACTAGAAAAGTCAACTATGCCGCGCGAGAAAAAGGCACGCTGCCAAGCCTACGGATGTACGAACACCATCTCCGTCGCGCGCATATTTGCGGCTCGCTCGCGTGGAAAGGAGCCGCGCTTTTGTTCGACTGAATGCCGCGTGCGCCAGAATGCGCGTGAGGCGTATGAACGAAAAAAGGTGGCGCCCGAATCTAACGCCACTTACACTTCTTCTCGCAAGTCGCGGTGAAGAAACCGAAGCGCCGTCGCGCTCGCGGCCTCGGTTCAATCCGGAAGATCGCCGAGGGGAAATGGCGGATCGGTTACGACGCGCCGCGCTCAAACGATAGGGGCCCGCGGCGACAGCGCTACGAGACCGTGTTCGGCGTCAAGGAGCAAGCTGAAAGCGTCCTTCGGACTCGACTCGCCGAGGTTCGTAGCGGCGGCCTTCCCGACGAAGACCGGCTGACGTTCAATGCGCTCGCCGATCGTTACCTGAAAGCGAAGAGCGTGAGCCGTGAAGGAACGACGGTGGCCCTATACCGGCGGATTCTTGCGCAGCACGTTCGTCCTGCGATCGGACACCTACGGCTTCGCAACATTCGCGCCGATCATATCGCCGGACTCGTGCTCGACGCGAAGAACCGCGGTCGAACCCCAAGTAAAAACGCGCCGTTGTCGCCGGTAACTCAGCGCAACCTCCTCACGATGGTTCGAGCGGTATTTGCCTGGGCCGTTCGGCAAGGACTGCTCCTGCGTAACGTCGCCAACTTGGTCGAGCCACCAGCCGTTCCACACGCGGAGCGCGCGCGGATCGGACTCGAACAGGTGCGGGCACTCCTCGCTGCGTCCACCGGAACTGAACTCGCCGCGATCATCCCGTTCGCCATCGGAACCGGGCTACGGCGCTCGGAGCTTTGCGCGCTACGCTGGGGAGACGTGGACTTGCAGCTCGGGACGATTCACGTCCAACGCGCGGCGGCGAACCTCGGCGGCGGCGTTATCATCAAAGCGCCCAAGACCAAGCGTTCGAACCGCATCGATGCCTTGCCGGCGTTCGTCGTGGCGGTCTTGCGACGTCACCGCGCTGCCCAGGCGCAGCGCCATGAATCGTTCGGTGCTCGAGCCCCCGGTGACGGAGACGTTATCTTCGATCGGCTCGATGGTCGAGCGTGGGACCCTAACGAACTCTCGCGCCACTTCATGAAGCTCGTACGTGCGCATCATCTTCCGCCGCAGCGCTTCCACGACTTGCGACACGCATACGCCAGCCTCGCGTTCGCCTCAGGCACGTCGCTGAAGGTCGTCTCGGAGTCCCTCGGCCATAGTGCGGTCGCCGTAACGGACGCGATCTATGTGCATCTTCAAGATGCGGCACGGCGTGAAAAGGCCGAGCGGCTCGACACCTATCTCGAGGATGTCGTGGGCGGACTGACAGCGTTCGTCACTGAGCCGTAGTGTGCCGTTAGTGTATTGCGGAGGGTCAGTTCGGCGGAAACCTTTGCCGTTACAGCATCTCCCTGAACAGTCTAGGAGAGAGTGGGATTCGAACCCACGGACGATTCAGCACCGTCAGCGATTTTCAAGACCGCCGCATTCAACCGCTCTGCCATCTCTCCAGGCGCCAATGAGGCATCGTTTATGCGGGTTTCCGCCGCATCGACAACGTGGGGGCGATTCTGACCCAGAAGCCAGTCGCTGACGTTTGCTCACGGCACTACCGTTCCTTTGCGGTCCATAGTCCATTCGCGCAACGTAACTCTTCATCGTTATCATCGTCGAAGGGCGATTGAATAGCGATAGTTCTTTGATGTTGTCTCTTCAGAAAATTACGTGGTCGAAGGCTCAATGAAACTACGATGCTCGCAGACGTCCCAACTCTTCCCGAAGGACCGACCTTACACGCTCCTCCAGCGGAACAACGTCGCTTACGGCGCCGCGCAGCGCCTCGTTCATTAGGGTCTGGTAACCTCTACCTTCACGTTCGGCAATGGCGCGAAACGCGTCGAGTGTATCCGTATCGATTAAGATGGTAATGCGAGTTTTTCCGCTTTGCGACAAAACGGCTC
>JAABUZ0100010351.1_pt1 | contig 10384 bp, 10 predicted proteins | sample 5562091 | NCBI WGS metagenome assembly JAABUZ01 (sample SAMN12813069, study PRJNA571459) | rock metagenome | isolation source: Antarctica rocks | place: Antarctica: Victoria Land, Linnaeus Terrace sud | collected 2015-12-21 | reverse complement strand
CCTCCTCCATCTCTGGACGCCTCACCCGCGCCGACGTGCAGGCTCTGGACCACCTCGACCAGATGCTCGCCACCGAGCGCCGCCTCGAACAGACCTACAGCCTGCCGTTCCGCGCCCCCCAGCGCGTTGCGACGACGGTCCACGCCTGCACGCGCTGCGGCCAGGACCTGCTCCTGCTCATCTTCGGCGACCAGGCGCGCGACGAGGAGGGCTTGCTCGGCTACGGCCGGCTCATGCGCGAGGCGATTGTCGCGCACGGCCTGCCCGCCTACGTCCTGGGCGCACCGGAGGGGGATGGGGCGCTCGACGACACGCCGTCGCTACTCCTTCAGGTCTGGCCGATGCCCGGTACGGTGCGGCGTGTGACGCCCTGGGAGTGGGATGGGCTCCTAGAGCAGTGGAGCCGGGCGCATTGCGCACACACACCGTTTCCCCTACCCGTGCCGTAAGACCGATGCGACCGGTGTCGGTGCGTCCTGCAAAGCTGCTCTACGCACAGCATCCCACCTGTCGGCGTACAATAAGGGCGCGCGGTGCAGCGGCGTGCGCCCTGTCAGGAGGGACCCCTGTTAGCTGAGCAGCCCAAAACGCCGGGCCTGAGCGATAGCCGCGACGCGCGCATCCGGGCCACTCACCCCCAGGCGCCGGTACAGCCTCATCAGGTGCGTGCTGACCGTCGGGAGTTTCACCCCCAGCTGGGCGGCCATTTCCGCGTGGCTAGCCCCCACCACCAGAGCGCCCAGTACATCCCGTTCCCGGGGAGAGAGCGTGGCGCGTAAACGCGTAGGCGGCGCTTGCCCCGGAGTCGCGCCACCGCGCACCACCGATGCGGCGCGCGACAGCCCCCCATGCATGGCCAGGTAGCGCGATACGCTGTGGCTTGATATCACGACCCACGGCTCCTCGTCGTGGGTGTCGCCGGTGATCCACCGCCCGTCCAGCGCGCCGTCCCGCAGCAGCGTCCGGACGCGCGCGTCCGAGACGCCAAGCAGCGCCGTTGCCGTGGCGACCGACAACCAGGGGCCGTTCCCACCCGCCGCCATCGACGAATCGCGCTGCCACTCCCTTATCATGTCGCCCATGGTCTCAGCGTACCCACCACTCGGGGACGTTGCTATCCCCCGAACGTGCTATGGGCACGCGGACTTTTACTTGTTACGCTTGCCAGGAAGATTTTCAGGCCAGGAGGGCCGACACACCGCACGCTATCGGACGAGGAGAGACAGTGCCGCCATGTGGACTCAGTCAACGTTAACCGCCCCGCTGCCCCTCATCCATTTCGCGATCGCGTACCTCGTCGTTGCGCTCCTCCCGGGCTACACGCTGGCGCAGTTCGCCCGTCCCCGTGCCCCGCTCATCGAGCGCGTCGCCCTGGCCGTCCCATGCGCCTATGCGCTTATCGCGGTATATGGCCTGGCCACCGCGCTGCTCCACCTGCCGTTCAATCCGCTCTCGTACGCGGCGGTCGCTGTGCCCCTTATCATCCTGGGCCTGTGGCGCGCGGGGCGGCGACGAGGGGGGCAGCCGGTCCGCGTGCGGGGAGGCCTGTGGCTGGTACCGATTGGGGTCGCCGCACTCCAGCTAGTCGCGATGCTCTGGGTGAGCCGCGGCGCGCTCATGCCCGTTGGTATCGACACCCCCATCCACGTCATGTACACAGAGATGATCGCGCGGGCACACCTCTTCCCCATCACCCTGGCATCTAGCCGGTTTGGCGCCAACGACGGACCCTTCTACCCGGCTGCCTTCCATGGCCTCGCCGCGCTCCTGATGGACGCCACCACGACATCGGCCTATCGCGCCACGTACCTGAGCGCCGTCGCCGCGGCCACCTCTTTGCCCCTCGTGCTCTTCGCGTACGTGCGCATTGCCCTCGGCACGGAGCGCGTGGCCGCCCTCGCCGCCCTCGCCGCCCTCGCGTTCGAGCCGCTGCCCCAATTCGCGCTCATCGACGGCCTCTATCCCCTTCTCGTCGCCCTCATCTTCCTCCCGGCCCTCGCGTGCGCGCTGCGTCAATGCCTGTGGGAGGGCGATCGCCGCGCCGGCGCGCTCGCGGCCTTCCTCGGCGTCGGGCTCCTCTACACTCATCCAACCGAAGCCTCGGCCCTGGTGGTGCCCCTCCTCGTGGTCCTGCCCACCTTCGTGGCAGACCCGCGCGTCTGGACGCGGGTTATACGCCGTGGCGTTGCCATCGCGGCGGTCTGGGGGGTAGCCGCCCTCCCCGCGCTCGCGGGCATGCATCGCGCCGTGGTGGGGGCCACCGCCGATGGCGCCGCGCCCACCGGCCTCGCGAACGCGGTGACGGACACCGCGCTCGCCCGCGCCATCCCCCAGTACGTCGCCTGGATTTACGGACGCAACGTAAGCTACCCGCTCCTGTTAGCCGTCACCATCGGATGCGTCTGGTGCCTGGTGTGCCAGCGACACCGGGGGCTCGTCATAGCGCAGATCCTCCTGACGATCCTCTTCATCGACAGTAATGGCCACAGCCTGGCGCGCTATCTGCACCTCCTCTCCTTCCACTGGACCTGGATTCAGCGCCTAGCGCCACTGCACTACTGGATCACGTTGCCCCTGGCCGCCCTCGGCGTCGATGCCACAGGGCGATTGCTCGGGCGACTCCGCGCGCATCGCCCCCTGCCCGTACGTATCCTGGTCCTCGCCCCCTGTGTCGCCCTTGGCCTGGCTCTCCCCTTCGGTGTGAGCGCCGCACGCGCGACCGCCTTTACCGCCCGGCGAACCGTCGTCGGCCCCGCCGATCTCGGCGCCCTATCCTGGCTCACGCGCCATGCGCCGCCGCAGATGACTGTGCTCAACGACGCGGATATGACCCACCCCGACACGCTAGAGGGCGCGATCGACGCAGCTATCTGGCTCCCTGTCCTTGGCGGTCCACAGCCCGTCTTCTCCCGCTCGTCTGATGGAGTGGGCACGCTCCCGGAGCGGTTCGATGCCCTCGCCCACATCACCGACCGATCCTGGCCAGATCAGACCAGGGATTTCGTGCGGCGCGCGCGCATCGGCTACGTCTACTACGGCGCGCACGTCGCGCCAGACTCGCCGCGCCACCTCGTGCTGGAGCGCTTGCTCACCGCGCCGGATTTGCGCCTTGTTTACACCAGCACGCCGGCGTGTCGGGGCGCGCTGGCGACGGCCGCTTGCCCAGCCAACGCCGCGTACGTCTTCGCGGTGCGCGCGTAACACCACGACCGGCAGCCCAGCCATCACAAGACGAGAGCACATCCATCACAAGAGGAGAGCACATCCATGACCATAATCGCCATCACGCCGAGCAAGAAGACAGTACGCGTGCGACAGGGGGACGCGCCACCGCAGATCGAGACCACATTCGGGTGGAGTTACCACGTCGGCTCCCAGTGCATTCCCCAAGACATCATGCCTTTCGCACATCGGGAGGATCGTGAGGCGTTCGTCGACGCGACCCACCGCGCCCTCACCTCGCGCTGCACGCGCGACGAGGCGGCCTCCATCGCGGCCATGATCGTGTTCGAGCAGCGTGGCCCCACCGCGAATAGCGAGCTCGCCCGCCTGTGGCGCGAAGAGCAGCCGTGCTATGGGCGACTCTCACCGCAGCAATGGGGCTACATCAGCGCGGTCGATCTCGTGCCTGCCCTCGCGCGCCTAACACAGGATGGGGCGCTGGCCACCCTTTCCCCTGTTGGCCCTGATCGTCGGCCGTAGGCGGGCGGGGACGTTGATCGCATCCAATGGCGGGGACGCCCTCATAACGAAAGGCAGGTCACATGTCGGCATCGATCCGTCCACGGGACACCCTCGCACGGACGCGCGCGCCTAGCGCGGGAGACCGGCACGGCGCGATCATGCGCCGCGTCCTATACACGGTCGCCCTGTTGCTCGTCCTTTCTTTCTACGGGGAGGTGCTGGCCCATGCGCCCGTGGTCGGGCAGGATTTCCGCGTCTTTTACAGTGCCGCTACGGTTATCCAGCACGGCGGCTCGCCCTACGATGTGCGGGCGCTGGTGCGCGTCGAGGATCGCCTCTTCCCCACGCGTTCGGCCACGGAACGACGGGACCGGCGGGCCAACCCCTATATCCAGGGTCCGCTCCTGGCGCTCATCTTCGTCCCTTTCCTGGGTTTCCCGCCCGCTGTCGTGTACGACATCTATGCTGCCGCGCTGCTTGCCGCCGCCGCCGTGGCGCTCCTCGTCCTGGATCGGGTGCGGCGAGATGGCGTCGGCCCCATCGCGCACGCGCCGCGCCGCGCCCTCCCTCTCTTACTCAGTCCCGTCGTGTTCCTCGCCGTCCTGCTCGGCCAGCCCGACCCACTTCTCCTGTTATTGTTCGCCCTGGCGTGGCATGCGCTCCAGCGTCGGCACATAGCTCTCGCAAGCGCGCTCCTCACGGTAGCCTGCATCAAACCTCAGATCATGATCGGCCCCATTGTCCTCCTGGCGCTGCTGGCCTGGCGCGCAGGCGGCATCCGATCATACGTGGGTGGCCTCCTCGCCGGCGCGGCGGCCGTGGTCGGTTGCTGCCTTCTCTTCGCCGGACCCCTGGTGACGGGCGATTGGCTGCGCGCGCTGGTCTCCTTCGGCAGCGGCACCGTCTACACGCAAGTCGATATTGCCGCGCTCTCGACGCTCTATCTGGACTGGCTTCCCCACGCGCTCGTCCCGCTGGCTGTCATCGGCGCCGTCGCGGCGTGGGTCGTGTGGGCCGTCTCCTCGGCGCGACGTGGGACGTCCGACGCCTCAGCTACACTCCGCTGGGTGGGGCAGGGTCTCTGCCTGTGGTTGCTCGCGACGCCCTACGCCCATCCCCACGACGACGTGCTGCTCCTGCCGGTGCTCTGGCTGTGCGCGACCGTGCGGCTGGCAACGGACAGGCGGGCGCTCGGAGCCCTCTTTGCCACAACGTGGTGGTTCTTGCCCATGACCAGCGTGCTCGGCCTGCGCCTTCCCATCGTGCGCGGCCTCGGCGTGGTCCCCGTTATCCTCCTCGCCCTGATCCTGACGCGCCATGGCCCCAAGCGCGCCGATGGCGTCACGCTCATGTAGGCGTCGCGCGACGGCTACCGGCGCTGTTAGGCCCCATCAGATGTCGGTTGGCGTGTCGAGGATTGGCGCCAGAGCGACGCGTACAGCGCCACGAGGCTCACGGTCAGGATCGTCCCGAACAAAACGGGGGGGCATCGTCATATCGAGCGATAGAGGTTTGACGCTGAGCCGGAATAGCTCGACGTACAGCGCAGGCCACACGCGCCGTTGGGCGACAACGGCCATGGGTAAGAAATGGTCCGGACGCGCGTGAGGGCGTCCCCGCGTGGGGCAGGGCCATGGTCGGCCAGGACCGGGGAGCGGGCAAGGGGTCAGGCATGACGAGAGTCGCCGATTGGTGGTGGGGAGAGTAGCTGTTAGGGGGTAGCGGACGGAAGGAGAATAAACGAGGATAGGACAAGAGTGAGAATCACTATGGTGAGAGTTATGTCAGAAAAAAAGGGCATCGACGACAATGAGCTATACGCACGCAACAACGCGGTAGGATTCCTGCGTCTTGTATGCGCTCTCGTCGTCATTTACACACACGCCTATCCCCTTGGCGGTTTTGGTTTCGATCCTATCACACGCGCTCTGCACGACAACCTGGGTGCCCTCGCCGTCGCAGCGTTCTTTTTTCTGAGCGGCTTCCTTGTCACGCGCAGCTACGAGCGCACGGGCAACCCCATTCGCTTCCTCTGGCACCGCGCGCTACGCATCATGCCCGGCTTCTGGATTTGTCTCGTCGTCATGGTTTGTGGTGTTGGGCCGCTGGTCTGGATCATCGAACGCTGGTCACTCGCCGGGTATTTCACGTATCCGGTTGACCGTCCACTCTCGTACCTCACATCCAATGCCTGGCTAGATATGCGGCAAACGGGTGTAGCTGGAATCTTCGCGCACCTGCCCGAAGGGTTTTTCGTCAACGGGGCACTCTGGACGTTGGCGAACGAAGGCAAGTGTTATATCCTCCTTGCCCTCCTAGGCTGGTGCGTTCTTCGTCTACGCGTTCCATTGATCTACCCTTTTGCGTTCGCGGTCCTGCTACTCTACATCAACGCGCCACGGCAGATGGATGCGATCCCGCTCGTCACGGCCGTTCGCTGGTGGTTCGGGCCGGATGTTTTCATGCTGCAAGCCTCTTATTTCTTCGCTGGCGCGACGTATTACGCGTATCGCCATCGCATCGTCGTGCGGCGCGCATTCTTTGTGTGTGCGACGCTTGGCGTCCTCTTGGCGTCTTTGATCGGGATGCAATTGCTCGTGCTGCCTCTTGCCGTCCCCTACACGGTTCTTTGGCTGGCGCTGCGGTTACCCACCCGGCATGTCGAGCGCTATGGTGACATCAGCTACGGTTTATATATCTACGGTTGGCCCGTCATGCAGATTCTGGTCCTCCTCGGCGTCGCGCGCCTTGGGCCCGTCCCCTTAGCCATCGCCAGCATCGTTGTGACCGTGCCGTTCGCCTTACTCAGTTGGCGCTACGTCGAAGCCCCCTGCATGCGTCTTAAGCGCGGGCGTCGTTTCCTTCACCAAAGTCAGGCCCGGACGCTCGTAGACCTCGATGCGGCGGCGATAGTCGGGCTCCCCGTAGCCAGGGCACGCGCGGATATAGTCGCCGGTGCGCTCCATCAGTCGCCTTCCTCGTAGCGGTGTCTGCGGTACCATGCCTCCCCCCATCCCGGCCCGGAGCTTGACTCATTCGCCCTCGATGCAGGCCGCGCAACGGCCGGTCTTGTCCGCCCCCGGCGCATCCCTGCACGTTGGGCCGGTGCCGCCGGCCGCGACCCTGGCCGCGCGTCGGCGTCGCCTTACGGGTCGTTTGACGACTAGGACGTTCAGAGTACGTTAAGCCGTGGTTAGCGGCGACATTAGCGCGAGAAGAGATCTTTGGCCTGCTGTAGGAGGCGGCGCATGATGTCGAGATTCGCCACCGCAGCGGTGAGTGCGTTTCGCGCGGTCTGCAGGTCCATCAGCAGGGCCTCGGGCGAGACGCTCAGGGGCTCCTGGCCCGCCGCACAAAGGCCAGGAGTTGCTGCAAGCCCTCGGCCGCATGCGCGGCCGCCAGGACCACGGGGCCGGTGGTCGGGTCTTGCGCGCTTTCCCGTAAGGGGCCGGCAATGCGCAAGGTGCGCCAGCGCAGAAAGCCGAGAAGCTTCGCCGGATCGTCGAGCGCCCCCACCGCAGCCAGGGCTTGGCGATGGGCCGCGAGCACCTGATCGGCCGGGACACCCGTCCCGTCGGCGTGCACGGCCTCGCCCTCGGCGTGGCCCAACAGAGCGTTGACCAGCAGCAGGCGGTAGTAGCTCTTACCGCCCAGCCGTGCCGCCTCCCAGGCATGTTCCGTGGCGCTGTTCGTTCCCTCGTAGTGGCTAAGGGCCGCCAAGGCCGCGGCGAGCTGGGTGACTGTGGCCGGCGTGTCATCCGGTCGATGATTGATGCGCTTCGTCATCGCCCTCTCCCTTCCTCATGATCGTGTGACGACAGGGCGCGGAGCCGGCGCTAGGCCCTGGGCGTGGGCCGGAGCGAGCGGACGCTACCTTGTGGTCCCTCGACGCGTCCATCACGACGCCAAGGCGTCGCCGTCGCCGACCGTACGCACGGTCGGTGCGACGCTGTACTCGACGCGTCCGACGCGCGCTGTATGCAGGGCATCATAGTCGATTTTGCGCAACGCGGCCATGACTTTGCCGTGCAACTTCTGCTCCAACCAGACCTTGTTAAAAGCGGCGGGGACCGCGATGCGCAGCACCTCACCGTCCTGATCCAGGGCGTGGGTCGTGATGAGCCAGGCGTTGAAGTTCTCGACAGTGAGCACCTGGGCCAACTCGTCGAGGACCACGCGCCACACCGGATGCTCCTCGACGATGGGCAGGCGCGCGGGGCTATCGGACCACGCGGCGTAGGACGTCGCCGGCTCGTCGCGGCCGTCATCACGCCGGCGGCGGCGACGACCTGACGGGCCAGCACGACGGCGATCTGCGTCCGGGCCAGCATCTTCCCTGCGGGGCGGCGCGGGGTGCAGCAGATCGGTCAAGACGGCGAAGAGGTAGGGCATGCCGTTGACGGCGCGGATGTCGTCGCGCTGGCGCTTGACGATGCTGGCCTGGCGGTCGCGGGTCCGGGCCGCCGCCTCGTCGAGTAACCGGAGGAAACGGGCGGGCGACACGCCGGCGTCGCGACGCAGATTGCGAGCACGGCCGAGACTCGAACGCGGCGCGTCGTCGCCCAGCTCCGTGCTCAGGACAGCGAGCACGGCCGAGAGCGCCCGGTCGTCCCTGTCGTCATCGGTGTGCGGCTGGTCATCGCTAGACGCCGTGGTCAGTGTTGCTTTAGCGGGGGTAGGGGGTATCGAATCGTAGTCGAACGTTTCTATTTCGATTGGGTTTACTTGGGGTGAAGGATTCTTCACCCCTCCCGCGCGCGATTCTTCACCCCTCCGCGAGCCGGCTGTAGCTGCGCCCTTAGCGGTGTCTTCGGGTCCATTGCTCTCCAACCCTGCACATAGCGGCTTCTGTTCCGCGTCCCCCTGTGTCGCGTTGTTATGGTCACATGGCCCATAATTGCACGGATCGTTGTCGGGGGTCACTGGCGTCGCGGGGGCCGCGTCGGCGGCGGGGAGCAGGCCGTCCAGCCGGGCGAGCCCTTCGACAGCCGCGAAGAAAGGCCGGAGGTCGTAGGCGTTCGTGGACTGCCGTCCGTTGTTGAAAAGTCGAGTCTGTATGTGCAGTAACCCCTTCCCCTCCAACGAACGGAGGTAGCCCTGGATCGTGCGTACGCTCTTGCCCATGCGCGCCGCCAACGCCGCCTCGCCGGGGTACGGATCGCGCTCCGTCCACCAGTAGGTGCAGAGTTGCGCGAGGCACACCATCTCGGCCTCCGTGACGCCCAGCCGCGCGTAGTAGACCCACGCGTAGGTCGGCAGCGCCGTGTAGCCACCGGTGAGCAGCCAGGTGCCGTAGCGCTGGACGAGGCGTCGGTCGATGGTATCCGGTGATGGCGGTAGTGTACTTTCCGGCCTCGGAGAATGGGGGTGATCTTGACATGCACATACCGTTCCCGTATGATTGCTCATAGGTACTCCTCGGAAGCATAAAGCTCCTCTACGAGTCCCGAGAACTTTTTCCGGGGGTGGAAGCCCGGTCGAGTTTTCGGACCCGATCTAGCGGCCTGGTGGGTGGTTTGGAAGCCTTGCGCACCAGAGCCGACCAATATTAAAGACTAGTTATAACCCGCTGGGTCACACCGGCGGGTTTCGTGCATCTAGCACGAGGCGCTAGGACATAGTAGTACCTCTCATGCTGCCCATCTTACCGCACTTGCAGTGCGGGTGCAATGTATTTTATCGCATAATGACAACTAGTTGCATATCCGATGCTCTTGAGTGGTAAGTGGCGAGGTGTGAAATAGTGTGGAGGTTGAACCCCATGCGGTTTATGTCGGGTTGCTGACAGTCCCCTACCCTGATCTGCTCTATGCGGCCTTGCTCCATGTAACCCTAGCCATCGACCTGTGCCCGTGGCCGCAGCCGGCGCACCCCTAGGTTGCCCAGGCCGGCGCTGCGGCATCTCCGGCCCCGCGATCATCTCCAGCACCTCGGCCGCAGCCTCCAGCGCGGCGAGCTTGCGCCGTGGCAGCGAGCGGGCTTGGTCGGGAAACGCGCGCAGGTCCTTGGCCAGACGACGCGCCTCCTCGCGCACGACCGGCTGGTACAGCAGCACGGCCTCCATCTCATCGTCGGGCGGCACGCTCACCGGTCCTCCTTGCTGTCGCGGCGGCGTGCCAGGTACTGTGCCAGCGCCTCCTCCATCACCTCATAGAGCTTACGGTCCTCATCCACGGCAATCCTCTTGAGCTGCTTCACGTAGTCCTCGCGCAGCGCATAGCCCCGGTTAACGCGCGACGGCTGGCGCGATTTCGCACTCGTGCGATCTTGCGATTGTGCGTTTTCAGGGGCATCCAGTTGTGCAGCGTTGGTTGTAACGTCGGTGGCATCGACCGGCTCCGTCGAGAGGTGCATCCCGCGCCCGCGTCGGATCTCGGGCGGTGTGCCGGGACCGCCGAGCATGTCGGATAAGTTCTGCTTGTTAGACGCCATAGCGAGCCTCCACTTCCCCGGCGAGCGTGGTGTACGCGGCCGCGCCGGCGCTGTCGGGCGCGTAGGTCATGATGGACTTACCGGCGGCCGGGGCCTCCGCGAGCTTCACGTTGACGGGGATAACCGTGTTGAATACTAAATCGCCGTAGCTGTCTCGTATCTGTTGCTCGACGGCCTGGCTCAAGCTCGTGCGTCGGTCGGAGAGCGTACAGACGATGCCGCCGATCGCGAGCTGTGGGTTGAGGTCGCGCACGAGGTCGATAGTGGC
>JAABUZ0100010350.1_pt1 | contig 10385 bp, 10 predicted proteins | sample 5562091 | NCBI WGS metagenome assembly JAABUZ01 (sample SAMN12813069, study PRJNA571459) | rock metagenome | isolation source: Antarctica rocks | place: Antarctica: Victoria Land, Linnaeus Terrace sud | collected 2015-12-21 | reverse complement strand
GCCTCCGAGTTGGGGCTGGTGCCCGCCTCGAGGAGCAGGCGGCGCACGTCGAGCACGGTCGAGAACGCTGCCTGCGCGATGGGTGCCTGGTCGGCCGGGCTGACCAGCTGGCGGTAGGCCTGCTCCTGCGGGGTGCCGCCGGCAGCCGGGACCAGGGTGTAGTTGCTGGCCGCGAGCACCGGGACGGTCGGTCCGGCTGATGCCAGCACCCGCGGCACGGTGCACGACCCGGGGACCACCAGCGGGACGGTGGTGCCCAGCCCGGCGGCGGCCTGCACGATCCGCTGGCAGGACGCGGCAGGAAAGACGATGACGACAGCGTCGGGCTTGCCGGCAGTCGCCGAGGTCAGCGCCGGGGTGAAGTCGGCGGCGTCCGCCTTTTCCGCGACCAGCCGGTTGGCGATCTTCTTCTTGTCGAAGATGGTTTTGGCTGAGGCGGTGACTGAGGCGAGCAGGCCGGGCAGGTCGACGTAGAGGGCGTTGACCTTGTGGACGTGCAGCGTGTTGATCAGGTAGTCGGCGGTGCCGAGCAACTCGGCGGCGGTGCCCCGGTCAGGGCGTAGGAGTTCGGGTCGATCAGCTCGGCCAGCAGCTGCGGCGAGCCGCTGACGTAGGGCACCTTCGCCTTCTCATTTGCGGGTAGGGCTGCCCCGGCGCCGAAGTCGACCCCGCCGACGACGGCGAGCGGGCGAAAGGCCAGCAGCTGGCGGGCACACGCCTGCGAGGACTCCGGGCTGCCGTCGGTACGGCAGGTGCGCAGCCGCAGCGGCCGGCCCTCGACCCCGCCGAGATCCTCGTTGACATAGGCCACAGCAGTCGTCGTCACCGTCAGCAGCACAACCAACGAGACGTCAGTTCAAGTCGCCGACGACGGCCCACCCAAGGTCACGAGCGCACTGCACGAGCGGTGAGCGTGTCTCTGCGTTGTAGCGCACCGCGCACTAACAGGACCCCTCGTTGAACTTTTGTCGTGTCTCTGGCACAGCCTCTGCTGATAGGCCGTGCCTCACGGACCCGAGGGGACTTCAGATGCTGCTCGCCGGCGTTGGCACCTCCCCCACCGCCGGGCCCTTTGCTGCGAGTCGCTCTACGGCAGCCCGGATGCGGCGCTGACACCGGCACCATCGTCCCCGCAGCCGGCGGGAGCAGTTCACGGCAGAGCACACACCCGCACAGCACCGGCCCGCCACAGGCAACCGGTCAGCCGGCCGGCGGTTCCTCGAGCGGCAGGGGAAGTCGGATGACGAAGGCTGCACCGGTTTTGCCGTCGACGCGGTCACTGACAGCGATCTGCCCGCCGTGTGCCTGCACGATCTGTTGGGCGATGGCCAGACCCAGGCCGGTACCCCCCGCGTTCTGGCTGCGGGAGCGAGCCTGGTCGAGCCGGACGAAACGGTCGAAGATTCTCTCCCGGTCCGCTGGCGGGACCCCCGGACCGTCGTCGCTGACTGCTATCACTGCTTGGTCGCGTTCGCGATTCAGGCTCAAAGCGACTGTGCGTTGCGCGTGGGCCACGGCGTTGTCACCGAGGTTGCGGAGCATCCGGGCTAGGTCTCGGGCCGACCCGGTGGTTCTTGCCGCAGCCAGAGCGGCCAGTTCGACGGCCGGCCCGCCGGCGGCGCGGAGCCGGCCGATCTCGGCCAGGACCAGTTCGTCGAGGTCGACAGGCTCATCCGAGGTGGCGGGTTCGACGCGTTCGTCTGCGCGGGCCAGAAACAGCAGGTCATCGATGAGCACACCCATCCGCCGGGCTTGGCGCTGAACGTGGCGCAGCACGTCGCCGGACGAGTCCTCGTCGTGGCGGTTTAGGGCGACGTCGACTTGGGCTTGTAGGGCGGCGAGCGGGCTGCGCAGCTCGTGGGAGGCGTCGCCGATGAACTGGCGTTGCCGCAGCGCGGCGTCCTGCAGCCGGGTGAGCATCTGATTCATGGTTACGGCGAGGCGGGCGATCTCATCGCGTGCCACCGGGACTGGCACGCGTTCCCCGAGGCCTTTGCCGCCGATCGCAGCCGCGCTTCGCCGGATCCGTTCCACTGGCCGCAGGGCGTGGCCGACAGCCCGCCAGGTCGCCGCGGCGACCACGACGACCAGCAACGGCAGACCGGCGGCGAGCAGGGTCCCAACCCGGGTCACGCTGGCGTCGACCTGGCCCAGGGAGCTGGCGACGTAGACCCAGCCGGGACCGCGTGGCAGATCGACCGGTTCGGCGATCAGACGAAATGTCTGTTCCCGGTCGGCGATCGGCAGACCGGCGATAGTGACAGCCGTCGGGGTGCGGCGTGTTGGGGAGGTTGCCAGCACCGCCGGGTCTCCGGTGACGTTGCCACTTGCGGAGAGCACCGTCCCGGCTTGGTCGACGACTTGCACCACCGCACTTTCATCACCTGTGGTGGCAATAGTTGGCGGCAGTCGCCCGCTGCCGGCCAGGGCCGCGACGTTACGGGCCTGGGTGTAGCCGGCGACGTCCAGGCCGCTCACCAGCGACCGGTGCACCAAGACGACCAGCAGCAGGCCACCGACGATCAGCACACCCGCTACGACGGCGGTTGCCAGAGCGGTGGCGCTGGCCCGAACCCCCAGCGGCCCCCAAGGCAGCCGGTGTAATCGTCCGGTTCTGGCGCCGCTGCCGGGACCAGCACCGGCCCGGCTGGGCGCTAGCTCAGGTGTTCGGCGCTCCAGCTTGGCTCCCCCGCTCTGCCGGCGGCGACGCGCCCTCTGCCGCTGCCAGCTGCACACCGGCTGGGGCTGCTGGGGCTGCTGTATTTACCAGCCGGTAGCCCACCCCGCGGACTGTTTCGATGGTGGCGAGCCCGAACGGCTGGTCAAGCTTGCGGCGCAGGTAGCCGATGTAGACCTCGACGACGTTGGAGTCGACGTCAAGCTGGGCGTCCCAGACGTGCTCGGCGATCTGGCTGCGGCTGACGACCTGCCCCTTGCGGCGCACCAGGTACTCGGCGAGTGAGAACTCCCGAGCCGTCAACCTGACCTCGATCTGCCCGCGCCAGACACGACGGGACGCCGGGTCAACCGACAAGTCCCCGACGGCCAGCACCGGGGACCGCTCGCCCGGCGCCCGGCGCAACAACGCCCGCAGCCGGGCCAGCAACACGACGAACGAGAAGGGTTTGGTGAGATAGTCATCGGCACCCAGGTCCAGACCGTCGGCCTCGTCGTGCTCGCCGTCCTTGGCCGTCAGCATCAGGATCGGGACGCCTGACCCGCCCCAGCGCAGCCGACGGCACACCTCGTAACCCGACAGCCCCGGCAGCATCACGTCAAGGACGATCACATCAAAGGCGAACTCGGTCGCCTGCCACAACCCGTTCGGGCCGTCGGAGGCGACCGTGACGACGAACCCCTCCCCCGACAGGCCCCGGCACAGCGCGTCGGCGATGACCGGCTCGTCCTCGACGACCAGTACCTTCACCGGCGCTGAATCCGGCTGCTCACCGGACTGCCCTTCGGTCGGGGGGGTGTGGGCCGGGATGCGTCGCGGCCCTTCGCGCTGCGCCCGTCCCGTGCCGCCCATCCGGTGGCTGCTGCTGCCAGCAGCAGAGCGATCAGCAGCAGCAGCTGGCTGGCAACACTGAGCCCGGTGTCGAGCAGTTCCGGTGCGGCAAGCTTGATCAGCAGAAAGACACAGAACGCCACGGTGACGCTCGTTCGAAAGACTGCTTCGGCTGCCAGGTGTTGCGGCGCCAAGACCGTCGGGACTGTCATCGTGTCCACCCTTCCTGCCGTGAGGGACGCCATCCTGAACGAGTTTCCTAAGCCGCAGCTAAGCGGCGGCTAAGCCGCGGCAGGGCACCTCGAGACATCCTTCGCCCCGCCCGGCCTGTGATCAATGACGTTCCTTATCAGGTTCTTATGCGTGGGCGGCACCGTCGGCCTGGTCCGCATCACCCACCGAGGGAGTACAGCATGCGCAAGATCAGACTCACCGTCGCAGCACTGGCGGTCGCCGGCCTTAGCGCCGCCGGTGTCGGCACCGCCTTCGCCGCAGCACCGAGCGCGTCGCCGTCAACTGCCGCAGCTCCCGCTGCCGGTGCCGCCGGCAACGTGCAGCAAGGCGACCAGAACGCTCCCGACACGGCGACGGCCGCCGAGAAGCCGGGCACCGAGGCGGCCGACGCAACCGAGAAGGCAGGAGCCGAACCGGCTTCCGCCGAGGCGGCCGGGCAGTCCGACGGCCCGGGCGGCCACCAGGACCCCCCGGGCAACGTCGACAACCAGTCGGAAGGCAACAACTAGCCCACAAGATGGGTAGCGGCAGCGGCAGCGTGCGGCAGCACGTAGCCGCTGCCGCTACCCAGCACCGGGGGCACGGCTGATGCGCAGGCCGCATCCTGGCGCACGGCCGGTCGGGGTCGGCCAGCGTCGCAGGAGCGGATTTCACAGCGTTTTCCCAGGTCCCGTACAGCGCGACGACGGACAGCGAGCCGACACAGGGACTATCGACCGAGGGAGAAGCCGTGACTGCCCCAACCAACAGCCAGACCGCTTCCGGGACCACCGCTCATTACCCGCAGATGACAGCCGAGCCTGGCTCACCGGCTGCCGGGCCGCCGGCGGCCGCCCCACCCCGGCGCGGGTCCGCCCAAGTTGTCGCACTCGTCGCCGCGGGGGCGCTGCTGGGTGGCACCGGCGGCGTCGCCGCGGGCGTCGCCCTGCACAACGACAGCCCGGGCACACCGGCGGCGCTCAGCGGGTCATCGGCACCTGTGGTCTCCCCGTCCGGGACGAGCACCGGCCGGTCCACCTCGGCGGTCGCCGCCGCGGTGCTGCCTTCTGTCGTCGTGCTCCAGGTGTCCGGCAGCGGCCAGTCCGACACCGGCTCCGGCGTCGTGCTCAGCGGCGACGGCTACCTGCTGACCAACAACCACGTCGTCACAGCCGCGAGCTCGGGTGGGACGATCCGGGCAACGTTCAACGACGGCACGTCCGCTGCGGCCCGCATCGTCGGGACGGACCCGGCATCTGACCTGGCTGTCGTCAAGGTTGCTCGCAGCGGGCTGCGGGCGGCCACGCTGGGCAGCTCTGCGACCCTCAAGGTCGGTGACCCGGTGCTTGCCATCGGTAGTCCGCTCGGACTGTCCGGCACGGTCACGTCGGGCATTGTGTCCGCGCTGGACCGGCCGGTCAGCACTGGTGGCAGCTCCGGCGGGGGCGGCACCGGGGCCGGGACACCCGCGGTGCTTGACGCGATCCAGACCGACGCTGCGATCAACCCCGGCAACTCAGGTGGACCGCTGGTTGACCTGGCCGGCCAGGTCATCGGGGTCAACTCGGCCATCGCCTCCCTCGGCTCCAGCGCTTCGGGAAGCGGGCAGTCCGGCAATATCGGCGTCGGGTTCGCCATCCCCGTCGACCAGGCGAAGGTGATCGCCGGCCAGCTGATCTCGACAGGCCATGCCAGCCACGCGGTGCTCGGGGTGTCCGTCACCAATGTCACCGCTGCTGATGGCTCAGCCCAGGCGCAGCTGCGGCAGGTCACCGCGGGTGGGCCGGCCGCCAAGGCGGGGCTGGCAGCCGGCGACGTGGTGACGGCAGTGGGAGCTAGCGCCATCACCTCGACAGAGTCGCTGATCGCCACCGTCCGGACCCACCAGCCGGGCGACAAGATTGCGCTGACCTACCGCCGGGGCGGCGCCGTGCACACGGTCACCGTCACCCTGGTCGACGCTTCCAGCATCGGTTGAGGTCCCGGGTGCAGCCCTCGAGCAGATGCAGGATCGTTCACCACCGGACTGCGGATGCCAGCCGGACGACCAACCCCGGCGTGTCCTCGCCCAGTCCGTCGACGCCTGTCGACGACGGGCCTGCCGAGGCGGCGACGCCGGCTGGCCCGTCCCAGCCGGCGGTAAATCTGCTCGTGGTGGGCGCCACCGCCGGTCTGGATGCTCTGGCCGGCCAGCTGCCCGTCTCCTGGCGGGTGCGGCAGATACCTGCCGGGGCGCCGGTGGCAAATGCCGACATCGTGCTGCTCGTCGGCGAGAGCGTCACAGCGGTCACCGAGGTGCGTGAGTGTCATCCCGGCACGGTCATCGTCGCCGCCGTCGCCCAGGACGCGCCGGGCAGCACTGTCGTCAGCATTCTGCAGGCCGGCGCGGCAGCGTGCGTGCGGATCAGCGGCCAGCACGACTCTGCCGTCTTGGTCGCCGCCCACCTGCGGCTGTGTAGCCGCTACCGCGCCAGCGGCCGGACGGCCGCCGCGGCGGGTGACCCAGAAGCACGTCGAGTGAGTAGCACATGTCCGCCAGTAGCGCGTCAGAGAGGGAACTGGTGACGGGAACGCTCGTCGACCTGCCCATCGCCGACTACCCCCCGGCTCATCGGCCGATCCCACCCGGGCCACCGCTGAGGCGGGCACTTCGAGGCAGCAGCCATGAGGCTGGGCTGAGCCGCCGCACCGTCTGGAAGCTGCTGTCGGCCTGGACCGCGCTGTGGGCACTTGTGCACGCACCCGGCGGCGGCTATTCCTGGCACTTCTTCGCCCTCGGCGGCAGACTGCTGACCAGTCCGGCACCCGGCAGCGGCGGTCTGCACCTGTACGCAGCGCATCCCGAGTTGCAGTTCGGACCGCTGACGCTACTGGCCGCGGTACCGCTGCGCCATCTGGATCCTTGGCAGGGCCGGGTCGCAGCCACCGTCTTGCTCACCGTCCTGGGACTGGTGGTACTCGCCGGCCTGGTTCGGGTTCGGGAGTACACCGACCGGGTGCACAACAGCCTGCTGCTGCTCACCGGGCTGCTGCTGCTGCCGGTCTGGTGCGAGCTCGCGACCCACTACGCCCACCTCGACGACGCGCTCGCCCTCGGCTTCGCCGTCCTGGCCCTGCTGGCGTTGCGCACGGGGCACCCGGCGGCGACCGCCCTGCTGCTGGCCGCGGCGGCAGACAGCAAGCCCTGGGCGCTGGCCTTCGGCGTGCTGCTGCTGGCCCTGCCCGCAGCCCAGCGGCGCCGGTCAGCTGCGGTGTTCGCCGGCGCGCTCGCGCTGGCCTGGCTTCCCTTCCTGCTCGCCGACCCCCGCACGTTGAGCGCGCTCGGGCAGTTCACCATCCACAACTCGGCCAGCTCAGCGCTTCGGGCCCTTGGAGTCACCAGCCCAGCCACTCCCGGCTGGGACCGGCCTGCCCAGCTGCTGCTCGGCGCGGCAGTTGCCTTCGTCGCGGTCCGCCGGGGACGTTGGGCGGCGGTCCCGCTGGCGGTGCTCGCCGCGCGTCTGCTGCTGGACCCGGCGACCTACCCGTACTACACGGCGGGGCTGCTGGTGGCCTGCGCTGCGGTCGACCTGCTCACCCCGGACCGGCGGCTGCCGTTGTGGACCGCAGCCGCTGCCGGCTTCTACGCCGTCGAGCAGCTCGGGACGGTGGCACTGTCGCCGGGCACCCTCGGCACCGTACGGGCCTGCTACTGCCTGGCCGTGCTCGCCCTGCTGGTAGTTCCCGGCGGGCAGGCACGCGCCGTTCGGGCCGGACGGGAGCCGCCGCCATCCCCGTCACGCGTTCGGGCAGCCTGCCGGTGAGCACTTGCGCTGGCACGCTCCCCGGCCCGGCCGAGCAGTCCCCGGGGAACGCACCTGCCTGGGCGGCGTCGCCGGAAGTAGTGATCACCGCAGGGTGGAGAACCGTTCGAGGTCCGCGCCTTCTAGCAGCGCCCGGCGGGGCACCTCGAAGGTGCGCTCCCGGATGGCGGCGAGCTGGTCGGAGACGGCCGCGCAGGTGCGCTCGAGCAGCCGGTAGCCGTCGGCGCGCACGAGGTAGATGGCGCCGTAAGGCCCGGCGAGACGGTTGACCTGCTGGGCGAAGTCGGCGCTGCTGGCGCGCTGCATCCGGGCGGCGTAGTCGACCCAGTCCACGAGCGCCGGGCCGGAGCGGTCGGCGAGCGTGACCTGCTTGACGCCGCTGACCTGCTGGCGGGCCAGCGCCCGGTGCAGAGCCGGTCCGAGCTGGTCGGGGCAGACGGCGATGACGTCTCCCGGGCGTGCTTGGGCACCGATCCTGGCGCCGATCTGGCCGGCCTGGGTGCGTTCCTGGCGGGCCAGCGTCCAGCCTCCGCTCAGACCGGTCACGACGGCGACTGCCAGCAGCCCGGCAGTGAGCTTGCGCCGGCCGAGCAGGGCGATGCCTAGGGCTGCCAGCAGTAGGAAGGCCGGCAGGGCAATGCCGGTGTAGCGCTCGGCGTAGGCGCTGCCGCCGCCGAGATTGAACAGGTAGGCCAGGACCAGCGGTAGGAGCCAGAGCATCGCCAGGTGCCGGCCCGGCACCCGGCCGGTGAGGTCGACGTGCAGGCGGTGGTCGCCGGGGTCGCCGCTGGGCCGGGCGGAGAACCCGACCAGGGCCGTGGTCAGCAGCACCAGGCCGAGCAGGGCGCCGGTGGAGGTGGGGCCGGCCCAGGCGAAGACGGTGTCGAGCAGGACTCGCGAGTGCACCGTAGGGGCCCAGGGGGTGCCGGTGTGCAGCATCTGGAACACGAAGGTCGGCAGCCACGGCGCGAACGGGACCGCGGCGACCAGCATCGCTGCAAGTGCCGACCACGCGGCTCGGCGGCGGGCTGGGCGGCGCCAGGCGTCCGCGAGCAGCGCTGCAGCGACGGTGGCGAGCAGCAGCAGGGTCCAGTAGTGGGTGTAGCCCATCGCCGCCGTCAGCACGGTGACCGGCGCCCGGGTTCGCATCGCGGGGTACTCGAGCGCCCGGACCAGCGCCAGCCCGAACGTCAGCACGAGCAGGACCACCAAGGAGTACATCCGCGCTTCGCTGCCGTAGCGGATGGCGTAGGGCGACGTCGCGAACAGCAGCAGCGCGCCAAGGCCTGCCAGCGGGCGAGCCCCGCTAGGCAGATGGCCGAGTCTGACTGCGACGTCGGCGACGCGCCAGCCGGCCAGCCAGGCCACCGGCAGGGTGGCCACGCTGATCGCCCCGGACAGTGCGCGCACCGCCACGTCCCCGTCACCGAACACGCCGATCCAGGCGTGCAGCAGCAGGTAGTACAGCGGCGGGGCGCCGTCGTGCCGCAACGCGTTGAGCATCGCCCGACCGGGCGCCGGGCGATCTCCACGGTCAGGGCCTCGTCGAGCCACAGCTGGCTGCCGGTGGAAAAACGCAGTACGCAGCCGAGCGCGACGACCAGCACCACAGCACCGGCATGCCACCAGCCAGGGCGGGCACGGCTTCGGGCCGGCCTAGACCGCCTGGCCGGATCGCTGGTGCGCCAGCAGCCGGCCAGCCTCCTGCTGCGCACCGTCAACTGGCGGTGGCTCGACGGCAGGGACGCCGGCGTCCAGCGGCCAGAGCAGTATCGGCCTGCGCCGACCCGCCGTGGCCTGGTCGTGGGGAGGCGTCGCCCTCACCGGCGGCCGGGCCAGGTCCAGCAGAAGCTCGGCCGCGCGGTCACTGCAGAATCGACCATGCTGACGCCAGCTCCGCACTGGGCCGGTACCGGGGGCGCGTTTGGGGCTGGCCGGGTCCATCAGGTGCTGGCGGTGGACCCGGCCGTGCTCGGCCGTTCACATGGTGCTCACAGCAACCGGCGGCCACGGTGAAGGGCCCGACACCGAGGGGATCCAGCGTGAGATGGTCGCAGTCAGGGGCTCTGCCGCCCGTGTCCGGGCTCCGCCCGGAGCCGCCCGTGTCCGGGCTCCGCCCGTGACAACGGTCCGATGGTCGGTGTCGTGCGCGCCGGGGTGACGCAGTTCGCCGGGATTCTGTTCGTGCACTACGGGCAGGCGTACGTCGAGAGCGGCGCCGATCACGCTGATGACTTCGGGCGAGCTGTCGCGGGCCAGGCAAACGGGCTGCTGGGCGCCCAGGTGCCGGGGTGTCTGTTTCTGGGCACCGGTCTGCACACCGGCTATGTCGGCTTTGCGGTCGAGTCCCACCCGGGGCCCCCGGCTGTAGGCGACGAGTGGGAGGACGTCGTGGAGGCCTGCTTCCGTCCCGTCGGCCCCGACGCGCGGCTGGTGCAGTGGGGTGGCCAAGCCCGTCCGCTTGACCTGGCGGCGCGGCGCTACCGGGTGCGGTACAGCGCGACCGGAATGGACCAGGCCAAAGACGCCGACGCGACGGTAGCCGGGGTCATCGACTCCTACCTGCTGCAGTTCTGGCCTGATTCGGCTGCCCGCGAGGACGCGGTGCTGCGTCAGGGCAGTGCTACCGCCGCCTACTGGCACCGGGTTGCGCAAGGGGATCGGTAGGGCGGCCACCGGGCGGCCGGCCGGACAAACGCCCGCGGGGACAGCCCGCACCGCAGCGGGTTGCACCGTGCTGCCCAGTGCGGGCAACTGCGTGGCAGCACTCGCTGCAGCGTCGGCTCCGCGGCGGGGCAACTTCATCCGGAGAAGGCGCCGACCCGCACCAGGGTGGGCGCTGAACCGGTTGGTCCCCCTGG
>JAABUZ0100010349.1_pt1 | contig 10386 bp, 10 predicted proteins | sample 5562091 | NCBI WGS metagenome assembly JAABUZ01 (sample SAMN12813069, study PRJNA571459) | rock metagenome | isolation source: Antarctica rocks | place: Antarctica: Victoria Land, Linnaeus Terrace sud | collected 2015-12-21 | reverse complement strand
GCTTGATGCGCGCATGGGACGACCTCACGCAGATCCTTGCTGCGGCATAGCTATCCCTATCAATCGCCTATAGTGGCGACCTCGGATCGGCCCTTGAGTTTCGACCTCAGCACCACCCAACAAAACCGTTGGAGGTACTGTAGCCCTGGCGGCGCGTAGGGTCAATCAGCTTATCCACTGGCCGGAGGACGCGGTATCCTGGGAAGAGGGGGTCGTATGCAATCAAGCTGTCTCACGGTTGTGCTTCGGCGAGCGGGCGAAATCGCCGCGTGGTGTGCCCATCGTGGACGCCACGATGACCCGGCGCAGAGTCTTCGCACACAGGCGTTGCGCCCGTCACACCTCCTCACGACACCTCTCGAGCGACGCCTCGAAGCCGCGCGCCGGCACCGCGACTATACTCAACACGAGTTCTTGCACGTCGGGGCAGAACGCGACGCGATTATCGACGTGGTGAGCCGCAAGAGGGCCGAATTTTTACGAGCAGAAGGCCACTACCCCTCAGAGATGTCATGTGACCTTGCCGGTGGTCGCCTCCTCATGTCCGAAGATTCAAGCGTGTGGGACGGCGCGTCACAGGCTGAATCCAAGGGCTTCTTCGATGAGGACGACCGGCCACCATGGGATACCTGGCTGTGCTACGTGCAAGGGGCCGACTACCCTATTGCCGCTGTCCCGCCCAAGGGCAACCCCACGATCATCCCCGCATGGAAGATATGGTATCTGGTGTCCTGGGCGCCGCCAACGCTGCTTGATCTGGCTGTCGCCGGCATGTCCGTTAACCCTGTCGATTGTATCCAATGGGCGGACGACGTTGATATCCCCTTCACGCGCGAGCTTCGCGCAGCGGGAGTGCTCAAGGCATCTTCATGACCCGCGCGGACCACGACGAAAGTGTCGTCGGCACATGCGCTCCTGGGGCAGGCTTACGCGGCTGAGTATGGGCTGGTAGGCGCAACCTTTATGACACGTCGCACCTATGCGCGCAACCTTTATGGCATAGGTGGCGCAACCTTTGTGTCACGGAGAGGGGAAGGCACGCTATGGCTGGCGCAACCTTTGTGACACCGCACAGTCGGCGACGGTCGCGTAGCCGGGCGGCAGTAACGTCATCCGGCTACCCGACCACCCGTGCCCACGCGCGTCGACGATCAGCCCGCCCCCACAAATCCCACACCCACCGTGAGATCCAGCCGCTTGATCACCGGTTTTCACGCCCTCACCCTTCTTGCTGCACGTCGGCGTCGATGTGACCCTGCCCATCAATCGCGAGCGCCGCCCGCCCCCACGGCGTCTCCACCTCGATCGCCGCGATATCGACCAGATCGAACGCTACGGCCTCCGCCGCCGGCCAGCGCGACCCGTCGCGCCGGGTGACGCGGAGGCGCACCTGCGGGGACGGCGGCCGCTCCCGCGCCGGTTGCCCGCGCGCCGCCGCGACCTTCCGCACGTCGCGTCGGAAGTCTGTCGGACGATAGGGCCGGCCCGCGGTGACCTGATCGGCGGCGTAGCCCAGCGCGGCGGCCGGGTCCGGCGCGGCGAGCGCCTCGTCGTACCAGACCATCTCCGGCAGCACCTCGATGATGCCGGCGTCCAGGGTACCACCCTCGATCACGCCGTGGATGTATTTGGCAAGCACTTCCAGGCTCATGCACACATTTGATGATACTGGTTGGCAGCCTGAGTGCTATCTATAGTGAGACCGCCTCCCACACACGTTTGAGGAGGCCAGTAAGCCCTTTAGCCCGGCTTTGGTACGTCCTACCAGCCGATTGTCGCGCCACTCGCAGCAGCCCTGAGCGACGTCAGCGCCCTCATCATCAAATGTGTGCATGACCCCGCTCTGATTGGCCGGATTGCTGTTGGCGTAGGCGTAGGCTTGCCCCCGTAGTATGCGGAAACAGGGCGCTCAAGCCGCACGGCGCTCATAGTCGTGAATGATGCCGCTGAGCACATCATTGCGCTCTATAACGCCGTCCGACGGTGCCAGCGACATAGGCACCGGACAACGTTGATCCAAGCCTTGGTGCGGTCGGCGCTGATTGTAGTACGCGACGTACTCCCTGAGTACGCGCCAGAGGTGACGCTCGCCCAGGATGAGCAGGTGGTCGAGCACCTCCCTGCGCGCTGACCGAACCCAGCGTTCGGCTACGGCATTCGCATTGGGCGCGCGGAATGGGGTGCGGATGATCTCGACGCCCTCGCTCGCGAAGACGGTGTCGAAGCTCGCCGGGAATTTGGCATCGCGATCATGGATGAGGAAGCGGATGGGCAGCGTCCCATCCTGGATCTGCCAACTCAGATGGCGTGCCTGCTGCGTGACCCACGCGGCGGTCGGATGCGCCGTGCAGCCGGCCAGATGGACCCGGCGCGTGCCGAGTTCGATGAAGAAGAGCACGTACACCGTGCGCAGGAAGAGGGTCTCGACGGTGAAGAAGTCGCAGGCGAGGAGCTGCTGCCGATGCTGCCGGAGGAAGCTGCGCCAGGTGCTGCCGCGTTGCGCACGCTGTGGAGCGGGCGGCACATGCTGCCGCTTGAGGACATCGCGTACCGTGGAACGCCCGACGCTGTAGCCGAGTTTGAACAATTCGCCGTGGACACGGCTGTAGCCCCAACGGGGATTCTCGTGCGCCAGGCGCAGGATCAGCGCCTCAATCTCCGTATCGATGCGGGGCCGACCGCCGCCTCGTCGCGGGGTGAACGTCCACTTGTGGCGGACCAGCTCACGATGCCACCGCAGGATCGTCGCCGGGCTGAAGATCAGGATACTCCGATCCCAGAGGCGATCCGTGCCCGCCCTGAGGTGCTTGAGCTTGGCGACCAACGCAGCCAGCACCAGCTTCTCTTGGCGCGAGGGGTGGGGCTTGTGGTCCAGGCGCCGCTGGAGCATGCGCACTTGGTAGCGCAACAGGAGGATCTCTACGTCTTTGTCGCGCTCCGGCCCCGGCAGACCAGCGAGCAGGGCGAGGAACATCGAGAGCATCCGTGCCAGCCAACAATAGAGCATTGCCTCCCTCCTGAACGTCCTGGTCAACGATCACCACTAGGTGGAGCTTATCAGGTCGCCCAAGGTGGGCTGGAGGCTGGGGGGCTGCCGTGGCGTCAGGCCCTTTCACGCGTGAATCCCCATTCCCGCACACTACGGGTTGATCGCGACGTTCGACGCGCAGATCGCCGCTATCGAGCGGGAGATCACCCGATCCTGCTGCGGGACGCCCGGTGGGTGGTCAAGGCCACCCTGCTGGTGAGCGTCGCGGGCGTCGGGATGCTGACGGCCGCCTGGCTGCGCGTCACGACGCTCAACTTTATGATCGGCTTGATGTCCGAGGCTGTGACTGCCTACGCCGGCTTGGCCCCCGTACACGAGGAGTCGGGGACCAGCGTGCGCCGGCGTGGGACCAGCGTGTGCCGGCGTGGGACCAGCGGATACGGCGGCAACAAACGGCTACGCATCGCGTTGTAGAGGGCGACATTGAGTGCGACGCGCTACAACCCGCCGATCACAGCGTTCAACGAGCGCCTCCGCGCTGCGGGGAAGCCCACGACGGTGGCGCGCTGCGCGGACGCTACGCGCCGTCATCGAGCACGAAGGTCACCGTCATGTTGACCTGGTACCCCGTGATCTTGCCGTCGGCGATTTTGATGCTCTGCTCCTTGATCCACGCGCCCTCGACGCCACGCAGGGTCTTGGTGGCACGGGCGATCCCTTGCTGCACGGCATCCTCGAAGCTTTTTTCCGAGATCGCACTGATCTCCGTGATACGGGCGACGGACATGGTAGATCCTCCTTGCTAAACCGACACGCTCCACTGCTGAGCGTCTGTGTCAGGTGAGCGAGCAAGAACTGTACCCGCACTCTCGGCGTGCGGCCGTCTGACCACACCAATCGCGCGCTATAGTGCAAACGGTTCCGTTGGGACGTGCAGTAATGACGCGTTTTGACCGACAAGACTATCGGATGAACCAGTCGCAGCAGCCCTGTCGGAGAATGCGTCATTACTGCACATAGCTCTTAGCACCACTACAACCACTAGAAGACATCGCCTGATGTCGCAAGGTCCCTGCGGGCCTCGCGCCGTCCCTGTCCTCGGATGCAACGCGACAACAGGCACAGGTGGCGACCCATAGACGAGCGTACACAGCCACCACTCACGCCGACGGCCGGCGCATCAACACGGCCGGCGCAGCGACCATGCTGGAGGAGATCGTGGCGGTCAGCGCGGCCGAGAAGTCCCACGGCACCGCCGCCGACGTCGCCCAGACCCTCGGGCTCGGCCTCGACGGTGAGGCCGTCCAGGACGATCTGGACGATCTGGTGGCGCGCAGCCTCTGATCGGCACGGGTTCGGCGGCGGCGCCGTCTCTACCGTCGGCCCTGGCGACGCGACTGAGACGATGGTTTGACCGGCTCGGGCCTGCCACCTCACGATTCCGCGATCGGCGCAGGCGTCTCGGCGTGCCGCCGGGTTGACGCGCGCCTCGGGGCGGTACCCCGCGTCGCGTACGCATGCGGCTAGGGCGACCGCATACTCCGCCATGGCTGTGGATGTTGCCTCCACCACACCGACCATGAACGTCTCGATCGCCACCTCGTCGATCTCCCCGCTCTGCGCGCGCATCGTCGCACCCTACCCTATCGAGAGCATGGTATAGAAGGTGCATGAGGCTGGATAGATAGATAGGAGAAGGCGACAACTAAGCGGAAAGGCAAAGCCAAGGCGTCGCGGCCACGCACGCGCTTTGCGTCTCGATGACACTATTTCTAAGAGGCGCGTGGGCGCGTTTTTGGAGGGTAGCCTGACGGGAAGACCTTGAGCGAGGACGACGCGGCCACGGCTCTGTCACGGCCCGACAACGCCTGTCGCGGAGATGAGACGCAATGATGCACCAAAGATGTCCGCCACGACGGGGTGTGCGCCGGGGTGGATGAGGGGGATGGCTCTCGTACAGGGGTGGCTCTCGTACAGGGGTGGCTCGTGGCCGTGACCTCCGGTGATCCTGACGCTGCCGGGGACGTGTTGATGGTGGCGTTCGCCTGCGGCCAGGTCAATGCGAGCGGCGGGCGCGTGGTCGCGGTGTGCGGCGCTAGCGGGGCTAGACGCGTCGGCATGAGGACAGGGGATGAGGGGCGAGGATGCGGGTGATCCGGAGCACGTATCGCGGCGCGGCGGAGTGGTTGGCCCAGCGGGAGGCGGTGCGGGCGGCGCGGGCCGTGGACGGCACGACCGCGGAGGCCAGGGGGCTGCCGCCGCTGGAGCCAGCGGTGGTGGTGAGCGGACCGGACGAGCACGCGGAGGGCGCGGGTGTGCTGGTCGAGGCCGTGGGGCCGGACGGATCGGTCATCTATCGCCGCCTCGTCCTGCCGGAGGGTCATGGCACCGATGGCGAGGGCACGCGGCCGGAAGACGCGATCGAGGCGGCGATCCAGGAGGCGTGGAGGCGGCTCGTGCGGCAGGTGGGCCCGCCGGACGGAGAACTCGCGCCCTGAGGCGGCTGGCGTGTGTGTCGATCATCCCTGTCTGTTGCGCTATTGGTACTGCACATAGCTTTTTGATACCCCTTCCATACACGAACGAGAAAATATGGCCGCGACATGGCCACCAAGTGCTCTGTCCGCCCCCGCGTCATTGAACTCGAAGGGCGCACCCACGCGCCACGACCTCTGCCGCGCGCGCGAGGGGGGGAGGACGGTCGCCCGGTCTACCAGCGCCCGATGGCGGTTTTAGCGCCCTGGTCGGACCACTTGGCGTAGACGCGGGCGGTCTCGATGGAGCTGTGGCCGAGCACGCGGGCGACGGTGTCCAGGTCGCCGGTGTCGCGCATGAGGCGGGTGCCGCAGTAGTGGCGCAACGCGTGGTAGCCGCGATAGGGCACGTCGGCCGCCACGGTCAGGCGGCGCAGCCGCAGCCGCGCCTGGCGGTCGTCGCGCAGGCGGAGCACCCGCCCCTCCGCGTGCCCCTCCTCCCGGCTATCCTGGCTGTCGGTGTGCGCCCCCTCACGCAGCGCGCGGGCAAGGCTCGCGGAGACCGGCACGGTGCGCGCCTTGCCGCCCTTGCCGTCGCGCACGTCGAGCTCGTCGTCGCCGAGGCGCACGTCGGCGTGGCGCAGCGCCAGGGCCTCGGACACGCGCAGGCCGGCGTGGGCGCCCAGCAGGACGAGCGCGCGATCCTCGCCCGTCGCGGCGGTAAGCAGGCGCTCCACGTCGGCGGGCGGGTAGGGCCCGTCACGCTGACCACGGGGCGGATCGCGGGGGACGCCGTGGACGCCGTGGACGCGCTCGCCGCCGCGCTGGGGGCGGCCGGCGTCGCGGTCGAGCGGCGCGCGTTCCTGCCCGCGCGCGCCGACGAGACGCCCCCCGTGGGGCGCGCTGTTGCTGGCCGTGGCCGGGCCGCCGCTCCCGCTGGCCCGGCTCGTCGCCCCGGCGACGGCCCCAGCGGGCGTCGTCCCCGCGCTCGCCGCCGCCCTGGGGATCGGGCCGGACACGGACCAGGCTCCGGCAACGGACCCGCATACAGACCCGGCGACGGCCCCCGCCACCCTCCAACTCAAGGCGGCGGGGGTGTTCGTCGTCGTGCGCGTCCGGGATCGCGGCGACCTCGCGCGCGCGCTCGACGGCCTCCCGGCTCAGGTCGCGCGCCTGGCGGTGCGGCGCGCGGAACGTCGACTCGTGTACGAGGCGGGCGCCTGGCACATCGACCCGTGACCGGGTAGCGGTAGCCCGCGATCCGCCCGTGACCGGGTAGCGGTAGCCCGCGATCCGCCACGACGGCGGATGTCCCCTATCACCGCCGTCGCCGCCGCCGCCGTTGCCGCCGTCGCGGTCAGGCTCGTCACGACGGCCCAGGGACGCCTGATGGCGCGGCGTCGTCTGTCCACGCCACCCAATCGCCCGCGCGCGGCGTCCCCGTCTCGCGTGTTCCGCGTCATCCTGCCCGCCCACGACCATCCCGTCCCACCCGCGACAGGAGACAGACGTGCACATCGTCCAGGGCGCACCACGCCCGCGTCGCGCGCATCGTGACAAGGGGACGTCACGCGGGAGACAGCGGTGTACGGCTGCCATGTGCGCGCGGGCGCGTGTGCGACACGCGCCGGACACGCCGCGCGTGACCGTGCCTGTGGCGGGGGGGTCGGTGTGGATAAGCGCGGGTACCCATCGCGTGTGGGTGGTACGTCTAGAGGAGAGGGACAGGATAAGCGCGGTCCCCCCCGCGCGGAGGATGACACTAGTGATGACGAGACGCCCGCCAACGACCAGGCCCGCAGTTCCACGGCAGGCCGAGACCCGTTATCGCGCGCGAATGGCGCGCGCCGGCCACCTGGTGGATGGCGGTCTGTGGCTGGCTGTGCCCGCCATCGTCGTGCTTGTCGTTGGCGTGTGTGCCCCGCTCTTGGGGGGGGACGCTGCGGCTGGACGTGATCGCCGGCGGTCTCCTGGCCCTCCTTGCCGCCGGCGGGCTTGTGCTGCGGGGGCGGAGCGAGGCGGGCCGGGCACGCCGGGCCGCTCCCGTGCGGTGGCGCGTCCATGCCGTCCGCGTCCATCCACCGCTGGAGACGTGCCGCGACAGGGTAAGGGTAGACGAGAGGGGTCACGCGGCGACGGGATAGATCAGCCCCGCGGCCCGTTTCCTGGTCGGGCCATCGCGTCTCCTCCCGCAGGTGCGGTCACGACGTTTGTCCGATGACGTCCACCGGGTCCGCGTCCTTTTTCGGGCAAAGGCGCCTCATCCGGCGGCCTGTGCCCGTGTCTGAGCCCCACAGCCGTGTGGAGGGTCGCCGTCATCGCGCGGTCTCCTCGGTCAGGGACCCCGGCGACAACGCGTCAGGGACCTCCTCAGCGCGCGTCTTATCGACACGAACCGCCGCTACTTGTCATAACACATGGCCGCGCGCTGTCACACGGCGCGGGACAAGCGATGTGGCCGCGTCCCGGCGTGCGCTGGCGTGGACGCCCGCGCGGCGGTCGGCGCTGAACGACGTCGCGCGACGGGTGGCCGGCGTGGGTGGGATGGGGTATGATCGTGGCCGGGACGGGGGTAGGCGCCCCATGCGGCGAACATACCGGCGGCGGCCGGTCGCGTGTGCGTTTTCCGCAGTGGAGGAAACATGCCGCACACCATGCTCCGCGTTCGCAGTCGGCGTTACCTGTACGGTCTCATCGTTTCTGCATCGTCTACATACGGGGGACAACCTCATGTGGGGCCGCGTCTTGGGATCGAGCGACGCGGATATGTGGCTCCGCTTGTCGGATCAACACAGAAACGACGAGACAACGTGCAGCAATTGTGAGACAGCGCGCAGAAACGATGAGGCCTTACAGTTGCCGTCAGCGCGTTATGTCGAGAGGACGGCGACGCTGGGATTATCAACTAGCGATACGTTACCCGTATCGCTAGTTGATAAAAGCGGCTATACTGGGGATAGAGACCGCGATCGCGGCCGGCGCGATCGGAGAGAGTGGAGGGGGAGGAGCCGGGTATGCACGACGACACCCGCCACGGCAGCGGCGCCGACAACAGCGCCGGTCGTGACGTCGACCGGGGCTCGCTGACCGACGCGGCCGCCGCGCCCGCCATTCCGCCCGCGCCGGCGGCTGCACTCATGCCGTGGGCGGGTGCCCCGCCCCCGACCTTATATGAAACGGCGGAGGAGGCCCGCGACTACGCGCGGGAGGCCCGCGCGCCCAACACGCGCCGCGCCTACCGCGCCGACTGGGCCGACTTCGCCGCCTGGTGCGCCGCCCACGGCCTCCCCGCGCTCCCCGCGCCGCCCGAGGCCGTCGCCCTCTACCTGACGGACCGGGCCAAGACGCGCACGGTCGCCACGCTGCAGCGCCGCCTCTCCGCCATCGCCGTCGCCCATAAGACGACGGGGTACGCCTCGCCGACGGCGCACGCCGCCGTGCGGGACGTCTGGGCCGGCATCCACCGCGCCAAGGGGACGGCCCCGCGGGGCAAGGAGCCCGCCCGCGCCTCCCAGGTCGCGCGTATGGCCTGGGGACGCCCCGCGACCCTCGCCGGCCACCGCGACCGCGCCCTGCTCCTGCTCGGCTTCGCCGGCGCGTTCCGCCGCTCCGAGCTCGTCGCCCTCGACGTCGCCGACCTTGCGTTCCACGACCACGGCCTGACGGTGACGATCCGCCGCTCCAAGACCGACCAGGAGGGCGCGGGCCGCCCCGTCGGCATCCCCCCCGCGCGCGACCCCGAGGCCTGCCCCGTCGTCGCTGTCCGGCGCTGGCTCACCCACGCGCGCATCGCCGCTGGCCCACTCTTCCGCCCCATCGTGCGTCAACCCAAGACCGGGCGCGAGACGGTGCGCGCGCGCCGCCTCTCCGCCCAGAGCGTCGCCCTCATCGTCAAGCGCGCCGCCGCTGAGGTCGGCCTCGACCCCGCCACCTACGCCGGCCACTCGCTGCGCAGCGGCTTCGCCACCTCCGCCGCCGAGGCCGGTAAGTCCGAGCGCGCCATCATGGCCCAGACCGGCCACAAGAGCCTCCCCATCCTCCGCCGCTACATCCGTGCCGGCTCCCTCTTCCACGACAACGCCGCCGATGGTCTCCTCTAGCCCGCGGTCTCTCGCCCCCCGGGCGGCCACAGCAGGTTGTTTCTTCTGGTGTCGGTTTTAGTGTGAGGCGGACGGTGTAGGGTCTGTACTGATTATTATGTGCAGCCCTTTTACCCTCTCAAGGATACATGCCTTTTCCTTTTTAGGTGTGTAACAATGTGCTATGTGCAGCTTCATCATGACTGTGCCCGCATAGCGCTGCGACGTGTTGCATCCCTATGCGCCGAATTATGAGCGGCGTGGTTGTCGTGTGCGGCGACACGATTGGCGCGGCTAATGAAGTACTTCGGCGCAACGATTTCACGACCTGTTGGGAAGGCGCACTATGAACGGATCGGCATGCGTTCACCAACTCGCTGGCATAGGGGAAAATCTACTGCCGAGTGAGCGACATCATCGCGTCTGCCCAAGCGGGCTCGTAGCCGCCGAGATGATCTGATGACCACGCACGCCACCGAATGATTATGGGCCTCAACATTTAGATATGCTTGGACGGCTGACACCCAGCGGCGTTTGGATGGGCTGTGCATCGCCCTGACGACGGCAGGAAGTGAGCGTCAACGAGGCGCGCCTTTCGCTCGTCATGCGTCGCTCTACCGAACGCAGATAGACTTCTCAAGACAGGCCACGTACAGAGCCCCACCCGTACACACCCGATGCGCGACGCGTCGTGCGCGTTGTGCGTGGGTGGGGGACCGGCGTTGCTTCGTCAGAGGTATTATTGAGAGGGAGCCCGGCGCGACCTGCAAACACACCATAAGAGCGCTCGCGGGGTACGGAGGAGGAGAGCGGATGGCAGCCCTGACGACGGAGTTTGCGACGA
>JAABUZ0100010347.1_pt1 | contig 10386 bp, 9 predicted proteins | sample 5562091 | NCBI WGS metagenome assembly JAABUZ01 (sample SAMN12813069, study PRJNA571459) | rock metagenome | isolation source: Antarctica rocks | place: Antarctica: Victoria Land, Linnaeus Terrace sud | collected 2015-12-21 | reverse complement strand
CCTGGAGCACGATATTTACGTGCAGCCCATAAACTACCCCACTGTTCCACGAGGTGAGGAGCGATTACGCATCACCCCCACCCCCGGTCACCACCAGCAATTCGCCGACAAGCTTGTTGGAGCCCTTCAAAGTGTTTGGCAAAACTTGGAGCTGCGACGAACATCCGAGTGGGCTGCAGTAGGTGGTCATGCAGGAGTCGGATTTGCTGCAGAAACCCCGCAGCAGCCTATGTGGACCGACTCGCAATTGGGACTACGAAGCAATGTGAAACGAAATGTTTCCGAGAGACATCACGAATATGTACCTCAGCTTATTGCTACTAGTGCTTGAATATTTATATAGCTTTTCCTATTTCTCCCTCGTTCACTCGATTGTGTTGATATATCCAATGATTTTAATTGATGAATGAGGATGGGCGTACACGACTGGACGATACGCGACCTATCTTTTCGACACAAGTCATCAGACATGCCGATGCCAGTTTACGAGTGGTCAGAATTCCACGAGACTACACGCGCTATGGTGACCGGATCCCTTTCTTCAATGAATCTTACCTTCCTGCTCTCTGCAACGTAATCTCTCAGGCATCCTTCCGCGCCTTTATTGAGCGTGTCAATGCATTCTTACATGTTGCCTTCCGTCCTTCAAGCTTGTGGAATATAGCTGACAATATGCTTGCGCTCGTAACGGGATGGATTTCAGAGCTTCTTTACGAAAATCACACTCAAAGGGTTGTATTATACATATACGAGATCTTATTATAGACATTGAAGAGGCTGGAAAGATGGTTACAGGAGCAGAATAGGATCGTTTTTGGCCCGTGTGGAGCACGAGTAGTCTCTCTGCGCCGCAGTGCTTATCTGCATGTAAGCATTATTAGGAGTTTCTGACGTAGATTGATGTTGAGGTGCCAGTCAATCTTATTCCAAGTTAGGTGATTCACATTCTATCCCAATGAATGCGTTTGACTTTGTCGAAGTTGCTGCAGTTCCTGATCCATCTCTGCCGTCTCTTGCTCTGTGAAATGATCTTCGTCATGCTCAAACGTATTTGTAAGAGCAATGCTATAAATCTTGTCACCGAATCTATCGTTAGCAAGCAGATCCTAAAATCTTACTCCTCCATGATAGATTCGAGGACCTTGTCCTTCCCGTGGTATACCGAGTGAGGCACATCTCGAGTTAAGTAGAGTTCTGACTCTGATGGCAGCGGATCAAAATATTGCGTTAGTCCCTTTTCTGCCATTTTTAGAGCTTTCTTATCTTGAATGGTCGTATTGAACAAGTGCAATTTCCACAAAGTCTGGTTTTCCAATTTTTCTTCATACGTACCGGCAACTCGAAATCTATAGACCATGACGTGCTTCTGCTGTCCGAAACGATACGCTCTTCCAACAGCTTGCTGTTCATGAGTCGGATTGAAATCCGTGTCGAGAATGATAACGCGGTTCGCTCCCTGCAGGTTAATACCTAATCCACCAGCCCGTGTAGAGACAAGAAAGACTGTAGTAGCATTAGTATCGTTAAATGACTTTGTCATTCCTTGCCTTGCGGCCATTTTGGTGGTACCATCAAGTCTTTGAAATGGGATGTTGGCCAGCTCAATATACGACTGGATAAGATTCAACACCAAGAGGCTATGTGAAAAGACCAGCACCTTCTCTTTCAATTTTTCTGTTAACTCAATAATACGCATACTGATTTGAAATTTCAAGCCATTTTCAATAGCATCACAGTGTTTGACAGACTGCAAAATTGGACGAGCCCACGAAAAGTTTATGTCCTCATAATCATCGTCCAGGCCGTCAGAGGACGCATCTTGATCGAAAAGCGAATCTGACGCCTGTAAATTTCTCACAGTCGCCTTTAATGCAGCACTCTCCATAGGGGTTTCTTGTCGATTTTGAGGATTCTTGGCAGATGCAATCAACGTTCGATTCTCCAAGGATTGCTGTAAGACAAGAGGATGTGAGCAGATTAATTTGAGAATGTGGATGCGGCTCAAAAGACCAGCACTCGCTTGTGTAGCTTCACAGGCTGACAAATTTAAAAAGTGCTAACGTAAGAATGATGTGAAAAAACTTACTTGGTAAAGTTGCCGTTGTAGACTACTCATCGATATGGATAATACAAACTCAGTTTTGTTTGGTAAATCCGCTTTAATAACGCCAATATCACGTCGATGAACTTTTGCAGACAGAAGCGTTTTGATTACAGCCAATTTTCTTCGAGCCAGTCTAGCTTCCGTTGGAGACGAGTCACTGTAGAGGCCCTCGGCAATGGGAACGACATATTTCGCTTTAAAGTCTCTTAAAGATCCAAGAAAACCTTCGTCAATCCAATTTACGATGTGATAGTATTCGAGCAGATTGTTTGATAGAGGAGATCCCGTAAGTGCAATCCGGCATGTGGTTTTGAAAGAATTTGCGTAAATACCGAGCGACGATTTTGGGTTCTTCAAAGCATGGGCTTCATCTGCAACCACGATTGTGGGAGACAACAAGTAATACCGAAATTGTTCTTTTTCTTTGTTCTGAATCTGATTTGTCGCGGTCATTTCATTCTCTATCAGAAGACGAAACATAGCAAAGCCCAATGTTAGAACACCTCCTTCTGAATGCCATTCTTTGGTCAATTTTAGTCTCTCATGGGGCAAGAGAACGTTCGGGATAGAGAAAAACCGGAAGAATTTTATCTTTGGCCTTGGTACCCACTTGGTTGCTTCATCAACCCAATTACGTGCGAGGGTTGGGGGCATCAATATTAGTATTTTTACAGGCTGTCCTTGCAGATGTTTTGGTAGTTGATGTCGGTAGTATTCACTCGCGTTGGCTTCCAACAAAGTCAAGAGGAATGTAATAATCTGTAAAGTCTTTCCTAGACCCATAGTGTGGGCTAGGAGAGCACCTTTCAACCTCGGACTCAAAGTAAGTTCACGCCACAGGAAGCGAATACCTTCAACCTGATGTGGTCGAAGATGAAGTGCAATTTGGTTGTCAATATATATCGAGTGATGAGCACCTTTATGATCTGGGTTTATCATTACCGCTACGGGTTTTGGTGTACTATTTTTCGGCTTTTTGGAAAAAGATGGTTCCACAGTGCTCTTAGTTGACGGCTGTGACAAAGCATCGATGGGTTTAGCGTGCTCACCATTAGAAGAAAGCAGAGCTTTAAGAAGCTGGCTCTCTTTCTGTCTATTGCCTTTCGCGTTTAAGGGAAGGATATCGCTTACTTCCACATTCGTCGGCGATTGGAAGGATGTTCGTTCTAATCTCATTTGCCAATCTGCGTGAAATTGCTTAAAATTAGGAAACTTTTGTAGCTCGTCCAATTCGTATGCATTCAAATCATTCGGTTGACATTCTCTGCCTAGCATGGCGCTAGCATACTTAATAAAAATGTTCCGATAAGCGGCCTTTTGCTTTAGAGGAACATTTATTTGGATTGGCAATTTCCTTTTCAATGAATCAGTGATCATTTCAATCGTGACAAACAGAGCTTTTGCCTTCTGTTCATTCACTAGTCTTTGCACTTGCTCTTTTAAATCGTCGTCCAAAACGGCAAAGTTGAGAGACTCTTCTCCGGATGTTTCCGCGGAGGTTGGGCTATCGGCACCGCTGCGAGCCATGCTATTAAACGCCTGCTTCTGTCTTTTTGGTTTCGGACAGAGAGTCGTAGTCAAGTCTATAACATCATTTATCAGCTGACGTGTAACTTTGACCTTTGCCTTAGGGTCTTTCTGGAGAGGTGACACGACACTGGAAGATCTTTTTACCGCATTCGGAGTGCCGGTGTCCACCCGATCAGAAACGGGCACCTCTGCAGCGGAGAGTCGCCCAGTCAACTCCAAAATCTTGTCTAGTTTACCAGTGTTGGTGATTACATCTGATCGCGATCCACTAGCGCTTGAAGTGATAGCCGGGGCTTCTGATGATCCAAGATTGTCCCTTTGATAGTGCTTATGATTGGCACTTTCCCTAAGCTTAGAATGCGATTGGTACGTATCCTGACCATCGTCACAGGATCGGATTTCGGTTCTAGAAGCAAATGGTATACTCTCGTAAATTCTACGCACTCCGGAGTTGCTGTATCTGACCGTCGATCCATGTTTGCTACTTTTTGCATCTGAAAGTGGCTGGGCTTGAGAGTTGTTGGGCTGATCAGGAAAGCCCCGCGTTTGCCCGACCTTTACCTCAGTTATTAGACGAACAAATTTGCTGCGTTTGCCTAAAGAGTCAATATGTAACTCGGATTTGAGAGTGCCAATATCCAGATCATTCAGCAGAGCAAATCCATCAATATCGTGTCTTTCCAAAGCCTCTACGATCTGCGAATCAGCCCCAACATCCTTGGCCCATTTTAAAACATCATTGCCATCCCACGTACTTGGCTTTGCTTGACTCATCCACTTTGCAAAGCATATTTAGCATCACAGCAATCGTTGACTCCGTGTTTTTCGCGTAACGTCCAACAACGAAAGTGAACTTTAAACGAGGTGGGGGCAAATACGCACCGCAGAGAAACTATTTGCGAAGACTGAAGGAGCTTTGACAGACTCTAAAGGCTATTCGCTTCCACTCCTCAGATAACCCTAACCGCGTACCACTGAAAGAATGAGTGCTACAAGTTGACTTAGGCTGCTATAGGCTCAGGAAGGACCAGTGAGAATAAGCACGACTTGTCGTAATCTCGTACCCGCACCTTATCTCATTATGAAGGATTTCGCTGTTGCCATGAATGGTAGTTTCATTTTTGTTTATGATATGCTAGGCTTGATATTGTTTTAGATACCAGTGGTGCCATGGCAGCAGAGTCCGTAGTCGACTTTGACTTTGACATAGTCTGAAAGAGGAATGTCGGATGAAAGTTCAAACAATGAGAACCCGAAAGAGTCTTTATTACTCTCTGCGCTGATTGATTATGCATTAGCTCATGGACTAATTGTCCGACCTTCATCGGATAAGGTATCAAACAATCCTTTGAACTGCATTGCGACCCATGCACCAGTCACGCTATTTCCTTCGCCAATCCCTCGTGCTACTTTCCAGCTGGCGAATGATATGCAGAAAGATTACAACGAATTGTACGCTAAAGTAGCTTGTGATGTATCTTGGCTGAGCTCTATAATACAAAAGTAACTATGAGATGTTGAAAGCTTACATATACAGGCTTCCTGCTACAGACACTTTTACGCATCAACTACTGCAGATGCAGGAAGAATTTGAGAGGCAGGGAATAGTTCAAGATTTATCACTTGGGCTTTTTCGGTCAGATTATATGGTGCAAGCTAGGGGTACTGAAACTTCAATTAGGCAGGTTGAATTCAATACCATCTCATGTTCATTTGGAGCCCTTTGTGAACAGACATCAGGAATGCATAAGTACTTGTCGGATTATGGATTTTATGATGGCCTTGCGAAAAAGAATATCTTAGATATGCCGGCGAACCCGGCAATAAAGAATCTTGCTGAAGGGTTGGCGGAAGCTCATAGAGCTTACAGTGCTCTCAGTGCCGTCAGTGCCTCTGAGGCGCTTGAACAGGCAATTTTGTTTGTTGTACAAAGTGGCGAGCGAAATGCTTTCGATCAGCGTTTGTTGGAGTATGAGTTGCTGCAGACGTAAGTCCATCCGAAAAGTTGTCACTGAATGTACAAGACATGGCATTAAATCGTATCGGTCTTCTCTTCAGTCTGTTGCAAATAACACACAGCTACTAGACCTGGACAAACGACTGCTCCTCGTAAGGAGGGGGAAGGCATCAGAGATATCAGTGGTGTATTATAGATCCGGGTACGGTCCAGACGACTATCCGACTCCAGTGGAATGGGCTGCTAGGTTGCGAATAGAGTGTAGCCGTGCAATAAAATGTCCGACTTTGCTGAGCCAGCTTTCAGGTACTAAAATGGTTCAGCAAGTTCTTGCGTCTCACAATATACTCGAGAGATTTATAAGTGTCCATAAAGCAAAAGCAATTCGCCATACTTTTGCAGCTTTGTATCCCCTAGACGAGAGTCCGGAGGGCCTTCAAGGCAGAGATCTTGCACTCAATAGCTCGGAGAAATATGTGCTGAAGCCACAACGTGAAGGGGGTGGTAATAATATTTATAAAGGTGATATTCTTCATTTTCTCAAAACCCTTCCGAAGGAGCAATGGTCAGCGTACATCTTGATGGAACTCATAGAGCCACCGGACATAGAAAATTCAATCATACGCCATGGAGGAGTTATGTCTGGGCCAGTGGTCAATGAGCTGGGTGTATTTGGGACAATTCTATGGAACCAGAAGACCGGCGAAATTTTACATAACAATAACGCGGGCTATTTACTTCGTACCAAATTTCAAGACAGTAACGAGGGTGGTGTTGCTGCGGGGTTTGGCTCCATCGGCAGTTGTTATCTAACAGATTAAGTACAATTTGTACGAGTATAATATTATTGTACACATCCATATCTCATCTCATAACCTAGTGGACTTCACGTTCCTCAATTCTAATCGACACTCAAAGTTTGGAAGGTCTTGTAAGTCTGCGTTTGCTCATATAGTGCGGCAAATCAACCAGTCCTTCCTTTGAATTTTTAATCTGCCTTTCTGGGCGTTCGTCTACGCTCAAATAAGCCCTCTCCCCTGCTCCTACATAGAGCTGTCTTGGCCTCCAAATCTTATTGGAATCCGAATCCAATAATTGCTTCCAATGTGCTAGGTATCCAACTACTCGAGGAACTGCAAAAAGGACCGGAAAGAAATCACTCGGAAACCCACAAGCCTTATAAATGAGCCCAGAGAAGAAATCCACATTTGGGTATAGCCTGCGCTTTACAAAGAAATCGTCTCTTAGAGCTGCATCCCGAAGAGTCAGAGCAACATCAATCAAAGGCTCCTTGGAACCAACTGCATCAAAAACCATATCTGCAACTTCTCGAATCACTTTTGAGCGAGGGTCTGTCTCTCGATAAATGCGATGGCCAAAACCAAAGAGTAGAGCTTCTTTGCGTTTCACTTTCTCTATAAAAGCAGGAACGTTTTTAGCAACACCGATTTTTTCCAGCATGCGCACCACAGCTTCGTTAGCACCACCATGACGAAATCCGTTCAAGGCTGCGGCCGATGCGGCAATAGCGGAATATGGATCAACCAGGCTGCTGCCAACGTGGGTCATTGTGGCCGTAGAGCAATTCATCTCGTGATCAGCATGCAAGAGGAACAATATGTCGAGCGCTTTCGATAATCGCGGGTCTGGTCGGTAAGAAAGATCTTCATTCATATGATCCATCATGTAGAGCATATTTTCAGTATACCCCAAGTCCGAGCGGGGTTGATTGAAAGGCCGGCCGATGCGTATCCGGTATGCAGCAGCAGCAACAGTAGCTGCTTTACCGATAATACGTATAATTTGCTTATTCATTATCTCCTTGTCACGGATGTACAGATCCTCACCACGTAGGGAAGGATTTGCTTCCGGCGCGTACGCACCCATGGCGGCAAATGCAGATATAAATATGCTCATTGGGTGCGCATCATACCGCATGTTGGAAAACATTGAGAGAAGATCTTCGGCAATATATGTATGATGCATAATCTCTTTTCTCCACCGTTGATTCTGACTGTTTGAAGGAAGCTCCCCGTAAACGAGCAAATAAGCACATCTTTATAAGCTTAATTCAGCAATTGATCTTACTCCAAGAAGTCGGACTTCTCAGCTAATTGTTCAATCGGATATCCACGGTAACGCAAGATGCCTTTTTCCCCGTCAATGTAGGTGATCTCACTTCGAATTACAGCGGTATTCATGTAAGCCGGATCATATATCCGTAGACTTGAGTTAGCCAATGTTACATGGCGCCATACCCTTGAGGCGTATCATTCTCGACGCGCTCTCCTTCTGCGTATTCTGACGTCAATTGTTTGAATGCCGTGGCAGGAACACTGTTGTCTTCGATAGAGATTTCAACCTTTTTTCCTGTACGGTTGTCAAGCACTGTTAGGCTTTCTATCCTATCTTTTGAAGGCATATTTTGCTCGTTCTATGAGTGCGATGCCGAGGCCAAAGCTGCGCCGCATGTGAAAAGATCCGCTTCCGCGACCGACCATAATATTTGTGAAATCAAGAAACCAAAAAATCACGCATGTAGAGATTTTCACCAAATAAAGACTAGCAATTAAGTCTTTGTATATGGCGAGAGTTTTTTTGATTGGAGTGGTTGTGTCTTGTTTACTTCTGCCTGCAAAAGGCAACTGACGAACAACCAACAACTTTCACGGGAATGGGAGAATGGCAGCAAGTGCAACAGCGGACTTTTCGCAGATGGTAAGTGGGTGGTGTATGATGCTTAAACCAGGATGAATCATCGACTGTCCGTGAGAGCTGAAATACTGCCAGCAGAAGATCTGAGTAGAGACTTGTGCGATGGGATAAGACTGATTAATCTTCTTGAGGTTATGAGCAACGAAAGTCTCGGTAAATATTCTCAACATCCTAGGCTACGGGTTCAAAAGGCTGAGAATGTTATGAAGTCCCTCAATTTTATAAGAGAACATGGATTGCAGTTGTGGAACATTGGTGCAGAGGATATCTTAGACGGAAACGTTAAACTAATTTGCGGGCTCTTGTGGACATTGATTTTGAGATTCTCCATAGAAGAAATTAATGAAGAAGGCTTAACTGCCAAACAGGGTTTACTAGTTTGGGCGCAACGAAAGACAGCTTCATATGAGGAAGTGCACGTCAATGACTTCTCTTCGAGCTGGTCTGATGGACTTGCATTGTATGCGCATTCGTTGAGACTACTGACAATCAGTTGTGCTATAATTGATAAGTATAGGCCGGACTTGCTTCTCTATGACTCTTTGGACAAAAGTCAGCCAGAAGAGAACCTAGCGAAGGCATTTCAAATTGCTGAGGAGCAGCTTGGAATTGGGAAATTGTTGGAGGTGGACGACGTTTGTGTTCCGAGACCCGACGAAAGATCAATTATGACGTATCTGGCGCAGATGTATACGGCACTTTCTGCACTCGATAAAATAGAGACTGCAGGAAGACGTATTGAACGATTTCTAGAAACTGTAAGGAGGTCGCAGAACATGTGTCAATCTTATGAAAGCCGAATGATGCAGCTGCTCCAAGACATAAACTCAAGAATCCATTCTTGGAAAGAATCGTTTTCTACTGACAGCTTGCCCGACATAAAGCAACAACAAAGTCGATTCGCAAGTTATAAAATGGATGAAAAACGTCAATGGGTAGGACTCAAAAGTGACCTTGGGTCGTTATTGTGCAGTATTCAAACAAACCTTAAGACCTATCGATTAAAAGAGTATTCTCCGCCAGCGCATCTACATATGAATGCGTTAGAATGTACATGGCGAGCACTCGTTCAAGCTGAAGCGAGCAGATCCAAAGAAATTAACAAGAGAATCCGTGACATTAGAGCCAAGCTGGGTCTTTCTTACGCCGATAAAGCGAACGCTATTGAAATGGCTTTGAGAATGATTTCTTTGAACTTGACTGCTTACGAAAGTGCAATTGACAATCAAGTGGAGCATGTTGTGGCGGTTTCGGCGAGGCTAAAAGAGCTAAAGATTTCCGTCAAGGATTTGAAAGACTTTTCGAAACTATGCGAGGATGCGAATGTAAATTTATCGGACTATTCACTGCATTCGCATGAAGAACTAAACTTTGAGATCGAGCTGGCTCAGGAAACAGTAGCTAGAAAGTTGTCTCTGCTGGAGAATTTCACTACGGAAGACAATATAACCAATATATCTCCACAACTCTTAGACGAATTTGAATCGGTCTTTCACCATTTTGACCGCGAACATAAAAACTCTCTCCATGAACTGGAATTTTGTGCAGCCCTATCGAGCCTTGGCGTTGTTTACGGGGAAGCAGATATGGGGAGGCTCTTTCAGTCCTTGGCGACCGTTGAATCTAATAAGACGGAGGTTACGCGTGAAGAATTCATTCATTTTATGGTATCGATCACAGAAGACCAGAATACCGCCGAGCAAGTATTTCAATCTTTTCAGGAAGTCGCAGAGGGCAAATCCTATGTAACTGAAAGTGATCTTCGACACTCTCTAGTTTCTGAAATCTATGTCGAGCAACTAGCAAAGACTATGCCACATTGCCGGGAGGGTAAAGGATATGACTTTGAGACGTACATAAATGAGTTGGCGGGATAAAAGTATACGCTTGGAAGACGCTTAATATTAGCATAAGATAGTAGCGGAAGGTTAGTACGACATGTATGTAGCAAAATCAATTGCATGAAATGGAGAAAATCGGAATTCCTTATCAAGATAAGCGGTATACGGACGTGCCGACTATCAACCTTCTCAAGTAAGTACTCTCGTCTAAAAGCTTCCGATATGGCATCAGCAGAGCA
>JAABUZ0100010344.1_pt1 | contig 10389 bp, 9 predicted proteins | sample 5562091 | NCBI WGS metagenome assembly JAABUZ01 (sample SAMN12813069, study PRJNA571459) | rock metagenome | isolation source: Antarctica rocks | place: Antarctica: Victoria Land, Linnaeus Terrace sud | collected 2015-12-21 | reverse complement strand
ACCCACGCCCCACCCGGGCCTGCCGCACCGGGTCGCCCACCCGACCCGCCGACGATCGATGCTCCCCCACGAACGCAGACGTCTGCGTCACAGGCAACACAGCAACCTGAACGGCTGCCTAGCTTGCAGCGTGGACGGGTCCCACTCGCCCCGCCCACTCCTCGCGACGCCGCCCCCGCTTGCCTCTACGCGCCACTCTCCCCCGCGTCCTCGTCGGGACCGCCCTCCCCCTCGCGACGGCCTGCCTCACTGCCGCGCCGCGCCGCCCCGCCGTCGCCGCCTCGCCCGCTTTCCAGCCTGACGCCTTCTTCGCCGGCCACACCCACGGCGAGGGTACCCTCGCCTTCCGAGGCCGTGCCCCGCAACCCCTGCGCGTCGACGGTCACGGCATCACCGAGCCCGACGGCACCTTCCGCCTCGACCAGACCCTCACCCTCGGCACCGCCGCCCCCGAAACCCGAACCTGGCGGCTCCGGCGCGTCGACGCGACCACCTATCGCGCCACCCTGAGCGACGCCAGCGGCCCCGTCGCCGCCGAGTCCGAGGGCAACCGCTTCCACCTCCGCTACACCATCCACAGCCCCGGCGTCGTCATGGAGCAGTGGCTCTACCTCCAGCCCGACGGCCGCACCGTCCGCAACATCGCCACCGTGACCGTGCTCGGCGTGCCGTGGGCCCGCCTCTCGGAATCCATCACGCGCGACGAACCCGTCCCGCCGCCCGCCGGCTGACCGCCGCGCCGCGCCGCGCAGGCGTCAGGCACCGACCATGTGTTAGGCGCGCGCCAGCCGCGCCAGGTACGCCCGAATCCGCTCGGCGTTCGTCCCGACGTCGCTCTGCCCCACGCGCGACACCGAGCGAACGTCCACGCGCGTCCCGTCGCCGTCGGGGCGCAGCCGCACCACGACGTCGTCCTTGAACCCGAACCAGCGCGTCGTCGCCGTCGCCTCGATGCGCCCCGCGGCCGAGTCGGCCGCGACGACCTCCCAGCCCATCCCGCGCGCCGCAGCGAGTGCGCGCCCGTACGCCGCCTGCGGTGCAACGCCGAGGCGCAGCGCGCGCAGGTCGGGATAGCCACGATGCTGAAGCGTCGCGACGCTGTCCCCGCCGTACACCGCAGCGTTGGCCGCGCCGACGCGCCGCGGCAGCACGGCCACAAACGCCGGCGGATCCTGCGTATCCGTCGTGATGTCGTGGATCGGCGGCACCGCCCGCGCCCGCTGGACCGCCCGCCACGGCACGAACACCGTCCCGCCCGCGAGCACCAGCGCGACGACGAGCATCACGCGCTCCCCCGCGCGCGGCCGTGTCGCCACGAGCGCCGCAAGCGCGAGCAGCACCCCCGCGCCGCCGGCATACGCGCCCCACTTCAGCAGGCCGAGCCCCGTGCGAAAGTCCCACAGCCCCAGGCGCGTACCAGGCCCGGCCGCGGCGAACAACAGCACCGCAAGCCCGCTCACGACAACCGCTATCACGCGTAATTGCTTCAAGAGATCCACGGCGAAGGTTAGGTGCAGAACTGTAACGCCCCGTACGCCGCGTTTGGCCGGTCGCACACGCGCACCCTCCGCTCATCCGAGACCTCCACCCGAGATGGACGCGACGACCCATGACCTCTTCGGCGCCCCCGCCCCCGCGCAGCCGACGCAGGAGCTGCGAGTCGGCCCGCGGGCTAATCCCCGGCCGCGCACGCACCGACACTGTCGGGGAGAGTGACGCCGGACCCGCCGGCTCACGCCATTCACCCGCCCGGCTTCCCGTGACCGTCGGTCTCGACCTCGTGCGCGTCCAGGACGTCGCCGACGCGATCGCGCGCTTCGGCGACCGCTACCTCGCGCGCGTGTTCACCCCCGCGGAACTCGCGTACTGCGGCAACGCCGCTGCGCCGCTCGCGGCGCAGCGGCTGGCGGCGCGCTTCGCGGCCAAAGAGGCCGCGCGCAAGGTGCTCCGCCCCGCCGACGCCGGCATCGGGTGGCGTGACGTCGAGGTCTACCGCGCGTCGGACGGCGGGCCCGCGCTTCGGCTGCACGGCGCGGCCGCCGCCCGCGCCACCGCGCTCGGGCTGCACGCCCTCGCGGTCAGCCTCACCCACGAGGCGGAATGGGCGGCCGCCGTCGTCACCGCCGCCGCGACCACGCCGCCCCCGCCCAGCCAGGACCCCGCCCATGCATGACCAGATCCGCCGCGTCCTCCGCGACCACGCCCGCCTCGCCGTCCCCGTCGACGCGCTCGGCGACGCCGACGACCTGCACGAAGCCGGCATGACCTCGCAGGCCAGCGTCGGCGTGATGCTCGCCCTGGAGGAGGCGTTCGACGTCGAGTTCCCCGACCGCATGCTGCGCCGCCGCACCTTCGAGAGCGTGGACGCGATCCGCGCCGCCGTCCGCGAGCTCACCGGCGTGGGCGCCGGTGCCTAACACCATCGCCGCGCCCACCACCGTGTACGCACCGCCCGCGCGCGCCGACGTCGCGGCGGCGGCGGGGCGTGTCGGCGCCGACGTGGCCGCGCAGCACGCCGCCGCGGTCGACCGCGACGCCCGCTTCCCGCACGAGGCGGTCGCCGCGATGCGCGACGCCGGCCTCCTCGGCGCCCTCGTGCCGCGCGAACTCGGCGGCCTCGGCGCGCCGCTCGGCGACGTCGCGGCCGCGTGCACCGCACTCGGCCAGCACTGCGCGAGCGCGGCGATGGTCTTCGCGATGCACCAGATCAAGGTCGCCTGCCTCGTCCGGCACGCGCTCGGAAGCGCCGGCTTCCGCGCCTTCGCCGCCGAACTCGCCGAACGCCAGCTCCTCCTCGCCTCGGCCACGACCGAGGCCGGCATCGGCGGCGACGTGCGCACGAGCGGCTGCGCCGTGGTGCGCGACGGCGCGCGCTTCCGCCTCGAGAAGCACGCCCCGGTCATCTCCTACGGCGAACACGCCGACGCGGTGCTCGTGACCGCGCGTCGCGCCCCCGACGCGCCCGCGAGCGACCAGGTCCTCGTCCTCGCGCGCGACGGCGCCGGGTCCGCGCTCGCGCTCGAGCCCACCTCCACCTGGGACGCGCTGGGCTTCCGCGGCACGCGCAGCCTCGGCTTCCGCCTCACGGCAGAGGGCGGCGCGGACCAGATCGTCCCGACGCCGTTCGCCGAGGTGAGCACGCGGACCATGCTCCCCGTGTCGCACGTCCTCTGGAGCGCGCTCTGGCTCGGGATCGCCAACGCGGCCGTCGGCAAGGCGCGCGCCTTCGTCCGCGCCGCCGCGCGCCGCACGCCCGGCTCCACGCCCCCCGCGGCCCTCCGCCTCGCCGAACTCGCGAGCCTGCACCAGACCATGCGCGCGGGCGTCGAGCACGCCGCGTTCTCGTACGAGCGCATCGCGGACGACCCCGAGGCGCTCGGCGCGATGCCGTTCGCGCTCCGCATGAACAACCTCAAGCTCGCCGCCTCCCAACAGGTGGTCCAGGTGGTTGCGGGCGCCCTCGGCGTGTGCGGCATCGCCGGCTACCGCGAGGACTCGCCGTACGCGTTAGGCCGTCACCTGCGCGACGCCCACGGCGCGGCCTTGATGATCAGCAACGACCGCATCCACGCGGCCAACGCGGCCATGCTCCTCGTCTGCAAGGACGCGTGACCGCGCCCGCGTCTCACCTCCCGATCGCACCATGACCACCGCCCCCGCGGTCCCCGCGACCTACGCCCCGCCCGACGCCGCGCCGGCCGCAGCGTTCCACGTGGCCCTCGTCCACGACGGCTGGCTCGTCCCCGCGAGCGTGCCCGGCGTCGCCGGGCGGAGCGCGACGTTCGAGCGCGTCCTCGCCGGCGTCGAGCGCTACCTGGAGGCCGCGGCCGCGGACGACGGCGCCGAAGTGCTCCGCTTCCCGCCCGTGATTCCGCGGGCGCTCCTCGAGCGCAGCGGCTACCTCGAGTCGTTCCCGCACCTCGCGGGCTCGGTGCACAGCTTTGCCGGAAACGACGCCGATCACCGCGCACTGCTCCACGCCGTCGCGTCGCCCGGCGCCGGGCCGTCGTGGGCCGACGCGCTGCCGCCCGCCGCGGTCGTGCTCACGCCGGCCGCGTGCTACCCGGTCTACGAGCACGCGCGCGGCGACCTGCCCGCCGGCGGCCGCCTCGTCGACGTGATGTCCTACTGCTTCCGCCACGAGCCGTCCGACGACCCCGGCCGCATGCAGAGCTTCCGCATGCGCGAGTGGGTGCGCCTCGGCACCGCGGCGGACGTGCGTGCCTTCCGCGACCGCTGGCTCGAGCGCGGCGTCGCGCTGTTAGGCGCGCTCGGGCTCGACGTGCACGCGGACGTCGCCAACGACCCGTTCTTCGGGCGCGCCGGACGGCTCATGGCGGCCACCCAGCGCGAACAGTCGCTCAAGTTCGAGCTCCTCGCGCCGGTGGGCGACCCCGCGCACCCGACGGCCGTCGCGTCGTGCAACTACCACCAGGACCACTTCGGCCACAAGTTCGACATCCGCACCGCCGACGGCGCGAGCGCGCACACGGCGTGCGTCGGATTCGGGCTCGAACGGCTCGTCCTCGCCCTCGTCCGGCAACACGGCACCGACGTGCGCAGGTGGCCCGCGACGGTGCGCGCGGCGCTCCGCTCGTGAGCGCCGGCGTGACCGTCGCCGCGCGCGCGACCGCGTTCGCCGCCCCCGCGCGCGCCGCACGTCACGCGCTTCACGACGCGCGACGCACGTGGCCCGAGACGAATTGCTACACCGACCTCTGGATCGAGCTGCTCCACGCCCGCGGCTGCGACCCCACCGCGATGCTCGCGTGCACGGTCGCCGTCGACTGGGAGGGCGACCAGTGGACGTTCTTCAAGCCCGCGACCGCCGATCTCCGCGCGCTCTACGGCGTGGACGTGCGGGAGCTGACCGTGTGGCGCGGCCTCCCGGCGCATCTCGCGGAGCACACGACCCGCGGACGCGTCGTCCTCGTCGAGGTCGACGCGCACTTCCTCCCCGACACCGCCGGCACCACGTACCGCACCGGGCATTCCAAGACGACGATCGGCGTCGACGCGATCGCCCCCGCGGCGCGGGCGCTGACGTACTTCCACAACGCCGGCCACTTCGAGCTCGCCGGCGATGATTACGACGGCGCGCTCGGCCTCGGCCCGCACGCGCGCGCGGACGGGCTGCCGCCGTACGCCGAGCTGGCCGTCCTCGACCGGATCGTCCACCGCGACCCGCCCGAACTCCGGGCAGTCGCGCGTGAGCGGCTCGCGCGCCACGTCGCGTGCCTGCCCGACCACAACCCGGTCGGCGCGTACGCCGCGCAGCTCGACCGCGACGTCGCGTGGCTCGCCGCCGGCGAGCCCGACGTCTTCCATCGCTACGCCTTCGCCACGCTGCGCCAGTGCGGTGCCGCGTGGGAGTTGGCCGCCTCGTTTCTCCGCTGGCTCGGCGGCGAGGCGGGGGACGCCGCGCCGCGCTTCGACGCCCTCGCCGCCGCGGCGCACACGCTCCAGCTCCGCCTGGCGCGCGTAGCGTACACGCGCAAACCGGCCGACCTGTCGGCCCCGCTCGCCGCGATGGCGGCCGAGTGGGACGCGGGGGCCGAGGTGCTGCGTAGGGCCGCGGGGCGCGCGTGACGGCGAGCGCGACCGCCGCGGCCGCGCTCGCCCCCTACGCACCGCCCGCCACGACGCCGAGCGTCCCGTGGCGCGCCGCGTCGCCGGTACGCGCGGTGAGCGCGCACGCGGTGGTCGCGTTCGACGCGGGGTGGGAGCTGGCGCGCGCGGACCACGGGGCCGACCTGCCCGACGCGCCGGGTATGGCTAACAGTACGCCTAACGGTACCGCCATGCCGGCGTGGCGGCCCGCCGCGGTGCCCGGCACCGTCGCCGCTGCCTTGCGAACCGCCGGCGCGTGGGACGGCGAACAGCTGCTCGACCTCGACGGCGGCGCGTGGTGGTTCCGCCGCCGGTTCGCGCGGCCCGAAGGGTTGGACGGCGGGACGCGCGCGGTGCTCTGCTTCGACGGCCTCGCGACACACGCGCGCGTGTGGCTGAACGGCGTGCCCGTCGCGCGCGCGACGTCGATGTTCGCCGCGCACGCCGTCGACGTGACCGCGCTCGTCGATACGACGAACGAGCTGGTCGTGCGCTGCGACCCGCTTCGGGCCGCGCTCGACGCGCGCCGCGGGCGGCCGCGCTGGCGGACGCGCCTCGCGTCGCACCAGCAAATGCGGTGGGAGCGTACGACCCTGTTGGGCCGCGTCCCCGGTTGGAGCCCGGCGGCGCCCGTCGGCCCGTGGCGGCCGGTGCGCCTCGAGCTGCGCCGGCTCGCCGACGTCCACGACGCCGACGTCCGGGTCCGCGTGGAGGGCCACGACGGCGTCGTGGACGTCGCGCTCACGCTCGACGTGCCCGCGGGCGCCGTGCGCGGGGCCGCGCTCGTCGTCGGCGACGTCTCCGGCTTCCTCGACGTCGGTCGCGACGCCGCCGGCCGGACGACCGTGCGCGGCGCGGTCCGCCTCCCCGGCGTGGAACGCTGGTGGCCGCACACGCACGGCGCGCCCGTGCGCCACGCGGCACGCGTCGACCTGGCCGTCGTAGACCCGTTAGGCAGGACGGCTCCCGTCGCGCTCGACCTCGGCCGTGTGGGCTTCCGCACCGTCGAACTGCGCACCGGCGAGGACGGGAACGGCTTCGCGCTCGCCGTCAACGGCGTCGAACTCTTCTGCCGCGGCGCGTGCTGGGTCCCGCCCGACCCCGTGCGCCTGCACGCGACGGCCGAGGTGTACGACGCGACCGTCGCCGCGGCGCGCGACGCGGGGATGAACATGCTTCGCGTGAGCGGCGGCACCGTGTACGAAGACGACGCGTTCTATGAGGCGTGCGACGCGGCGGGCGTGCTCGTCTGGCAGGACTTCATGTTCGCCAACATGGACTACCCGGCCGCGGACCCCGACTTCCGCGCCGCGGTCGACGCCGAGGCCGCGCAGCAGCTCGGGCGTCTGCAGGCGCGCCCGTGCCTCGCCGTGCTGTGCGGCGGGAGCGAGGTGTCACAGCAGGCGGCGATGGCCGGCGCGCCGCGCGCCCTCTGGGCCGGCGACCTGTTCGTCGAGCGACTGGCCGCGCACGCGGCGCGCCTGCGCCCCGACGTGCCGTACGTCCCGTCGTCGCCGTGGGGCGGGGCACTGCCGTTCCACGCGGGGGTCGGCGTGTCGCACTACTACGGCGTCGGCGCGTACCGCCGCCCGCTCGAGGACGCGCGCCGCGCGGGCGTGCGCTTCGCGGCCGAGTGTTTGGCGCTGTCGCACGTGCCGTCGCCAGCGGCGGTGGACGCGCTCATGGGTGGGCACGGCGCGGTGGGACCGCACCCGCGCTGGAAGGCCGGCATCCCGCGCGACCCCGGCGCCGCGTGGGATTTCGAAGACGTGCGCGACCATTACCTCGCGTTGCTCTTCGGCGCGGACCCGGTTCGGCTGCGCGGCGTCGACCCCGAGCGCTATCTCGCGCTCTCGCGCGCGGCCTCGGGCGAGGTGCTCGCCGCGACGCTCGCGGAGTGGCGTCGGCCGGGGTCGTCGTGCCGCGGGGCGCTCGTGTGGACGCTGCGCGACGTCGTCCCGGGCGCGGGCTGGGGGCTGCTCGACACGGCGGGCGTGCCCAAGGCGGCCTACTACTACGTACGCCGCGTCCTCCAGCCCGTCGCCCTGCTCCTCACCGACGAGGGCCTGAACGGCGTGCACGCGCACGTCGTCAACGACGGCACGGCGCCGCTCGACGCGCGCGTCGAGATCACCCTCCTGCGCGACGGCGAGACGGCCGTGGGCCACGGCGCGGCGCCCGTCGTCGTCCCCGGCCGCTCCGGTCTCACGGTTCCTCTCGACGGGCTGTTCGAGGGCTTCGTGGACACGGCGTGGGCGTACCGGTTCGGCCCGCCCGCGTTCGACGTACTACACGCGCGCCTCGTGGCCCCGGGCGGCGAGCTGCTTGGTGAGGCGTCCCACTTCCCGCTCGGCCGCCCCGCCGAACCGCGCCCGGACGTCGGGCTCGAGGCGCGGGCGTGGCGCCGCGGGGACGCGTGGGCGCTCGCGGTGCGGACGCGCGCGTTCGCCCACGCGGTGACCCTCGAATGCGACGGGTTCGTGGGCGACGACGACCATTTCGACCTCGCGCCCGGCGACGAGCGCGTGCTCGCGCTCCGGCCCGCACCCGTCGCGCGCGGCACGACGCGCGCGAGCGCCGGACCCGCCGGCGTGGTGCGCGCGCTCAACGCGCGGCGCGCGGCGCGGATCAGCCTCGCCTAACATCGTACCACTCCCGCCTCGCAGCCGCCTCCCATGCCCACCGCGATCTCCGGGGCGCACGCCGCGCCCTTCGGCCGCCACTCGCCCGCACACCAGCCGTCCGTCGGCGCGCCGTACCCGCCGCCGGCGTACACGCCGTGGCCCGACGACCACGACGTGGCGGTCCACTCGGGGCCGCGGTTCTTCGGCCCCGCGGCACGCCCGCTCTTCGGCTGGTACCACGCGCCGGCCGGGCGCGCGCGGGGCGAGGCGGTCGTGCTCTGCCCGTCGCTCGGGCCCGAGTACATGGTCGGGCACCGCATGGTGCGCACGCTGGCCGAGCGGCTGTCCGCGGACGGCTTCGCCGTGTTGCGCTTCGACTGGCCCGGCACCGGCGATTCGGCCGGAGACGCCGGCGACCCGGACTGCCCGACCGCCGCCCTCGCCGACTGGTACGCGGCGTTAGACCACGCCGTCGGGCGCGCGCGGGCGTGGTCGGGGGCCGCGCGCGTCACCGTCGTCGGGCTCCGAGCGGGGGCGGCGCTCGCGGCCGCGGCGCTCGCCACCGGCCCCGCGCTCGGCGTCACGCGGCTCGTACTCTGGTGGCCGCCGTCGTCGGGGCGCCAGTTCCTCCGCGAGCAGCGGGCGCGGCACGCGATGGCGGGGCTCGACCACGACGGTTACGCCCCGCCCGACGGCGATACCGCGCTCGCCGAGGGCAGCGTTGAGTTCGACGGCTTCGTGTTCGGCCCCCGGCTCGCCCACGAACTCGGTGCGCTGTCCTTCGCCGCGATGGAGGGCGCGCCGCCCGTCGCCGACGCGCTCGTCCTCGCGCCGGACCAGGGCGCTGGTGGGCCAGCCGCGGGCGCGCTCGCGGCGAGCGGCATCCGCGTCGAGACGCGGCGCGTACCGGGGCACGACGTCATGCGGGAGTCCGCCCTCAAGGCGGTGCTGCCAGACGCCGCCCTCCACGAGATCGCGGGCTGGCTCGCCGAGCGCGCCGACGCCGCGTCGCCCGCGCCGGACGTCATCGGCGTGCGGGTGACCGACCTGGCTGGTTCGGACGAGATCTCGGGCGCGACCACGGCCGCGATCGACGGTGCCCGCGAGGAGTGCGTGCGGTTCGGCGACGACGCGCGCGTCGCGGGTGTGCTCACCACGCCGGCGGCCGCGCCCGACCCCGCCGCGCGACCGCACCCGCCCGTTCTCCTGCTCCACACGGGCGCGAATCACCGCGTGGGTCCCAACCGGATGTGGCCCGTGTGGGCCCGCCGCTGGGCGCGTGACGGCGTGACCACGCTGCGCTTCGACCCGGCCGGCCTCGGCGATACCCCCGCGCTGCCTGGTACGGCAGGCGATCTGCTAGAGGCGTACACCGACGGCCGCGCAGCGGAGGTGGCCGCCGCGGCCGCGTATCTGTGCGAACGCACCGGCGCGGATCGGGTCGTGCTCGTGGGAATCTGTTCAGGGGCATACTACGCCGTGCGCGCGGCCGCGGCCGGGCTGCCCGTCGCGCGGGTGATCGCGGCGAACCCGCAACTCTACGCCGGGCACGAGGCGCTGAACCGCTCCGCGGTCGAGGGCCACCGCGCGCCGACCCAACTCGGCAACGCCGCGCGGGACCCGGAACGGTGGGGACGCCTCCTGCGCGGTGAGACGAACGCGCGGAAGGTGGCGAACATGGTCGCGGCCGGCGTCGGTTACGCGGCGCGTGCCGCGGTCGCGGCCGCGGCGCAGGAGGTGCGCGTGCTCACGGCGGTCCGCGCGGCCGACCGCGGGGCGGGCAGCGGACCGCTCGCCGACCTCTGGCGGTTGGGAGCGGCGCGCGTGCCGATCTGCCTCGTGTTCGCGCGCGAGGACGAGGGGTGGGCCTACCTGCGCGTGCAGGCGCGTGCGGCGTGGCGGGCGTTCCGGCGGCGCCACCACGTCCGCCTGCACGTGCTCGACGCCGCGGAGCATACGTTTGTGCGGGCGTGGATGCAGCGGCAGCTCTACGCCCTCGTCACGGCCGAGCTGCGCGAGCCCTGACGGCCACGCTCCCCCTCGTTCCGCCCAACCGTTCCGCCCCGGTATGCCTCGCCCCCTCGTCCCCGGCCCCGCGCACGCGGCGGCCGCGTTCGTCTGCCTAACGCTCGCCGCGTGCGGCGCGGCGACCGCG
>JAABUZ0100010343.1_pt1 | contig 10390 bp, 7 predicted proteins | sample 5562091 | NCBI WGS metagenome assembly JAABUZ01 (sample SAMN12813069, study PRJNA571459) | rock metagenome | isolation source: Antarctica rocks | place: Antarctica: Victoria Land, Linnaeus Terrace sud | collected 2015-12-21 | reverse complement strand
TTCCTGCCTGCCACTGACCCGCGCATGCGCGCGACCATCGAGGTCGTTGCGCGCGAGCTGGCCCCGGATGGACTCGTCCGCCGCTGGGCCGGGGAAGAGAACGGATTCCTCCTATGCACGTACTGGCTCGTCGAGTGCCTGGCGCAGGCCGGCGAACCGCAGCGGGCGGCCGCGCTCTTCGAGCGGACGACGTCCTGCGCCAACGACCTTGGCTTGCTCGCCGAGGAAGCCGACCCGGCAACAGGCGAGCTCTGGGGCAATTTTCCCCAGGCGTTTTCGCACGTGGGACTCATCAACGCCGCCTGGAGTATCTCACAGGCGCAGAAAGGCCAGGGACAGAGTCCATGACAGTGCATCGATGTGCAGGAGGAGCGCCATGACGGGACGTTTGGTGGGCAAGACGGCCCTGATCACCGGGTCCGATTCGGGTATCGGTCAGGCCAGCGCGATCGAGTTTGCCCATGAGGGTGCGGACATCATCGTCACCTACTTGCACGACCGGTCTGGGGCCGAGCATACCCGTGAGCAGGTGCAGGCCACTGGTCGTCGTGCCGTCGTGGTCCAGGCGGATCTGACCGACGAAGACCAGGTCGCTGCTCTGTTCGACCGCGCCCTCGAGGCGTTCGGCACCATCGACATCCTGATGAACTGTGCCGGTGTCGATGCGTCTGGTACGTCGGTCGCGGACCTCGCCACGGAGGTGTGGGATCAGGCGATCAAGGCCAATCTGTACGGACCCTTCTTCTGCTGTCGGCGTTTCATCACCATCCGCAAGCAAGCGGGCGGCGGCGGCAGGATCATCAATGTCACCTCTGTTCATCAGGAGCAGCCACGGGCCGGCGGCGCGGACTACGACTGCTCCAAGGGCGCGCTGCGGAACCTCACCCGCACACTCGCCCTGGAGCTCGCCCCACATCGGATCAACGTCAACAACATTGGACCCGGTATGGTGCTCACACCTTTCAACCAGCAGGCGATCGACGATCCCGCATTCCTTGAGAAGCAGGTCCAGAGTATCCCGTGGAAGCGCGCCGCTAAGCCTGAGGAGATCGGCCGCCTCGCCGTCTTCCTCGCCTCCAATGACGCTGATTACGTGACCGGGTCTACCTATTACATGGACGGGGGGCTCATGCAGAACGCTGGGCAGGGGGCATAAAGGTCAGCGCCACAAGAGTCCTGGGGTGCCACCGCCAACGGCCTCGCGCCTGTATCTCCTCCGTGCTACGAGCCTAGAAGTTTTTCGCGCTGACCAAACGCGCCCGCCGCGCGAGCCGTTTGTGCCGCTGGCGTGATCTCCACCCGCCCCGACGCCGCGCCGGCTGCGAAGAACAGCGCCATTAGCTGGCGTGCGTGGGTGGCCACGGCATTGTTCCACGGCTCGTCACGTGTTGGCCGTTGGCCGATAGCTGGCCGTGCCGTGGTAATTGGGACGGCCGCAGGGAGCGGCGGCTTCGCGGGCGCGCCAGCGCGCTGCCCGAGACTGGGCGCAACCAGAACGGGTGGAGCTACTCGCTAGCGCGGCGTAAAGGGCCAGGACGCCTCAACGGACCGCAGGACGACGGCACCCGCAGCCCCAGCCTGCAATGGGAACCGAACCACTTGGTTGGCGAGGTCGAGCTCACTGACGTTGCCGTCACCGCTGACATCTGGGCCGGGCCGGGATCAGGCATCTCCCAGCCGCGCACTCCCGGCGCCGCACCCGTCAGGACAGCACCAGGATCGGCGCCGACGCCCGCGACGTCTGCAGTGCCCAGCGTCCGCGCGAACCGCCTGGTGCTCGCCCATGTGCCGAGCCGGGGTACCAGCCTGAGCAGCGCGTGCCGCTCCTGGCGGTTCGGTGCGCGCGACCGATTCGGTGCGGTCAGGTTGCCGACGACGTGGTCCAGTAAAGTTGGCCCACCTGGCGCTAGGGCTAATACTGCCCAGCCCCCAGCGGGCGACAGCGGTGCGCGGACGGGCGCTCCCTGGGCGTGCCGCTGCTCCACGCTGACCGCGGTGATGCGCAGCGCCGTGCCAACCGCTGAGCCAGTGAGGAAACCGTCGCTGAGCAAGGCGCAGATGCAAGCGCGGCTTACACCCACACGCCCCGCGGAGAGACGCCCATCGTCGCTGGCCAACAGATCGGTGACAAGGTCTGACGCCGCTGGCGTTGGCCCCGACGTAAGAACCGTAAGGCCGCCCGTATGGGCGAGCCCTAAGCTGGAGGCGTGACACCGTGTGTGCACTGGTGATCCCGTGCGGCACGAGGAGTCGATCGGCGCGGTCCCGTCAGAGCAGTCGCGGCGCGGCAACGGTGCCGCTTGCTGGGCGGGCGGGAAGCCGCCACGCTCGAGTCCCAGGTGCTCGTGTTGTTTCGCTGGCCACTACGCCGAGCGTACCGTTCCTGAATCACCGAGAGGAGAAGTGTGTGAACATATCCGACCAGGCGCCCGTGGCTGAGCCTGAGCCTCTGGAAGGGGCCGCGGGTGCCACGGTACTGATTGGCGCCACCCAGCTCGTCAACAGCCCGACGCCGACGCCACGACCGCCCTCTCCGGTGCGGTTCATGGCTGAGCTGACCTGCCTGCTCTGTGGTCGGGGCCAGGGTTGCCTGGAAGCGGGAATGTGGCCGCCGCGCGGGACAGCGTTGCTGCGGCGGCCTGGCGCCGAACAACCAATTCCCGTCACTGAGAGGCAGCGCCTGTGCTGCGGCTCATGCGGTGGGGCAGTGATTGTGGCCGAGGTCGCGGCCCTCGCGGTCCGGCCCGAAGCACCGCCGGAATGGGAGGCAGAGCCGCCACGCCGAGGGCGCCCGCCAAAGTGGCTCGTGGCCCGGCGCGACGCCGGCTTGGCTGCGTCGGAGGCAGCAGAAAGACAATCTTCGAGTACGGGGCCTCCTGGACTACGGGGCTGAGTGCACTCAAGGCCACACCACGAGCAAGCGGAATCGGAGTTACGCCGTACCCGCACGGTGGTGCCTGCGTACAGCTTCACGAGCTGAAGGGCAAAGACTAGTACAGCCCGGCGTAAGTGAGGCCGGACTGATTGGGGCCTCTTCGCACGGTCAAGCCAAGCTGCGTTGTCATTTCCAGCTCCCGGCTCCTTTCCGCCGACCTGTACTAGTCGCTGGTGAATCGCGTCAGTCGAGGCACTCCAGGGGCGCTCCTTGGTGGATCTCCCGCGTCCCTTCCTCCACGAGCGATGCGCCCGAGATCCACCCTGAGACCATAGATGAAGCAGGCGGACAGTTAGGCGAAAACTACGGCGCGCCGCACGGAGCACCGTGGCCCGTCAATGTAAGAATCGTAACTTCCTTCCTCGCCGGCAGCCGTAAGGTGATCGCTGGCGGCAACGTCGCCGAGGTTTGCCGGTATGGTCTGCTTGCGACCCACCCCAGGCACTGGCAGACGGAAGCTCCGAGCAGAGCACCGATCCACAGAAGCACTGATCCAACCAGGCCGTTCGCCGCGTATCCGTCTGGTGGCCTGCCGGCAGGACAACTGGAGGGCACGAATCGCTACCAGAGCCTCACCGTGGGGGTGACCGCGGGAGAAATAGCAGCCGAAAGACCAACGGTCCAATGTGAGGCGCCACGTCGAATGTGAAAAGGGGGGGCGGACTGGAGCAACTCCTCGATAGCGATTGGCTGATGTCCGATACCGAATCGCATTCGTCGTGCATGCGCCGAGGGTCAATTCCTGGAGGGAGCAGGTAACAAACTCCTCACCGTACCGTCTACCAGTAGCAAACCCCAACGAGGGATCAAACAAGAATGAGGAGAGCACTGTGATCGTCTCAAGGAAGAATCTCGCGGGAGCGGCCCTCACGGGTCTCGCGCTGACCGCTCTCATTCCGATCGTGTTGTCTCCATCGGCACGTGTCGACGCGTCCGATCATATTGACTCACCCACCGTCGCCCAGGATCGCGGTGCGGACCTCGACGACCTGTGGGCGTTCGTCGACCCGAACGACAACTCAAAGGTCGTGATGATGATGAGCACCCAGGGCTTCATCATTCCGGGCGAGCATTTCGGGCAGGCCATCTTCGACCACAACATCCGCTACCGCTTCGAGATCGAAAACACGGGCGATGCGCGGCCCGACCAGTTTATCGACGTCACCTACTCCAAGGGAGTCGGCCGCACGACCTATCAGGTCGCTACCGTCAAGCTGCCCAACGGACAGCAATTCCAGGCGACGACGACCGTTGCCAACCAGGAGGCCACCCCACCACCCCCAGCGATCACCGTCGACCCAGCCACCGGGGCCAGCTTCTTCGGCGGCCTGGCCGATGACCCGTTCTTTCTGGACGATACGGGGGCCAATCGGTTCGTCGCCTCGTCGCTCCAGCACCCTGGTAACCCGAACAAGACGGTGCTCGGCGAGCGCGGTCGGGACACTTACGCCGGCTTCAACGTGCTGATCACTGCCGTCAGTGTGCCGGCCGCGATGCTGCGTGGCACGTCGAGCGTCATCGGCATCAACGCGGTGACGCAGCGCCAGGCCACCCAGACCGTCATGCCGAACGGTGAGGTCGTCGGCTCGGGAGATTGGATCACCGTCGACCGCGACGGCAACCCACTGGTGAACAACGGCCTGATCCCGGCCACGCGCAAGGACGAGTACAACGGCGCCTCGACCGAGGACGACGCCAACGGCAAGTTCCAGGCCGACATCGTCAAGTCGCTCAAGGGGCTGGGCACCGACGACGCCCACATCGCTATGCTTGCCGATGTAGCGGTCCGCAAGGGCGACATCTTGCGGCTGGACCTGGCGGTCCCGAACAAGGGCCCGCAAGGGGGCAACAACCCTGAGGGTGGCTTCGGGAAGATGGGTGGCCGCCGTCTCGCCGATGACGTCGTCGACATCACCTTCACGATCATCAACAACGGTCAACCTCTGGGTGACAATGTGAACGGGAACGACGTGCCATTCCGGGACACTTTTCCCTTTGTGGCCGACCCCGTTCAGCCGTTTGGGCCGGGCAACAGCCCGGAAGATCGTACGCGCCAATAATGATCGAGCACTCCCGCGCCGATGGCACCGACACTATCGGCGCGGGGCTGTTCCCTGGCATCGAAGGAACCTGCTGAACCGATGGCCACCAAGATGTTTGGCACGGGGCACCTACCGCGAGCCAGGCTCGTCCGCCTGCTCGCGCTCGGTCTCACGCTGCTCTGCCTGAGAGCCTTTGCGAGCGGTTGGGGCCCGTTGCTGGCTCAGTCCCCGGCGACCGTCGCCACGCCGCGCGCCTCGGACCTGCCTGCCGCCACGTCGCTCGCTGACGAGGACCGCGCCACCGATCAGGCGGTCCGGTTCCTCGAGAACCGCCTCAGGAGCGACCCCGAGGACGCTGGTGCCTACAGCAAGCTCGCCGGCTACCACCTTCAGCGCCTGCGCGAGACAGGCAACGTCCAGTATTTGACTCTCGCCCTGGGCGCCGCACGCAGCTCACTCGCGGTGGTGCCCGAGGAACGAAATATCGGCGGCCTGACCACGCTGGCCCAGGCGGAGTACGCCGTGCACGAGTTCGCCGCGGCGCGGGACCACGCGCGGCGCCTGACAGAGCTCGATCCAGCCAAGAGCACGCCGTACGGCATCCTGGGCGACGCCCTGCTCGAGCTGGGTGCGTATGACGAGGCGACCGAGGCCTTCCGACAGATGGAAGCCCGCGGTCGAAGCGTCGGGACGGAGACGCGCCTGGCGCGGTTCGCCTCGCTCCAGGGTGAGACGGATCTGGCTCAACGGCGGCTCTTCACAGGCCTTGCGCTCGCCCTCGACGCGCCGGCTCCACCGCGCGAAACGGTCGCGTGGTGCCGCTGGCAATTTGGGGAAACGGCTTTCGCCATGGGTGACTACGAGACGGCGGAGCGGGACTACCGCGATGCCTTGACGACCTTTCCCGGCTATATGAATGCCCTGGCGTCGCTCGGCCGCGTCCGTGCCGCGCGCGGCGACATCTCTGGTGCCATCGCAGAGTACGAGCAGGCTGTCCTGCGGCTGCCAGATCCGACCTTTGTCGCTGCCCTGGGAGATCTGTATACCCTGGCCGGACGAGAGGGCGACGCGGCGCGGCAGTACGCACTAGTGGAGCAGATCGGACACCTGAGCGCCGTCAACGGCGCGCTCTACAACCGTCAGCTGGCGCTCTTTCACGCCGATCACGCGATGCAGGCGGAAGAAGCGTATGGGGACGCCAGGCGGGAGTACGGACTGCGGCGCGATATCTACGGCGCGGACGCGGTGGCCTGGACGGCGCTCAAGGCGGGCAGAACCGCCGAGGCGCAGGAGGCCATCCAGCAGGCGCTACGGCTCGGCACGCGCGACGCACGGCTCTTCTATCACGCCGGCATGATCGCGCGCGGTGTTGGCGACGAAGTGTCCGCCCGCGACTATCTCCAGCGCGCACTTGCGCTCAATCCGCAGTTCGACCCGTTGCAAGCCTCGATCGCCAGAAAGGCTCTGGGGAGTTGATGGCGGCTCCTGGTGGATCGGAAAGCTACGACCTGCGGCGAGGCCGACGGCGGCCAGGCTTGAAGCGTGTCTTTGTCCTGCTTGGCCTGGTGGTGAGCCTGATCGGTGGGCTGCTCCCCCAGGTTGTCCAGGCCCATCCGCTCGGCAACTTCACGATCAATCACTACAGCCGGATCGAGCCGGCGGGCAACGTCGTCCAGATCTTCTACGTGCTCGACATGGCGGAGATCCCGACGTTTCAAGACAAGCCGCAGATCGAGCCGAATCCGGATGCCTATGCCGACGCCAAGGCGAACGCGCTACGCGGCAATCTCCATCTCAGCCTGGACGGATCTCCCACGGCCCTACGGGTGATCGCCCGAACGATGAGCTTTCCCGAGGGCCAGGGCGGGCTCCCCACCCTCCGGCTGGAGGTGGTCTACGCCGCCGACCTACCGAACAACGTCAGCCGACCGGTCGAGCTGGTCTACCGAGACGACAACGACACTGAGCGCATTGGCTGGCGGGAGATCATTGTCCGTCCGGGGAACAAGCAGACGGAGATCCAGCGCTCCTCCGTTCCCCAGCAGGACACGTCGGACGCGCTCCGCACGTACCCCGTTGATCTGCTGACGTCCCCGCTGGCTGTGCACGAGGCGCGGGTCACGTTCGTCCCTGGCGGCGTAGCCCCAACGGCGAACCAGACCAACCCGGCGCTGGCGGCGATCAACCACACCCAGATCGCGTTCGCGGGGCTGGCGACCACCGAGCTCTCCGTGCCAGCGATTCTTCTGGCGCTGCTCATTGCCATGTTCTTTGGTGCCCAGCATGCCCTGCAGCCGGGCCACGGCAAGACGATCGTCGCCGCCTACCTGGTTGGCTCTCGCGGGACGCCGAAGCACGCGCTCTTTCTCGGCGGAACGGTGACGGCGACGCACACCGCGGGCGTGTACCTCCTGGGATTCGTGACGCTGTTCCTCTCGAAGTACATCGTGCCGGAGAAGCTCTACCCCGTTATCGGCGTCGGATCAGGGCTGCTCGTCATCGGCATGGGCGGATGGCTCCTGCTCACCCGTTTGCGGTCCGTCCTCCAGTACCGGCGGAACAGCGCCGCCCCGCCCCATGTCCATCAGCACGGGGATGGGAACCCTAACACCCACCAGCATCAGGACCACGCCCAGGCCCACGACCATCACCATCCCCACGAGCACGACACGACTGGGCTATCCCACTCGCATGGTGCCGCGGTCCACGCGCACCTGCCGCCCGGTGCCGGCGGCGAACCTATCACGTGGCGCAGCTTGCTCGCGCTCGGTGTGACGGGTGGCGCGCTACCCTGTCCGGAAGCGTTGGTTGTGCTACTCGCCACAATCGCGCTCGGACGCGTCGCTTTCGGCCTCCTCCTCATCGTTGCCTTCAGCCTGGGCCTCGCCGGAGTGCTGGTGGGATTTGGCCTTCTCATGGTGTATGCCCGCGGTTGGTTCCGACGCGTGAACTTCGGATCGGGCCTCCTGTCCCAGCTGCTCTCTGTGGCAAGCGCGTTCGTCATCGTGGGAGCTGGATCATTCATCACGATCCAGGCTGTCGGTCAGAGCTTTTAGCCATCGTCGGTGAGACAGCGCTGCACGGCGCAAGCACCGGCTGACGGCGTGGATTGACCCGCGGATGGCTCCTGCCCGAAGGACGGATCGTTCTCGGTTCAGATCGTGACAGTACAGCTTACGATCGCACACCGTCACTAGGGGCCGGCCCGCCAAGGCTCATCCTTCTTCGCAACGCCAGGCGGGCTGGAAGCTCCATAGCCGGCAGGCTTTCGGCGGCCAGATGTTCGCCGAGTCCCCTTCACGTTCACCCGCGGGCGGCGCACGAAGTATTGTCGCGGGAAGGCGGCGAATCGCGCGGAGCGTAAGATCCGTAATCCGCGCACGCCTGCCATGCCGGATGCTGGCTGTGTGTCGACCGCTCGCGGTGCCATGCGATCTGGTGTTCAGTCACCCGGCGCTCCCAAATCGCTCAGCCGTTGTTGGCGACGCTGGACCGGTCCGGAGCTCGTGATCCTGGCCCTGGAAGCTCCCCCCATGCCGGCCGAGACCCTGAGCAGATTCGCCGGCGGCACTTTCGGGGACCGCCATCAACGTGGCGATGTAGCGGACCATGTTGTCCGGCTACTGCCAGCGTGACTCAGCGTGAGGTCGTCCAGTCCCTGTTCTGGCGCCGAATCCAGGCTGGGCTGTTGCAGCGCGAGCTGGCTCAGCGTGCCTGCATCCATCTGTGCACCATTCAGCGCGCCGAGCGCGGCGCTCCCCTGCGGCTGGAAACACTGCGCCGCATCGCCGCGGCGCTCAAAGCGACGCCCGCCGAGCTCCAGATGCCGCCACCTGAGCTGCCAGAAATCAAGCAGCCGCCGTTGGAGCGCTGGCGGCACTCGGCCTGCGAACCGATCGGTGAACACTGTCCGCCTGCTTCATCCCGGGGTAGCCATTGACCCCTGTTGAGAGTGCGCACACCAGCTGGTGTGGTTCATCATCCCAGTGCGGGCTCAATGATGTCGTGAGCACCGTGGCGTTCCAGGATCCGAGGCACCTCGTCCTGTCGAGGGCCGGCCCGTACGAAGATGGCCACACGCGCAGTCAAAGAACGATGCCGTTTCTGGCGCTTCACCAGGGCGCCCAGCTTCCGGCCTGTAAGGCCCCCACTGACGATGCCGGCTATCTCTCTCTTTACGGATAATCCACGGCGCCAGGTGTCCAGCCGGCACCCGGCCATTGCCGGGGTCCGGCAACGATTCGTGCATTTTCGGGCCATATGGCCCGCAGCAAAGTTGCAAGCGGAGCACTGCATCTCGGATTTGCCTGAGAAATCCACGTTGCGCATTCCGCGCAACGTGCTGATACGAGTGTGGCCAAGCGCGATCAGCGGCATGAGATGCCAGAGAATGCGAGTTCTCTGGCGAGATTGCTCTGGTAGGAGCGTGTGGCGCAGGGGAGCCATGTACGTCGCCTCCGTGAGATTTCCGAAATGGCCCCAAAGTGCAGCAATCGTTGCCGGATCCCTTAAACGAGGCGGGCGCGCTCGCGCGGCGCGGCTGATACACCCGCGTTGGACCGGTTCCTATCAGATGGCGTCCTTGAGCAGCCGACGACGCGCGACCTCACGCTGCCGGCGTTGCCTAGCGCCGAATGGGTGGCAGCACACCTCGAAGTGAGCGTCCGCAAGCTGCGGATCGTGAGCCACGGATATAGGTAAGGCAACCTACACTCCTGCAACGCAATGTCTGTCCTTGCCACAATCGGTGCAGCCATCGGTGCTATCGCCAACGTGTCGAAAGCCGTCCCCGCCGCCCTCGCCTGGTGGCGGGGACGTAGCTCTCCGCAGGCGCGAGTTGAGATCAATGTGGTCGCCGCGCCAATCGCCGACATCGACATCAACTACAGCGTGCACGTCCAAGCCTTTTTGCGTTTGCGAGTTCTCAACAGGGTCGGGCAAGAGGCGCGGCTGGAGGATCCTTACCTGCTACTGCGCGAGTTGCTGCCGCTTGGCCGCGGCGGCAGAGTGCTGTGCAAACTGCCACTGACCAATAACACGGACGGAACTCGGCTGGCGCTACACGAGATCGTGCCGCCCTACACGGATGGCAGTTGGCATCAGGACCTGTACTTCCACGCAACCTGGGTGCCACAGCCGCTCAAGCTCAAGGCTCGCCAGCCGTACTATCCGCGCGAGACCGAGTTGGTACTTTGCGCTCGGATTTTGGTGCCCCATCGCGGGCCAGTTCCAATCGCGCGATGGCGGCATCAACTGTGGAATTGGCCCAATCCCAACGTTGACACTGTTGGCGAAGTCGGAGCAGGCCTCTTCCGGTCGAGCTGCCGCCGGGAGTAGGGTAGTAGCTCACCTCATGTGAGGAGGGTGCCGCTATGTCGCTGCGTCCGGAGCCAATCGGGCCCGTGCCCGACGA
>JAABUZ0100010341.1_pt1 | contig 10394 bp, 15 predicted proteins | sample 5562091 | NCBI WGS metagenome assembly JAABUZ01 (sample SAMN12813069, study PRJNA571459) | rock metagenome | isolation source: Antarctica rocks | place: Antarctica: Victoria Land, Linnaeus Terrace sud | collected 2015-12-21 | reverse complement strand
TCACAGTGGCAAGTCTGGCACCGCTGCCCGCAACTCGCCGAGGGCCAGGTGATCGACATACCGCTGTGTGGTCGTAATCGAGGCGTGCCCCAGGAGCTTGGAAACCGCAACGACGTTGCCACCGCTCCTCAGAGACCGTAGGGCGAACGTGTGACGCAACGCATGGGGACTGACGTGCTTGGCATCGATGCCAGCGGCGATGGTGCAGCGGTTCACCACGTCACCCACCGCCCGGGTACTGAGACGTCCCCGCGCCAGCTTCCCGGCTGCACGATCATGAGCGCGGAACAATGGGCCGTCTCCACCGAGTCGGCGCTTGGTCGTTGCGAGATAGGTGCGGACATAGCGGGCGACGTCGGCTTGTACGGGTACCGTGCGGTCCTTCCGTCCCTTCCCCTGTCGCACGAAGAGCGCGGTCTCTCCGTCCTGGTCGGTGAGGATGTCGGCAACGTCCAGGGCGCACACTTCCGCCACGCGCAGGCCTGCCCCCAGCATCACGGCGAGCAGCGCCTTGTCTCGTGCATCCGCCGCAGCCGTGATGATCGCTGACACCTCTGGATCTGCCAGGACGCTATATGGCCGTCGCACCGTTGAACGTGGAGTCCGGAGCGCCGTAGCCACCACTTCAGCGGGAAGCTGGTGTGCACCCATCGAACGGGACCACGCGAGGAACGCGCGCAGGGCAGCGAGGGCCTGACCGTGGGACGCGGGCGACAGTGGCGCACTCGTCAACCGTGCCCTGTAGTCCGCCAGCGCTGCCCCGGTCACCTCGGCGACCGTGGTCGCGCTCAATGCGGTAAAGGCAGTGTACAGGTGTCGATGGTAGGCGCGGCGTGTGTGGTCACTATCAATGGCGGCGGCAAGGTACGCATCAACCACCATGGGCCACGCGGTGACGTATGCGAGGGGTACCGGCTGGTGTTGCGGCGACACCACCAGAACTGGCAGTTCCGTTGATCGTCCCACAACGTCCTCCTGCGTGGCGTCGTGTGGTGGTGTATCTCCTGCGCTGTTCCGCTGATAACGTCACTTATCAGAAGCTTACCAACTCGCCCGCCAGCCCCGCAATTCCCGCAGGATGGTGGTATGTCGCGCAGATGTAACGCTGGAGCAGCGATCCCTTGCGCTACATCCGCGCTACCTGGTCGATGCTCACGTGCGCCGTTTGAACGATAGAACCAAGCAGGGGTGCAAAAATAGACGGAAGAAGGGGTAGCGTTCATGATGTCTACCCCTCTCGTCCACCCCCTGGGGTGCTCCATGTAACGCTACGTAGGAGAGAGTGCGCGGAATCAGGCGGCAGCGCGAGCGTACCAGGAGACAGTAGAGTGGGGGAGCGCTGTCTCACAGGCGCTGCAAGCGTTCCGGCAGCTCGTGGGCGAGAGCGACATGCTGGCCTACCTGGCGATGATGGCACCTCGGCTTGTCGAGCTCCACCGTGTGCTTAAGCCCACTGGGAGCATGTATCTACACTGCGACCCGACGGCGAGCCACTACCTCAAGCTGCTTATGGATGCGATCTTTGGCCCGTTTAACTTTCGTAATGAGATTATCTGGCAGCGTACGAGTAGCCACAGCCGCCCGTCCCAATCCCGCAGTTGGAAGCTGGCATAATCCTGAAAGACAACAACGATCCGCCACAGCTGCCGGGTTGCTCAGCACGGTACCATCTAGGCGAACAGCGCCGGCATCCGGTGGGTACAGACCGGTCAGCAGCTTCACCAAGGTCGTCTTGCCGGCACCGTTCGCCCCAACGATGGCGACTCGCTCGCCACGGCCGATGCGCAGGGCAAGATGCGGTCCCGAATGAGGCGTCGGGGACGTCACACGACCACCGGGCGCGGGCGGCGCCGGACGCTCGGGCAAGGGTGTTGGTACAGATATTGCTATGCCTGCTACGGATAGATCGGCCATGCTCCATCGTGTCGCCGGGAAGAAGAGGAAGGGGCATACTCACCGCGATCATCGGGTGGATCGTCATCGGCGTCATTGCCGACTGGCTCGCGGGGTTAGTCCTCGGTGGCTCCGGTTTCGGCGTGCTGAGTGATATGGTCATCGGCTTGGTTGGTGCCTTTATCGGCGGCTTTCTCGTGCGGACGCTCCTCGGGAACGCGAACGGTGCCAACAGCGGGTTCATCTGGAGCCTGCTGGTGTCCTTTGTCGGCGCGGTGTTGCTGCTGCTGATTGTGCGCGCCGTCTCCGGCGGCAGCCGACTCCGGACCTAAACACGAGTAACGTGTGCGTCCATCACCAGGAATTCGGAGGCGGCGTTGTCTAGGGCGTTGGCTCCACCATCGCGAGAGAAAGAGAGCAGGATGAACGCTGAGCAGTCGAGTCCCCCCACGAGTAGTACCTCTTTGGCCCGTGGGGGCAGTGGCAGTACCGATATGACCTCCCGGACGCCGCGTACCAGCGGTGTTGCCGGCGTTACGAAGATCGCCGACTCCGTCGTCGCTCGCATCGCCGGGCTTGCGGCGCGGGAGGTGCCGGGCGTGCATGACCTCACCGTCGCGAACATTAGCGAGGCGTTCCGGGGCCTCCCCGGGCGGGTAGCCGGCCAGGAACAGACGGATCGGGGCGTCGCCGTGCAGGTCGGGGAGATCGAGTGCATTGTAGATCTCAATGTGGTCGTCGATTATGAGGCGAGCATTCCTCAGGTCGCCGACGCCATGCGTCGCAACGTCAGTCAACGACTCAACACTATGACTGGTCTGGAGACCAAGGCAATCAACATCAACATCGCCGACTTGTACTTCCCGAATCAGGCCCAGCCCCAACAGCAGACGGCCGTGCGCTAGGCCATGGCGGCCGCGCTGGGAGATACGTCAGGCCTGCCGGATGACGCCTCCTTGGCGGAGGTGATCCGTCTGGCGGCCTGTGGAGTGCCGGGAGTGGTGGGGCTGAGTGGCGCGACCGCAGCGAGCGGTTCGCCAGGTGACTGGAAAGGCGAACTGGCCACCGGGGTACAGTACCGCCGAGCGGAGACGGGGCTGGCGGTGGGAGTGCATCTGATTGCGTTGCCGGTGCCGCTCCTGCCGCTGGCGGCGGCGGTGCGGATGGCGGTCGCGACGGCGTTAGCGCAGGTGGGGAGTCCCGTGGTGGCCGTCGATGTCTGGGTGGACGAGATGGAGACCGCAGCTCCAACGGGGGAGATGTCATGAACGTCCTCAATCGGCTGTTGGGCCTGGTGCTGCTGGTGCTGCTGCTGGCAGTGGCAGTCGTCACGCTCGGCCTCGTCACGGGCGTGCTGACCGACGCCGTTGTGGACACCGTGTGGCCGTATGCTCCCGTCCATGGCATTACCCGGGATGTGATTGGGTTGGGTGGCGCGTTGCACTGGTATCTGCTGGGCGGCGCCATCGTCTTGATCCTCTTCACGGTCCAGGGTATCAAGGCGGAGTTGACTCCCCCGCCGCGTCGAGCACGGCTGTTTGTTGTACGCAGCGGCGGACCGGGGCGGACTGAGGTTGACTACCAGACCCTGGACGACCTGGCCGGCTACAGTGCTCGGCGCGTGACCGGTGTGGAACGGGTGCGGGCTCGCGTGGAGCGCCGACGGAACACGCTGGCGGTGCAGTGCCGCGCCGTGCTCAGCCCCTTCACCGACCTGAAGGCGACGGGGGCAGCGATCGAGCGCAGCGTGACGGAAGATCTAAGCAGGGTGACGGGCGTGGCGGTCGGGGAGGTGCGCGTGCGGGCGATACTGCGGGATGAGCGAGCGCGGCGGCTAGTACGCTGAGCACCAAGGGAGAGAGAAGAAAGCGATGTCACTACGTCTGTTGTTCGCGCTGTTGGGGCTAGCGTTTGGCGTCGTCTGGGCGGTGGAGAGCATCGGCTGGGCGGTCGCCGTCCTGGTTTGCTCCCTGGTCGGCTACTATGTTGGCGCCGTTCTGGAGAGCGGAGTGGCGCTGTCTGTCTTCCTGGAGCCGCTGCGCCGGCCACGCTGAGGGCAGTGAACCCAGATCAGCGGCTCAACTTCTCCATCGCGGCGCGCCTAACGCGCCCAAGGATCGATGGCCGAGATGGTGGATTACCCACCGTCATCTCTACCGGGGAAGTGCCCCTGATCAGGACTATGGAGGCCCAGAGAAGAGGAAGACGCTCGGTGGGCCTCCCGGATGCCCGATGCTAACGGCCGCTCACCATGTTCTTGATCGCCTCTGGTGGGACTGCAACCTGGACGGTGGGTTCTTGCCATGGTCGTTGCCCAACGGCGTCGAGTCTCATACAGCGAGGTTTGCCAGGCTCACTGCGTTTGATGAGCCGTGTCAATCACGTATGGAAAGCGACATCACCATGCGTATCCTGCCCTCTCAGGTGGCCCTCCCACACAAGGGAGCCAGCATATCGTCCAAGCGCTCTAGGAAATGTCCTCCACCATCTCCAACTCGACGAGCTTGTCGGCCAAGAGGCGTAACGTCCAGTGCGCCTGTCCCGCGGGCGGCTCGCCGCAGGCCAGCGCGACCAAATGGGCCTCCTGCTCGCCGTCCAGCTTGCGACGATATTCACGGGTCGGCGCTCGCCGCTGCAACGCCGTATCCAGTCCCTCCTGGACGTACTGCTTGCGGACCCGGGACACCGTGGGCTGGCTCGTCTCTACTGCCTCCGCGATCCGCTCATCCGTCCATCCCGGCCCGCTCGGTCCTTGGTCCGCTTTGAGCAAGATCCGCGCATGCGTCAACAGGCGGGCTGAGGCCGTACCTGCGGCAATGAGTCCATGCAGCTGCCCCCGCTCGGGGTCGGTCAGTTCAACTACAAAGTGCTTTTTCATGTCGCTCAGCGTACTGCTCAGCGCCACCAATAATCAAATCACGAGTAACCGTCTACTAGATCCAGGAGAATGACACCGGGCCGTGCGGTCCCGATCAGTTGGAGGCCATGGGTGCCACGGAGGTGGTGGTAGTGCCTATGATGACCGGCTGAGCATCGCTGCTACACTGAGGGCAGGGTGTGGTCCTGATGGTGTACCTCTCTTTGCCAGAGGGCTATGTGGTCGCGACGATCATATGGTCGCTCAAAATATTCCCCTATCAAGAAAGGAATCGTCTGATGCCTTACGTGCGTGTCGGCGAAGAAAACTCAGCCCCCATCGAACTCTACTACGAAGATCATGGTTCTGGCTCACCGGTTGTCTTGATCCACGGCTTCCCCCTCAATGGGCACTCCTGGGAGAAGCAGACACCCATTCTGCTCAATGCCGGCCACCGCGTCATCACGTACGATCGCCGCGGGTTCGGCGACTCGAGCCAGCCGACCACCGGATACGACTACGACACCTTCGCGGCGGACCTTCACGCGCTTATGGAAAAACTCGACCTGCACGACGCCATGCTCGTTGGGTTCTCGATGGGCTCTGGTGAGGTGACGCGCTACCTCAGTACCTACGGCTCCAGCCGCGTGCGCAAAGCGGTCCTGCTGGGTCCGATCCCGCCGTTCTTGCTCCACACGGACGACAACCCGCAGGGCGTGCCCCAGAGTGTGTTCGACGGGCTCAAGGAGGCCATCATAAAGGATCGCTATGCCTTTTTGAAAGGGTTCTTCGACAACTTCTACAACACTGACAAGCTGGGCGGTACGCGCATCAGCGACGCGACGTCGGAGGCAAGCTTTCAGGTCGCCTCCGGTGCGTCCGGCTACGCCACGCTGGCCTGTGTGACCACGTGGCTGACCGACTTCCGCCCGGATCTGCCCAAGATCGATGTGCCCACGCTGGTGGTGCAGGGGACGGAAGACAGGATCTTGCCGATCGCGGCCACGGGACGCCGCCTGCACGGGCTCATCAAGGATCTCACGTACGTCGAGATCGAGGGCGGCCCTCACGCCATCGGCTGGACCCACGCCGACGAGGTCAACAGGGAACTCCTGAGCTTCCTGGGCTAGCACACCCCGCACTTCCGCGTGGGGCCGGCGACGGTGGAGCGGTATCCGCGCCCAACTCGCGGTCACGCCCGCCGCCACGGTGGCAGAGCACTGCGGCTACCCCCTTGCTCAATGACACTGCACTATGCTCTACGAAACAAAATAACGATACTGTTCCCTGGCTACCAGTCTCTTTTGCCCTTCGAGTTCGTCGTCGAGCAGGACGTCTGTGATAATCCAAGGCCAGTACAACACCGATGCCGATTTGCACACGGCGAGACCGACCGGAGTGAGCACGTCTCTGGCGGAGAGGAGCGTACGGCGCTCGTGGCCCGCTGCCAAGGACACGTCGCAGACCGATGACGTGCCATGTCCCAAAGCACCATCGGCATCCCACCGAATGCCGAGGATCACGTGTCGGCGCTACCGCTCCCCTATCTGACGCTACTTTGCACCTCGCGGCACCTTCCGTAACACTGGGCCTCCCAAGTAACGCAAGGCTCCATAACATCTGCGGTACTTGGCTTTGATCGCTTGCTTACCAAGGTATGGAGAAAGGTATGGAGAAAGGTGAGGAATTCAGAGTTCCTCGGTGCAACTGCACACCCTGATGCCGTGTTGTTTGCTTGATCCTCTCGGAAGATCGTCTACGACAGGGGGGCCATCGTAGGGTCGGTGACTGGCCCTACTATTCTCTCTTTTCTTTTCCTGTGTTGTAGTGTACGAGGCGTCCAGTGCTCACGTGACGTAAGGGCGGGAAAACTCCCGAAAAAAGGAGCGGACATCAAGTATTCCGCCCCAGTCCGCTCCGTGACAGAGGCCATGTAACGCTACACAGGATGAGCGGTGCAGCAGCGGAGTTGTCAGACAGGGCGTTGAAGCTGGCTCAACGTAATCGTTCACGGGTAGTGAAGAGGGAGTCGGTCGGTGCCGAAGTGTACCGTAGGTAATCCCTCTTGTGAGAACGTCGATGTCCTAATTCCTCGCCGACCACAAGTTCGCCAACGTGCCGTGGATGAACGGGTCAGTCATCCTTCTATCCCCCGTGAGGGGGATCTTTTCTACCCTCCTCCGCGTCCAGAAGCCTCCGGAGCAGCGCGGCCTTTTCCTGCAGCGTCGACGAGTCGAGCTGGGAGAGCGCGAGCACCTCGCGCATACGTGGCAGCAGATCCGGACGTGCGAGCCACTCTCCGACCTGCTCTTCGACGTGCTTGATGTAATCGATCGGGTAGCGGCGCCGGGTCAGGAAGAGGAACATCACGAAGTAGCGAAAGGCGACGATCAAGCGTTCCAGCCCGTGGAAATAGAGGCCACGCTCGGCCATAGATTCCACCTGGCGAAGATTGAAGTCGAAGTCTTCATGAAGCCGGCGGAGCCTCTCCCGGCGCAGGTCGTCCGCGTAGAACGGCAGATAACACGCTCGTGCCTGGCGAAGGTAATCGTCGCGCTCAAGCAGGGGACGCCCATAGACGAGCGCCGCAATCACGAGCTCGAACGCATCGTCGCGTAAGCATCCGCTGGACTGGGGACGGATGTCGCCGTCGCTGTACCAGAGGTGCGCCGGCATCCCAGCGAAGCCCAGGGTCGCACCGTCGGGCTCCGGCTCGATCACGTCGGCGCCGAGCGTGCGATACGCCGATTCCCTCGTTGGCTCGCGCCCGAAAAACTCCGCCATCCGCGCCGTTGGAACCACGATGCCCAGATCTACATCCGAGGTCGGATGCCCGCGTTCGCGCGCCAAAGAGCCCGCGAGGACGATCGCGCTGATCGCAGGATCTGCGGCAAAGACCCGCGCCAGGTCCAGTACCAGCCGACGGTGCTTCTCGGTGGGAAAACGAATCTGACTGACGGCGCGTTCGAGGTCATGCATCGGATCACCCACGGGGGACGAAGACATTCCCGATGGTCGATGGCACAGTGGTGCGATTGTAGTGGAGAATGACACGGTGCGTTGGCCGATGTTTCCCGTGATCGGCGTCATCCGTCAGCGAGGATCCAGGAGCAGAGGTGCCTCGCGCCCGACCTGGTAAGCCGCGACGACGGTGGTCAGATAGATTAAAGGTCATCCAGGAGTCTCGCTCGCTGCCCTGAGTCACCGGGCGACGTGACCATCGAAGATAGTCTCCTGCTTTCCATCCGCGAGTTCAGCGCCACGCCGCGGCGCTGGATTGGATGATGCCTGTCATTTCGCTGCTCGAACTTCGATACCTTCAACGTTCAGCGCCCGGGCCAGCGTGTCTGCAAGACGGGTACGGGCGTAGTCGGCGGTCCCGGCATCTGGTGCGGAGAGCACCGCGTGATGGTTGACGAGTTCAACGAGTTCGAGGGGAACGATCCAGCGTCGGTAGTTACTCTCGGTCAGAGTTGCAGCGAGTTCGGCTTTCCAATTTGTTTTTGGATCGTTTGATTGCGTGCCGGTAGGTACCATGTTTTTCTCATGGTTTTTTTCTAAAGTGTCTTTCTTTGTACGGGGGTAGGTTTCCTGTGGGGTGAGGGTAGGAATCTTTCGCCTGGGGGTAGGAAACCTACCCTCTACATCCTGTGAGTTATCCACAGTTTCAGAATCCGGTTCGATGTCCAGATAATAGCTTTTCCTAATGCGGCCCCGGTCGCTATTGTCAATCTCTTCTATGATCCAACCATCGGCCACGGCTCGCTTGAGACCTTCCCGTACTGCTGGTTCACTCAGGCCTGTGCCTCGATCCATCCGAGTACCGTCGCGTCGTAATCTGCCTTTTGAGAACTCGTCGCCGGTGATGAGCTTTGCAATGCCGTACTCGCTGAATCCCCACGTGTGACGGATCACGTACTCGATCACCTTGAGTTCGGCAATGCTGTTGATGCTGGCTGTGATGTCTGTCCACTCATTCGGCATGCGGAAGTAGTTGGATGTTGGTCTACGAAAGCGGTGAGGTTCAGACATATCGGTAGTCACACTGCTCAGTGGAGCGCCGGCGCTGTTCATCTTGCGCTGGGGTATACTTAGCCATAGGGGATACTCCTAACCAGTTATCTCCACAACAGAGCGTCGCGGCCTGGCAGGGCTTCGACGCTCGAACTATTTAACCAGTGCCTACGAGCGAGGGGTGAGTACCGATGAACTGGCGATGTCTACGGTCTCGGCTGCACCTTTCCTCGCAAAGGTGAAGACCGGAATCTCGATCGTTCTCCCATCGGCGTCCTGACTTCGCTGCAATTCATCGAGTCGTCGCACCGCTTCGGGCCCGTAGTAGACCTCACCACATTGTGGACAGACTTCTGCTGGCACACCCTCGATCACGACGAGGCGACTATCCCAGCGCTCGTCAACCGTCACCGCACGCTGCTCGGTGTCAGCTCCACAGAAGTAACAGCGGATGCTCATAGGTTCCCTCCTCTTGGGTGACGTGTGTGCTCGTTGAGCCACCATGGCAGCATAGGCTCGTAGATGATGATGATCAGTAAGGTACCGCCAGGATCGAAGGCGCAGACGGCATGCAGCGGACGCCCTGTTGCCGTGAAGCCGAGGAGCAGAGCAGAAGGGCCGCGCGGGTCGTTTGGGTAGTCCTCAAGCACGTCTCTGCCCAGGAGCATCGCCACGAGGTCAGCATCAACGATGTTCCGGGCAACAACGCTGTGGCGTGCGTGGATCGTGAGGAGCCAGCGTCCGTCTCGAACGGCAGTACGAATGCTATCAATCGTTGCCGCCACGTCGGGGGCACAGGGGCCGGATCTGCCGCACGGTCATAGGGTACGCGCATGATCCCTCCTTTTCTGTTGCCGCAGGGCTGTCTTCAGCTTGCATACCTTGCGTGGCATCAGAGAGTGGTGCCTGTCGTCTTGCCGTTGCCAGTCGGCTACGCGATGTCGAGGGCTTGGGCAAGCGCCCGAGCCGTTCGTGGTTGTGGTCGTGACTTGCCTAGCTCAATGGTGGCGACGGTTGCTTTTGATACCCCGGATTTCGTGGCCAGTTCCTGCTGACTGAGGAATTGAGCCGCCCGAACTTCCCGTAATGTAGGCACGTGCCTCCCTCTGCCGGTAATCATTGTCCAGAACTATACTGTATTTGATCATTGTACGTACAACACCGTTTCACGACCAGGGTAGGTCGTCAGTGCTCTTGGGATATCTCTCACACCTCTGGCTCTGTGCGGTGGAGATGTCGTCGTCCACTGGTGACCACGAACGGGCAGAACCACAGGGCGAGGCGTACATCCGATGGCACACGCCGGATGAGAGGCATGCCACGTGGGTCAAGTTTGGGTGGGATACGGAAGAGGGCGGGAGTGAAGAGATGGTGTGGCAGGCACTTGAACTGTTAGCCGGGCGGTCGTTGCGGTAACTGTCGTGTAAGCAGATGGGAGATTGTCTGATGCCTTTTGAGCAGATGGTGAGAGTATCGGCCGTGGTAGACGGCCAGGTCGACCGCACGTATCACCTGATGCGATGTACGAATCCGGAATACCTGCATCCTGATCGACGAGTAGACGCCTCGTGCGGTGCGGACGCTGGTAAAGAGTGGTTTGTATTGGATGATGGTCAGGAACACGGATACC
>JAABUZ0100010339.1_pt1 | contig 10395 bp, 8 predicted proteins | sample 5562091 | NCBI WGS metagenome assembly JAABUZ01 (sample SAMN12813069, study PRJNA571459) | rock metagenome | isolation source: Antarctica rocks | place: Antarctica: Victoria Land, Linnaeus Terrace sud | collected 2015-12-21 | reverse complement strand
GCTCCGCCGTGCGTCGAAAGGCTGGGTCCCCGCGGTGGTCGCTGGGATAACGGACCGGCGGCAGCAGCTCCGGTTCGTAACGGACGTCGAGGCGTTGGTCCGCAGTGCGGATGCGGTCGACCAGCGGCGCGTCGAGCGGAGTCACGACCGCGACGATCAGCCGACCGGTGGGCTCAGGCATGGTGGGGCCGGCCGGTCACCGGCGCAGGCACCCCACGGGCGGACGATGACCGGACGGGCCGCTGTGCTTGGGCGGGGTCCGCTGCGCCGCGGGGGCGGCGTACCGCGAACATCAGCAGCGCCGCGACGAGGAGGCAGGCCGCGAGGAAGGCCAACGGGGCGGCCGAGTCCGCTCCGCCGAGGACCCCGACGATGTAGGTGCCGACAAACCCGCCCAACCCACCGACCGCGTTGATCATGCCGGTGGCTGGGGCAGCGTCGGCCGCGGGGAACAACTCCGGGATGATCGCGAAGTACGGCCCGTAGGGGGCGTACATCGCCCCCGCGGCCACAATCAGCAACACGAACGACAGGACGAACGAGTTGCCGCGGGCGAAGTAGGAGCCAGCGAAGCTGGCGGCGGCGACCAGCAGGAACGGCCACACGAACACCCCCCGCAGGTGCAGCCGGTCCGACATCGCCGAGGCCACCACCATAACGATGACCGCTGCCGCGTAGGGCACGGCAGAGAGTAAACCGACCGAGCCGATACCCCGGCCGGTCAGCTGTTGGACGATGCTGGGCAGCCAGAACACCAGGCCATACACTCCCACGCTCCAAAACAGGTACTGCACCGACAGCACGATCGCATTCCATGAGGTCATCACCTCCCGGATGCCGTGCGGCGGTGGGAGTGCCCGCTGCTCGTCGGCGAGTCGCTCCTCGACAGCGTCGCGTTCCTCGGCGGACAACCAGTCGGCGTCGCGGGGCCGATCCCGCACCAGGGCACGGAAGATGAAGGCCCAGGCGATGGCCGGTAGGCCCTCGATGATGAACATCCACTGATAGCCGAGCGCCGCAACGAGGTAGCCCGACACCACCGACATCCACAGCAGGGTGACCGGGTTGCCGAGGATGAGAAATGTGTCGGCCCGGCCGCGTTCGGATTTGCTGAACCAGTGGGAGAGGAAGACGAGCATGGCGGGCAGCACCACCGCCTCGACCACGCCGAGCAGGAATCGGACCACCAGCAACAACCAGTAGGTGGTGACCACACCCTGCAACGCCGCCAGCACCCCCCACGCGATCAATGACCAGAACATCAAGGACTTGATGCTGCGCCGCTCGGCGAAGGAACCCGCGGGCACCTGGAACAGGAAGTAGCCGATGAAGAACAGGCCGCCCAGCAGCCCCGACTGGGCGGAGGTGATGTGCAACTTGTCCACCAGGCCCCCCGCCGCGCCGATGGAGTAGTTGGAGCGGTCGACGTAGGCGAAGGAGTACGTGATGAACGCGATCGGGATGAGCCGGCGCCACCGTGCGGAACTCAACGGAGCAAGTGAATCGTTCATGCGGCCAGGCCCCTTTTGCTGCGGCGACGATAAGCGGCTGTACGTTCCTGGATTGTGCTCGCCCAGCACGCTCACCGCAGGTCGAACCGCGCGGCCGTCTCAGTGCGGCCCTGCTCGGTTTCGTCCGAAAGGGGGACATCGTGGTGCCGCATTCCAGTTGACCGCCGAAGGCGTGCAAGTCCGGTTCGTGAAGCAACAGCTGACGTTCACCGGCGAGGACACGGTGATGGCGAACCTGCTGCTCTCGGTGATGGGTGCGTTCGCCGAGTTTGAGCGGTCGCTCATCGGCGAGCGGCAACGCGAGGGCATCGCGTTGGCCAAGGGCGCGCGGTGCCTACCGCGGCCGCAAGAAATCTCTTACCGAGGACCAGGTGGACCAGCTGCGCCAGCGAGAGCCGGCGCGGGCGAGGCGAGGACGGCGCTGGCCCACGATTTCGGTATCAGCCGCGAGACCGTCTACCAACACCTGCGCACCGCACCTTGACCGTGACCACCCCTCGCTGGGGGGATCATCCTGATTTCGCGGGGGCTTGTCGGAGGCAGGACAAAGCCCCGTGGTGCCTAACTAGCTGGGGGCGCTAGCCAGAGGTCGCGTTAACCCACGGGGCGATAGGCTTAGTGTACGGCGAGTGTCTGACCCTCGACAACCGGCGCCGTTGACTCCGGCTGGTGTCCGGTCGTGGTTGGGGGAGCCCCGGTTCGCGCGGTACACCGCGGCGGCGGGTGGCGATGAGGACCTGGCATTGGGTCTGTATCAGTGGAACGCGCAGGCGGCGGCCGCCGCCCTGGTCGATGTCGGGCACTTCGAGGTGGCGCTGCGCAACGCCTACGACCGGCAATTGGGTCACCGGTTCCCCGGTTGGGCGGTCGATCAGGCCAGCCCGGTGTTTCATCAGGTGCAGGGTCGAGGGCCGACCCGGGACGAGCAGACCCGGATGAACGACCGATCCAGGCAAGAACTGGAGCGGGCTCGACGCGGCTTGGGCGGGCATCCGACCCACGGACAGGTCGTGGGCGCGTTGAGCTTCGGGTTCTGGGCGCAGATGACGCACCGCCAACGCACCGCCACGTTCTGGGCGCCGACGATCCGGCTGTCGTTCCCACCGGAGACGCATGTTGTCCGTGGCCGCATCCACGAGCTGGTGCAGAACGTGGTGAAGTTTCGCAACCGGCTGGCGCACAACGAGCCGGTGTTCTCCACCCGTACCGGCCTCGATCAGCGGCGCGACGATGTGACCACGCTGTTCTGGATGGTCCATCCGACCGCTGCGGCGTGGACCGAGGCGCACTCGACGGTTACCGCGGTGCTGTCCCGATGCCCCGTCCCGAATCTGATGCCACCGGCAGCGCAGAAGGCGCCACTCACCGGAGCGCAGCTCGCAGCGCTCAATTCACCGACCGTCTCCCGCCCGGACTCACCGCGGTAGGCGCCAGCCCGTCCAGACTATGGGCCTGCTTGTGTACCAGTTAGCCCCCGTTGGCGGGCATTTTCTTGGGCGGGGCAAGCGAGGTTCGATCCGAGGTCAACGCATTGCGAGGAAACGTCTCATCGGGTCGGTGGGCCATGGGGTACGGCGGTGGTCCCGCTGGCGGGACGTGTATCTGGGAGGGTGGCGGGGTGGTGGATCGTCATGACCTGGAAGGCACCTTGTCGCGGGTTACCGACGGGGTGCAGGCCGAGCTCGCGTACATCGAGGACATCGCCGCCGGGTTACCCGATCGCATGCGCTCGGATGTCGAGGCGCTCACAGGCGCTCTCCGCGCGCAGACATCATTCGCCTGGTTCAACTACGCACCCGGTGTAGCGGACCGCGACACGATCGAGCTTCTGCTCAGCACCAGCGCCGGTGACGCTAGTTCCCTGACTCGCCTCCCACGGTTCGACGTCCGTGACAACAACGGGGTCCCGTCCAACGATGACGCCGACTTGCGTCTCATCCTGACGGTGCTCCGAGCCTTCCAGCATCACAAAACGGCGACCGGCGTCCCGAGCGCGGTGAAGCCGCTTCGCGAGACGCTGTTCTTCCGGTAGGAAGGTCCGCGGCTCCGCCCGGCGGCAAGTACTTCCCGCTGACACAGCTCGCGGCCTGTACAGCGCCCGGTCATCGTTCGGCTTACGGGCGCCCTGCAAGGTACTGATGACGACCGACGTCGTCAGTACCTGGCAGGGCTTTCATTGGCGCCTTGGAATCATCCGGTCCGTGACGAGATCCCTTGTGGAGCCCACACGGGCCGGATGGGGTTACTTGGCGGGGGTGGGGCCGGCGTCGCCGATGTGGTGGGCGGTGACGGTGCTGCCGGTCTTGGTGGCCTGGAGCCGGACCCGGTCGTTGGTCGCGATCTGAGCGACCGTCGCGGTCGTCTTGCCGTTGTGGACCTTGGTGGTCGGGTCGAGTGTGTAAGTACTGGTGAACCCGTCGGTGGATTTCACTGTCACCGAGCCGGCGTTGACCGCGGTCACCACCCCGCGCTGCACATCCATCACCTTGTCCCCGGTTTTGGTGTGCACGGTGAACTCACCGTGCTCCACCCGACCCAGTCCACCACGGTGCTTACCCATGCCCGTGTGCGTGCGGTTGCCTGTGTGCGTGCCGGGGTGCTTCGCTCCCGGTGTCGGGTTGACCGGTGCGGGGTTGGGGGCGGTCGCCGGGGCCGCCGGGGTACTGGTGGTCTGCGCGGCGGCGACACCAGCCCCAGTTCCGGCCAACGCCAACGCCAACGTGCCGGCCGCGACCATCGTCTTGGTGCGTTTCACCATCACAACAACCTCCTGTGTTAGGACCATGCAGGTGCGGGCTCCTCGTGATCTCGCCCAGACACCATCGTGCCGGTGGTCTCTGAGACCACGCTGAGAAACCGGGTCTGCACCACCGATTCTTAACCACTTTTTAGAAGTAAGAACCTGGCGATGGTGGTGCGGCCGTTTAGTGTCGGAGTGCATGGAACCCGGGCGAGAAGGCGGACGCGGCCACGGTGGTCGGTTTCGGATACGGGGCCGGAGAGTACGGGGACGTCGGCGTCCGGGTGGGCTTGCCCTGGGTAGGGTGATGGTCGTTGCGGTGGTGGCGACCGCGTGCACGGGCGGGTCACGCCAGCAACCAACTGCCCCGTTTTCGGCACCGTCTTCGGTGTCGGGGCTGGCATCGGCCCCGGTGCCCTCGTTCCCGGCCGCACCGGCGGCCCGGCCGAACGTGGTGTTCGTTCTGACCGATGACTTGTCGAACAATCTGGTGCAGTACATGCCGCACGTCCTCGCACTGCAGAAGGCCGGGACGTCGTTCAGCAACTACACCGTGACCGACTCGCTGTGCTGCCCGTCGCGGTCCTCGATCTTTTCCGGCAAGTTCCCGCACGACACCGGGGTGTTCACCAACACCGGCGCCGACGGCGGATTCAACGTGTTCCACAGCCGCGGCGAGGAATCGGACACCTTCGCCACTGCGCTGCAGCAGGTCGGCTACCGCACCGCGATGATGGGCAAGTACCTCAACGGTTACCAACCCGCCGATGCTCTGGGCGGGTCGCAGCCTTACGTGCCGCCGGGCTGGAACGAGTGGGACGTGACCGGCAACGGTTACCCCGAGTTCAACTACGACCTGAACCAGGACCATCAGGTGATGCACTACGGCCACACCGGCACTGACTACCTCACCGACGTGGTCAGCGGTAAAGGCAGCGCGTTCATCAGCGCTTCGGCTGCCGCGCACGCACCGTTCGCGCTGGAGATCGCGACGTTCGCCCCCCACGCCCCGTACACCCCCGCACCCCAGGACGCCAACGCCTTCCCCGGGCTGAGCGCGCCTCGCGGCCCGGCGTTCAACACGCTGCCCACCGACCCGCCGGCGTGGCTGGCCAGCCGCGGCCCGCTGACCAGCAAAGAGACCGTCCAGATCGACACCGATTTCCGTAAACGCGTCCAGGACGTGCAGGCCGTCGACCGGATGATCGCCTCCCTACAAGACACCCTGACCAAGGCCGGAGTCGCGGCCAACACCGACATCGTGTTCAGCTCCGACAACGGCTACCACATGGGCGAGTACCGGCTTACACCGGGCAAGATGACCGCGTTCGACACCGACGTCAACGTTCCTTTGGTCGTCGCTGGGCCCGGCATCCGCGCCGGCAGCGTGGTCAGCGACCCGGCGCAGAACATTGATCTCGCACCCACCTTCGAGACCCTCACCGGTGCCGCGACCCCAGCCACCGTGGACGGGCGCAGCCTCACCCCGCTGCTCTCCGGGCAATCCGATGCCGGCTGGCGCACCGCCTCCCTGGTCGAGCACCACGGACCGGACACCGTGGTAGCCGATCCGGACCATCCCCCGAAACACAGCGGCAACCCGCCCTCCTACAACGCGCTGCGCACGACGAGCTACACCTACGTCGAATACACCGACGGGACCACCGAGTACTACAACCGCGCCACCGACCCTGACGAGCTGCGCAACATCGCCGGTCAGCTGCCAGCCAGCACCCGCACCGCGCTGCACACCGACCTCACCGCCATGACCACCTGCCACGGCGCCACCGCCTGCTGGGCGGCCAGTCATCCGACGTAACCCGCAGCGACACATCGCGGGCACGTGCAGCGTTAACCGGTGACACCGGCACAACGACCCCCGCCCCGGTCTGCGCCCCGCCCCACCTCCGCGTCCCCTGACCGATCCCCACATGACAGGAAGGGCAGCGACAATTCCGACCCGCCGGCAGGCATTAACCACACCAGATTCAATACCACCGAAAATGTGACAGTCCCCCGCCTTCGATGAGCGGTGTGCGGACTTCTGAGGCGACGGCGAGGGGCTCCTCGCCGGACCGTAAAACTGTTGTGGGATTAGGTGGCGTTCTCGGAGGCAGTCCGCCCCGCACCTCGGGCACCGGCAGCGGTGGGAAAGATCGTGCCGCGGTGACTGCGTGAGCCTGGCGTAGCGGAGTGGAAATTGGCAGGGAGTTCGCAGAGTTGCCTCAGCATCCTCACAAGGTTGCCACCTAGCGTTGTCCCGATTGCGTTGCGGCGGTAGGAGCATCGGGTTCCTGCCGGTTCCGCCAGTCGGGAGGTGGACAACTGTGCGCCACCGACAGGACGGCAGCCGTGAGCCGGCGAGGCGACGTTTGTTGGGGAAGTCCGCCTGGGTTGTGCTGGCTGCGCTGGTGATGTTTGTCGGTGGCAGGGAAGTGGCGGTGCTGACCCACACCAGCGCGCAAGCCTCGGCAGCCCCCCCAACCGCAGCACCAGCACCAGCAGCCTCGGCTGGTGTGCCCACGCATACCTCGCCCAGTACGCACGGTGCGATCACCGCCATCGACGGTGACCACTGGACGGTCGTGACCACGGATCGCAGCACCGTCACCGTCGTACTCGACGGACGGACACTGTTCGGTACCGCCACCAAGCCCGGAGCCCGCAAAGATTTCGCGGTGGGCACGCGTGTTGCGGTGGCGGGGGCACGCTCCGGTGACACCGTGCACGCCGACCGCATCACCATGGCCGCCAGCGGGACCGCGAGTACGACACCGACGCCGACGGCCACCACCACTCCCACCTCCACACCGTCAGCCGCTCCGAGTGCGCCTGTTGTGGCGACCTCGTGTCCGGTGGGTCCGGGGCTGAGCCAGGCATTGGCCTACGCTTCCAGCCGCGGCGAGCGGTCCTCGCTCGCCGTGTTTGACACCGCGACCGGGACTTACACGGCGGCAGGGGATGCCGATGCGCAGTACAGTTCCGCAAGTGTGGTGAAGGTGTTCATCGCCACCGACCTGTTGCTCACCGACCAGATGCACGGTGACACCGCGAGCACCGCCTACCAGATCATCACCGCCTCCGATGATGACGCGACCGACAACCTGTACGGGCTGGTCGGTGGGGACTCGGTGATCACCACCGTCGCCGAGCACTACGGCATCAGCAACCTGGGCAGCCCACCCGCGGACACCGGTCAGTGGGGGGAAACGAGGACCACCGCTGATGGGCTCGTGCACCTTTACGCCAAGCTGAAAGCTGACCCCACGGTGTGGCCGTGGCTGTCCAAGGCGATGGCCAACACCACCCGGGACGGCACGGACGGTACCGACCAGTTCTTCGGCATTCCCTCGGCGTCGCAAGACTGGGCGGTCAAGCAGGGGTGGATGACCGGCCTGGGACCGGGATCGGTCTACAACACCACTGGTTACGTTGACGACACCCGGTATGCCGTGGTGATCCTCAGTTATGGCTCCGTCAGCCAGTACGGTCAGTACATGGCCAGCACCATCACCCAGATGGCCCGCGACGTCCTGCCCGGCGGGGTTCCCGGAGGACAACACCTGGCCCCTCAGGGCATCCCCGGGTTTTCGTGCGCCTACCCCGCCCGGCAGGGCGCGGGTGTCGGTGTGCTGAAGGACGGTGCCCGATGACAGCCACTGCCCCAGCACAGCAGGGGAACACGGCGGACAGTGGTCAGCGGGCAAAACGAGCACCCCGTGGGTGGTGGCATCGAGCACCGCGCTGGCTGGGTCGTGGGCCCGGCCGCGGTGGTCGGCGGGTGCGGCTACTGGTGTTGGTTTTGGTGGTGGTGCTGGGTGCGGTGGTGGGGTCGATGGTGCCGGCGTTGACTGCGCCGGGCACTGACAGCACCAGTGCCCGGATCGCGGAGTGGGCCCGTGACCACGGGATGAGCCCGTTGGTCACCTGGGCTGAGCTACGCACCTATCAGCCCCCCACCGTGGGTGGTGCACCGGAAGCGAACTCACCGCTGGACCACCTTTCAGCACCGTCGGTGCCGGTCCCGGCCGGTGCTGCGTTGCCCGCACCGATCGACCCCCTCGCCCAACCACCGTTGCCGGGGGAGGGGGTGTGGCAGGTGAGCGCCATGGTGCACGGGGCACCGGCAATGGCCCAGACGTTCCTGCGCCCCGACGCCACCCACACCTCCTACACCGCCGCCGCGACGTGGTTCGACCCCCACTTGGTCAGCGCGCAGCTGCACCCGGGTGCGGCGGAACCGGGGGGCGGCGGGTGGGCGGTGCCCGATTCGATTCCCCCCGTGCAACGCGTCGGGTTGTTGGCCGCGTTTAACTCCGGCTTCAAACTCGCCGATGCCCGCGGGGGTTTCTACGAGGACGGCCGCACCGCCCAACCTTTGGTGGCGGGGGCGGCGTCGATGGTGTTCTTCACCGACGGCACCATGACCGTCGGGCAATGGGGTCGCGACGTCACGATGAGTCCCCGGGTCGCTGCGGTCCGGCAAAACCTGGTCCCGCTCGTCGATCACGCCCAGGTTGTGCCCGGTATCGACGCCAACATCAATCAGGTGTGGGGTTCGACCATCGGGAACAACAAATACGTGTGGCGATCCGGGATCGGCGTCACCGCGAGCGGCGGCATCATCGAGGTCGTCGGCCCCGGACTGTCCGCCGACTCCCTGGCAACTCTGCTGCAAAAAGCCGGTAGCACGCAGGCCATGGAACTCGACATCAACCCGCAATGGACCTCGTTCGTGCGCTACCAACCCACCACAGACCCCACCAACCCCACCCCGATCAACCTGCTCCCCACCATGCAACACCCCGCCGACCGCTACACCACCACATCCTCCCGCGACTTCATCACCCTGCACACCCGATGACCTCCAAAACGGTCACGGGTGTACCTCAGTCCCGCCCACGGCTAACCGTGCTGGGCGGAGCTGGCCCGTTTCCGATCCTCAGCACCGGCACACCCCTGCGCGCTGCTCGGCGCAGCAGGAGCGCCCCCGCTGACGGTCACCCACCAGGCACGCAAGCGATCGTATGTCGGCGAACCGCCGGCGCGGACAACTCTCGACTCGTCGGTAGCGGCAACATCGGCAGCACCGTCGCGCGCCTGGCAATGGACGCTGGTTATGACGTCGTGCTCTCCAACTAGCGGGGACCGGAAACTTTCACTGACCTGGTAGCCGAGCTGGGTCCGCACGCGAGAGCGAGTACGGAGCCTGCCCGCGCTCCGTGAGCGGTGGGGGCAGACACCGCAGCAGCAGGCCTGTCGACGCTGCGTGAAAACTGACAGTGCCGGGCGATAAGGGGATAACCCGCAACGGTCGAACCATGCTCCCGCGGACCCGCCGCCCGGGCGGCGTGCAGGTCTACAAGATGATTGTCGCGCCCGGCGAACGCCAACATGAGCTGCAAATCCATGAGGGCTATGAGTGGATGTATGTGCTCAACGGCCAGCTGCGACTGCTCCTCGGCGGGCGGGACCTCATCATGCGCCCAGGTGAAGTCGCCGAGTTCGACACCCACACCCCACACTGGTTCGGTAGCGCAGACCAGCACCCGGTCGAACTCCTGATCCTGTTCGGCCCGCAAGGCGAATGAGCTTCCCCTCGAATCGTGGAGGCTTCTTCATTGTGGTTGGGTCTGCTGGTGGTGGGCAAGCGTTCGATTCGTGGCGGTGGTTTTGGTCTCGATGAGCTCCGCGATGATGATCACCTCCTGGCAGCAGGGACAGGCTCCGCCCGGGCCTAAACGCCGGCACGGCAGCGCGCAATCGGGGCACCATTGTTCGGCGAGGTAACGGGTTTCGCATTCGGTGCATTCATAGACGGTGCCGTGGCGCCGGGACCGGCGCGGCGGCAGCGGAACCTCGGGCGGTGGCTGCTGGTGGCGTCGACGATAGGCGGCCTGGCGACAGGCGGGCGAGCAGAGGCGGCGGGCTCTGCCGGCGGGGAGGTTTCCTCCGCAGGCTGGGCAGCGGCGTGCCGTCACGCAAGCGTCACCGGGCGGGGTGTACGTGCTCATCAAGTGACAGCGGCCACGGGAGACTGCCCGGAGACGGCCATTTTGCTGCCCGGTGGCGGACATGAAAGTTGCCCGCTGGCGGTCATGGGATCTGCTCGACACGAAGTCCGTCTGCCCTGCCGCTTCCCGC
>JAABUZ0100010336.1_pt1 | contig 10397 bp, 13 predicted proteins | sample 5562091 | NCBI WGS metagenome assembly JAABUZ01 (sample SAMN12813069, study PRJNA571459) | rock metagenome | isolation source: Antarctica rocks | place: Antarctica: Victoria Land, Linnaeus Terrace sud | collected 2015-12-21 | reverse complement strand
GAGAGTTTGATGTCGGCGAGGGTGGCCGACGGCATGAGCGATGCACCTCGCAACGACCCAGATCGTGAGTTGTTCGGCCAGGGGTTGGCAAACATTGCATCTGGTCTGTGCGGCGGGATGCCGGCCATCGGAGCGATCGCCAGGACAGCCGTCAACGCCAGGGCCGGTGCCCACACCAGGGTGGCCGCTTTGACCCACGCACTGGTTCTGGCGGTGATCATCTTCGCCGCCGCACCGCTGGTCGGGCAGATCCCGTTGGTTGCGTTGGCCGGCGTGCTGCTGGTGACGGCCTACCGGATGGTGGACAAGCGCAACGTTCGCTCGATAGTCGCCTCTACCCGCAGGGACGCTGCGGTTTTCGTCGTGACCGCGATCTGCACCGTGGCCTTCGACCTGATCACGGCCGTTGCCGTGGGCCTGGCGTTGGCTGGTGCGCTGGCGTTGCGGCGACTGGCCGGCAGCTCGCAGGCAGTAGCGGTACCCCTGTCACCCGACGGCCTGAGCAGCGACGCCGAACACGAACTCTTGGCCCGGCACGTGCTCGTCTACCGCCTGGATGGGCCGCTGTTCTTCCCGGTGGTCGCTAGGTTCCTGGTCGAGATGACCGCTGTCGCCGACGTTCGCGTCGTCATCCTGCGCCTCAGTTCGCTGCTGATGCTCGACGCGTCCGGAGCGAAGGCCCTCGGTGACATCGTCGAGCAACTCGCCGAACGGGACATCACGGTGTTGTTCAAGGGCGCAAGCCCCGAGCACATCAGGCTTCTCGAGGCGGTGGGGACATTGGCGCCGCTGGTAGCCCGAGGTCACGTTTTTCAGGTTCTGCCGTCCGCGATCGCACACGCTGCCACCCACGTCACCTCGAAGCCCCCCCATACGGCCGAGCCGGTGAAGACACCCAAGGCCGTCTGGTGAGTGACGTCGAACAGCCCGCCGCCCAGGGTTAGGCCGCGAGGGAACACTGATACTCCAGCTGGTTGGCGCGGTGGTGTCTTTGGGCAGCACCAGAGCGGGCACCGCGGCGCCCGGCTGCACGGCCAGCGTCGTCTTGCCTGCCCCGGGCAGACCATTGATCAGTACCCGAATCAGCCATGACTGTGAAATGGCGATTTATTTGGCACGTTTTTTGCAGGCGGTTTCTAGCTGTCGTCGCAACGCAGCGGTTATTGGCTTACATTTAGGAGCTTGGGTTCTAGCCTCAATCGTGCGTAGTGGATCTTGATTGGTCTGTTTGGGGTTGAGATTCTTTGCAGGATGGTGATTTCGGGGTTTGGGTTTGGCTGAAGGTCCGACTGTCGTGTCGGCGGGCGCCGGTTTCCACTGCCGGGCGGGGTTTTCGGGTCATCCTGGGTCGGGTGAAGGCTGCTGATGTTAGGTGAATGCGGCGCGGATTTGTGCCCAGGCGTCGGCGATGGCCGGGGCCCATCGCCAGGTCGTGTCGAGGCGGAGTCTGATCTGGCGGGCGCCTCGGGTGATCCGGGCGGCGACGTGAAGGACCCGGTAGCGGAATGTGGCGATCTCGCAGCGCGCCAGTTCGGGGTGTTCGGTGAAGCCGAGCAGTTTCGTCCAGGCGATGAGATCTGTTGCGGTCATGACGATTTCCAACCAGGCAGCGTTCGCTGCGGCGTGGAAGCAGGGCAGGTTACGCAACCCGGTCTCCTTGGCCTGGCGGATCCGGTCCTCGACCCGGGCGTGTTGCCGGTGCCGCAGATCCAGCCCCGCCAGCTGCCCGGGCACTACCCCGGCGGGGGTATCGGTGATGAACGCGGTGATCCGGTGCCCGTCCAGGTCGGTGAACCGCAACTGGGCGCCGGGATGCGGCCGTTCTTTCCGCAGGATCAGCCGGGTCCTGATGGGCCACGCCGACAGGTCCACCAGCGCGGTGGCGTCGGCGATCCACGCGCCGTCGCGGGTACTGCCGTCGGAGTTGACCGCATCGGCCCACCCGTTGATGCCGTCGAAGTGGGCGGGTACGGCGGCCTCACCGAGCACGACGATCGCTTCTTTGACGGGGGCGGTGACCGCGAAGCCGAACGAAAACCCCACTCCGACTTCTCTGCAGGCCTTCGCGAACGTGTGGGTGGCGCCGGCGGAGTCGCTGCGCACCAGCACTTTCGGGGCGTTCGTCCCGTCGAACACGTCCGGCCGGTCCAATCCTGCTGGACTGGGCCGGTACGCGGCGGGCAACGACGCAACGCCTCGGTCAGCACGGTGACGTGGTCGGCGGCGGTGTTCGAGCCGGCGTTCCCCAGTCGTAGCAGCGCAGCCAGTGCTTCACCTGCGGAAATGTCCGGTCGGTCCAGGAACGCCAACAACGGGTGGTAGCCGCATGTCCGTTTCCAGGTGGCAGCTGAATTTTCCTTGCCTTCGGACTGGTCGATGGTGATCGTGGCATCCACGTCGATCACCAACGTGGCCTCGAGTTGCGGGGCACAGCCGGCCGCCCACACCTTCTCCCGGGCCGCGGACCTGGCCTTTTTCACCCCGGCCAGATGCTCGGCGTCGATCCGCTTGTCGATCAACCGCCAACTGGTGGTCACCGAGGCGACCGGACCGTGCTGGGCCTTTTGATCGACGAGATGGCCGATCCCGGACAAACAATCGGCGCCGTCCGCGACCGCCGCGGCCAGATCGGTGAACACCCGACCCGGGTCATGCAACCACGGACCCTTGAACGTATCCGCCAACACTTCGCTGACCTGCGACGACAGACCCGACAGGTCAGCGACCTCCCGCAGCAACCCAACCCCGGCATGAGAAACCACCCCGACGCCGTCAGCGGAAACCTTCAAGCGGGGATCTGCAGCAGGCTCGGCTTGACCTTGGTACTCTTCACCTTGAAAGTGCCTAATCTGATCGGTCCTGGAATCCTTCACAAGATCCATTGTCCGTTGCGAGACAGGCACTTTCACCATTTCACCCCTCGTGTCGCAGGGAATCACGCGAATTATCCAGGCTAGCGGTCGTCGCAACACCCTGACCTTCAGGAGTTGCGATGTCAGGACCAACGCGCTGGCCAGGCCGTGGGCTGTGGGGGTGCGGCCATCGACCGCGAGGGTGGTAGGCGACCCGCCGGGCAGGTCCATAGGGGTGGAGTCCTCACCGTCCCTCAGGGCTGTGCCGGATTTCCCGGGGGCCCGCCAGGTGGCGTTCCATGAGGTGGGTGCTCCGTTGGAGCACCAGCCGCCGGAGTAGATGTGTCGCAGACCGCCGGTCATTTCGAACGTCGCCACCGCGCAGGCGTCACCTTCGTACCAGCTCCACGTCGGGTTGAAGGATTCGCACCACACGGACACCGGTTCGGCTTTTGAGATCAGCCGGTCCGCGTCGAAGGTGTGGATGGCCATGCCGATCAGCAGCGGGTCGGGCATCTCGTCGCGGAATCCGCCGAAGCGGGGGGGCCATGGCCGCCTGTCGAGCTTTAGGAGACCGTCAGGTCGGACGACTGCCTGACCACTTCGGAGACGGGGCGGCGGGGCGTGGATGTCGCCGGAGTTCCGTAGCTAAGGCGTAGGACCGTCTGCGGCCACAGGCCGCCACCGGTGAGGTCTCGGAGCTGACGACGGGTTTTCGGGACCTCGACGACCTGAGACAGAAATGACGCGGACAGGCCATCGGCGGTGGCGGACAGCAGGACCCGCTGCATGGCCTGGCCCGCTTTCAGCTGCGCCAGCGGATGGTCGTCGAGTGATCCGATCACCGCGACCATCGGGTCCGATTCGAAGTCCTTTCCCGCCATTCTTTCATGCTCCCGCCCACCGGAGAAGTCTCGCATCACCCAAAGGTCCTGTTGCTCGGGCTTGAGCCCACTACTCGTGATCGGAACGCCATCTTCGACGCCCGGGTTCCTGCCTGTCCATTGCTGCCACTCGGCGAGAAATTGGGGATCGGCAAGCTGAAGCCTGTGGGCGGTAGCCAGCATTGTGCGCACCGCGGACTGCTAGTCGTTGGGTAGCACGGCCAGCCAGCTCTGCTCGGTACGTGCGGCCTGCCGGAGCTTGTGGCACGCAGCATCCGCGACGGGTTCATCGAGGAACGGCCGGCGGTTGGTGTGTCGCCGGAAAATGGCGGTCGCCAATTCGATGTCACGCGGGGTCGCAACCACCCCGTCTCCGGGAGAAATGACTGCCAGCAGGGTGGGCCGCGACGGATCGGGCATCAGATGGACGTGTGCGGCGATACCAAGTGCCCGGATGGCCAGTCGCAGGTTCAGCAGCGCAGCGCCGCAGGCCAAAAACATCTCACGGTGGTCAGGGTCGGCGGCGCGCAATTCCCTGCTGAGGTCGGCAGAGAGTTCGAACGAGGACGGGGTGCAGTTGAATTGCCAGGGTTGGCTGTTGTGCAAGGACGGTGCTGTGGTCGCTGCCAGCAGCGCCGACTGCACCTGCACTTCCGTGAGGCTGCCGATCGGCTCGAATTCCACAACCATCTCAAGGACTCCGACTTTCATTTTGTGCTGCACGTCGGTCCGATGCCGGGCCTTGGCGTCAATCCGGGTCTGCGCCCGGCGGCGCGGGTTTGATCAGAGGGAAACGTCCTGGAACCGATGCTCTCAGCGGGCGCCGGCCGGTACGGCCGTTGTTGTTTCATGACGAACGATGCTGTTGTCGAGTCCCACGATGACGACCGGACACGGCGCGTGCCGCAGACATGCCTGACCGACCCGTCCCAGAATCAGATCTCGCAGTGCGGTCCGTCCGTGAACCCCCAGGACCAGCAACGAGGCACCGCCGGCTTTTTCCAGCAAAACCTTGGCCGGGCTTCCGACCATGGAGGATCGCCGGACCTCGGACGGCGCTTCCGGCATTTCCCCCAGGGCGGCCGACACCTCGTTCTCGAGCATGATCGCCGACCCGGTGTGTAATTCGTGTGGCTTGCCGACGCTGAATTCAGTGAGTGTCTGCGGTAGGTAGCAGTGCACCACGTCGACTACCGCGTCAATGAGGACCGCTTCCTTTAACGCCCATCGCAGCGCCGCCAAACTTTCGAGGCTGCCATCGATTCCGACGCCGACGAGCCGTTCATCTGTATTCATTGTTGTGCTCCCTGGGAGGCTGCCTTTTGCTCCGCGGACTGCGGTATTCCCCTGGCAATGAACGTAGCGCCACTGACCGGCACCGGCCCAGGGCCGAAAGTCCTTTTCCAGCCCCACCCCGCCGGCTCCAGCTCCCGACCTCGGCCGCCGCCGGTGGTCCCGGCTCGCTCATGACCTTCGGCCCTAGTCACCGGTGGTCGGTGCGCGGATCCTCGAACACGACGGCTCCGGCATCCGCCGGCATGTCGATCCCGAGCCTCGATTCGATGGAGACCTCATGACGCTCACCCAGTCCGCACCTATTTCCAAACCGGCGATCGGCGACACGCTCGCCTCCCCGCCACCGGTCGCACCGGGCCGTCGACGTCCTTCGAATCGCCTTGGGCTTCATCTTCTTGTAGCCTTTCCTTGACAAGCTTTCGGCCTCGGTTATTCGACCCTCGGCGCAAAAGCCTGGATTCATGGCGGCTCGCCGACCAACGGATTTCTCGGGCACGTCCAGACCCGGCCGTTCCAATCTGCCTTCCGGCGGAATCGCCGGCGCCGCGTGGGCGGACTGGCTGTTCATGCTCGGCCTGCTCGGCATCGGCGTTGCACTGGTCACCGGTGTCGCTCTACGGCTGACAGCAGTGGCCGGAACCGCCCTGCTCGTGCTCATGTGGGCAGCGGAATGGCCGATGGCGCAATACAGCTCCGCCGGCAAAGCCACCAGCTCCACCAACCCGTTTCTGGACTACCACCTCGTATTCGCCGTCGGCCTTCGCATCGTGGCCACCCTGGGAAACGCTTCCAGTTGGGGTCTGGGGCAGTGGTGGGCCAACCGGCCGGTTGTTCGCGACCACAGCGTTCAGCGCTGACCGATACCGATCCCAAACCGACCGAGGCTCTGACTGAGAGGAAGGACAGCGACATGCTCGCTCGCGACATCATGTCCCAGCCGGTGGTGACCGTACGGACGTCAACGACGATCCCCGAGACAGCTCGACTGCTCGCCGGCGCCGGATTCACCGCAGTGCCGGTCCTGGACGACGACGATCGGCTCGTCGGCATCGTCAGCGAGGCCGACCTGCTGCGTTCGCCGCTGCCACCCGATCGCCGTCGGCAGCCGCACCGGCCACCCGGTCGGCTCGACCCGGCCCCCCGGTGCGTCGCGGACGTCATGAGCACCATCGTGGAGTCCCTGACGCCGGGAGCCGACGTTGCCGATGCGGCCCGGATCATGGTCGACGAACATATCCGGACCCTGCCGATCGTCGATGGGCAGCGGGTGGTAGGAATCATCACGCGACGGGATCTGCTGAAGTTCGCGACGTAACCTTGGCTCCTGCCGCCGGCCGAACGACAACTGCGGGCCCAAATGTAGCGACGGGGTGCGACGTGCTGACGGTGTTCCTGGTCGACGACCACGAGATGGTGCGGCGCGGGGTGGCCGACCTGCTCGACGACGAAGACGATCTGACGGTCATCGGGCAGGCATCCCTGGTATCCGAAGCTCTGTTGCGGATTCCGGCGCTGCGACCGGATGTGGCGGTGCTGGACATTCGGCTACCCGACGGCAACGGCGTCGAACTGTGCCGGGAACTACGGTCGCGGGTTCCAGAGTTGAAGTGCCTGATGCTGACGTCGTTCACCGACGAGCAGGCCATGATGGACGCCATTCTGGCCGGCGCCGCCGGTTACGTCATCAAGGACATCAAGGGTCTGGACCTGGTGTCGGCGATCCGTACGGTCGGATCCGGCCGCTCACTGCTGGACAACAAGGCGGCGGCCGTGCTGATGGAAGGCCTCCGGGCCGGCGTCGAAAAGCCGGGGGCACTGGCTGATCTGACCGATCAGGAACGTGCCGTCCTCGACCTGATCGGCGAAGGCCTGACCAATCGCCAGATTGCCGGTCGGATGTTCCTGTCCGAGAAGACCATCAAGAATTACGTGTCCAGGTTGCTCAGCAAACTCGGCATGGAACGGCGCACTCAGGCGGCAGTTCTGGTCACAGAGATGCGGGACAGACGTCATGTTCCCCATGAATGAACAGCTGCCGTGACAGATTCGGCGAACTTCGAGTCGGCGTTCCCGCCGGCAGCGACCGCCCGGCCCCGGACGTTGTCCCAGTCGCACTTGCAGGAGCTGCTCAGCGAGGTGCAGACGGGCATCGAAAGCGTCGTCGCCATCAATCGCAGCCGGATGGACGCCCTGCTCGACGCGGTGCTGGCAATCTCGACCGGGCTGGAACTCGACGCCACGCTGCGGCAGATCGTCCACGCGGCAACGCATCTGGTCGAAGCCCGCTACGGCGCCCTTGGAATCCTCGACGAGCACGGCATGTTGGGCCAGTTCGTCTACACCGGCATCGACGATGCGACACGCGAATTGATCGGGCCGCTGCCGACCGGGCACGGAGTACTCGGCGTCGTGATCGAGGAGGCCGCGCCTCTGCGGCTCGAGAACCTGTCACAACATCCGGCCTCGTCCGGATTTCCCCAACACCACCCTCCGATGACCACCTTCCTCGGAGTCCCGGTCAGAGCTCGGGGTGAGGTGTTCGGGCGGCTCTACCTGACCGAGAAGATCAATGGGGAGCCGTTCACCGACGACGACGAAGTGGTCGTGCACGCACTGGCAGCTGCCGCCGGCATCGCTATCGACAACGCCCGACTGTACGAAGAGGTCCGACGACGGCAACGCTGGCTCGAGGCGTCCGGTGAGATCACCGTCGAACTGCTGGCCGGCACCGATCCGGCGGAGGCGTTGCGACTCATCGCCAACCGCGCTCTCGAGCTCACCGCAGCCGACTACACGCTCATCGCCCTGCCGCGGGTGTTCGACGAACCGGGCACAATCAGCGAACTGGAGGTGGCCGTGTGCGTTGGCATGGGCGCCGACACGATCACCGGCCGGAGGATTCCGTTGCGGGGCACCACCACCGGTGCGGTCTTCGCCGATCATGTGCCGCGCAACGTCGACCGACTGGCCGTTGATCTCGCGGCCGGGGTCGGCCTGAACTTCGGTCCCGCGCTGGCACTGCCGCTGAGGACCAGTGATTCCATCGCCGGCGTCCTGCTGGCAGTTCGAAGCGCCGGCGCGGCAGCGTTCGACGAATCCCAGCTTCAGGTGGTCGCCTCCTTCGCCGACCAGGCCGCGCTGGCACTCCAGTACGCCGAGAGCCAGACCGCCCGCCGCAAACTCGAGGTGCTCGCCGACCGCGACCGCATCGCCCGGGACCTGCACGACCACGTCATCCAGCGGCTGTTCGCGATCGGACTCTCACTGCAGAGCACCAAACGTCGATCGCAGTCACCGGAGATCACCGGGCGGATCAGCGACAACATCGATCAACTGCAAGAGATCATCCAGGACATCCGCACCGCCATCTTCGACCTGCAGACCGACTCGGCGGACAGTCCCACGTTGCGGACGGCCGTCAGGAAGCTGATCAACGAATTGACGGCCGACACGGCACTGCGAACCACCATTCGGATATCCGGGCCGCTGGACGTCGTTCCGGCGGCACTTGCCCAGCATGCCGAGGCGGTCGTTCGTGAGGCGGTGAGCAATACGGTTCGGCACGCACAGGCTCGACGACTGACCGTCACCATCTCGGTCCAGGACGATCTCATCGTCGACGTCATGGACGACGGCAGCGGCGTCCCTGGAACCGTCGCCCGCAGCGGCCTGCACAACCTCGCCCAGCGAGCCGCCGAAGCGGGCGGAACCTTCACGCTCGCGCAACCCAACGGTGGAGGTACGCAGTTGACCTGGTCGGTCCCGCTACCCGATGTCGGCCCAATCGCACCGGACAACGCCGGCGGGGCGCCCGGGTGAAAGAGGCCATCCGGCCATCCGATAGCGACTTTCGGCCCTGCCACCCCCCAGGGATGCGCGAAATGTCAACGTGCCGGTCGACGCCCGCCGGCATTCGCGGCCGAAGAAGATCAATAGTCGTGAACGACGAGACGCAGAACTTGATGGTCGCCGGAGTGGACGGTTCCTTGGCTCTGACAGCTGCCCTGTGGGCCGCCGCGGCGGCGCAGCGGCGCGGAGCGGCCGTCCGCCTGGTCAACGCCTTCTCCATCTCCCCCGTGTTCAGTGGACCGGGTGCGCTATTCCCGAACTCGGTACCGCAGCTGCTCACACCGCGAAGGACATTCCGGCGGAGGCTAGCTCCTTGATCAGGACGTCCTACCCAGAGCTCGACGTCAGCACCTCGGTGGTCGAGGATCACCGGTCGTCGCGCTCAAGGCTGCGTCTGAGAATGCGGTGCTGACCGTGGTACCCACCAGCTTTGCCCAGATCAGTTCCTGTATCACGTCAATCGACTGAACTCACGAGTAGTCCGACTGAACTCACGAGTAATCGCCGACCAGCAGATCTAGGTTGTCGTCCGAAGGCGCGGTGTTGCAGCCGGTGTCGAATACTGCCTACTTGGGTGCTCACAGGTCGAGTTTCAAGACGGCGTTGCCGACCAGCGGGGCGAACCCCCCGGGCGGACACCTTCGAGCATGTTCGGTCCGACGCCATCTACGCAGCGTCACGAGCCGACCTACCGATCATCGCCGAACCCGCACACCCTTTACAGAGGAGCTAGAGACACAAGTTGCGTTACAGGTTCACAAGAACCACTGGACAATTTGGTCCCGTGAGTCGCGACCTGGGTTGCACGGTCGAGCCACTCGACGGAAAGTTTCCGTTCGGCTTCACTGAGCATGTCGAGTCGGGACGTGATGGCCAGCAAGGCAACAGCCGCCGCAACCCATCCGCCGTCGGTGCGTTCGGGTACATCGGTGAGGATTTGTCCCAGGACGGCTTCGAACATGCGCGGCGCTAGGCCCGGATCGAGTCGGTCGAGCAGCGTTGAGAGCAACGTTTGAATGACGCCAATTCCAGCTGACTGGATGAGGTCGACGGCGCGCTGCTCGTTGACTGGGAGACGGCCGGTCATAGCAACCCGACGAATCCGCAATTCCAGGACGCGCTCACCCGCTTGAGCTGCAGGCGAGTTCAGAACTCGGCTCAGATCGCTTCGGAGGCGGAACAGGGCCGGGTTGCGACACCGAAATCGATCTGCATCTCCCAGCCGGCACGGAGATCCTCGAGCGGGTCTGTCTGCATCGGTTGCTGACGCCGCTTCTACGGTCTCGTCTTTCGCGGACACGTAGGTAGTCATCACGTATTCGGCTACGGCTTCCAGCAGACCGTCCTTGTCGCCGAACAGGCGGTAGGTCGTCGGATTCTCGAACATCAGTACTGGGTAGCTGCTTGAGTCAAGTTCAGAACGGAACCTCCACTTCCCCAACGGGATTGCGCAGCTCATCCAACGGATGCGGGTCCGTGTTGACCGCCTGTTGCAGCAACCGGTAGAACAACAGTC
>JAABUZ0100010335.1_pt1 | contig 10397 bp, 9 predicted proteins | sample 5562091 | NCBI WGS metagenome assembly JAABUZ01 (sample SAMN12813069, study PRJNA571459) | rock metagenome | isolation source: Antarctica rocks | place: Antarctica: Victoria Land, Linnaeus Terrace sud | collected 2015-12-21 | reverse complement strand
ACCTGGTCGTGCTGTCCCGCATCGCCGAAGACGCGCCGTCGGCGGCGTCGGTGGCCGACCGGCTGGCGCCCCGCCCGCCGCGGATCCGCCCGACCGCGCTCGTCGTCCTCCGACGTGCAGCCGACATGTTGGTCATCCGCTCGACCGATGCCAACGGTGAGCCGTTCCTCCGGCTGCCGGGCGGCGGGATCGAGCCGGGAGAGCGGGCGGCGCAGGCCGCGGTCCGAGAGGTCCGGGAGGAGGTGGACGCGACGCTGTTCCTCAGTGGTGGTGCGGTGCCCGAGGGACAGCGACATGGTGAAGGCCAGCCAGTTGGTGGCTGATCCGGCGGCTCGGGCCAGGGCGACGGCCGTGGTCGGCCCGATCCGTCCGCCGGCGTCGCGGTAGGCGGGCAGGACGTCGTCCGACCGGGCGTCTTCTCGGCGGCGGGGCGGTGGAGAACCAGTGGGCGGCTCCGCCGGAACGCCTTGCCTGGTCATCGCCAGGTCCGCGTCGGCGATCAGCTGCTCGCTGACCGCTCCGCCCGAATGGCCGCCCGGACAAGGCGTCTGCGACCACAATCGTCGGACCGGCCAGCGGGCCCCCGCGTCCGGCTCGTTACCGTGGGAGGCCGCGCGCCGGGTCAACCGGCGGGCGACCGGGCCCCCCTGGGACCGGTCCGAGCGGTCGGTGGACCGGTCCGAGCGGTCAGGAGACGGCGCTGAACGCAGCGGTAGATGATCCGGCGGCCGGGCCTGCCCGGGCTCCCGCGGCCGACCGGGACGACGGGTCCGGTGGGCCCTCGATGGTTCGGCTGCTCGATCCCGCGGGGAACCGGCTCACCGATCCGGCCTACCCGACGCCGGATCCGGGCAGCCCCGCGGAGACCTCGTTCCTGCGGGACGCCTACCGGCACATGACGGTGGTCCGGCGGCTGGACGTCGAGGCGACCGCGCTGCAACGACAGGGCGAGCTGGCTCTGTGGGCCTCTGCGCTCGGCCAGGAGGCCGCGCAGATCGGCGCGGCCGCCGCCCTACGCCCCGCCGACCATGTGTTCCCGTCCTACCGCGAGCACGGGCTCGCCTGGTGCCGCGGGATCGCGCCGCTTGAGGTGCTGAGCCTGTTCCGTGGGGTCGACTTCGGCAGCTGGGACACCGAGCGGACCGGTTTCCACCTCTACACGCTGGTGGTCGGCGCGCAGACGCTGCACGCCACCGGCTACGCGATGGGCATCCAGCGCGACGGCATGGTCGGCAATGGCACGGGGGCGGACGACGACCGCGACGCTGCCGTGCTGGTGGCCTTCGGCGACGGCGCGACGGCGCAGGGCGACGTCAACGAGGCGATGGTGTGGGCCGGGGTGATGAACGCCCCCGTCGTGTTCTTCTGCCAGAACAACCAGTGGGCGATTTCCGCTCCCGCCGACCGGCAGTCCGCGGCGCCGCTGTACCGGCGAGCGCACGGCTTCGGCTTCCCCGGCGTCCGCGTCGACGGAAACGACGTGCTGGCGACCCGCGCGGTCGTGTCCGCAGCCCTCGCCCGCGCCCGCGCCGGGCAGGGGCCGACTCTGGTAGAGGCCTACACCTACCGGATGGCCGCCCACACCACCGCCGATGACGCCACGCGCTACCGGATGGCGGCCGACGACGAGCACTGGCGCGAGCGCGACCCGATCGCCCGCGTCGCGCGCTACCTGGCCGCGGGCGGCCACCTCGACACCGACTTCAGCGACCGGGTCGCCGCCGAGGCCGACGAGCTGGCGCGGGTCGTCCGCACCGGGATCCGTTCGCTGCCCGACCCGGACCCGGCGGGACTGTTCGAACATGCCTACGCGACGCTGCCGGACGAGCTGCGCGAGCAGCGCGACGCCTGGACGAGGTACCGGGCCTCCCTCGACCCCGAACCGGTGGGGGGTCGGGCGTGAGCGCCGCTCGCCGGACGGACCAGATCACCTTCGGGCATGCGCTGAACGCGGGCATGCGCTCGGCGATGGAGGACGACCCGAAGGTCCTGTTGATCGGTGAGGACATCGGCCGCCTCGGCGGGGTGTTCCGGGTCACCGACGGCCTGCAGAAGGACTTCGGCGAGCACCGCGTCGTGGACTCGCCGCTCGGTGAGGCCGGCATCGTCGGCACGGCCATCGGGCTCGCGCTGCGCGGGTACCGCCCGGTCTGCGAGATCCAGTTCGACGGTTTCGTCTTCCCCGCCTACGACCAGATCGTCACCCAGCTGGCGCGGATGCGGTACCGGTCCGCCGGCCGGCTCAGCGTGCCCGTCGTCGTCCGGGTTCCCTTCGGTGGGGGCATCGGCTCGATCGAGCACCACTCCGAGTCCCCGGAAGCACTGTTCACCCACGTCCCGGGGCTGACCGTCGTCGCCCCGTCCAATCCGGTGGACGCCTACTGGATGATGCGTGAGGCCGTGCGGATCGCAGACCCGGTCATCTTCTTCGAGCCCAAACGGCTGTACTGGCAGAAGGCGCCGCGGGCTCTGGTCGACGCCGAAGCCGCCCGGGCCCGCGAGGACGCCGACTCCGGCGGGACGCCGCTGCGCCGCGCCGCCGTCGTGCGGCCCGGGCGGGACCTCACGCTGGTCGGGTACGGACCGACCGTCGGCACCTGCCTCGCCGCCGCCACTGCCGCGGCCGAGGACGGCGCCGAACTGGAGGTCGTCGACCTGCGTTCGCTGTCGCCATTGGACATGTCCACCGTGCTGGCCTCCGTCCGGCGGACCCGTCGGGCCGTCCTGGTGCACGAGGCCCCGCGGTCCGGCGGCCTCGGTGCCGAGATCAGTGCACGCATCAGCGAGCAGTGCTTCGACCTGTTGGAGGCTCCGGTGGGCCGGGTGACCGGGTACGACGTCCCCTACCCGGTCGGCCGTCTGGAGGACCATCACCTCCCCGACGTGGACCGCGTGCTGGACGCCGTCGACACGGCGCTGTCCCGGTGAGCGCGACTGCGGCGACCGGAGCCGTGGCGACCGGGGCCGGTACGGAGGTTTTCCGACTGCCCGACGTAGGCGAGGGCCTGACCGAGGCCGAGATCGTCGGCTGGCGGGTGAACGTCGGGCAGACCGTCGCCGTCAACGACGTGCTGGTGGAGATCGAGACCGCCAAGTCACTGGTCGAGCTGCCCAGCCCCGTCGACGGGGTGGTCGGAGCGCTGCTCGTAGACGAGGGGGACACCGTCGAGGTCGGCTCGCCGATCGTGCGGTTCGGTCCGCTCGAGGCGCCCGCAGACCCGACCGCTGCCGCACCGACCGCTGGGACGCCGACGGCTGCTGCACCGACCGCTGCGGCTGCGCAGGCCGCCGAGGTGGGTATCGAGCCGGCCGATCCCCCGGCGTCGGACCACGTCGAGGGGCCGACAGCGACCGCAGCGACCGACGAGGCATCCCATCCCGTCCCGGATCCGGAGGCGGGTGCCCGTTCGGCCAATCTCGTCGGGTACGGAGCGCGGCAGGACGCGGCCGCGCACCGCCGGCGCCGGCTCAGCGTCGCCGCGCGCCGCGACGACGTGGCGCCGCGTCCGGGGGTCCTGGCCAAGCCGCCGGTGCGCAAGCTCGCGCGCGAGCTCGGTGTCGACCTGGCGGTGGTCGAGCCGTCCGGACCCGGCGGGACCGTCACCCGCGAGGATGTCGCCGGCGCCGCCCGGCACGCCGACGGCGCCCGCGGCCCGGGGGACCGCGACCACCCCCCGATCGGTCGGTCCGCGACCCAGCAGCCGGCCGAGTGGCCGGCCGATGCGACGTCCGGCGACCCGCGTGAGACCCGGGTCCAGGTCCGCAGCGTGCGCCGGATGACCGCCGACGCGGTCACGGCCTCGGCGTTCTCGGCGCCGCACGTCACGGAGTTCCTCGACGTCGACGTCACCCGCTCGTACCGGTTGCTGGACCGGCTGCGGGCCCGCAAGGACTTTGCCGGGCTCAAGGTGTCGCCGGTGCTGCTGGTCGCGAAGGCGATGTGCCTGGCCGCCGGCCGGACACCGGAGATCAACGCGTCGTGGGACGGGCCGAACAACGAGATCGTCTACAAGAAGTTCGTCAACCTCGGGATCGCGGCGGCGACGCCCCGGGGTCTGCTCGTGCCGAACGTCAAGGACGCCGAGCAGATGCCGCTGCCGCGGCTGTGCCAGGAGATCAACGATCTCGTCGCGACCGCGCGGGCGGGCCGGACGACGCCGGACCAGATGCAGGGCGGCACGATCACGTTGACCAACGTCGGCGTCTTCGGTGTCGACACCGGCACCCCGATCCTGAACGCCGGTGAATCCGCCATTCTCGCGGTAGGGGCGATCACCGACCGGCCGTGGGTGCACAAGGGAAGGGTCCGCCCCCGCAAGGTGACGACGCTGGCGCTGTCCTTCGACCACCGGATCGTCGACGGTGAGCAGGGGTCACGGTTCCTCGCCGACGTCGGGGTGATCCTGTCCGACCCGGCGACGTCGCTGCTCTGGACATAGGTGACGCCGGGCCCGGCGTGGAACGACCACGACGGGCCCGGCGGCCACCCCACGGCACGGTGGGCGGGTTTCCGATCAGGCGATCTCGCTGTTCGAGGGGTGCACGAACGCGGTAGGCGTCTCCGGGGTGACCAGCCGCAGCCCGACGCGGAACGGGATAGAGACCGTCGTGTGCACGTCGCCGTACCGATCGGTGGTGAGGGGCTTGATGGTCACGAACCCGTCGGATGAGTAGCGCTGCAGCTGCACCGGCCGCCCCGTCCAGCGCAGATAGGTGTGCCGGATCGTGTCGTAGATGCGCAGCGATCCGACGACCCCGATCACGTTACCGCTGCGGGTGAGCGGGGCGAGCCCCAGCAGCGTGTGCACCTTGATCGTGGTCTGGACGTCGGTGGACAACAGGTTCGGCTGGTTCCGCACCAACGGTTGCACGTTGAACGTGTAGGCGCCGAGAGACGGCAACGCCGTGTCGCTGAAGCTGATGCGCCCGGAGAACTTCGTCGATTCGACGCCGTTGGTGACGGTGACGCTCGCGGTCTCCTTGCCGGCGTAGTTCCGCAACCGGACGATCACCGAGATCGCCGGGACGGTCGTCGTCACGGTGAACGGGACGGTGGTGATGTCGCTGCCGACCTCGACCCGCGACGGCAGTGTGGTGGAGCTGACGACGCCGACCATCGGGACGGCGGTCGCCGACCGGGTGACGGCGACTGTGGGGGCCGCGCCGGCGGTGCCGGCGGTCGCTCCGGCCGTGGCGGTCAGCGCGGCGGCGGCGACCAGGGCGGCGACGGCTCTACGACGAACGTTCATGAGGTGCTCCGTTGGATCGACAGTAGATGCACTGAGTGTAGGCGGACCAGTGCGCTCTGTAATCAACAGCGCGTCAGCTGTTGACGGAGCCGCCTGGCGACACGGGCGGCCCCGGTGCAGCACCGCGGTTCCGGACCGCCCCTTGACCCGTCTCGCAGATTGGACACACGTCTCATAAATCGGACCTGCGGGTTGCCGGCAGGCCGTCCGTCCTGGTTGCGTCGGACCAGTGACCACGACACCAGCACCGGCCGCCGAGCCGCTCCAGTTCGCGTACTGGGTCCCCAACGTCAGCGGCGGTCTGGTCGTCAGCAAGATCGAGCAGCGCACCGACTGGGAGTACCCCTACAACAAGCAGCTGGCGGTGCTGGCCGAGAACAACGGCTTCGACTACGCGCTCAGCCAAGTCCGGTACATGGCCAGCTACGGCGCGGAGTTCCAGCACGAGTCGACGAGCTTCAGCCTGGCGTTGCTGTTGGCGACCGAGCGGTTGAAGGTGATCGCCGCGGTCCACCCGGGTCTCTGGCACCCCGGAGTGCTGGCCAAGCTCGGTGCGACCGCGGACCACCTGTCGAACGGCCGGTTCGCCGTCAACGTCGTGTCCGGCTGGTTCAAGGGCGAGTTCACCGCTCTCGGCGAACCGTGGCTGGAGCACGACGAGCGCTACCGGCGTTCGGCGGAGTTCATCGAGGCGCTGAAATCCATTTGGACCCAGGACCACGCCGAGGTCGCGGGCGACTTCTACCGGATCAGGGACTTCACCCTGAAGCCGAAGCCGCTGCAGTCTCCGCACCCGGAGATCTTCCAGGGCGGCAACTCGACGGCTGCCCGGAAGATGGCGGGCCGGCTGTCGGACTGGTACTTCATGAACGGTGCCAGTTACGAGAAGGTCTCCGGGCAGATCGACGAGGTCTCCGGCTACGCCGCTGCCGCCGGACGCCGGGTCCGGTTCGCCCTGAACGGCTTCATGGTTGCCCGTGACACCGAGAAGGAGGCCCGCGAGGTGCTCCGGGAGATCATCGACCTGGCGGACCACGACGCGGTCGAGGGCTTCGGGGCAGCGGTGAAGCAGGCGGGCAGTTCCACCGCGGACCGGACCGGCATGTGGCAGGACAGCAGCTTCGAGGACATGGTCCAGTACAACGACGGCTTCCGGACCGGGCTGGTCGGCACACCGGAGCAGGTAGCCCGGCGGATCGTCGAGTACAAGCGCCGGGGCGTCAGTCTGCAGCTGCTCGGATTCCTGCACTACCTGGAAGAGGTCGAGTACTTCGGGCAGAAGGTGCTGCCGATCGTTCGTGAGCTGGAGGCGGACGCCGACGGGTAACCGACGGGGCTCAGGCCGTGGTGCGGACCGCGTCCTCCAGGGCGCTGGGCTCCGCCGACTCCGGCGGGGCCAGGAACACCCACTTCTTGAAGGACCAGAACCGCCACAGCATCCCGAGGACCAGGCCGACGCCATTGGCGGAGACGTTGTCCGCCAGGACGCTGGTGAACCCGAGTGCGTAGTGGGAGATCGCCAGGCAGCCGGTGCTGATGCCGAGGCCGATGGCGGACAGCAGCAGGAACAGCGGCAGCTCCCGACTCAGGCCGCTGCGGTTGCGGTCCCGCCACGTCCAATGGCGGTTCATGAAGTACGACGAGGTCGCCGCGACGCTGGTGGACAACACCTTGGCGGTCAGCGGCTTGTCGTCGAACGCCGTGTGCCGCAGCAGGTTGAACAGGCCCACATCGACACCGAAGTTGATCAGGCCCACGATCCCGAAGGCCGCGACCTCCCGCCACAACCGCAGGACGAGGCTTCTGAGCACCCCGAAAGGGTAGGGCACCCCGGACCCGGGCGGCGGTATGCGCCGTCCGGGTCCCGTCCCGGCGGTCCGTCGAGGCCCTGCGGTCAGCCGACGTCCACCCAGTCCAGGGTGCGTTCGACGGCCTTCTTCCATCCGGCGTAGCCGGTCTCGCGCTGGGCGTCGGACCACTCCGGCGTCCACCGCTTGCCCTCGTTCCAGTTCTCCCGCAGCTCGTCGGTGTTCCGCCAGAACCCGACGGCCAGCCCCGCGGCGTAGGCGGCGCCGAGCGCGGTCGTCTCGGCCACCACCGGGCGGGAGACCTCGACCCCGACGATGTCGGACTGCAGCTGCATGCACAGGTCGTTGGCGGTGATGCCACCGTCGACCTTCAGCACGTCCAGGGCGACCCCGGAGTCCTTCTCCATCGCCTCGATGACGTCGCGGCTCTGGTAGCAGATCGACTCCAGCGTCGCGCGCGCCAGGTGGGCATTGGTGTTGAACCGGGACAGCCCGACGATCGCGCCGCGGGCATCCGAGCGCCAGTACGGCGCGAACAGCCCGGAGAACGCCGGGACGAAATAGATCCCGCCGGTGTCCGCGACCTGCCGGGCCAGCGTCTCGCTCTCCGCGGCGCCGGAAATGATGCCGAGCTGGTCGCGCAGCCACTGCACGGCGGACCCGGTGACGGCGATCGAGCCTTCCAGGGCATACACCGGCGCCTGGTCACCGAACTTGTAGCAGACGGTGGTCAGCAGTCCGGCTTTGGAGATCACCTTCTCGGTGCCGGTGTTGAGCAGCATGAAGTTGCCGGTGCCGTAGGTGTTCTTCGCCTCGCCGGGCGCGAAGCAGACCTGCCCGACCATCGCGGCCTGCTGGTCCCCGAGGATGCCGGCGAGCTGGACGTCACCGTTCAGCGGCCCGGTCCTGGTCGTGGTCCCGTAGAACGCCGGGTCCGAGCTCGGCCGGATCGTCGGGAGCATGGACCGCGGGATGCCGAAGAACCCCAGCAGCTCCTCGTCCCAGTCCAGGGTGTCCAGGTCCATCAGCATCGTGCGGCTGGCGTTGGTGACGTCGGTGACGTGCACGCCGCCGTCGACGCCGCCGGTGAGATTCCACACCAGCCAGCTGTCGGTGTTGCCGAACAGCGCGTCACCGCGCTCGGCCGCGGCGCGGACCCCGTCGACGTTCTCCAGGATCCACTGGACCTTCCCGCCGCTGAAGTAGGTCGCCGGCGGCAGACCGGCCTTGCGGCGGATCACGTCGCCCCGGCCGTCGCGGTCCAGCGCGGAGGCGATCCGGTCGGTGCGGGTGTCCTGCCAGACGATCGCGTTGTAGAGCGGCCGGCCGGTCCTGCGGTCCCAGACAAGTGCGGTCTCCCGCTGGTTGGTGATTCCGACCGCTGCAAGGTCCGACGCCTTCAGGTTCGCGCGGTTGAGCGCCGTCCGGATCACCGACTCGGTGCGCTCGATGATTTCCACCGGGTTGTGCTCGACCCAGCCGGCCTGCGGCAGGACCTGCTCGTGCTCCAGCTGGTGGATCGCCTTCACGTTCCCGCCGTGATCGAAGATCATGAAGCGGGTGCTCGTGGTTCCCTGGTCGACCGCGCCGACGAAGTCAGCCATGTGTCGCGTCCTCTCTGACGGAACGGGTGGTTTGTGTTGCGGCGTGCCGTGGGGTCACGCGCGGGTCGCGCCGGGGGCCGGGTCCCCCGGGGTGGCGCCGCGGTGGCCCCGGGTTGCGGCGCGTTCGGACGATCCGGCGTCGGTCGGAATCTCGCCGACCTGGTCCGGCTGGCCGGCGGCGCCGAACAGGCGCTTGATGTTCCGGCCGATCAGCAGGTCGTAGACCAGCATGCCGAGTGGCCCGCCGATCAGCGGACCGACGATCGGGACCCAGAAGTAGAGCTTGCCGGTGCCGTCCCGCATCGCGCCGCCGTAGCCGGTGATGAACTCGGCGACGCGCGGGCCGAAGTCACGGGCCGGGTTGATCGCGTAACCGGCGTTCGACCCCAGGGCCATGCCGATGGCGACGACGAGGAAGCCGATGAGCAGGCCGCCGAGGTTGGCGCCGGGCGCGGTGTTGAGCAGGTCGGTGAGCGCGGCGATCACCAGCAGCAGGATCGCCGTACCGATGATCTGGTCCAGCAGCGCACCGCCTTGTCCGACTCCGTGCGCCGTGTCCGGCAGGGTGGAGAAGATCCCCTGGCTCTTGATGGTGAGGCCGGGGTCGAAGGTGTGGATTGCGTCCCGGTAGTTCCACCGGATGACCAGCGCCGCGGCGAAGGCGCCGAGGAACTGGGCGACGACGTACGGCGCGACCTTTGACCACGCGAACCCGCGGAACAGTGCGAGGCTGAGGGTGACGGCCGGGTTGAGATGCGCACCGCTGATCCGGGCCGCCACGTAGACGCCGAAGGTGACGCCGAAGCCCCACGCGAAGTGGATGGCGTTCGCATCCCCGTTGCCGGACGCGACCACCTGCGCGACGACACCGACGCCGAAGATGATCAGGATGAACGTGCCGAGGAACTCGGCCAGGCACTCGGGAAGGGTGCGCGACTGCTGGTCTGGCATGGAGACCTCACTGTCTCGGTGCGACTGTCCGTTCCGGAACGCATCGGGGTCCGGCCCGGGCGGCCGGGCGTTCCCGGCTCCCCGGCAGATCATGCCTTCCGGCTCCGCTTGGGTCGACCCTGCTGTTCAGCGCGTCCACCCGACCGGCTCCCTGCCAGGGCTGCGCTCCGGCTCCGGCTCAGGCGACGGCGAGCAGGTCGATCACGAAGACGAGCGTGCGGCCGGACAGCTGGTGGCCCGCGCCGGCCGGACCGTAGGCCAAGTGCGGGGGGATGACGAGCCGGCGCCGGCCACCGATCCGCATGCCGGGGATGCCGTCCTGCCAGCCCTGGATCAGTCCCTCGAGTGGGAAGCGGATCGGCTGGCCGCGGCGCCACGACGAGTCGAACTCCTCGCCGGTGTCGAACTCGACGCCGCGGTAGTGGACCTCGACCTCCGCACCTGGCACCGCCTCGGCGCCGTCCCCGACGACGAGGTCGGTGATCTGCAGCTCCGTGGGCGCCGGGCCGTCGGGGGGATCGATCTCGGGTTCGGTCAGCGTCGAGTCAGCCATGCCGCTATCCAACCCGCTGCTGCCCCAGTTTCGAGACGACCCACCCTTTTCTCCGCACGCGCACCGGCTCGAGGCGATCCGCTGAGGCCGGCACTGTGCCCTCCGAGCCTGGAGAGAGACATCCGTCGTGTCCTGCTCCGTCAGAGCGATCCGCTCGCGTCGAGGCTCTCCGTTCCGAGGACGTTCAGAAGGGCCAGCGCGTCCGCGTCGCGGGACCCCCGCGGAGCGGTGT